>X363_Desmarests_Spiny_Pocket_Mouse__coassemble_389_pt1 | contig 29399 bp, 19 predicted proteins | sample X363_Desmarests_Spiny_Pocket_Mouse__metabat2_high_PE_004 | metagenome-assembled genome bin X363_Desmarests_Spiny_Pocket_Mouse
CCCATTTTCTGGTATCGGGCGGCGTCGGGGGGGGCCACGGCGTCGAGGCGGGCGAATATGTCGAGGGCGTCGTCGTAATATCCGAGTTTGAAGTAGAATTCGGCCACGACGGCCAGGAGTTCCTCGTCGTCGAAGTCGGCCGAGAGGGCGGGGACGTTCACGAGGTTGATTGCCGAGGCGAAGGGGTCGGTGAAGTCTCCGTGGTGGGGCGAGAGTTTGAAGAATCGGTTGAGGTTCTGGGTGTAGATGTTGAGGTGGCGCCGGAATTGCTCGGGGGCGGTGTCGTCGTCGAGGTGTCCGATGGCTTCGGCGATGTTCTGCTGCTGGTCGCGCAGGCGGGCGGCCATCATCTGTCGCTGTGCCTGGGGCATGGCTGCGAGGGCGAGCATGGATGAGTATTTGTCGCTGTCGCACATTGTGGGTGTGGCCTGCATGAGCGATGCAAATATGCCGGCCGTCCTCACTGTGGAGGCCACGGCGGTGTGGTCCGGGTCGAACGGCAGGAACCAGTTGCTTATCGTGGAGAAGAAGGGGAATTGCTTGAGCCCTGCGAAGGTGCTCATCATCACGTCGCCGCCTTCCATCTGTATCTCGGTGAGTTCTTTGAGGCGGTCGGAGAGGCCGGAGCGGTCGAGTATGTCCTGCCACTGGGGGTTTTCCTGCATGGCTTCGATGTCGGCGGGGTCGATTGTGCCGTCGTTTATTTTGTCGAGGATCTCGGGGCGCATGTCCATCATGCGGGGGAGTATCTCGTCGCGCATCTTGCGGTTGATGCGCTCGGTGTCGCGTGCGCGGATGAGCTCGAGGTAGGCGGCCTTGAGGCGGGAGTGCCACAGGGGCGAGTCGGCCACGGTGTCGATCCGCGCTTTCATTCTGGCCGACAGGGGCAGGGTGCCGAGGCGCCACAGGGCTATGAGTATGGCTATTATTGCCGCGGCTTTTATGCGGGGGTCGGGGTCGAGGGTGTAGGCGTCGAGCAGCAGGGCGAGGCGGCTTTCGTCGGGGTGCTCGAGCAGGGCGAGCATTGTGGCCGACACGGCGAGGGAGCGTGCGGGGTAGGGCGCGGATTGGTCGCGGAATGTGGCCGACACGGCCTCGGCGTCGGTGTCGGTGAGTGGAAATTCGGTCCACAGGCGCAGGAATAGGTCGGCCTGGAGCCGCTCGGCCTCGGCGGGGCCGGCGCTGTCGGCGATTTGCGCGGGCAGTGTGGCTATGGCCGGGCCGGGGCGCATGGCCAGGGTGCGGCGGGTGGCGCAGTAGATCGAGGGCTCGTCGACGGTGCGCTCGTCGACGACCAGGCGGGCGAGCACGTCGAGGATTCCGGCGAGTATCGAGCGGTAGACGCTGTCGCGCCCGGGGTCGGCCACGCCGGAGGCCAGGAAGTCGAGCAGGTAGGTGTAGTTGGTGTCGAGTGTGTCGAGGCGGCCGAGCAGGGCGGCGTACGGGGCCTTGTCGCGGCGCGTGGACATGGCCGAGGTTATTTTCTGGCGCAGTGCGTCGATGGCCTCGGCGGGGCGGTTGTGCTCCACGAGCGACTGTATTTTGTTTTGGAAGTTATCCAGTTCCTTTGAGATCATGTTGATATGCTGCCGTTATGAGCGGACACACACGCACGGGCGGTGCGTCCCTGTTTTCATGTATAAGCAAATATTGTGCCAAAATGTTTGGGGTGTGGGCTTATTTTTTCTTGCCGGTGAGCGCCGAGGGGACGGCTCGGCCGATTTTGCGCTCTTGTATTTGGCATGTCGGTCAGAATTTTGCCCTTGAATAGATGGCTATTGAGGTTGATGCCAGTGGCGGGTATCCTCTGATGGGGGAGCCGGCGATGCTGAAGGCCGTGCGCAGGCCCAGGGCGAACGCCGCTGTGAGCGTCATCGACGTGTCGAGGCCTGCCGTGGCTATGTATGAGGCGTGGCGCACGGGGATGCCGCGCGTGGAGAAGCGGTGGATGTAGCCGGCCGAGGCAAATCCCGCTAAGGCCAGGGGCGAGCCGCCGAACGAGGTGGAGGCCACGGCGCCGGCCTGTGCGGAGATGCCGCTGACCACGCCGAACGCCGGGGCCGGGCGGCCGGCCACGGCGGAGCGCAACGCTCCCGAGGCGGTGAGGCCTAAATGTGCCGACAGGGGCAGGGTAAGGGTTATTTCCGACAGCAGCGAGGGGCCGATGTGGAGCGCGCCGAAGCGGTGGCGCAGGGGCAGGTCGATGCCTGTCGACACTGACAGCGAGCGTGACAGGCTGTTGTCGGTGCTGCGCCAGCCTCCGTAGAGGTTGTCGGGGCCGAAGATGAGCGAGGAGATGATGTGTGCCACGGCGTTGTCGGCGATGCCGATGGCGGCTCCGGCGAGGACATCTTCGGGATAGTGGCGGCGGTCGGTCACGCGCTGGAATCCGACGGCCGAGGCCGCGGCCTGCGAGGCCACGCCCCACCAGGGCGAGCGGGCGGCCATGCGGCAGGTGACGGTGCCCGCAATCGAGAATGCCCACACCGAGTGGCGCGAGGGGAAGGAGCGGCGGTCGGAGCCGTCGGGGCGTGTCTTGTCGACGCAGTGTTTCAGCGACGACGCTATGGCCGTGTTCAGGGCCGTGCGCACGGCCAGGGTGGTGGCGGCGCGCTGCCAGGGGATGCTGTCCACGCGGATGGTGTCGGAGGTGAGTTCACAGCGTCCGGCAAGCCAGGGCAGGAAGGCGATGAGCGATATGAGCAGGCGGCGGGTCATTGGAGCGAGAGGTAGACCTGGCGGAATAGTTCGGGGCGGACGTTGGCGCGGGAGAAGGCGGCGTTGTCGCGCGTGGGGTTGACGCGGTTGGTGAGGAAGACGAATATCAGGTCGTTGGCGGGGTCGACCCAGAAGACGGTGCCGGTGAAGCCGAGGTGGCCGTAGGCCGAGGGGTCGGCCTCGGCGCATGTGGGCGAGTTGTCGGGGTCGGCGTCGGGCTTGTCGAAGCCGAGGCCGCGGCGGCATGTGGGCGATTTCTCGGTGGTGAACAGGCGCACGGTCTCCTCTGAGAGGATGCGCCGGCCGGCGTACTGGCCGCCGTTGAGCCACATCTGGCATATGCGCGCTATGTCTGTTGCCGAGCCGAAGACGCCGGCGTTGCCCTGGATGCCGCCGGAGAAGGCGGCGAGCTCGTCGTGGACGTGGCCGTGCACAATCTGGCGGCGCAGGTAGGTGTCGTGTTCTGTCGGCGCGATTTTGTCGGGGGCGTGGTGGCCGAGCGGACGGTAGCACAGGCCCATTGCCTCGGCGGGGACCCATATTGAGTCTGTGACCCAGCGGTCGTGGCTCTGGCCGGTGAGGCGTTGCTCCATGTCCATGAGCAGGCAGAAGTTGAGGCAGGAGTAGAGGTAATCGCGGCTGGGGCGCAGGGGCGCGTTGTAGATGCGGGCCATGATGGTGTCGAGGGTGGCGGGGCCGACGAAGCGGTGGCGTGCGGCCTCGGTGGCGAAGCCGTTTTTTTTGGACGTGGACACCAGGTCGGCGCGCAGGCGGGCGGAGGTGTTGCCCCAGAGGCGGTTCTGTATCTTTATGGCGTGGGCCTTGTCGCGGCGGCGCGATGTGAGGCTGCCCTGATAGGAGGCGGGGTCGAAGAGCAGGTCGTACATGTCGAGCGAGGGGGGGATGCCAGTCTCGTGGTGGAGCAGCTGGCGCGGCGTTATGCCGGCCTTGCCTTCGGTGCGGAGGCCGGGGATGATGCGGGAGGCGGGGGCGTCGAGGTCGAACATGCCCAGGTCGTAGGCTTTCATCACGCCGGGGAGGGTGCCGATGGCCTTGGACACGGAGGCAAGGTCGTAGACTGTGGTGCCGTCGACTCGCGGGCCGCCCTTGGTGGTGTGGCCGTAGTTGCGGTCGACCACGATGTTGCCGCCCCGGGCCACGAGCACCTGCGCCCCGGGGAAGGCTCCGTCGGCCATGGCGCGGCTCACGATGGCGTCGATGCTGTCGGTGAGCGAGGGGCGCATGCCCTCGGCGGCGGGGCTGGAGTAGCCCAGGCGCGTCTTGGGCAGGGCGATGCCGGCACCCATCGGGGCTATGCCGCGGAGGTTGACGGGCAGGCGGCCGTCGACGGCGATGCCGCCGAAGATGGCCTTGGCGGCGGCGCGGCCTGTGGCCGCTATGTCGTCGTAGACGGTGACGATGGCCTTGGCGTGGGGGAGCGACGCGCGGAATTTGGCCATCTTGTAGGGGTTGATGAAAAAGACGTCGACAAGGTTGCGGCATCCGTCGAGGCGCGCCAGGGCCTGGCGCGAGGCCTGCGTGTCGGTGTAGACGGCGGCCAAGACCACGTCATAGTCCTTTATCCGGGCGGGAATGCCGGCGGCGGCGTCGAAGACGTCGGCGGCGGCGTATTTGCGGCACATCGAGGTGAAATCGGGGGCGGCCTTGCCTGCGCCGATGTTCACGATGGCTATCTTGCGCGAGGCTATGTCTCTGAGGGGCAGGATGCTGCCGTCGTTGCGCAGGGCTGTGGCCGATGCGTCGGCGAGGCGCGAGATTGTGGCCTCGGCTTCGGGCGAGGCTATGCGCGCCGACAGGCGGTTGAGGTCGATTCGCGCGGCCTTGGGGCCAATGAGGGCGTATTTGCAGGCGAGCACCTTGCGGCAAGCGTCCTCGATGGCCGCGGGCTTGATTTTGCCGGCTTTCACGGCGGCGAGGATGGCGTCGATGTCGGCGGCGGGGCTGCGGCCCGACAGGAGCATCTCGGCGCCGGCCGCGATGGCGGCCACGCATGTGTTCTCGCCTTCGACGCGCGCGCCTTTCATCTCGAGGGCGTCGGTGAAGACGAGGCCGCGGAAGCCCATGCGGTCTTTGAGCAGGCCGGTGGTTATCTTGTGCGAGAGCGACGCGGGCCGGCCCGAGGGGTCGAAGGCGGGCACGTCGAGGTGGCCCACCATGATGCCCGAGCCGCCGTCTTTGATATACCGGCGGAAGGGCACGAGGTCGATCGAGTCGAAGCGCTCGCGCGAGTGGGCCACGGTGGGGAGGGCCTTGTGGGAGTCGGTGCCGGTGTCGCCGTGGCCGGGGAAATGCTTTGCCACGGCCATCACGCCGCCGTCCTCGAGGCCGCGGGCGTAGGCGGCGGCGAGCGCGCCCACGCGGCCGGGGTCCTCGCCAAAAGAGCGGTAGCCGATGACGGGGTTGGCAGGGTTGGAGTTGACGTCGGCGTCGGGGGCGAAATTCACGTGCACGCCCATCAGCCGGCACTGGCGGGCCATCTCGCGGCCGTAGCCGTAGAGCAGGCTCTCGTCCTGTATCGCCCCGAGCCCCATGTTGTGGGGGAAGCGGGGCGCGGTGCTGATGCGCATTGCAAGGCCCCACTCGCCGTCGAAGGTCATCAGCACCGGCACCCGCGCCAGGCTCTGGGCGTAGTTGGTGAGTTCGGCGTATTCCTTGGCCGAGCCTCCGGAAAAGAGCAGGCCGCCGACATGGCAGGTGCCTACATAATTCTTTATCGCGGCTTTTGACGCGGCCCCGCCGGCAGGATTCACCTTGGGGCACAGCAGCTGGGCCACGCGGTCGCGTTCCGACAGCGAGTTGTAGACCGAGTCGACCCAGGCCCGGCATTCGTCCGACTGTGTCTCTTGCAATAGATTGCGCTGGCGTGCCTCCGAGGAGAAAACCGTCAGTGCCGAAAGCAGCAGGCAAAGGAAAGGAAGGTTCATTTTTTTGTCCGGTTATGAAGTTGAGACACAAAAGTAACAAAAAAAAACGATTTAAGTCGACGTGAATTGACTTAAATCGAAATAAATCGATTTATCTCGAAATAAATCGAGATAAATCGAGGGAAATCGAAGTCCCCCTCCCAGCCGGGAGGGGGACAGGGGGGCTTTGTTATTCGTCGGAGTTCTTCTCGGCGTATTCTTTGAGGAGACGGTCCTGGACGTCGCCGGGCACGAGTTCGTATGAGGCGAAGCGCATCGTGAACGACGAGCGGCCGCCGGTGATGGAACTGAGCGCCGTCGAATACGACGACATCTCTTTGAGGGGCACCTTGGCCGATATTTTCTCGAAGCCGTTTTCCGACGACATGCCCATGATGATGGCGCGGCGGCCTTGCAGGTCGGACATCACGTCGCCCATCACGTCGGCGGGCACGAACACTTCCACGTCGTAGACGGGCTCGAGCACCTTGGGGTTGGCGTTGCGGAAGGCCTCGGAGAAGGCGTTGCGGCCGGCCAGGCGGAACGAGATTTCGTTGGAGTCGACGGGGTGCATCTTGCCGTCGTAGATGCACACGCGCACGTCGCGGGCATATGAGCCTGTGAGGGGGCCTTGCTCCATGCGGTCCATCAGGCCTTTGACGATGGCGGGGATGAAGCGGGCGTCGATGGCACCGCCCACGATGCAGTTGCACACCACGAGTTTGCCGCCCCATGCCAGGGGTATCTCCTGTGTGTCGCGCACCGACATCTTGAATTCCTGGTTGCCGAAGCGGTAGGTGTCGGGAGCGGGCATGCCTTCGGTGTAGGGCTCGACGATGAGGTGTACCTCGCCGAACTGTCCGGCGCCGCCCGACTGTTTCTTGTGGCGGTAGTCGGCGCGTGCGGCGCGGGTTATGGTCTCGCGGTAGGGTATCCTGGGCTCGTCGAACACGATGGGGAGCTTGTCGTTGTTCTCGACACGCCATTTGAGCGTGCGCAGGTGGAACTCGCCCTGGCCCGAGAGGATGGTCTGTTTCAGTTCTTTCGACTGCTCGACCACCCATGTGGGGTCTTCCTCGTGCATGCGGGTGAGGATCACGTTGAGTTTCTCGGCGTCGCTCTCAGTGACGGGGCGCACGGCGCGCTGGTATTTGGGAGCGGGATATTTTATGAAGTCGAACTCGATGTCGCAGCCTTTCTCGTCGAGGGTGTTGCCCGTGCGCACGTCCTTGAGCTTGACGGCAGCGCCGATGTCGCCGGCATGGAGCTCGTCGACGGGGGTCTTGATCTGGCCGCACACGCAGTAGATCTGGGCCAGGCGTTCCTTGGAGCCGCGGGTGATGTTGTCGAGGTCGGCGCCGGCTTTGAGCGTGCCTGACATTACCTTGAAGTATGAAACCTCGCCGATGTGGGGCTCCACGGTGGTCTTGAACATGTAGATCGAGAGGGGGCCGTCGGAGAGGGGCTTCACCTCGTTGCCGGCGGTGTCGACGGGAGCGGGCATGTCCTCGACGAAGGGCACCACGTTGCCCAGGAATTCCATCATGCGGCGCACGCCCATGTCTTTGAGGGCCGACACGCAGAACACGGGGAATATCGAGCGGTCGACAAGGCCCTTGCGGATGCCCTCGCGCATCTCGTCCTCGGTGAGGTGCTCTTCCATGAAGAATTTCTCCATGAGCGTCTCGTCGTTCTCGGCCGCGGCCTCGACAAGTGCCTTGTGGAGTTCCATGGCGCGGTCCATTTCTTCGGCGGGGATTTCCTCGATGGTGGGCACGCCGCCGTCGGGGCCCCACGAGTATTTTTTCATCAGCAGCACGTCGATCATGGCGTTGAAGCCCGCGCCGCATGCCAGCGGATATTGTATCTGCACCACCTTGGGGCCGAAAATCTCGCGCATCTGCTCGATCACGTTGTCATAGTCGGCCTTGTCGCCGTCGAGCTGGTTGAGGGCGAAAATCACGGGCTTGCCCAGCTGGGCGGTGGTGCGGAAAATGTTCTGAGTGCCCACTTCCACGCCGTACTGCGCGTCGACGAGGATCACGCCGGTGTCGGTCACGTTGAGGGCGGTGATGGCGTTGCCCACGAAGTCGTCGGCTCCCGGGCAGTCGATCACATTGAGTTTCTTGTTGAGAAATTCAGCGTAGAATATGGTGGAGAATACCGACGAGCCGTATTCCTTTTCAACGGGGAAGTAGTCCGATACTGTGTTCTTGGCTTCGACCGAGCCGCGGCGTTTTATAACTCCACACTCGAAGAGCATGGCTTCAGCGAGTGTGGTCTTACCCGAGCCTTTGCTGCCAAGCAAGGCTATGTTCTTGATTTCGTGAGTCTTGTAGATCTTCATGTTATCAGAAGTTTTTTAGATAAATTCATGGTATCGACATGCCGGGAAGCCTTTCCCTGGCAAATCGGTTGCAATTTATGAAAAATAACTTGATATCCGATAACTTTTTTATATGTTTTACAACATAATTCCAACTTGGCCGCGATTTAGGCTTCATAGGCATCCTATGATTCATAGGATTCATGAGTGCCTCTTTGAAATTTTTTGCGTACCTTTGCGCCCATGAGCAAATTTTCCGTCCACATCCTCGGCTGCGGGTCGGCCACGCCGAGCACGCGCCATCTGCCGTCGGCCCAGGTGGTCGACTTCCGCGACACCCTGTATATGGTCGACTGCGGCGAGTGCGCCCAGCTGCAGATGCGCCGCATGCGCCTGCGCTTCTCCCATCTGCGCCACATATTCATCTCCCACCTCCACGGCGACCATTTCCTGGGCCTGCCCGGGCTGCTGGCCACCCTGTCGCTGCACGAATGCTCGGGCGACATCCACGTCTACACCTTTGCCGAAGGCATCGACATGCTCCGCCGCATGATGAGGATGCTCGTGCACGAGCCCACGATAAACATAGTATATCACGAGGTCGGCCCCGCCGGCGGCGTCGTCCTCGACACCGGCGCCCTCACAGTCGAGGCATTCCCCCTGCGCCACCGCGTGCCCTGCGTGGGCTACATCTTCCGCGAGAAGCCCCGGCCGCGCCCCCTGCGCGCCGACATGCTCGAATTCTTCAACGTGCCCGTGCGCGAGCGAGCCGCCATAAAAGCCGGAGCCGACTTCGTCACCCCCGACGGCCGGGTCATAGAGAACGCCCGCCTCACCGCCGACCCAGGCCCGGCCCTCAGTTACGCCTACTGCTCCGACACCATGGCCGATTCGCGCGTGGCCGCCGCCGTGGCCGGCGTCACCACCATCTACCACGAGGCCACCTACACCGACGAGCACGAGGCCCTCGCCGCCCCCCGCGGGCACTCCACCGCACGGCAGGCCGGCCGCACGGCCGCCGCCGCCGGAGCACGTAAACTCATCATAGGCCACTTCTCCAAGAAATACCCCGACGAGAGCCGCCACCTTGCCGAGGCAAAGGAAGAATTCCCCAACGTCGTGGCCGCCTCCGAAGGCATGAAAATCGACATCGAATAATGGCCGCCGAACGACAAGTATCCCCCCTGCGCGGCTGGCTCGCCCTCAGCCCCCTGCCGGTGTTCACCGCCCTCTACGTGGGCGTGTCATTGGCCGCGGGCGACTTCTACGCCATGCCCGTGGCCACGGCATTCCTCCTGGCCTCGGTCTACGCCCTGGCCGTAACCACGGCAGGTCCCGTCCGCGCACGCCTCGACCTGTTCTCGCGCGGAGCCGCCAACCCCGACATCCTGCTCATGATCTGGATATTCATCCTCGCCGGAGCCTTCGCCGCATCGGCCAGGAGCATAGGCTGCATCGACGCCACAGTGGGCCTGGTGCTCCAATTCCTGCCCGGGCGGCTGGTGCCCGCAGGCCTGTTTGTGGGCGCGTGCCTCATCTCCCTGTCGATAGGCACCTCCGTGGGCACAGTCGTTGCCCTGGTGCCCATGGCGGCCGGACTGGCCGCCACCACCGGCGCCGACCCCGCCATGATGGTGGCCATCGTGGTGGGCGGAGCCTTCTTCGGCGACAACCTCTCGTTCATCTCCGACACCACCATCGCCGCCACCCGCACCCAGGGCTGCGGCATGGCCGACAAATTCCGCGCCAACTTCCGCATCGTCATGCCCGCCGCCCTGCTCGTGCTCATATATTATATATGGTTCGGCTACTCGCACGAGATGCCCCCGCTCGACGCCGCCGCCGCAGGCCACGCCAAGGTCGTGCCCTACCTCATCGTGCTCATAGGCGCCCTCTGCGGCGTGAACGTGGCCGTGGCGCTCGTGCTCGGCATCATCTCCGTGCTCATCGTCGGCATGGCCGGCGGCGGCCCCGGCCTCACAGGCTGGTTCACAGCCATGGGCCGGGGCATCGCCTCGATGGGCGACCTCATCACCGTCACCCTCCTGGCCGGAGGCATGCTCGAGGTGATACGCCACGGCGGAGGCATCGACTTCCTCCTCCGCGCCATGACACGCCGCGTGCGCCGCCGCCGCGGGGCCGCCCTCACCATAGCCGCCCTCGTCTCCGTGGCCAACATATGCACCGCCAACAACACAATAGCCATCATCACCGTTGGCAGCCTCGCCGCCGGCATCAGCCGCCGCTTCGGCCTCGAGCCCCGGCGTGTGGCAAGCCTGCTCGACACCTTCTCGTGCGTGGTCCAGGGCATCCTCCCCTACGGCGCACAACTGCTCATGGCCGGAAGCCTCGCCATGCTCTCCCCGCTGGCCATCATCTCCCGCCTCTACTACCCCCTGGCCCTGCTCGCCTGCGCCCTGGCCTCGATCGCCCTGATGCGCGACAAATAGCGCGCCGCACATTAGTTAAACTGTGTTAAAAGGCGTTTTGTTTATTGAAATTTGCAAATTATCTATTATATTTGCAGCAGATAAATTTAATTTACCTTTTTCAATCTTAATCTATGACCTATTTAGATCTCATCAACAATTTTTGGCGAATGCACGGAAGCCAAGAGTTCGGCCCCAATGAGATTGCGCTCTACTTCTACCTCCTGAACGAGTGCAACCGTCTGGGCTGGCCGAATCCGCTGGTGCGTCCCAATTCGAAGATCTGTCTTGGCCTGGGTATGACTGAACCGACACTGATACGCTGTCGCAACAAACTGAAAATAAGAGGTGTCCTCGACTTCGAAGCGGGCAAGAAATCAAGGAAAGCACCCTCTTACTACTTAAAAAATTTAAGCAGCGACGTTAGTAGAGGCGTCAGTAGCGGCGTTAGCAGAAGCGTCAGCAGCGGTGCAGGCATATATAAGACTAAAAGACAGGAAGAGAAAAAGACAAAAGAAAATTCCACCACCACCACCCGTGTGCGTGAGGAAAATTCCCGGAATCTTGAAATTTATTTTGATTCCAGTAACACGCCCTTGCTTGAGCAGGTGGTGATGGAACTTCACCGTGCAAACCCTGCTACTTCTACCGTTGCCGATTTTCGCCGCATGGCCGAGGCTGTCGTGGCCGAATGGGAACTGTCGCGTGCCGGGCATGCCGATTACCGCGACTGGTCGCGCCATCTTCTCGACCATGTGCGTATCTACAACCGTATTTCAGCCCGAAACACACATCATGATGTCCAGCCTCAGACCGACCCCTTCGATGAATACCGGCGCAGACTCATGGCCGGACTTTAAGTCGTTCATGGACCGCTACGCCCCGGCCCGTATCCCCCGCTATGTCGCCTCCGGCCTGCGCCGCATGTATCTCGGCTCGGCGCCCACGCTGGCGCAAGTGGCCGCCCATTACGGCGAGGTGAGCTACCGCATCTGGGTCACCGCCATGGTCGAGGCTATCGTGCGCTTCGCCGGCCTCGCCGGCCGCTTCACCACCGACCTGGCCGTGCTCGCCGACATGATTCTAACGCGCTTCCCCACGCTGAAGGTCACCGAGGTGATGCACTTCGTCTACCTCTGCCAGTGCGGCGACTACGAGAGTTTCTACGGCAACCCCTCGGGACGCGCCCTTCTTGGGCTGATGACGCGCTATGTCCGCACCGACCGCGAGCGCGTCCTCGCCGCCTTCCGCGACGACATCCGCCGCGAGGCCGACGCCGCCCCCCGCGCCGCGCTCTCCCCGGGGGAGGCCGCCGTGGTGTCCGAGGTGCTCGCGGCGATGGAGGACCCCGAGTTCAGCGAGCGCAACGGCTCCTGGCGTTGCGAGCCGTGGGCCTGCGCCATGGCCCGCGCCTATTTCGTCGACCGCACCCTCGCCACCTTCCCCGGCGACATGACCGCCGCCGCCCGCCGCCGCTGGGCGCAGGCGCTCCCGGGCTGAACTCCGGGCTCAGCGTGTGATTTACGTTGGATTCCGAGAATTAAATAAATTTCGGATATTTTTCACGCAATCCTTATAATCCGCGTAATTAACGTTAGACTGCATTGGCGCTTTTCCAATTCATGCTTAAAAAACAAGGCGGCGCGTCCCACCACGGGAACGCGCCGCCTTTGTGTGTCGCGGGCGAGGGGGTCAGCGGACGTGGGCCCTGGCGCAGCCGCGGGAGGTGGCGACGATGTAGACGCCGGGGGCGGCGCAGATGGTGACGGCGTCGGCGGAGGCGTCGGCGCGGGCGATGACGCGGCCCGCGGTGTCGGCCACGGTCACGGTGCCGGCCCCGGCCCCGATGGTGATGCTGCCTTTGCCTGCGGTGATGGCGAGGGCGGGAGCGGTCTCGGGCGTGGCTATGCCGTCGGTGGCGATGTTCACTTCCACGGACTGCACGGTCGACTCGTTGCCTCCGGGGTAGAGGCTCGAGATGGTGTAGGTGTGCGCGCCGGGGGGCACGCCGGTGTCGCGGTAGGCGCGGCCGTCGGTGGTGGCCATGGGGGCGCCGTCGCGGTAGATGGCGAAGCCTGCGGGGAAGACGAGGTCGACGGGGTCGGCTCCGGCCTCGCCCGTGTCGACGGGGCTGCCGGGCGCGGCCTCGGGCGCGGCGAGCGTGGCGTAGATGAAGTAGGAGCCGGAGGCCTCGGTGTCGGCCACCCATTCTCCGCCGTCGACGCTGCGGTATGAGCCGAGGGCCCCGGGGTTGGGGGCGTTGTCGGTGATGAGTTGCACGGTGCCGTTGTTGCTGTCGAGCCGCACGGCTATCCACAGTTCCTTGCCGGGGGTGATGTCGACGGGGCGGGTGAGGAGGATGTCGTTCCACTGGGCCACGCCTGTCTCCGACACTTTGCGGGTCGACACGGCTGTGAGGGCCCCGGTGGCGGGGTCGGCCTCGTAGATGGTGATGGTGGTGGCCACCACGCGCTGTGGCTGCACGGGGAAGAAGGCGACGCGGCGTATCTTGTAGCCGGCGTACACGGCGAGGTCGCAGGGGCGGAAGCGGTGGGCTGTCTCTACGGATGAGGCGGGGATGTCGTGGATGGTGTAGCTGTCGATGGAGCCCTGCATGCGGCTCAGGCGTGTGGAGATGTCCCAGCGCAGGTCGACGCCGTCGGCGTCGGCCGTGGCCTCGAGCGAGGTGATGAGGTTGCGGGGTATCGAGACTTCTGCCGAGGTGTAGGGGGAGATGAGGCCTGAGGCGTACTCGGCGTCGACGGTGTAGGTTATCGCGGCGAGGCCGCCGGTGGCGGTGTCGGTGTATTCTGTGGCTTCGGTCGATGCCAGGGGGGTGCCGTTGCGGCAGATGTTGTATCTCGCCGGGGGCGTGTCGGATGCGGGGGCGTCCCACCGGAGGGTGACGATGCCTTTGCGGGCTGTGGCGATGAGGTTGGCTGGCGAGGGTGGCGTGTCGTGGCGCACGAAGTCGAACGAGATGGTGCCGTCGGCGTTCTCAGTGATGTTTTCAAGCCCGCGGTAGGAGTACCGGCCTGCCATGGAGCGTGTCGAGGGTGTGGTGGTGTCGGTAAACGCGGTCTTGCCGGCGGAGCCGGGGAATGGGGCCTCCCCGGAGTCGACCCAGCCGTAGGAGCCTGACGACGGGCCCGGCTCGGCTGATGCTCCGGCGCAGACGGTGTATATGGCCTGTGGGTAGGCTGCGTTGAGGGTGTTGGACTGGATTGTCGACTCGATGCGGCGTTCGTCGACGTGGTAGATTATGAGGCCGTGGTGGGGGAGGGCCGAGTCGAAGTTGCCCTGCTGCTGGCGGTTCTCGACGATGAAGTATTCTCCGGGCTCGGTGGTGTCGAACCGGCAGGCCTCGGCGCTGGCGTTGGCGGGGGCCAGCGACTCGACGCGGGCCGGTGCGGTGAGTGTCACGGGCGATGCCCATCCGAGTTGTATTTTCTGCCACATGTTTGTGCCGGCGGGGCGGTCGCCGAGGTTGCCGTTCCATGCGCCTGAGCCCATGAGGTCCCACACTCCGGTGCCGGGGTATTCGCCGCCGGAGAGGGAGTAGTCGGTGTCGTAGAAGTCGGGGGCGCCGAGGTTGTGGCCGAACTCGTGGCACATCACGCCGATTGTCGAGATGTCCTTGTCGAGGAGCTCGGGCTGGATGGTGTAGCGGCGCACCTGCACGCCGTCGAACTCGACGCCGTAGATTGCCGAGGAGTGCGACCATATTTCTGAGGTCGAGCCGGAGGCCTCGGCTCCGGTGCCCTGGTGTATCACGGCGAGGCCGTCGAGGATGCCGTCGCCGTCGTTGTCGAAGTCGCGCAGGTCAATCTCGGCGTCGAGCAGCCGCAGGGCGTCGACTATCATGTTCACGGCCCCGTCGGGGCCGTAGGAGTTTTTGGTGCGCGGCAGCGTGACCCAACGCGTGACGGTGGTGGCGATGTCGAGCTGGCCGTAGGAGTTCTCGAGATAGTAGTCGCGGAAACTGCCTGTGCCGTTGTATCCTGCCTGGTTCATGTAGCGGTCGAAATCCTCGCGTGCGTACTTTGGCTCGGTGTCGGCGTAGTTGAGCAGGAGCATGAGCAGGCGGCGTGAGCCTTTGGCCGGGAAGGTGCCGTCGATCTGGGTGGCGCGCGAGGCTGCTTTCCGGGTCATGGCCTGCGGGGTCATGGCGGGGCGCAGGTTTTTGGCGCAGCCTCCGGCGGCGGCCTCGCGGACGCTTTCGGCGCCTCGGTAGCGGATGTCGCCGGGGACGGCGCCCTGCGGGGTCTGCCGGGCGAACACCCATCCTTCGGCGGGGTCGGGCAGGAGGGTGAATCCCTCGGGGGTGGTGGCGTAGTGGAAGAATTCGTCGCCGTGGAGGGTGAGCGGGGCCTGCGAGCCGTCGGGCATGGCGGCCATTATCATGCCGGGCCGTGCGGGCATGGCCTGTGCGCCCGTGGCGATGGCCAGGGCCGCGATGGCGGCAATATTTCTCAATGATGGTTTCATGATTCTTTTTTTTAATGCACAATGCACAATGCACGATGCACAAAGCACGATGCACAATCAGGCTACGCGCCGAATGGCAATCGTGCATTGTGCATCGTGCATTGGATAATTATTTGACGGCTTTGACGGTCTGCGTGCCGCTCTGCACCAGGTAGATGCCGGCGGGTAGGCCTGCGATGGCGGCCGCGGGGGCGCCGAACGTTGCCACGCGTGCCCCGGCGAGGTTGTAGACGTTCACCTCGGAGCCTTCCGGGGCGCCTGCCACGGTGAGGGTGTCGCCGATGAAGCGGGCCGTGAGGACGGGGCTGTTGCCGGCGCTGACGCCGGCTATGGCGTTGGTCTCGTCGAAGGCGTTGAGCCAGAGCATCCAGTAGGGGCTCATGCCGGCGAACTGCGGGTCGAGTGTGTCGACTGTGGTCCATTTGCCTGTCTCGGCGGCGGAGCCTTCGGGGGTGTCGAAGGGCTTGACGTAGAGCGACGACTGGCCGTGGCCGTGGCGCACGACGGAGGATGCGAAGTAGGAGCGGCCGAGGGTGGCGTCCTGCGGCACCACTTCCATGCCCCGGTCGAATATCATGGCGATGTAGACGGTGCCTGTCACTTCGGCGGGTGTCATGAATTCGATGGAGCGCATGTCGGGGGCGTTTCCTCCGAGCCCCGACGAGCCGAGGGCCTCGCCGATGGTGGTGTCGATGCGTGCGAGCTCGTTGCCCTCGTCAAGGTTGCCGTCGGCGTCCGCGCCGTATATCACCAGCGAGAAGGGGCGTATGCGCTGGTCGTCGTAATACTCGGTCTGGTTGCGGAAGCGGCGGTCGGTGACGTAGAATGTGAGCTGCTTTATCTTTACCGGGGTTGTCTCGGAGAAGTCGAAGCGTTGGGCCAGCTCGAAATAGTAGTGGTTGAAGCCGGTGATGAAATCGTAGGGGTCGGAGCCGAAGGCCGGGGTCTCGCCGCGCTCGAAGAGGCGGTCGGTGGCCTGGTTGAAGAGTGTGACGGCCTGGTCGGGCTCTGTGTCCTTGCCGATTGTCTGCACGTCGTAGGAGTGCTGAGTGGTGCGTGAGCCGCGGGGGTTGGTGGCGGTGAGCGTGATGGTGTATGTGCCGTCGGCGGGGAAGGTGAATTCGGGCTCGGCCTCGGTGGATGTGGCCGGCTGGGCGCCTTCGGCTGTCCAGAGGTAGGATGTGGCGAAGCGTGTGCGGTTCACCATTTTCAGGGGCTGGCCGTCGAAGAGCACGGTCTTGGTGTCGTCGTAGAGCGAGTGGAATGCCTTGGCGCCGAATTCCGGCTCGACGCGGGCGATAAGGCCGGGAGCGGAGATCTGCACGTCGTCGATGGCGACGATGCCGGAGTTGGTGGGGCCGGAGAGGGCAAACGAGAAGCAGTAGGGGCCGGATGCCTCGGGTGTGAACGTGTGCTCGCGGCGCACCCATTCGGTGGTCTTCTCGCTGAACCGGGCTATGGTGTTGTGGAACCCGCCGTCGTGCTCGGTGCCTACGGTGAAGCGGAGTTCGGGCAGCGAGAGAATGGCGTCCTCGTTGTAGTCGTTGCCCTGCATGTAGACATAGTAGGATACAGTGTATTCCGTGCCGGCCTCGAGGCTGAAGAACGGGGTGTAGGCCTTGTCGTCGCGCTCGCCTTCGGTGTTGTGGCCGGCGACGAGGTAGTATTCTCCGGCCTTGGCGGGGAGGGCGCCGAGATTGGCGGTGACCCATGTCACGGAGCCGGTCGAGCGCCATCCGCGGGGCACGTAGCTGTCGCCGGTGTAGTGTGTGGCGTCGGAGAAATTCTCGAAGTAGGGGAGTTCGATGCAGTCGGCGGCGTTGTCCTCGTTGGGGATGAGCTCGGTCACGGGGTCGTCGTCGCCCTGCCCTGTGGCGTAGCGTGTGCCGGAGATGAAGAATGAGTCGAGTCCCACGGTATCCCAGTTGTCGGTCATGCCGTATTTGTTTACAAATTTGAGTGCAAAGCACATGTCGCCGTCATTTTCGGGGGTGACGGTCACGGTGAATGTCTGCCAGTCTGTACGTTTAGCCTCGTCGATTCTGCCAACCTGCACTGCTCCGTCCATCGATTGGGTGGAGGAGGTGTAAATTTCTATACCCGCTGTCCTTGGATAGTTTGAGCCGAGAAGGCTGTAGGCAAATTCAAGGGTGTAAGGCTTGCCGCCGCCGACGTTATATAGCGGAGTGTAAACCACCATGTCGGGTTTGGGTGTTGCCGCGCCGAGGATATAGTCGCCCGAGTGGTTGGTCAGACCGAAGAATGAGCCGTTGTTGCGTTTGAGCGGTGTGCCGTCTTGCTTCCAGCCTGCGGGGAGGTTGGCTCCGTCGGGGAAGTCGGCGTCCACGTCGAAATTGAATTCAGTTTCGAAAGCCTCGGGAGTGCCGGCCGGGGGAGCGGGCACGTCGGGGAGTTCGGGGTCTTCATCGGCCTCATAGCCGGTGATGCGGATATTGTCGAATGCCACGGGGCCGCCGGGATTGAGGCCCGATTCATTGCACGGGGCTATGACCAGGCAGTATCTGCCTTTCTGCTCGGGGACGAAGGTGAAGGTCTCCGATTTGAGCCATTGGCCGGGATGCGCCAGGTCCTCGGCTATCGTGCCTATCTTCACGGCGTTGTCCAGCGACTGGCCGGGGGCTGCGTAGATATTGAATCCGTAGCCGAAGTCATCGAACTGGCTTTCCGTGAGATAGTCGAAGGCTATGGTGAGGGGCGCGCCCGCGGGCAGATTGTAGAGCGGGGTCATGAGCAGGTTGTCTTCCTTGGTTGTGGCTCCGACATTGCCCACAACCCACCGTCCTGTTGCCGGGGCGGCGATGCGCAGCGCGTCGGGCGATTTGCGCATGTAGGGCTTCGTGCCGGTTGCGAGCCAGCCCTTGGGCAGGGTGGACACTCCGGGGAAGTCGGCGTCGTCCTCGAAGTCGAAAGTGATGTCGAAGGGCGTGCCTTCGGGCTCGTCCACGGCGTAGGTGCCGGAGATGAAGAACGAGTCGAGGCCCACGGCGCCGCAATTCATGGTCATGCCGTACTGGTTGACAAATTTGAGGGCGAAGCACATGTCGCCGTCGGTGTCGGGAGTGACAGTGACGGAGAACGTCTTCCAGTCGGAGTTGGTGGCCTCGTCGATTCGGCCGACTTTCACGGCTCCGTCCATAGACTGGGTGGAGTTGGTGTAGATTTCGATGCCGGTGGCGTAGACATAAATCGAGCCTCCGGGGAGGTAATAGGCAAATTCAAGAGTGTAAGGCTCGCCTGCGACAAGGTTGAACAGCGGAGTGTAGAGCACCTCGTCGAACTTGGCCGAAGCCGCGCCTAAGATATAGTCGCCCGAGTGGTTTGTGAGGCCAAAGAAAGAACCGGCGCGGCGTGTGAGCGGTGTGCCGTCCTGCGCCCAGCCCTGGGGCAGGTTTGCCCCGTCGGGGAAGTCGGCGTCGATGTCGAAGTTGTATTCAAGGTCGAACGCCTCGCCCTCTGCCGCCGAGGCAGCCGGCGAGCCCGGCAACCCGAGCGCGAGCAAGCTCACAAAAGTAAAGAATTTTTTCATATGGATAAAGTTATGAAGGTAGTTGGCGAATGATGATGGCAGAGGGAGAGGCCGACGGGATGACGCGGCAAAATTAATATAATTGTTTTGAATAATTGCAAACTTTTTAAACAAAAAACAAGATTTTGTTGCAATTTTTACACAAATTGCTTCATTTTTGTTTGAAAAAGTAAATGAATGTTTATTTTCTGCCTGAATCTGTTCGCCGTCACGACAGGGCCTTGGACAAGAGGATTATGGCTATTAGCACCGGGGCCACGTAGCGCACGGCCACGCGCACCGGCCCCACGGCGCGGCAGCCAAGGGTGCCGAGATTGGTGAGTTGCCCTCCGATGAAGTCCTTGGGCAGGACCCACCCCACGTAGATGCTTATGGCAAGCGAGCTCACGGGCAGCAGCAGGTTGGTGGTGAAGGTGTCGAAGAAATCGAACAGCGGCATGCCGGCCACCGACAGCCACGGCGCCCCGCCCAGCGACAGCGAGCACGCCGCCGACGTCAGCAGCAGCGGCGCCATCACCACAAGGCAGGCCTTGCGGCGCGACACCCCGAAGCGGTCGCGCACGAACGCCACCGACACCTCGGCTATCGAGATGGTCGACGTCAGCGCCGCCACGCTCAGCAGCAGGAAGAAAAGCGCCGCCCACAGCCGCGCGTTGCCCATCGAGGCGAAAATCTCGGGCAGGGTCACGAACACCAGGGTGGTGCCCTCGAGCTCGCCCGTCGACGCCCCGATGCCGAAACTCTTCACCGCCGGGAAGATGATAAGCCCCATGAGCAGGGCCATCAGGAAATCGAGCATCGAGACAGACACCGCCGTCGACGTCAGGTTGGTCTCCCTGGGATAGTAGGCCGAATAGGTCACGAGGATGCCCATGCCCAGGCTCAGCGAGAAGAACGCCTGGCCGAGGGCGTTTATCACCACGTCGATGTCGATTTTCGAGAAGTCGGGATAGAGGAAAAACCTCACGCCCTCCGACGCCCCCGGCTGCGACAGCGACACATAGCAGAACACCAGCATGAGCACGAAAAGAAACGGCATGAGCACGTTCGACAGTTTCTCGATGCCCTTGCGCACGCCAATGAGCAGCACCGCCAGGTTCAGCCCGATCATCACGGCCGTCCACACAAGCGGATTCCACGCCGAGGTCACATACTCGCCCATCTTGTCGGCGAAGAAGGTGGCGTTGGCGTTGCCGGACGCCGGCACGTAGCCCGCGTAGAGGTCGCCCGTGATGGAGTCGAACATATACTCGATGGTCCAGCCGGCCACCACCATGTAGAACGACAGTATGAGGTACGACGCCACGAGCCCGAGCGTGCCTGCCACCCACCACCGGCTCCCGGGGGTGAGATTCTTGAAATTGCCCACCGAGTCGGACCCTCCGGCGCGGCCGAGCGAGAACTCGGCGAGCATCATCGGCACGCCCAGCACAAACACGCATACGATATATATTATAAGGAAAGCCGCGCCGCCGTTGGCCTGCGCCTCGGCCGGAAAACGCCACACGTTGCCAAGGCCGATGGCCGACCCCACGGTGGCCGCCACGACGCCCAGCCGCGACCCGAAAGTGGATTTTTCTTGTCTCATAATTAGGAAATGCCGGAAAGATGTCTTATTTTTGTGTCAATAATCAACTGCAAAGTTACGAATAAACGCCATATTGTCGAAAAGATTGTAACATATTAAACATTTTTAATCACAATCTGTTGCATTTTACGTTAAAAAAGAGATAAACCGATGAAAAAGAAACTCGTCATATCCACCGGGGCCGGCATCAGCGCCGAGAGCGGCATCTCCACCTTCCGCGACGCCGGAGGCCTGTGGGAAAACTACCCCGTGATGGACGTGTGCTCGGCCGACGGCTTCGCCCGCAACCCCGCCCTGGTGCACAAATTCTACTCCGAGCGCCGGGCGCAGCTGCTCCAAGCCCTGCCAAACGCCGCCCACCTCGGCCTCGTCGGCCTCGAGAAGGACTACGACGTGCATGTCATAACCCAGAATGTCGACGACCTCCACGAGCGCGCCGGCTCGTCCAGCGTGCTCCACCTCCACGGCGAGCTCATGAAGGTGCGCGCCCTCGACGACGAGTCGAAGGTGTATCAGCTGACCCCCGACGCCTGCGTCACCACCCCCGACACCATAATCGACGGCCACCACGTCCGCCCCCACATCGTATTCTTCCAGGAGGCGGTGCCCAACTTCGAGCCGGCCACCGCCCTTGCCGCCGAGGCCGACATCTTCGTGATAATAGGCACCTCGCTTGTGGTGTATCCGGCCGCGGCCCTGCTCCATTACGTAAAGTCCGGCACACCGATATATTACATCGACCCCAAACCGGCTGCCGTCCCCGCCGGCGTCAGCGTCATACCGTTGAAGGCCTCCGAAGGCGTGGCCCGTCTCGCCCAAATACTGAAATCGTGAAAATACGCCTCACCTGCATAGGGCGCACCGCCTACAAGCCCCTGCGCGAGGCCATCGACCGATACGCCGCGCGAATACCCCACTACATCCCCTTCGAACTCCGCGAGCTCCCCGACGTGAAGACCACAAAAGGCACCACCGCCGAGCGTCAGAAAGACCTCGAAGGCCGCGCCCTGCTCGACACCCTGGCCCCCGCCGACTTCCTCGTGCTGCTCGACGAGCGCGGCCGCGAGCTCACCTCGCGCGACTTCGCCGCCTTCATCTCCGACAAGATGGTGAGCCTGCCCTCGACCCTGGTCCTGGCCATAGGCGGCCCCTACGGCTTCTCGCCCGAGGTCTACGCCCGCGCCAATCAGAAACTCTCGCTCTCGAAGATGACCTTCCCCCACGAGATGGTGCGCCTGTTCATCGTGGAGCAAATCTACCGCGCCATGACCATCCTCCGCGGCGAGCCCTACCACCACGACTGATACATTTCTGTCTGAAATTTATGCCAAATTACAAATCGAGGATGGTGAACGACGGGGCGAGCGCGTCGACGAGAAGAAGCCGGTTGAAAAGCGGCGAGCCGAGCCGCGCCACAATCTTGATGGCCTCCGTGGCCTGTATCGACCCCACGATGCCCGGAACCGTGGCAAGCACGCCGCCCTCGGATGCCGGCAGATAGTCCGACTCGTCGGGAAACACTTCGCGGTAGCGGACGCTGCCAGGCTGCCAGGCAAACACCTGGCCGCGATATTGCGCTATCCCGCCGAAGACATAAGGCACGCCTGCGGCCTCGCAGGCATCGGTCACGGCATATTTCGTGGCCGGGTTGTCGGAGCATTCAAGCACCACCGAGCGTCCTGCCACCATCTGCGGCAGATTTTCCGCCGTGAGCCTGCGGCAGACAGCCTCCACCCCGATTGAGGAGTTGGCCGCCCGCACCTTGGCTGCGAGTGTCGCGGCCTTGGGCCGACCTACGTCGCCCTCGGTGTACGACAGCTGCCTTTGCAGATTGGTCTCGTCTATGCTGTCGAAATCCACGATGGTGAGCCGCCCCGTGCCGGCGGCGCCGAGATAGAGCGACGCGACAGTGCCCAGCGCGCCGGCGCCCACCACGAGCACGTCGGCCGCCCCGAGGAGGCGTTGCCCCCCGGGGCCGAAGCCTTCGAGCTGTATATGACGTATGTATCTGTCCATAATGCAAATGCCTGTCAGTCGAACACGGCGTCCCAGTCCTTCCACACCGGGTCGTAGCCTCCGGCGCGGATTGCCTCAGTGACCTCGCGGGGCGAGCGGCCGTCGCTCACGGTGAACTGTTCCAGGGCCTCGGGCGATGTGGCGTAGCCCCCCGGCTCGGTCTTCGATCCGGCGCTCATCGACGTGACGCCAAGGCGCATCATGTTGGCGCGGAACTCGGGATTCTCGCGTGTGGAGTAAGATATGTCGATGTCGTGGTCGAAAAGGCGGAAAGCCATTGTAAGTTGGGCGAGCTGCTTGTCGGACATCACCACATTTGGCTGGAATCCGCTTTCCGACGGGCACATGCGCGGAAAGTTGACAGAGTAGCGCGTGCGCCAGTACTTGCGCTGGAGATAGCGCAGGTGCCGCGCCATCATCGTCACGTCGGCACGCCAGTCCTCGAGCCCGATAAGCACGCCCATGCCTATTTTGTGCACCCCGGCGCGGCCCATGCGGTCGTAGCCGTTGAGACGCCACTCGTAGTGCGACTTCATGCCCTTTGGGTGGTAGCACTTGTAGCGCGAGCGGCGGTATGTCTCCTGGAAGCATACCACGCCGTTGAGACCCGAGCGCGTGAGCCGGGCATATTCCTCCTCTTTGAGGGGCTGCACCTCGATGGTGAGGTTGTGGAAATAGGGGCGGCATGTTTGAAGCACCTTCTCGTAATAGTCCACGCCTGTTATTGTGGGGGCTTCGCCGCTGACGATGAGCAGATTCTCAAACGGACCAAGGCGGCGTATAGCCTCGCACTCGGCCTTCACCTGGTCCATCGTCAGCACAGTGCGGGCAAACGGATTGTTGTGGTTGAAGCCGCAATAGACACAGAAATTGGTGCAGGCGTTCGACACATACATCGGGATGTACATCGATATTGTCTTGCCGAAGCGTTCTAGTGTGAAGCGCATGGCAAGTTGGGCCATCTCCTCGAGATGAGGCACGGCGGCCGGCGAGATGAGAGCCATGAAGTCGGTGTCGGAGAGCGGCACGGTGTTGCGCGCGGCCTTGCGCAGGGCGCGTGTCACATCGTCGTCGGTCATGGCCGCGATGGCGGCCACGGTATCGTCCCACGAGTATAGTTCATCTATCACGTCGGCGAATCCGTGGCCCCAGGGCGATTCGTTTTCAGATTTTACAGGTTGCATTTTTCGGCAGTGTTTTGGGAAATGCGCATGGCGCAGAAGTTGGGGCCGCACATGGTGCAGAAACGGTCGTCGGCGTCGGGGGCGTCGCGGCGCGACTCGAGATAGTAGCGGCGAGCCTTCTCGGGGTCGAGCGAGAGGTTGAACTGGTCCTTCCAGCGGAAATCGTAGCGGGCCTTGCTCAGGGCATCGTCGCGCACCGACGCGCCGGGGAAGCCTTTGGCAAGGTCGGCGGCATGGGCGGCAATCTTGTAGGCTATCACGCCCTCGCGCACATCGTCGAGCGTGGGCAGCGACAGATGCTCCTTGGGCGTCACGTAGCAGATCATGGCCGTGCCGAGGCGCGAGATTATGGCCGAGCCGATAGCCGAGGTGATGTGGTCGTAGCCCGGGGCGATGTCGGTGGTGAGCGGGCCCAGGGTGTAGAACGGGGCCTCGTGGCACACGGCCATCTGGCGGTCCATGTTCTCACGTATCTTGTGCATCGGCACGTGGCCGGGGCCCTCGATGAGCACCTGCACGTCGTGCTCCCAAGCCTTGGCAGTGAGTTCGCCCAGCACGTCGAGCTCGAGGAACTGGCTGCGGTCGTTGGCGTCGTGGGTCGAGCCGGGGCGCATGCCGTCGCCCAGCGACACGGCCACGTCATACTTGTTCAGAATCTCGCAGATTTCGTCGAAATGGGTGTAGAGGAAACTCTGCTCATTGTGGAGCACGCACCACTCCACCATGATCGAGCCGCCGCGGCTCACGCAGCCCGTCAGACGCTCGCCGATAAGGTCGGCATGCTCGCGCAGGGCTCCGGCGTGGATGGTGAAATAGTCCACGCCCTGCTCGGCCTGCTCTATGAGCGTGTCGCGGTAAAGTTCCCACGAGAGTCTGCGCACGTCGCCGTTCACTTTTTCCAGGGCCTGGTAGATGGGCACCGTGCCCACGGGCACCGGGCAGTTGCGTATAATCCACTCGCGTGTCTCATGGATATTGTCGCCCGTGGAGAGGTCCATGAGCGTGTCGCCGCCCCAGTAGCAGCTCCACACGGCCTTGGCCACCTCCTCCTCGATGCCCGACGACAGGGCCGAGTTGCCGATGTTGGTGTTCAGTTTCACCGCGAAATTGCGGCCGATGATCATCGGCTCGGCCTCGGGGTGGTTGGGGTTGGCCGGGATTATGGCACGTCCGGCGGCAATCTCCTGCCGCACGAACTCGGGCGTGATGTAGGACTCGATGCCCAGTTCGGCATTGTTGAGGTTCTCGCGGATGGCCACATACTCCATCTCGGCGGTGACGATGCCTTGGCGGGCATATGCCATCTGGGTGATGCGTTTGCCCTCCTTTGCGCGGCGCGGACGGTGATGCACGGGGAAGCGGATGGCGTCGAGCTCGGCCATGGCGGCGCGGCGTCGGCCGTATTCAGAGGTGATGTCGTCGAGCAGGTCGGTGTCGCCGCGGCGCTCAACCCACCCCTCGCGCATGCGAGGGATGCCGGCGTTCACGTCGTGGGTGAAGGCGGGGTCGGTGTACACGCCCGAAGTGTCGTAGACCGTGACCGGCGCGTTGGGATACTCCACGCGCTTGCCCCCCTCGATTTTCACTGTCGGATATTGGCTGATGCGGCGCATGCCCACCTTTATCTCGGGGAAAAGCGTGCCGCCGACATAAATTTTCTCGGAATTGGGATATGACGATACGTCGATATTTTCAATTTTCATAAGTAACTTGTTAGTCGTTAAGAAATGCAGTAAGCGGGCTTGTGGCCTGCGCGTGGGCCGACACCGCGCCCATGCCGGCGAGGAAACCCTTGCGGCCGGCCTCCACGGCCAGGCGGAAGGCTCCGGCCATCATCACAGGGTCGTCGGCCACGGCTATGGCCGTGTTCACCAGCACGGCGTCGGCGCCCATCTCCATGGCGTCGGCGGCATGCGAGGGCGCGCCCAGTCCGGCGTCGACCACCACGGGCACCCCGCTCTGCTCGATGATGATTTCAAGAAAATCGCGCGTGCGGATGCCCTTGTTGGTGCCTATCGGCGCGGCCAGCGGCATCACGGCGGCGGCCCCGGCCTCCTCGAGGCGTTTGCACAGCACGGGGTCGGCCTGGATGTAGGGAAGCACGACGAAGCCCTCGGCGGCCAGTTGCTCGGTGGCGCGGAGCGTCTCCACGGGGTCGGGCATCAGATACTTGGGGTCGGGGTGGATTTCCAGTTTGATAAACGGCGTGCCGAACACCTCGCGGCTCAACTGCGCGGCAAGCACCGCCTCCTCGGCGGTGCGCACCCCCGACGTGTTGGGCAGCAGCTGCACATGCTCGCGGTTGATATGCGTGAGCATGTCGTCGGTGGCCTCGTTCATCATGTTCACACGTTTGAGGGCCACGGTAATCATCTCCGAGCCCGAGGCCACGATGGCGTCGAGCATCTTCTGCGGCGACTGGAACTTGCCCGTGCCCACAAACAGGCGCGAGCCGAATTCCCGTCCTCCGATAATGAGTTTGTCTGTCATATTCTATAATGTGTTGTTAAATTTCTCTAAATATTCCCTCGTGCGGGCGGCAGGGGAGAGGGCGCGGCGGATGTCGCCCGACACGGCCACCCCCTGCGCCCCTGCGCCGCGGAGCGGCTCCACGTCGGCCGGTGTTACGCCCCCGATTGCCACCACCGGCAGGTCGATACCCTCAGCGGCCATCGCGGCAAATATCGTGCGGTATCCGTCGAGCCCGAGAGTGGGGGCGAGACGCTTCTTGGTGGTGGTGAACCGCAGCGGGCCCACGCCCAGGTAGTCCGACGCACAGGCTTCTGCAATTTTGCGGATGTCGTCGATTGAGTTTGCCGTCGACCCTATGATCTTGCCATTGCCAAGAATCTTGCGAGCCTCGGCAGGAGACATGTCGCCCTTGCCCAGATGCACGCCGTCGGCGCCCGTCGCGGCGCAGAGGTCCACGCGGTCGTCGAGCAGAAGAAGCGCCCCGGCCTTGCGGCACATCGGCAGAACACGCTCCACGGCGGCGGCAACGTCGCTGTCGGCGGCATCCTTCATGCGTATCTGCACCCAGCGGCAACCGCCGTCGAGCACGGCCGAAACCTCGCGCTCCACCTCGGAGGGCGTCGGGCCGTCGGTGATATATTGCAGGGCGAAGCGGCCCGGGCGCATCATGCGTATGCGGAGCATGCGCGCATCAAGCGGCATCGTTGTGTCCCATATCCAGCCGAGCATCGCCGCCCCGGCATATCCTTTGGCGGCAAGTACACCGAAGCGTTCGGGCGTGATGCCGCCGAGGGCTATAACCGGGCATTTTGCACCGGCAGGCACTTCAACGGGCAAGACTCCGGAGCCATAGCCGGGCTTGGAAATGGAAGGGTAGGCCGGCGACAGCATGGCATACTCCATGCCCCCGCACCCGTCGAGTTCCCCGACAGAATGGCAACTGCGCGTCACGCTCCGGGCCGACAGCGGAGCCACGGCGCACCGGCTGTTGACCTGCACGCCAGCAAGGTTGAACTCGGCCGTAAGGTCGAAATGCCCGTGGAGCCTCAGCCTGCGGTGCCACGCCTGCGGCACACGCTCGATAAGCGCGCGCACACGGCGTGTCGTCTCAGCAGGCTTGCGGATATGCACCGCGTCGACCTCGCCCGAGGCCAGCATCGCCGTAATCTCGGCTGCCTCGCGGTCGATGTCGCCGCACTCCGGCACGGTTATCGCCACTATCTTGAAATCATCCGCCATAAGCCGCCTTTATAAGAAGAACCTTGTCGCCGTCCGAGAGCGTGTGGCCGCCCCAGTCGTCGCGGCGCACCATGCGGTTGTTCACGGCCACGGCAGTGCCATTGGCCGGCACATTCATCCCTTCGAGCAACGTCGCAACCGTCAACGGAGCGCCCTCCGGCCGGCTGATCGTTATCTTTTTCTCATTCACAAAAACAGTCATAATCGTGTATGTTTTTTTATATTATAAAATTGGCCGCCCCGTGCCATCCCGATGCGAAACGTACGCCCGCGCCGCTTTCGAGAGCCCCCATGAGCCATTCCACGGCATCATACACCGCATCCCCGGGCTCACAGCCCTGCGCCAGACGCGCCGCGATGGCCGACGACAGCGAGCATCCCGTGCCGTGAGTGTTTGGAGTGTCAACGGTGGGGTGGGGCACACGGCGCACCGCGCCGTCGCGGTAAAACACCTCCGTCAATTCGTCGGGCCCCGTCTCAACGCCAGTCACCAGCACCGACCGCGAGCCGAAGCGGCGGCAGAAACCCGCCATCGCCGAGGTCAGTTGGCCCTCGTGCGGAAACAGTGCCGAAAATTCGTCGAGGTTGGGAGTGGACATGGTGGCGATGCGCAGAAGCGGCTCCATCTTGGCGATGAAATCGTCGGCCGACGCCGAGAAGCCGCGTCCTGCCGTTGGGTTCATTATCGTGTCCACCACAACTGGCGTCCCCGCAGGCAGCGATTCGAGCTGCGAGGCAATCTCACGCGCCTGCTCCGCCGATGCCACAAGCCCGATCTTCACGGCGTCCACGCCTATGCGCAGGGCCTCGTCAATCTGCGCCCCGACATTGGCCACAGGCTCCACGGCCACGACGCCGCCGAGCCCCTGCACCGTCACAGCCGTCACAGCCGTCATGGCATACGCCCCGGCGGCCGCCGCGGCGCGGATGTCGGCCTGGATGCCTGCGCCCGAGGTGTTGTCGCTTCCCGCTATTGAAAGTATCACGGGCAATTTTGTCATTTGTTCCATTCTCCGTGTGAGAAAAAATTACACTTCACAGCATAAGCGGAGAAATATCGCAGCCCGCGAGCCTCCCTGCGTCGGCATTACCCGCATCAGGTTCATAGGGTATAATCTCAGACGAACCCGTGGTTCGACACCCCCGCTATGTTCTTGTCGGCAAAATTACAAATTATGAAAATATAAAATTCTTAAAAAATGTTAATTAATTTGGAGGTTTGAAATAAATTGTCGTATCTTTGCACCGCAAACGGCGATTTAGTGTAGTGGCCTAGCACGCCACCCTCTCACGGTGGAGACCTGGGTTCGATTCCCAGATTCGCTACAAAAAATGGAAACCCACTTTCGGGCTTCCATTTTTTTTGCCTTTTTCAGACATAAGCCGTTTAATTTACGCTGGATTTCGGGATTTAAATTAATTTCGGAAATTTTTCACGCAATCTTTATGATCCACGTAATTAACGTCTCTTGCCTCTCCTGTCAATAAAAAGAGGCCGCGTCACCGACGCGGCCTCTTGCTGTTATTTATTGAGCCGGGTGAATCAGCCCTTGATGGCAGCGATGCCGGGGAGAATCTTGCCCTCGATGGCCTCGAGGAGCGCGCCGCCCCCGGTCGACACATAGGATACCTGGTCGGCCAGGCCAAACTTGTTGACGCAAGCCACGGAGTCGCCGCCGCCCACGAGCGAGAATGCGCCGTTGTTGGTAGCCTCAACGATGGCCTCGGCGATAGCGCGCGAGCCTGCGGTGAAGTTGTCGAACTCGAATACGCCGGCAGGACCGTTCCAGAGGATGGTCTTGGCGCCCTTGATGGCATCGGCGAATGCCTTGCGGGTCTCGGGACCGGCATCCATGCCTTCCCAGCCGTCGGGAACTTCCATTACAGACACAACCTGGGTGTTGGCGTCGTTGGAGAAAGCGTCGCCGGCAACGCAGTCGGTGCCGAGCACGAGGTTCACGCCCTTGGCCTTTGCCTTGGCCATGATGTCGAGGGCGAGCTGGAGTTTGTCGTCCTCGCAGATCGACTGGCCGATGTGGCCGCCCATTGCCTTGGCGAAGGTGTAGGTCATGCCGCCGCAGAGGATGAGATTGTCAACCTTGTCCATGAGGTTCTCGATGATGCCGATTTTGGTCGAAACCTTCGAGCCGCCCATGATGGCGGTGAAGGGACGCTTGATGTCGGAAAGGATGTTGTCGACAGCGGTAACTTCTTTTTCCATGAGGTAGCCGAGCATCTTGGAGTCGGCATCGAAGTAGTCGGCGATAACGGCTGTGGAGGCGTGCTTGCGGTGAGCGGTGCCGAAGGCGTCGTTCACGTATACGTCGGCGTAGGAGGCGAGTTTCTTGGCGAAATCCTTCTGGCGTTTCTTCATCTCGTCCTTGGCTGCGGCGTAGGCGGGGTCTTCCTTGTCGATGCCAACGGGCTTGCCTTCTTCCTCGGGATAGAAGCGGAGGTTCTCGAGCAGG
>X363_Desmarests_Spiny_Pocket_Mouse__coassemble_854_pt1 | contig 14252 bp, 10 predicted proteins | sample X363_Desmarests_Spiny_Pocket_Mouse__metabat2_high_PE_004 | metagenome-assembled genome bin X363_Desmarests_Spiny_Pocket_Mouse
GCTCCAGACCGAGCGGGTGATGCTCAACATCATGCAGCGCATGAGCGGCATAGCCACCGTCACCGCGCGTTACCAGGAGCGACTCGCCGGTCTGAAAGCCAAGGTGCTCGATACCCGCAAGACCACCCCCGGCATGCGCCTGCTCGAGAAGATGGCGGTCAAGATAGGCGGAGGCGCCAACCACCGCATCGGCCTCTTCGACATGGTGCTCATCAAGGACAATCACGTCGACTTCGCCGGCGGAATCATTGCCGCAGTGGAGCGCTCCAAGCGCTGGTGCCGCGAGCAGGGCAAGGACCTCCGCATCGAGGTGGAGGTGCGCAATACACCCGAGATTGAGGAGGCCCTCGCCGCAGGTGTAGACCGTATCATGCTCGATAACTATACACCCGAGGCTACCTCGGAGGCTGTGCGCCTTATCCGCAGCCGCGACCCCAGGGTGGAGATAGAGTCGTCGGGCGGTATCACTCTCGACACCCTCCGCGCATATGGCGAGGCCGGAGTCGATTTCATCTCTGTGGGCGCGCTCACCCATTCGGTCAGGGGGCTCGACATGAGCTTCAAGGCCGTGCGGAGCTGAAATCTGTCGTCCGGCAGTCGGCGCCGCGTCAGTACGATGCACGATTCACGATGCATGATACGTCGTGAGTAGTGCATCTTGAATCAATTTTGCGGCGTTGACGGAATTTTGTAATTTTGCTGTACCGACCCTAATCCTTGAAATAAGTACTTATGACACTTTTTGAGAAACTTACTGAGAAGGCTCGGGCGACCCGCCAGCGTATAGTGCTGCCCGAGGGTACCGAGCCCCGCACTCTCAAGGCCGCCGACCGCATCATAGCCGACGACATCGCCGATATTATACTTATCGGCAACGCAGACGAAATCAAGCGCATGGCCGCCGACATGACTCTCGACAACATCGCCCGCGCTACCATCGTCGATCCTGCCGACAATCATGTCATCGACCGCTATGCCCCCTTGCCCTACGAAATCCGCCGCCACAAGGGCATGACCGAGGAGCAGGCTCGTCTGACTGCCGCCAACCCCCTCTACCTTGCCTGTCTTATGGTCAAGGCCGGTGATGCCGACGGTGAGGTGGCCGGCGCGCAGAATACCACCGGCAACGTGCTCCGCGCCGCTTTCCAGGTCATCAAGACCCGCCCGGGCATCAGCGTGGTGTCAGGCGCTTTCCTCATGTTGCTGCCCGAGGATTCGCCTTTCGGCACCGATGGCGTGATTGTCTTCGCTGACTGTGCCGTGCTGCCCGACCCGACGGCTGAGGAGCTGGCGCAGATAGCCGTATGCTCGGCCGACACCGCCCGAGCCCTCGCCGGCATCGAGCCCCGCGTGGCCATGCTCTCGTTCTCCACCAAAGGCTCCGCCAAGCATGAGCGGGTCGACAAGGTGGTACGTGCCACCGAGTTGGTCCACAAGATGGATTCCGGGCTGATATGCGACGGAGAGCTTCAGGCCGATGCCGCCATCGTGCCATCGGTGGCCCACAAGAAAGCGCCCGAAAGCATGCTCAACGGCAAAGCCAATGTGCTGGTGTTCCCCTCGCTCGAGGTCGGTAACATCGCCTACAAGCTCGTGCAGCGCTTTGCCGGTGTCGAGGCCATCGGCCCCATCCTCCAGGGCCTCGCCGCGCCCGTGAGCGATCTGTCGCGCGGCTGCTTCCCCGAAGACATCTACAAGACCATCATACTCACCTGCTGCCAGGCTATCGGCGCAAAATAATATTTCCCCGCAATGAAAATTCTCGTGATTAACTCGGGCAGCAGCTCGGTAAAATATAAATTTATCGATACCGCCACCGGTCGTACTATGGCAGAGGGTGGCGTGGAGAAAATCGGCCTCGCCGACGGATTCCTCAAATACAAGCGCGCCGATGGCTCCAAGGCCATCCTGGAGCTTGGCCTTACCGACCATCAGGGTGCCATCAAGGCTATCCTGGGTATACTGACCGACTCCGCCGAGGGTTGCATCAAGTCGTATGAAGAAATCGATGCCGTCGGACACCGTGTAGTGCATGGCGCCGAGAAGTTTACCGAGAGCGTGCTCATCACCGACGAGGTGAAGGACATGATACGCCAGTGCTACGACTTGGCTCCGCTGCACAATCCCGCCAACATGACCGGCATCGAGGCTATCACCGCACTGATGCCCGACGTGCCGCAGGTGGGCGTGTTCGATACCGCCTTTCATCAGACGATGCCGGCCAAGTCGTATATGTACGCACTGCCCTACAAGTATTATACGGAAGACGGTGTGCGTCGCTACGGTTTCCACGGCACGAGCCACCGCTATGTGTCGCAGCGTGTGTGCGAGTTTCTCGGTGTCAACCCCGCCGATGTGCGCGTCATCACCTGCCATGTGGGCAACGGCGGCTCAATCACAGCTGTCGACCACGGCCGCAGTGTGGATACCTCGATGGGCCTCACCCCCACTGAAGGCTTGATGATGGGTACCCGTGTGGGCGACATAGATCCCGGTGCGCTGACCTACCTTATGGGCAAGCATCACCTGAGTGTCGACGACCTGCAGCGTATCATCAACAAGGAAAGCGGCATGGCCGGCGTGAGCGGCATCAGCTCCGACATGCGCGAGATAGAGGCCGCCGTCAACGCGGGCGACGAGCGCGCCCGTCTTGGCCTGGAGATGTACGAGCAGCGTATCATCAAGTATATCGGCGCGTATGCTGCCGAGATGGGCGGTGTCGACATCATCGTGTTTACCGGCGGAGTGGGCGAGAACCAGACCGGTCTCCGTGCCGATGTGTGCCGTCCGCTGGCTTTCATGGGTGTGGAGCTGGATGAAGCCCTCAATGCCGCCAGCCGCGGCGAGGAGGTGGAGATTTCCACTCCGGCCTCCCGTGTCAAGGTATGTGTGATACCTACCGACGAGGAGCTGATGATAGCCCGTGACACCGAGGCGATAGTCGGCAAGCTCTGACCATAACGACTATATTGAATCGCGGACGCTTCCCCACGGGTGGGTGGCGTCCGCGTTCTTTTTATCGCGTCAGTTAACATGACACACCCCTCCTGTTAACATTTTGCGCCGGGGCTAACATCTTGTTACATATTATAAAGCAAATGGATACGCATCCGGGAGGCGTTTTGATGTACTTTTGCAGCAGTTAAAGAAATACCTAATACCATATAGTTCTATCTATCCATGAAGACCTACCTTATAGCGGCGCTGGCGCTTGCGGCCCTCACGGCCTGCGGCGGCTCCGGTGGCTACAAGAAACTCTCCGACGGCATCGAGGCCGGTACCCCTGCGGGCAACGTGCGCCTCAAGGTGATAACCGACAATATAATCAGGGTATCGGCTGCTCCCGGCGATTTCTCGACCGACACGTCGCTGGTGGTGCTCAACCGCAATCTGCCCCCTCTGCCCGATTTCGATGTACGTGAGCACGGCGACACGGTGTCGGTGTCGACCTCGCAGGTGACGGCCTCACTCGACCGCTCCACCGGTGCGGTCACATTCTTCGACGCAGATGGCAAGGTCGTCCTCCGCGAGAAAGCCGGCGGGCGGTCATTCGAGCCTTTCAAGGCCGACGATACCGAGGCATACTCCGTGATGCAGGTGTTCGAGTCGGCCGACGACGACGAGGGTATATACGGCCTGGGGCAGCATCAGTCCAACGAGTTCAACTACAAAGGAAAGAACGAGGAGCTCTTCCAGTACAACACCAAGGTGTCGGTGCCCTTTGTGGTGAGCACTGGCAGTTACGGCCTGTTGTGGGACAGCTACTCGCTGTGCCGCTGGGGCAATCCCGCCCAGTACAGTCAGCTTGGCGATGTGTTCACGCTTTACGATAATGACGGCCGCGAGGGCGCCCTCTCCGGCACCTATACAGATGCCGCGGGCAATACCATCACGCGCCGCGAGCCGCAGATTTATTTCGAGCATCTCATACGCGGCGACCTGGGCCATGTGGTCAATCTTCCGCAGGACTTCAACTTCGCCGGCTCGCATGTGACCTACGAGGGCGACATCCTCCCGTCGCAGAGCGGGAAGTATGATTTCATCCTGTACTATTCCGGCTATCAGACCGTCTATATCGACGGCAAGAAGGTGGTCGACACCCGCTGGCGCACGGCCTGGAATCCCAACAGCTACAAATTCAGCGTCGACCTCGAGAAAGGCAAGCGGGTGCCCGTCAAGATAGAGTGGGAGCCCAACGGTTCGGTGGCTTACTGCGGCCTGCGTGTCTATGCGCCCGTCAAGGACGACGAGCGCAGTCAGATGTGCTGGTGGGGCGAGATGCAAGACCAGATAGACTACTACTTCGTCTACGGCAAGACCATGGATGAGGTCATCAAGGGCTACCGCACCCTCACCGGCCCGGCGCCCATCATGCCCAAGTGGTCGATGGGTTACTGGCAGAGCCGCGAGAAATACAATACCCGCGAGGAAGTGTTGGGTACCGTGGCCGAGTTCCGTCGCCGTGGTATCCCTTTGGACAATATCGTCATCGACTGGTTGCACTGGAAACAGGATTCGTGGGGCAGCCATGAGTTTGACCCAGAGCGTTTCCCCGATCCCAAAGGGATGGTTGACTCCATCCACGCGATGGGCGCGCGTGTGATGGTATCGGTATGGCCCAAGTTCTATGCAACCACTGAGCACTACAAAGAGTTTGACCGCAACGGCTGGATGTACCGCCAGGCAATCACCGACAGCATCCGCGACTGGGTGGGCCCCGGCTACTTAGGCTCATTCTACGACGCTTACAATCCTGATGCCCGCAAGCTCTTTTGGGGGCAGATGAATGACCACTATATGCCGCTGGGCATCGATGCCTGGTGGATGGACGCCTCCGAGCCCAACGTGCGTGACTGTGTCGACATCGAGTACCGCAAGGCACTGATGAATCCCACCGCTATGGGGCCCGCCGACAAATACTTCAATGCCTATGCCCTGATGAATGCCGAGGCCATCTATGACGGCCAGCGCGGAGTCGACCCCGACCGCCGTGTGTTCCTGCTCACCCGCTCCGGATTTGCCGGACAGCAGCGCTATTCCACCGCCACATGGAGCGGCGACATCGGTACACGCTGGGAAGACATGGAGGCGCAAATATCGGCAGGACTCAATTTCGCCATGAGCGGCATACCCTGGTGGACGATGGACATAGGCGGATTCTGTGTGGAAGACCGTTATGTGGCCGCAGCACGCCTCTTTGACGCCACCGGCCGCGAGAACGACGACCTGCGCGAGTGGCGCGAGCTCAACACGCGCTGGTATCAGTTCGGAGCCTTCGTCCCCTTGTTCCGCGCCCACGGCCAGTGGCCCCCGCGCGAGGCATACAACATAGCCCCCGCCGGCCATCCGGCGTACGAGAGTATCGTGCGCTACACCCGCCTGCGCTACGACCTGCTGCCATACATCTACTCACTGGCAGCCATGACCCACTTCGACGCATACACCATCATGCGTCCGCTGGTGATGGACTTCACCGCCGACAAGCGTGTGCGCGACCTCAAGGACGAGTATATGTTTGGCCCGGCCTTCCTGGCGGCGCCCGTCTACCGCTACGGCGCCCGCTCACGCGATGTCTACCTCCCCGCCGGCAACGTATGGTATGACTTCTACACCGGTAAGGCCATCGATGGCGGCAGCGATATTGACGCCCCCGCTCCTTACGGGCAGATGCCTCTGTATGTACGCGGCGGCAGCATCATCCCTGCCACCAAGGGACTGCAGACGACGGCGCATTCGTCGGCATCACCTCTCACCATCGCCGTGTATGCCGGACGCAACGCTACCTTTACCTTATATGACGACGAAGGTACCAATTACAATTATGAGAAAGGTGCCTATGCCGAGATACCGCTTGCCTGGGATGATGCCACCCGCACTCTGACCATCGGGCGCCGCAACGGCGATTTCCCCGGCATGCCTGCGAAAATGACCGTCAATCTGGTGCTCGTAGACCCGGCGCATCCCGTAGCCGAGGCAATCACAGCCAAGGGCAAGAGCGTTGAGTATGACGGTTCTGAAGTAAAAATAGTCCTTTAACCTATGACGAATAACCTTGTTTCTCGACTCTTGGTACTGCTCCTGTTGCTTGCGGCGGGAGCAGCTGCCAGGGCCGGGGCACCCCGCACCGACTTCACCCGAGGCTGGCTTTTCGCACTCACCGACGGTGTGGGCACCGAGTCGCCCACTCTCGACGACAGCGGCTGGCGCAGGCTCGACCTGCCTCACGACTGGTCGATAGAAGGAGCTTTCAGCCCCGACAACACATCGGGTACGGGCGGTGGATTTCTCCCGGGCGGGGTAGGGTGGTACCGCAAGCATTTCAACCCCGGCAGCATACCTGCCGGACGCCATATCTTCGTCGACTTTGACGGGGCTTACATGAACAGCTCCGTATATGTCAACGGACATCTTCTCGGTACACGGCCCTACGGCTATGCTCCGTTCAGCTACGACATCACTCCCTGGCTCATGCCCGACAGCGACAATGTCATCGCGGTGCGTGTAGACAATGCCGAGACGCCCAATACCCGCTGGTACTCGGGTTGTGGCATCTACCGCAACGTGTGGCTCCGCGAGCAGGGCGACGTGCGCCTCCCGCTGTGGGGGCAGCATGTCGAGCCTTACGAAGTGGACGCCTCGTCGGCACACATGCGTGTGGCCACGACGGTCGAGAACGTGGGCAAGCGCGAGGTGCGGGCACAGATTGCCCTCACCCTTGTGGCCCCCGATGGCCAGCGCGTCGCCATCGCCCGGCGCGGTATCGAGATACCCGCCGGTACGTCCGAAATAATCACTGATACTCTGTCGGTGGCTACTCCCAAGCTATGGAGCACCGACTCGCCTGCCCTCTACCGGCTCGATACCGAAGTGACGGTAGACGGCAATATTGTCGACACGTACAGTGTCACTACCGGCTTGCGAGACATCCGCTTTGACGCCCAGAGGGGATTTTTCCTTAACGGCAAGCCGATGAAAATCAATGGCGTGTGTTTGCACCACGACGCCGGGGCTCTCGGCGCCGTGGTCAACCGCCGCGCCATCGCTCGCCAGCTCGGCATGATGCAGGAGATGGGAGCCAACGCCATACGTGTGTCGCACAATCCTCCCGCCCCTGAGCTGCTCGAGTTGTGCGACAGCATGGGGCTGATGGTGATGGACGAGAGCTTCGACATGTGGCGCAAGCGCAAGACGGCCCACGACTACTCGCGCTATTTCAACGAGTGGCACGAGCGTGACTTGCGCGACCTGGTGCTGCGCGACCGCAACCATCCCTCCATCATCATGTGGAGCATCGGCAATGAAGTGCTTGAGCAGTGGAGCCATGCCGACGCCGACACTCTCACGCTCGACCAGGCCAACCTGCTGCTCAACTTCGGCCACGGCGCCGACATGCTCGCCCACGCCGACTCGGCCATGAGTGTCAATTCGCTGCTCACCGTCAAGCTCGCCGACATGGTGCGCGCCCTTGACCGCTCGCGCCCCGTGACGGCCGGGTGCAACGAACCGGCCCCCGGCAACCATCTCTTCCGTTCGGGTGCCCTCGACATTATCGGCTACAACTATCACGACGGCGACTTCCTTTCCGTCCCCGGTAATTTCCCCGGCAAGCCTTTCCTTGTGACGGAGAGTGTCAGCGCCTTGCAGACCCGCGGATATTACCGTATGCCCTCCGACAGCATGTTCATATGGCCCGAGCGCTGGGACAAGCCGTTCTCGGCCGACACCATGGCCTGCTCGGCCTATGACAACTGCCATGTGCCCTGGGGCTCCACCCACGAGCGCACGATGCAGCTCGTCGAGGACAATCCGTTCATCATGGGGCAGTTTGTGTGGACGGGCTTCGACTACATAGGCGAGCCCACACCTTTCGGCTGGCCTGCCCGCAGCTCATACTTCGGCATCGTCGACCTGGCCGGCATCCCCAAGGATGTCTATTATATGTACCAGAGCCGTTGGCGCCAGGATGTGGACGTGCTGCATCTCTTCCCGCACTGGACATGGACTCCCGGTCAGGAGATAGACATGTGGGCATACTACAACAATGCTGACGAGGTGGAGTTGTACGTCAATGGTCGCTCGCAGGGCGTGCGCCGTCCCGAATCGGGCATGTACCATGCATCGTGGCGCGTGACTTTTGAGCCGGGTGAAGTGACCGCCGTGAGCCGCCGCGACGGCCGTGAGGTGCTCCGCCGCACCATCCGCACAGCCGCCGCTCCCGCCGCTGTCCGCCTCACTCCCGACCGCCGCGAGATCGGCGCCGACGGACGCGACCTCTCTTACGTGCTCGCAGAGATAGTCGATGCCGACGGCAACCTGTGCCCCGACGCCACCAACCTTATCACTTTCGCCGTCGGCGGTGCCGGACGCAACGTCGGTGTCGACAACGGGTCGCAGACCTCCGTCGAGCCCTTCAAGTCCGACACGCGCCACGCTTTCCACGGCAAGGTCATGCTCATAGTGCAGAACGACGGCCGCGCGGGCGACATCACCGTGACGGCCACAGCCGGCTGCCTTAAATCAGATACAGTAAATATATTGTCAAAATAGTAAAAGTATGCAAGCCAAATATCTGTTGCTGCTGCCTATCCTGGCATGCTACAATGTCAGTCCGGCCGAAACGCCGGTATACCTCGACAAGAACGCGCCCATGGAGGAGCGTGTCAAGGACGCACTATCGCGCATGACCCTGGAGGAAAAAGTGGCGCTGAGCCACGCCCAGGGCAAATTCTCCAGCGCGGGTGTGCCGCGCCTCGGCATCCCCGAGTTGTGGATGAGCGACGGCCCCCACGGCGTCCGTGCCGAAGTCAACTGGAACGACTGGGGCTATTCCAACTGGACCAACGACTCCGTGACCGCTTTCCCCGCACTCACTGCATTGGCCGCAACGTGGAATCCGGCCCTGTCTGGGGTCTACGGCAAGAACGTCGGCGAGGAAGCCCGCTACCGAGAGAAAGACGTGCTGCTCGGCCCGGGTCTCAATATCTACCGTTCGCCGCTCAACGGCCGCAATTTCGAGTATATGGGCGAGGACCCGTATCTTGCCGGCGAGATGGTGGTGCCTTATATACAGGAGCTGCAGAAAAACGGTGTGGCTGCCTGTGTGAAGCATTACGCCCTCAACAATCAGGAAAAGTGGCGTGGCAACATCGATGTCGAGGTGAGTGACCGCGCCCTCTATGAAATCTATCTGCCTGCCTTCAAGCGCGCCGTGCAGGATGGCGGAGCGTGGAGCATCATGGGCGCCTACAACCAGTATCAGAAGCAGCATGCCTGTCACAACAAGCGCCTCCTGTGCGACATACTGCGCGGTGAGTGGGGCTTCGACGGCGCTGTCATCACCGACTGGGGCGGAGCCCACGACACGCGCGAGGCAGCTCTCAACGGTCTCGACATCGAAATGGGCTCCTTTACCAACGGCCTTACCAAGGAGAGCGAGTTCACATTCGACGACTACTACCTGGCCCGTCCGTACCTCAATCTCATCAAGAGCGGCGAGGTGCCCATGAGCGTCGTCGACGAGAAGGCCGGCAATGTGCTGCGCCTTATCTTCCGCACCGCCATGAATACCGACAAACCTTTCGGCTCGCTGCACAGCCCCGAGCATTATGCCGCCGCCAAGGCTATCGGCGACGAGGCCATCGTCCTGCTCAAAAACAACGGCATACTGCCGCTCGACCCCGCCAAGGTGCGCCGCGTGCTCGTCGTTGGCGAGAACGCCGTGCGTCCGCTCAACCAGGGCGGCGGCTCGTCGGAGCTTAAGGTCAAGGATATGTTCTCACCCCTCGACGCGCTTCGCGCCGTATTCGAGACTGTCGACTACGCCCCCGGCTACAAGACCGGCCGTGCCATGTATGAGGCGGAAGACATCATCCCGCAGGCCGAGCTTGACTCGCTGCGCCGCGATGCCGTCGCCAAGGCTCCGGCATACGACGCCGTCATCTATATCGGCGGTCTGAACAAGAACGGCTTCCAGGACTGCGAGGCCAGCGACCGCCGCGAGTACAATCTGCCGTGGGGGCAGGACCGCATCATCGAGGAGCTCGCCGCAGCCAATCCCAATCTTGTGGTGGCCAATATCTCGGGCAACGCCTACGCGATGCCTTGGCTCGACATGGTGCCCGCAGTGCTCCAGAGCTGGTATCTCGGCACGATGATCGGCCCGTCGATGGCCGATGTCATCACCGGCAAGGTCAACCCCAGCGGCAAGCTGCCCTTCAGCTTCCCCCGCCGTCTGGAGGATAACGGCGCCCATAGCTTCGGCGTGGAGTCATATCCCGGAGTGGAGAGCGACAGCGATGTCGGCAATGCTGCCGCCGACCTGGCCGGTGCCGACGTGAGTCTGGGCAAGAACCCGCGCCAAGTGTATAAGGAAGACATCCTTGTAGGCTACCGCTGGCACGACACTAAGAAGATACCCGCCCTCTTCCCCTTCGGCCACGGCCTGAGCTACACCACATTTGAGATAGGCAAGCCCTCGCTGTCGTCGACCACCATGAACGCCGACGGCACTCTTACCCTCACAGTGCCCGTCACCAACACCGGCAGCCGCGAGGGCGCCGAGACCGTGCAGCTCTATCTGACCGACGTCAAGAGCAGCCTGCCGCGTCCGGCCAAAGAGCTGAAAGGCTTCGAGAAGGTGCGCCTCGCTCCCGGTGAAACCCGCGAGGTGACCTTCACCATCACTCCTGACGCGCTGAAATTCTTCGACCCCGCCCGCCACGAGTGGGTGGCCGAGCCGGGCAAGTTCAAGGCCCATGTGGCCACCTCGTCGGCCGATGTGCGCCACACCGTGCAGTTCGAGTACAAATGACCATCAGGTAACTCTCTCATATGCAGAAGTCCCGGCTCCGGCCGGGATTTTTTTTACTGATGCGTGTCACATTTCGGATGTTAGGTGAGTCTTACTTATAGACAAACCAAAAGACATATAATTATGGAAGTAATAGCATTAGAAATCTTGGAGAATGTCCTCCTACCGCTGGGCATATGCGTAGCCCTTCCCGTCCTTATCGTGTGGATAGTGTTCCGCGCCGGAATCATCGCCGACCGCCTCCGCTCGCAAGTCCTTATCAAGGCCATCGAAAGCAACAACAACATCGACGCCGACAAGCTTGCCGAGGCTATGCAGAAGCCACGCAAGACCCCGGCGGAGCGCCAGCAGATGCGGTTGATGCGCGGCTGCCTCTTCAGCCTGCTTGGTCTGGGAGCGCTGTCCTATGCCGTCTATCTCATGTCGCTTGAACGCGAGGATGCCACCTTCTTTATTACTGCCGGGGTATGCCTGTCGGTGGGCATCAGCTACCTTGTGGTGTACTTCATAGCCCGCAAGGAGGAAAAGAAAGACTGACGCAGCAGCGATGGACCGTAGCGCTTTTGAATGTAAGATCGGGGAGTGTCAGAGACCGCTGCGGCGGTTTCTGACCGCCCTCTGCTGCGGAGACGGTGCGCTGGCTGACGACCTGGCGCAGGATACGTGTGTCAAGGCATACATGGGCATTGGCGGTCTTCAGGACGACAGCCGCTTCATGGCCTGGCTGCTGCGTATCGCATACAATACATATATGACCCATCGCCGCTCGGCGCCGCAGCAGGTAGCCTTGTGCGAAGCCGACACGTTGCCGGCCGCAGATACCGCCGACTCGCGCTTCCGCTATCAGACTCTGTACCGCGCCCTTGACTCGCTGACCGATATTGAGCGTACGTCGGTGCTCCTGTACTACATGGAAGGCTACTCCACAGCCGAGATTGCCACCATGACCGACGCCACCGATGCTGCCGTGCGCAAGCAACTCTCGCGCGCCCGCCTGCATCTTAAAGACCTGTTGCAATGACTGACGACCCCATAAAAAAAATATTTGACAGCTACACGCCTGAGTTGTCGCCCGATGCCGATTTTATGGCGGCACTGCGCCGCCGCCTCGACACCGTAGAGGAGCTTCGCGCCGAGCTGGCCGCGGAGCGCCGCCGCAGCCGCCGCGCCCTGGTGTGGGCCACCCTGGCCGGCATGGTCGCCGGCGCCGTGCTGATGACCCTGCTGCCCTCCCTTGCCGCTCTCTGCACCATCCCCGCTCCGTACACCACCGCGGCCGGGTGGCTGCTGACCGCCGCCGGCGCCTCCCTGGCCTCGCTGGCTTCTTTCGACTACGTGCGTGGCAGGGTTGCCCGCTAAAATCCGCAGACCTGTTGGAATAACGGAGGATAATCGTTAACTTTGTGGTATCATAAATTATAGATATGCTTTTCGCCAAGACAACGTTAGTAAAAATCTTTGTTATCGGTGCCGCTTTAATTTCATGTGTCGACGCAAGTGCCAAAATCAAAGTCGAGGACTATTGGAGCGATAACGGCGCGCGATGTGTATATAGCCATTACAAGGATATAAAGAACTATGGCTGGTATCATCCGGGATTGAGTCTACGCTCATACGTTCTGCGCAAGGATACGGTGTATCTTGTTGTTTTTAAGGAGTTTGTAAGCAAGCCTGAAGATCCTGAATTTCTTCAGGGGCATAAGATGATGGTACGTCTATCCAACAATGATGTGCTGACTTTCAATCTGACATGGGAGGCGAAACCGGTTCTGCACTATAACAATGCATACAATTCAGGCTACAACGAGCCGTATATCTATCCGGCCTACAGGGCTACTGCGGAAGAGATCGAGAAAATGATTAACATCGGGGTTAAAAAAATCCGGTTGGAGCACTCACAGGGTTTCAACGACTACTATATAGAGAAGCCCGGAAAGTGCAATCACACAAAGGCTGTCCAAAAGTTGATGTCGGAGATGTGGGAAGGCGTACGGAAGCAGTTGACTTTGCCGGCTCCGCCAAAACCATACACTCCATCGACGGAGTTTTGACTCTGCATCCATGCACACTATAAGAGTGATTTGCGCCGTGGCTTTGGATGTGTCAGCCATCACAGAATATGTCTGAAGTGCCGTTTTAGGCACTATTCCGTAATAATACCGATGCATCTACCGCCGGCACAATGGCGACCGATGCATCGGTATTATTGCAGTAGTTGGGGGTCAGTCGGCCTGCGGCTCGGGGCGGCGGAGCATGACCAGCTCGCGGCCGTCGGCACTCAGCAGCATGGCCGTGTTCTTGCCGCCGCTCCGGGCAGTGGTGGTTTCCTCAAGAGCCACCATCAGGGCGGTCTCCTGTTCGGTATAGGGGCAGGCCATGCGGGTGACGCCCATCTTGCTCAGGTCGATGGCGTTGCTCTGACGGTGGTCGAGGTAAATTTCGCCGTTGAAGTAGTTGCAGCCGGTGTTGCCGTGCACCTTGCGCTCGGCGATGTCGAAGAATATGTCGGCCGGGGCTTCCTGGTTGATGGATGTGCCGTTGACGGCCACTATCTCCCACTCGCCGTTGAGGAAGTCTATATTGGCGCGGCGCAGCCTTACGACTGTCTTGCCCGACGAGCCGGCCAGGTCGATGTACGATTCGGTGCCGACCTCGCTGAACGTCGCTTGTACGGGCGTGCCCTCGTTGAGCACGGTGGCGATGGTGTGCTGGATGTCCTGGTCGGGGCAGTATCGGCGTGTCATCATCAGCGCCTTGAAGGTGAAGCGGTCGTCGGCTCCGAGCGACCAGTTGCCATTGACGGTGTTGCAGCCGTCATTGGCATAGAATCGTCCCGATTTGTCAAATATGATGTACGGCATGTCCTCGTCGCGGTCGAGGGTATTGGCGCCTACCTGCACCATGAGCCATTCGCCGCTCAGGTCGTGGGTAGTGGCTGGTTGGGCCTTGGTGGCGTCTTTGGGGCCACCGGCTTGGGCGGAAGATGTGTCGGTGGCTTTGGAGCCTGTTGGTGTCGATGAGGAGCCGGGCTTCTGTGTGGCCGGCTCCTGCGCGGTCGTGGTGCCTTGCGCCCCGCTTATGGTGGCGGATTTTTGGAAGAGGGAGCAGGAGCCGGTGGCGATGGCCAGGGCAGCTGCGCACATGATGATGGCGGTGTGTTTCATATGTAGGTGTTGTCGAGTAATGGCCGGGATAGTCCCACTATATAACAATCGGGCTGCCGTAATCGTTTTGCGGCAGCCCGGTCGTGTGTGGTGTGATCTTTAAGCGAGCCGAGGCTTACTTGCGGATACCGAGCTCTTTCTGTGCGATGATGGCGCGGTAGCGGTTGATGTCCTTGCGCATCAGGTAGTCGAGCAGGCGACGACGCTTGCCGACGAGCATCTTAAGAGCACGCTCTGTCGTATGATCTTTGTGGTTTGACTTCAGGTGCTGAGTCAGG
>X363_Desmarests_Spiny_Pocket_Mouse__coassemble_891_pt1 | contig 13748 bp, 8 predicted proteins | sample X363_Desmarests_Spiny_Pocket_Mouse__metabat2_high_PE_004 | metagenome-assembled genome bin X363_Desmarests_Spiny_Pocket_Mouse
GGTCGACGACTATCCGGTCGAGGTCATGACGCTGCGTACCAAGTACCCCCAGGGCGGCGAGAAGCAACTCGTGGAGGCAGTCACCGGCCGCCGTATCCCATCGGGCGCCCTGCCTGCCGATGTCGGCGCGGTGGTGCAGAACGTGGCCACCGCTTATGCCGTATATGCCGCCGTGGAGGGCGGGATGCCGCTCATTGAGCGTGTGGTCACAGTTACCGGCGAAGTAGGGCGCCGCGGTAACTTCCTTGTCGCCATCGGTACCCCGGTCGGGGAGCTGCTCGACGGTCTGCCAACCGACTGCGAGGTGGTGCTCGGAGGCCCGATGATGGGCCGCGACGCCATAAATCTGGCCGCCCCCGTCACCAAGGGTACATCAGGCATCCTCGTGCTGGCGCCGAGCAAGCGGTGCGAGCCCGAGCCCTGTGTGCGGTGCGGTGAGTGCGTCAGCGCCTGCCCAATGGGGCTGGAGCCATACCGCCTCTCCACCTACGGGCGCCTGCGCATGTGGGACGAGGCCGCAGCAGCCCATGTGGCCGACTGTATCGAGTGCGGCTGCTGCTCCTACTCCTGCATATCCTCGCGCCCTGTGCTCGACTATATCCGTGTGGCGAAGGCTGCCCTGCGCCGCCGAAAATAATAGTGTGACATGCTTATATTCTCCCCAACACCCCATATTCACCGCCCGCGCACCGTGCGCCGGGCCATGCTGCACGTGTGTGTGGCGCTGATACCCGCGCTGCTCACCGCCTTGTGGTACTTCGGGCTTCCGGCTCTCCGGGTGACCTTGACAAGTGTGGCCGCCTGCGTCGGCGCCGAGTGGCTCCTTGCCCGCTACCTGCTCGGGCGGCGCAATGCGCTTCCGAGCGTGTCTGCCGCCCTTACCGGTATGCTTCTGGCCCTCAACCTGCCATCGTCGTTACCCTGGTGGGCGGTGGTGGCCGGGGCGGTCTTTGCCATCGGTATCGCCAAGATGGCATTCGGCGGACTTGGCTGCAACATATTCAATCCCGCGCTGGCCGGACGTGTATTCCTGCTCATATCCTTCCCCGCATTGATGACCACCTGGCCCATAGCCGGAGGCAACTTCGCGGCCGCCCCCGACGGAGCCACGGGCGCCACTCTGCTCGAGCAACTTAAATACGGCGCGGCCGATACCCTCAGCCACACCGACATGCTCCTTGGCCACATGGGTGGCTCTATGGGCGAGACGGGGGCCGTGGCCATCCTGCTCGGTCTGGTGTATCTGCTGGTCGTGCGGGTCATCACCTGGCATACGCCGGTGGCAATCATCGCCACCGTGGCAGTGTTCGACCTGATAATCGGAGCCCCGGTGCTCGACAACCTTCTTGCGGGCGGCCTGCTGCTCGGCGCGGTGTTCATGGCCACCGACTATGTCACCTCGCCCATCACCGGCCGAGGGATGTTGGTCTACGGCGTGTTCATAGGCGTGGTGACCGGAGTGATACGCCAGTGGGGCGCATATCCCGAAGGCATGTCCTTTGCCATCCTGCTCGGCAACGCTGTCACGCCGCTCATCGACATGTGGCTGCGGCCACGGCGGTTTGCCCCGGCACGGAAGGAGGTGGCCGCATGAAATCGACCCTGCGCAACATGACCCTCTCGCTGGGCGGTATCGCCATCGGGGTCGCCGCCCTGCTCGGCGCGGTAAACCTGCTCACCGCCGGCCCAATATCCGATGCCGCCGCGCGCCGGGCCCGCGAGGCCGTCGCGGAGGTGTTGCCGCCGTTTGACAATGATCCGATGGCTTCGGCTGTCACCATCGACGGCTGTGAAGTGTATCCCGCCATGATGGACGGGCAGGCAGCCGGTGCAGCGGTGCGGGTCAGCACAATGGACGGCTTCAACGGACTCATCGTGGTGATGGCCGGCTTCGACGCCCACGGTACCCTTACCGGCTACCGGGTGCTCGAGCAGGCCGAGACACCGGGGCTGGGCGCACAGGCCGACGGATGGTTCCGCACGGAGCCCCATTCGATAGTCGGCACCTCCGGCGAGCTTGTCGTGAGCAAGGATGCCACCCTATCCGGCGACGACGGCCATAGCGGTGCCTCGCATCAGGCCGGCGATGACGGCCACAGCGGCGCGTCGCACCGTGCTGCCACACAGGCTGTCGACGGCATCACCGCCGCCACCATCACATCACGGGCTTTCCTCGGAGCCGTCAACCGTGCCCGTCGCGCGTATCACCAATATCAAGAGTCATGCAAGCGCTGAAAATCATATATAACGGCCTGGTAAAGCAAAACCCGACCTTCGTGCTCATCCTGGGCATGTGTCCCACGCTCGGCACCACATCCTCGGCCTTGACAGGTATGTCGATGGGCCTGGCCACCCTTTTTGTGCTCGTGCTGTCCAACGCCGCCATCTCGGCCCTGTCGCCCCTCGTCCCTGATAAGGTGCGCATCCCGGCGTACATCATCGTGATAGCATCCTTTGTCACCGTGCTCCAGATGGTGATGCAGGCATGGCTGCCGGCGCTATATGGCGCACTGGGCATTTTCATCCCGCTCATCGTGGTCAACTGTATCTTGCTCGGACGTGCCGAGAGCTTCGCCTCGCGCAACGGCGTGGGCGCCTCGCTGTGCGACGGCGTCGGCATCGGCCTGGGCTTCACCCTGGCGCTGACCGCCATCGGCATCGTGCGCGAGCTGCTTGGCAGCGGCACCATTTTCAGCATTGCCGTATATCCGCAGGAGTATGCCCCGCTGCTCTTCGTGCTCGCCCCCGGCGCCTTCATCGTGCTCGGGCTGCTCATAGCCATCTTCAACCGCCTCACCGGCAAAGCCTGACACAGCCATGGCAACATACATCGCAATCATCATCACCGCGATATTTGTCAACAATATCGTCTTTGCCCAGTTTCTGGGCATCTGCCCCTTCATCGGCGTATCCAAGCGCATCGACTCCGCCCTGGGCATGGGCGCGGCCGTCACCTTCGTGATGGCCGTGGCCACGTGTGTCACCACCCTGCTGTGGCAGTATGTGCTGGTGCCGCTCGGGCTGCAGTACGTGCAGACCATCGTGTATATCCTCGTGATAGCCATACTGGTGCAGATGCTTGAGATAGTCATACGGAAAGTGTCGCCGTCGCTCTACGCCGCCCTGGGCGTGTTTCTGCCGTTGATAACGACCAACTGCGCCGTGCTCGGAGTGGCACTCATCGTGACCCAGAAAGACTACCCACTGCTGATGTCGATGGTCTATGCCATAGCCACCGCCGTCGGCTTCACCATGGCCCTGGTGCTCTTTGCCGGCATACGTACGCGCCTGGCCGTCACCGACCGCATACCCGCCCCGATGCGCGGTGTGCCCGTGGCTCTCATCGTGGCGGGCCTGCTGGCGATGGCCTTCATGGGTTTTGCCGGCATGAAGGTCTGAGCACGTCACGGATTCATGCGGAAAAACTTGAAAAACGGCCTGATGGCCGTTTTTTTGTGCATATGATTTGGAAACGTGTGCGGAATGTGTTAATTTCGCTGTGCCCAAACTTGGGCCATCCTTAGACTAAACCTGAAACAACCCTATAACTGCATGAGTTACCTGAAATTTGATAAGAATCTTCTTATCAACCTCGAGCAATCATTGCCCAAGGAGATGTTGCGCACCAATCAGGCCGGGGCTTATCACTGCACCACGCTGGCGGGATGCAATACCCGCAAGCAGCACGGACTGCTGGTGATACCCATACCTGAGCTTGGCAACAAGCCGCACGTGCTGCTCTCCTCGCTCGACGAGACCGTGATACAGCACGGCGCTCCGTTCAACCTGGGCATCCACCGCTATCAAGGCGGAGTGTACAGCCCCAACGGGCACAAGTATCTGCGTGAGTTTGACTGCGAGGGCGTGCCCCGTATGACATATCGCGTGGGCGGTGTGATTCTGACCAAGGAGAAAATCTTCATCTCGCATGAAAACCGTATCCTCATCCGATACACCCTGGTCGAGGCCCACTCGGCCACCACGCTCCGCTTCCGCCCCTTCCTTGCTTTCCGCGAGAGCAACGCCCTGTGTGTGGCCAACGACACCATCAACCGTGCCATCGAGCCCGTCGAAAACGGCGTGGCAACATGCCTCTATCAAGGATTCCCCAAGCTGTACATGCAGCTCAACCACAAGTCCACGTGGGTCGACGAGCCCAACTGGTACAACGGCATCGAGTATGTCAAGGATCTTGAGCGCGGTGTGCCGTACTGCGAGGATCTCTGGGTGCCCGGCTACTTCGAGGTGCCCATCCGCAAGGGCGAGAGCATCATATTCTCTGCCGGAGTGGAGCCTGTCAACCCCCGCAACCTCAAGAAGATGTACGAGAGCGAGCTGCAGTGCCGCACCCCCCGCACGTCATTCTTCAACTGCCTGAAAAACTCCGCAAAGCAGTTCTACCTCAAGGACGGAGGCAACATGTATGTCCTCTCCGGCTATCCCTGGGGCATAGTGCTGGCCCGCAATACGTTCATGGCCCTGCCCGGCCTTACCCTCGCCATCGACCACCGCGATGACTTCGAGAGCATAATGGCCACCGCCATCAAGGCCCTCACCCGCTTCATGGACACCGGCTCGCTCTCCGACCGCATCCACGGCATCGACCTGCCCGACATCCCCCTGTGGGCCATGTGGACAGCCCAGCAGTATGCCAAGACCATCGGTTACGAGCGGGCCCGCGAGCTCTACACTGACTTTGTCACCACCACCATCGACTATATCCTCTCCAACGGCCATCCCAACCTCAAGGTCAACGCCGACAACGGCCTGGTGAGCACCATAGGCACCGATACTCCCGTGTCGTGGATGAACGCCAACCGCTACGGACGCCCCGTCATCCCCCGCTCGGGCTACCTGGTCGAGTTCAACGCGCTGTGGTACAACGCGCTGGTGTTCGCCGCCAAGCTCGTCGAGGGCAACGATGCGCTCGCGGAGCGTGCCGCCGCCTGGACTGCCGCCGCAGAGAAGATGCGTCAGCCGTTTATCGACATGTTTCTCAACGACAGCGGCTACCTCTACGACTATGTCGACGGCAACTATGCCTCACCTGACGTGCGTCCCAACATGGCCGTGGCCATCGGCCTCGACTATTCGCCACTGGACCGCCGCCAGCGCAAGGGCGTGCTCGACGTGGTGACCCGCGAGCTGCTCACCCCCAAGGGTCTGCGCACTCTCTCGCCCAAGAGCTACGGCTACCGCCCCTTCTATCTCGGCTCGCCCGAAGACCGCGAGCTTGCCCTCCACCAGGGGCCTGCGCGTCCGTGGCTCATGGGATTCTACGCCGAGGCATATCTGAAAGTATTCGGCATGAGCGGCGTGAGCTACATCGACCGTATGCTCATCGGATTTGAGGACGAGATGACCGAAGGATGTATCGCCTCGCTGAGCCAGCTATACGACGGCAATCCTCCCTTCCGAGGCCGCGGCGCCGTGTCGCATGCCACCAACGTGGCCGAGGTGCTGCGCACCGTGCGCCTTATCAAACGATTCTCCAACTGACGATCCCACCACTGATACGATATAAACTATGAAAGCCTTAATGTTCGGGTGGGAGTTCCCCCCTCACATCCTCGGCGGCCTGGGTACCGCCAGCTACGGCCTCACACAGGGTATGTGGCAGTGCGGCAACATGGACATCACCTTCGTTATCCCCAAGCCCTGGGGCGATGAAGACCGCTCGTTTGCCCACATCGTCGGCGCCTCGCAGGTGCCTGTGGCATGGCGCGACGTGAGCCGCGAGTATGTGGAGCAGCGCATCGGCAAGGTGATGAGTCCCGACCTCTACTTCGCCCTGCGCGACCATATCTACGCCGACTTCAACTACATGCGTACCAACGACCTTGGATGCATTGAGTTCTCAGGCCGTTATCCCGACAACCTCCTGGAGGAAATCAACAACTACTCCATCATGGCCGGTGTGGTGGCCCGCACTATCGACTGCGACATCATCCACGCCCATGACTGGCTCTGCTACCCCGCCGGCATTCATGCCAAGCAGGTGAGCGGTAAGCCGCTGGTGATACATGTCCACGCCACCGATTACGACCGCTCGCGTGGCAACGTCAATCCCACCGTATTCAATATCGAGCGCGACGGCATGCTACACGCCGACCATATCATAACCGTGTCGGAGCTCACCCGCCGCACCGTCATCGACAAGTACGGCATCGATCCCGCCAAGGTGACCACCGTCCACAATGCCGTGGTGCCTCTGAGCCGGGAGCTGCTCGATGTAGAGGTCGAGAAGCCCAAGGAGAAGGTCGTCACCTTCCTGGGTCGCATCACCATGCAGAAAGGCCCCGAATACTTCGTGGAGGCCGCTGCAAAGGTGCTCAAAAACAACCACAACGTGCGCTTCGTCATGGCCGGCTCCGGCGACATGATGGACAAGATGATCAACCTGGCGGCCGAGCGCGACATCGCCGACCGCTTCCATTTCCCCGGATTCCAGAAGGGCAAGCAGGTCTACGAGATGCTCAAGGCATCGGACGTATACATCATGCCATCGGTTTCGGAGCCATTCGGCATATCCCCTTTGGAGGCCATGCAGATGGGCGTGCCCAGCATTATCTCCAAGCAGAGCGGATGCGCCGAAATCCTCGACAACGTCATCAAGACCGACTACTGGGACATCGACGCAATGGCCGACGCCATCAACGCCATCATCTCCTATCCCGCGCTGTACAAGCAGATGCGCGAGGACGGCCTGGCCGAGGTGGCTCAGATTACCTGGGACAAAGCCGGCCAGAAAGTCATCGACATATACAACAAGGTACTTAACAATCGCTAACCCCCACACACCCGAAACACGACCATGAAAGCAATCTGTTTCAACTTCGCCATACATCAGCCGTACCGCCTGAAGCGCTACCGTTTCTTCGACATCGGCAACGACCACTACTACTACGATGACTTCCTCAACGACGACATCGTATCCCGCATAGCCGCCCAGAGCTACATCCCCGCCGCGCAGACCCTCCTGCGCATGATCGAGGACACCAAGGGTGCCTTCCGCTGCTCTCTGTCCATCACCGGCACCGCCCTGGAGCAGCTCGAGCAGTACGTGCCCGAGTTCATAGAGCTGCTGGGCAAGCTCGCCGCCACCGGCAAGGTGGAGTTTGTGGCCGAGACATACGCCCATTCGCTCTCATCGCTTGTCGACCCCGACGAATTTGAGCAGCAGGTCAAGGCCAACTGCGAGCGTCTGCATCAGCTCTTCGGCGTCAAGCCCAAGGTAATACGCAATACTGAGCTGATATTCAGCGACGAGATAGCTCCCCAGATGCTCGCTATGGGCTTCAAGGGCTGTATCACCGAGGGCGCCAAGCACATCCTCGGATGGAAGTCGCCCAACTACGTTTATGCCGCTGCGTCGGCGCCCAAGCTCAAGCTCCTGCTCAAGAACAGCAAACTCACCGACGACATCACCTCGCGCTTCTCCGACACCACCTGGGACGAATATCCCCTCACGGCCGACAAGTACATGGACTGGATTGCGTCGACTCCCGCCGAGGAGCAGATTATCAACCTGTGCATGAATCTCGACACGTTCGGCTCGCTCCAGCCCGCCGGCACGGGCATCTTCCAGTTCCTGGAGGCTCTGCCGCGGTTCGCTGCCGAGCGCGGCATCGAGTTCTGGACGCCCACCGAGGCCATCACCAAGCTCAAGAGCGTGGGCGAGCTCTCGGTGCCGTATCCCATGTCGGCCGCCGACGAGGCCCGCGACACTTCGGCATGGCTCGGCAACCAGCTCCAGCGCGAGGCCGTCAAGAAGCTCTACGACGCCGGCGAGCGTGTGCGCCTCTGTGAGGACCGCCGCCTCAAGCAGGACTGGCTGTATCTGCAGGCAAGCGACCACTTCTTCTACATGAGCACCAAGCACTTCGGCGGCGGTGGCGCCGGCTTCTCGCCCTACGAGACACCGTTCCAGGCGTTTACCAACTATATGAACGCTCTGGCCGACTTCCTGGTGCGTGTCGACGAGCAGTATCCCCTCAGCGTCGACAACGAGGAGCTCAACTCCCTGCTCAAGACCATACGCAACCAGGAGCGCGAGATAGAGCAGCTCACCCGCGAGAAAGACTCCATGCGTCAGGATCTGGAGCAGTACAATATCGAGCACAAGACCCGCGAGCAGGCCGCTGCTGCCGCCGTCGAGGCCAAGCCGAAAGCCAAGGCCAAGCCCGGCCGCAAGCCCAAGGCCAAGGCAGAGTGATCGGCTCCGTCACCCCCACACCCCGACGGGGGCGCCATACAGGCGCCCCCGTCGTCTGTTTTGATGGGTAATATGTTTTTGTGTCTATGTGCTGGAGTATTTAGATAAAAGATGGCAAAAAGTGACATTGTTGTTGAATAACATATCATATGGGTGTTTGAATTGTAAAAATTGCATATATTTGCACTGGTCAGTCCGTTTTGTCGGTATTGACACATTATAAATAAACACCTTTCCCTGATTTGCTATGAGAAAGATTTTTACCACGGCCATGATGCTGGGCCTGTTTTGCAGCGTACTGGCTGCGGTGCCGGCGGTACAGCCCCTCCCGTTCCACGACGACTTCGAGCATCACGACAACGTGGGCCTCATCGACAGCAATGTAGACAACATCGGCTTCGGACTCAACTATGACCCTCAGAAAAACGTCTTTGACTCCTTTGTCTACGATGGCCGCGAGGCTTTGAAGACAGCCGACGACTGGATGGTCTTCCCGTGGTTCAACTTTGAGCAGGGGCTCACATACCGCATCACAATGCGGGTGAAGTGCTCCGGACCAGGCAGCGCCGACTTTGAGTGCATGCTCTGCAAGGGCGACGATGACGACGATGACGTCGTATTCACCGGCTCGGCCATCAAGCTCGGTGATACGTGGAGGATACAGAACAGTGCGGTGGACACATGGGAGGAATTTTCCGTCGAGCTTACCCCGGGCGTGACGGGAGATTACCGCTTTGCCCTGCACTTCATCTCCGAGGCAAAGCAGAAGTATCATCTCGACTGGATCACGATAGGCGAGGGGCTCACGGTGGCTTCGCCCGCGCAGGCCACCACCGGCTATCCTACTTATAAGGTGCAGGATGGCAAGCTGCGGGTGGAGTTTACGATTACCCCCCCGGCGGTGACACATCTTGGCGAGGCACTCCCGCAGACGCTGTCGGCGCGCATCATTCGGACCGCCCCCGGCACGCAGCAGCGCGAGTTCACGCTCGATGCCCTCACTCCGTCGCAGCAGGCCACCTTTGTCGACCCCGACGGCATTGGCACCGGCGCCGAATATGCCGTGCACATAATGGACGGCACGGGGCGTGGCATCAAGAACATAGTCGCGGCCAAGCCCACCTTCGGCTATCCCAAGGCGCCGGCCAACGTAACCATCGTCCGTAAGGACGGAAACCGCTTCGCCGCCAGCTGGGACGCAGTGACGGCGTCGACCTCATCGTCAGCCCTGTTCAATCCGGCGACGGTGCGGTACACTGCCGCCTATCCCGACAAGACCCCGGTAGAGCTTGACTTCACCGGCGCGACGTCGGCCGAGTTCGACTACCCCGAGCCGACCGACACACAGGTAGGGGCGTATATCAACATCTATGCCCTCAACGAGCGCGGCGAGAGCACTGCGGGCAAGTCAAATGCCGTGGTGATAGGGCCGGCGCTGGAGGGCACGTTCGCCGAGTCATTTGCCGGCGCGAAGTTTGAGAACGAGACCTGGAGCCTCGCTCCCGCCACCGGCGCCTGGGCGCTCAACGGCAGCGGCGTGACTCCCCACGACGGCGACAAGGGCATGGTGCGCTATGCCCAGAGCTCCGGCAGTACCGGCGAGCTCATATCGCCGATACTCGACCTGAGCGGCATGACGCGCCCGTACCTGCGCATGTGGGTGTACAAGAAGCCGGCGTCGACGCTCGCCGCAAGCATCGTCCCGGTCATGCGCCCCTATGAAGGCAGCGAGGAGTATGTCCTGTGTGAGCCTGTCGATGACCATACTTTGGCGGCCGACGACCCCGCTCCCGCTGAGAATGGCTGGCGTGAATACCTGATGGAGGTGAAGATGCCGCGCGACAAGATGGAGCGGTGCAACCTCGTGCTGAAAGGTTCCGGCGCCAATTCGTACACATACATTTACGTCGATGACATCACAATTGCTGACTATCCCGTCGACACCGACCTCGCGCTGACCTCGGTCGCGTTGCCCAAGCGTGCCGAAGTTGGCCGTGAGGCCACGCTGACGCTTACGGTAGCCAACACAGGCCTGACTGATATAGCGGGCTTCAAGGTGACGGCTACCGCCGGCGGCCGGGAGTTGGGCGAGACAGACGGCGGAGCGGTGGAGCGCTTCGGCTCGACTACGGTGGCATACACATATGTTCCGCTGCCGCATGAGTCGGGACGTGATGTCAATATTCAGTTTGCGATTGTCTGCGATGCCGACGCCAATGCCGACAACAATACTTGCGACGCGTCCCTGCCCGTCAGCCGCAGTCTGCTGCCCCCGGTCGAGCATCTCACCGTGTCTATGACCGACGACGAAGCCTCTCTCGCGTGGACGGCACCCGCGCCGGGTGAGAGCGGCATGGCCGAGGTCAACGAGGACTTTGAGGAATGGGCCGACGGCGCACTCGACGGCGAGAAGGACGGCTGGGTGTTTATCGATGTCGACGGACTCCCCACCAAGGGTTACGGCCCCGACGACCCCGCCTACAAGAGCACACTCGGCGCCGAAATCTACTCCAAGGGCGGTGCCGGCGAGAGCCGCGGCCTGTATGTGCCCGGGTGCTTCGGCGAGAACGGGGCGCTGTACGGCAAGCCCGACAAGTGGATAGTGCTGCCTGAAGTGGCGCCTGGCAGCGAGGTGTCGCTGACGCGCCTGGCCTTCAACTGCTTCGGCAAGAGCTCCGCAGTCGAGATTGACTACTGCACGAGCGCCGGAGGCGTCTCCGCCGCCGACTTCGACAACGTGCTCCAGAGCGAGACCATCAATTCCCGAGACCTTGCCACTGCGGCAGTCAGGACCTTCACCATCCCCGACGGAGCCGCGCGCTTTGCCATCCACGTCAAAGACTGCCAGGCCAAGGCCGTGGGCTTCGACAACATCACCTACACTACCATAGCCGCAGCGCCCGTACTCCAGGGATACGAGATATATTGCGATGATGCGCGGCTCGCCGGGCAGGCTCCCGAAGAGCTGACATTTACCCACATTTTCGCTCCCGCGGAGCAGGCGCCCTCACACTCGTACTATGTAGCCGCCGTCTACGACCGTGGAGTGTCGGGCCCCGGAGAGACAGTCGAGGCATCCAAGCCCTCGGGTGTGCAGGCCGTCGGACATGACGCCGCCATGCATCTGGACGGTCTGCGCCTCACCGTCGCCGAGTCCGGGCGCGTGACCGTGTGCGACGTCGCCGGCCGCGTCATCTCGGCCACCGACGCCCCCGTGCGGATTGACCTTCCCGCCCCGGGCCTGTACATAGTCAGCACCCCCGCCGGCGTGACGAAGCTGATGGCCCGCTGATTTTTTCGATAATATCGTAGAGGCTGCGACTGTCGCAGCCTCTTAATCTTTAGTGCACATGTGGCTTGGGAGCGTAGGCCTCCGGCCTGCGCAGATTACTTGCGCAGATTACTTGCGCAGATAAAGCAAGCGTCTTGCGCAGGCCGGAGGCCTACGCTCCCAGCTCTAATCCCCGCGCCGGAAACGGTCGCGCATGTTTTGACACATCCTCTCGTATGGGGCGGTCTGTACGACCGCTATGTGTTGAGGATTTCCTGGAACATTAGGTCTATGTAGTAGGAGCCTTGTTCTTTCTGAAAATATATGTGATGGTCGTTGAAAGGCTTGTATGCGCTTCCGTCATGTTCGGCGGAACCCGGAGCCGCCCAATGGCTTACTTCGGAAAACGGAGTGTCAGAGATGATAAACGAGTTGAGGACGACGTCGGCATCGTTCAGCCTTGGCCCGATGTCGGTACGGAGCTTGCGGTATAGCTGTACCTTGTCGTCGGCAAACGAACGCAGATGGGTGATACCCTTGGGGTCGACAAAGGAGATATATTGCTTATGACCGACTATAAGCCAGACAATGAAGTCGGGATAATAACCGGCCATGCCGTAGAAACCTATGCCTTGCCGGCTTTTGTTGCGCAGCAGATAAAGTTGTTTGTCGGCGAAGAAGCCGGGGTTGGAATCGTAGTACCGTTGAATGGAATTGACGAAATCGCGTTCTCCCTCGTTAAGAGCCTCGGGTGATACCCTTACAATGTCGGCTGCATGTTTGTCGTAGATGTACAAGAGAGGCTGATAGAGATGTCGACCGATATAAAGGGCCTGGAAATCAGTGCCCGATATTGAGACTGTTTTGTCAAATGTGCCGTTTTCGATAGCATCCTTCACCTCTTTGAGTCGGTCGGCAATTTCATCATAATCTTTGTGGTACAGGATGTGATATTCACTCTCGAAGCTGGAGTCGGACTCGCTGAGCGTGGACACTTCCAGATTGCCGGTGATGAACCGGCGTCGGGAGATGGTATAGACGCGTTCAACATACATCTTGAGCAGTGTTGTCACTATCTCCTGCCACAGGGGGATGTTGCGTGAGCAGTCATTGAACGCCATGTCGTAGGCCGGTATAAGCAGCCGGTACCAATCTGGATTGTAAGCTATTTTCTTAAGCCGCTTGGGCGACAGGGATAGATTGTACCACTCGCGCTCTTTCTTAAAGGCGGCGATTGAGAAGAATACCTTGTTCCAGTCAATGAATTGCAGATGGCGCGGGGTGAATTTCTCTTCATTCTGACCGCCCCGGCCCGCGTCCTCCCGGATATCGGAGCGCATGGCCGATACTTTGGGATAGCAGTCCAGCGTGATGATATGATGACCCACGCCATCGGTGTCAAGATTCACGACCACTTCGCGCTTGAAATCTTTGCCCTCCTTGATGCGGAGATACTTCAGTGTGCTGCCGTCTATACCCGGGGTGGGGCGTATGGGGAGTGTGAAGTGGCGCATGTCGCTGTCATGTGCCGGGAGGCCTTCCTCTTGCAGCACGGCCTTGAACAGATCTATATAGTCGGCGCGAATCCCGAATATATTGAGCGTCTCAAGCACCCCAATATGCCCGGGCGCCGCTCCCGGGGCTGTCGACGGGTCGAGTGCCGACGAACGTTTGAGCGAGTATCCGTATCCCTTGAGGCGTACGCCTCGCCCGAAAAGCTGGACAATCTGGCTGCCTTCCGACCGCCCGACGTTGAGCAGCCCCATCGTGCTGACACGCCACGATGACCAGCCCTCGGTAAATTTCCTGGAGCCGATAAGTACGTTGAGCGTGGACTCTTTACTGTTGATGGACGCGAAAAGAGACTTCTCGTTGTAATCCATCGTCATGGTGCTTATGCCGGCTTCGGCGCACTTGTTTATGACCGCCGCGCTGTCGCCAACGCTGATGATTCCGAAGTAAGGGGCGTTGCCGATGCGCATGCCGATTTCGCCGTCGGCTCCACTCAGATTGTCGAGATGAAGGGCGGCTCCCGCGAAGTCACAGTTGAACAGCAGCCGCAACATATCGCGGTAGATGGACTCTGCATCCATCCGCAGCGACCTTAAATAGCGCAGCGACCGTCTGAATATGGGATTGTTGTTTCTGTCGACGAGGCCGTCGGTACCGTCGAGCAAGCCGGCAATAATGTCGGTGGCCTCCCGGCTGTCCCTGACGAAATGCTGGAAGAAATGTAGCAGATATACGATGTCGCTCATCTCG
>X363_Desmarests_Spiny_Pocket_Mouse__coassemble_1009_pt1 | contig 12248 bp, 9 predicted proteins | sample X363_Desmarests_Spiny_Pocket_Mouse__metabat2_high_PE_004 | metagenome-assembled genome bin X363_Desmarests_Spiny_Pocket_Mouse
TGACGATGCAGTGCGGGGCGCCTATCAGGGGCGAACCCGACCGCGGCGGCTCTGCGGGGAGGACGTCGACCGCTGCGCCGCCGAGATGACCCGAGGCGAGGGCGTCGGCCAGGGCTCGTTCGTCGACGATGGGGCCGCGGGCGGTGTTGATAAACAGCGCGCCCGGTTTCATCCGTGCGAAAGCGGAAGCGCCGAAAAGACCGCGCGTGCGCTCCGACAGCGGTGTATGTACAGTCACGACGTCGCTCCGCTCCAGCATCGTGTCGAAGTCGACCCGCTCCACTCCGGCAGGCAGCTCCGCCGCAGGCTTGCTGCTCGGGGTGCATACGTTCATGCCGAAGGCGAGCGCGATACGCGCCACACGGCAGCCGATATTGCCCATCCCGCATATCCCTATTGTTTTGCCTGCGAGCTCCGTGATGGGCGCCAGGGTATAGCTGAAGTCGGGACAACGCTCCCAGTCACCACTGCGTACCGAGCTGTCGTAGAGTGCCACGTGTGTGGTCAGCTCGAGCAGCATGGCAAAGACGAGCTGGGCCACGGAGTCGGTGCTGTACGCAGGCACGTTGCATACCGTTATGCCGAGGCGCGCGGCGGCCTCGGTGTCGACATTGTTGTAGCCCGTGGCGAGCACTCCAACGAAACGCAGCGCAGGCAGAGCCGCGAGGGTGTCGGCCGAGAGCAGCACCTTGTTGGTGAACACAGCCCCGCAGCCATCGCAGCGCTCAATCACCTCTCCCGCAGAAGTGCGGGGATACACATGCACAGTGGCACCGGCGCCGGCTGCATCGAGTACAGGCTGCCAGGAAAGGTCGCCGGGATTGGCGACATGCGCGTCAAGTATTGCTATTTTCATCGTGGAGAATGATACGGTTCGATATGGGTTGTGACCAGGGCGTTGCCGCCCACGGCGTCGGATATGCGGCGCTCGGCGGCGCTGGCAATGTCGTGGGCCTGGCGCACCTGGATGTCGGGATCCACCTTAATATGTACGTCGATGATTGACACCGGGCCATTACGGCGGGTGCGCAGATGATGGAACGCCATCACTCCGCGCGTACCGCGTATGGCCTCGGCTATGGCTTGGCGCTGCGGCGCCGGAAGCGATATTTCGAGAAGCTCCAGGAGGGCCGGACGCGACATACGCACCCCCACTGCCACGATAAAGACGGCCACCACCATCTCGGCCAACGGGTCGAGGATTCGGGCATGGGAGCCGAGGAACATTGCCCCGGAGATACCGGCGATGGTGGCCAGGGACGACAAGGCGTCGGAGCGGTGGTGCCACGCGTTGGCCACTACGGCCTCCGAACCTACGCGGCGTCCGGCGGCGGCAGTGTATCGGTACAACCACTCCTTTACGACGACCGATACTACCCCGGCGGCGAGGGCTATCCATCCAGGCCGGGGCAACGAGGCGCCCGACGCCACGGCAATCACCTTGCCGAGCCCTTCCCATAGCAGGGCGAGCCCGGCCACGGCAAGCGCCACGGCCACAAGCAGCGTACACAGCGTCTCGTACTTGCCGTGGCCGTATTCATAGCGGGCGTCGGCTTTGCGGCGCCCGATGGGCACCATTATCAGCACGATAAGGTCGGTCACGAAGTCTGAGAACGAGTGGATGCCGTCGGCAACCATGGCACCCGAGCGACCTACCACGCCTGTGATAATCTTGGCTGTGCCAAGCACGGCATTGCACCAGAATCCGACCCACGTAACGTGGCGGACAAGGCGCACCTGTGCCTCCGGGGTATCAGTATGTGTCATGGCCCTTCAGCAGCTCACGGTAGCGGCGCGGGTCGCGTATCAGGTCGAGTGCGGCGCGGAAGTCGGCGCTGAGCGGATTGGTGGCGCGCACGTATATGCCGTCCTCATACAGGTCGCGCAGCATCAGCCCTTTCAGCACAGCCACGATGAGCTCGCGCGAGCGCTTCCAGTGCGCCTCGTCGAAGTGTACGCCCTGCTCCTCACCGGCAGCCTTGAGACCGTCGATGACATCGTCGCCGGGGATAAAGCCGTCTGCGAAAGCCTCCTCGGTGGGATACCGCCGCAGCAGCTCCTTGCGGTGGGAGTCGATATAGCCCAAAGTGTACTTGATCATCACGCCCTTGGCCATTAAGTCGCGGTAGTATGGAGAGTAGCGGGATGTGTCAGCCGGGACGAAGACATCGGGCATGATACCGCCGCCGCCGTATACTGCGCGGCCGTTACGCAGAGTATTGTATGTGACCGAGCGGTCGAGGTGGATGCTGTCGGCATGCCAGAGCTCGCCGCTGTTGTAGCGGTTGAGCAGGTCGAGCTGATATTCCTCACCCTTGCCTTTTTCATATGGCTTCTGTATGCAACGGCCCGAGGGGGTGTAGTAGCGGGCGGTGGTAAGGCGTATCATGGAGCCGTCGGGGAAGGGGAACGGCCGCTGCACCAGCCCCTTGCCGAAGGTGCGGCGCCCGACGATGAGGCCGCGGTCATTGTCCTGCACGGCTCCGGCAAGAATCTCCGATGCCGAGGCGCTGTACTGGTCGACGACGACCACAAGGCGGTCGACTGGCAGCGGATGGCCGGCCTCGGCTCCGAAATAGACCGGCTCGGAGTGCAGTCCCTTGGTGAACACCACCGGCTCGCCCGGCTCGAGCAGTCCGGAAGCGAGTTCGACGGCCGAGCCCAAGTAGCCGCCGCCGTTGCTCGACAGGTCGAGGATGAGATGTCGCATACCCACGCGCGCCAGCGAGTCGGCGGCGCGGCGCACTTCATGTGCGGTAGACTCTGCGAAGCGGGTCACGGAGATGAATCCGACAGAGTCGTCAGCCATATAGGCAGCGTCGACACTGTAAATGGGGATATCGTCGCGCCGCAGGTTGAAATCAAGTATTTCGCCCCCGCGCTTCACCTTGAGATGCACGGGAGTCCCCTTGGGGCCGCGCAGCACCTTTATGATGCCGGAGTTGGGGAGCTTGCGCCCGGCGATGACAGTGTCGTTGGCCGACAGGATACGGTCGCCGGGGCGGATGCCCACGCGCTCCGAGGGGCCGCCCGGGGTCGTCTGTATTACGTAGAGGGTGTCCTCCACCATGTTGAACTGTATGCCGATGCCGCTGAACTTGCCTTCGAGGGGCTGGTTGAGCTCCTTGGTCTCGTCGGGCGATGAATATGCCGAGTGCGGGTCGAGGGTCTTGAGCATGGCGATGATAGCCTCTGACACGATGGTGTCGGAATTGACATCCTCGACATAGTAGTTTTCAATAAGGGCGGCGGCAAGGCGCAGCTTTTGGTCGGGGCTGAGAGTGGACTGGGATGCGCGGGATGCGGCGCCGACAGCGGCGGCCACCAGCGCCGCGCCGATTATCAGCAGGAAGATTCGTTTCATAACGGACGGGGCATGAATGGTGTGATGTCGGCACCGATGGCGCGGAGCTCGCGCACGGCCGACGACGACACTGCCGACAGCTCGGGCAGTGTATATAATAAAATGGTCTCGAGCCCGGAAAGTTTACGGTTGAGGTCGGCCATGTCGCGCTCGTACTCGAAGTCGCGCACCGAGCGCACTCCACGCAGCAGCCATCGGGCGCCGGTGCTGGCGGCCAGGTCGACGGTGAGCCCGGTGTAGGCCAGCACCTCGACGCGCCCGGCCGGCAGGGCTGCATACAGCGCCCTGATGGCCTCTACGCGCGCTTCGGCCGGCTCGGAGCCGGGTTTGGCGGAGTTGACGCCCACGGCGATGATGATGCGGTCGAACAGAAGCAACGCACGCTCCACCACCGAGGCGTGGCCGGCGGTAAAGGGGTCGAATGACCCGGCGAAAAGAGCCACCCGCGGCGCGGCGGCGTCAGGAGATTTCGCTGTCATCCTCTATGACTAAGTTGTCTATGATGAAATTCTGCCGCTCCATGGTGTTCTTGCCCATGTAGAACTCAAGGAGGGCGTCGACGCCGTCCTCCTTGCGCATGGTCACGCGGTCGAGGCGCATGTCAGGGCCGATGAAAGTGCGGAACTCGTCGGGCGAGATTTCGCCGAGCCCCTTGAATCGGGTGATTTCGGCGTTGGCACCGAGGCGCTCGATGGCGGCGATGCGCTCCTCGTCGGTGTAGCAGTAGACGGTATCGGCGTCAGGGGCTGCACTCTTGTTGCGCCCGGAGCGTTTGGAGGTAAGGCGGTTGCGCACCCGGAAAAGCGGCGTCTGCAATACGTACACATGACCTTTCTTGATGAGGTCGGGAAAGAATTGCAGGAAGAACGTAATGAGCAGCAGGCGTATGTGCATGCCGTCGACATCGGCATCGGTGGCGATGATGACCTTGTTGTAGCGCAGGGCATCGATGCCGCCCTCGATATCGAGGGCGGCCTGAAGGAGATTGAACTCCTCGTTCTCGTACAGCACGCGTTGGGTGGCGCCGTATGTGTTGAGCGGCTTGCCGCGGAGCATGAACACGGCCTGGGTGTCGACGTCGCGTATCTTGGTGATGGAGCCGCCGGCCGAGTCGCCCTCGGTGAGGAATATCGACGATGCGAGTTTCTTTTCCTCGGAACCGCGGGCGTCGCACAGATGCACGTTGCAGTCGATGAGCTTGCGGTTGTGCAGGCTCACTTTCTTGGCTTTCTCGCGGGCGAGCTTGGTCACGCCGGCCATAGCCTTGCGGTCGCGCTCGCTCTGCTGTATCTTCTTGAGGATGACTTCAGCCAAGGCGGTGTCGCGGTGGAGATAGTTGTCGAGCTCGCGCTTGATGAAGTCGCCCACAAACTTTGCCACCGTGGGGCCGTCGGGGCCGATGTCGCGCGAGCCGAGCTTGGTCTTGGTCTGCGACTCGAAGATGGGCTCCTGCACGCGCACGGCGATGGCGGCCACCATGCCGTTGCGGATGTCGGAGTAGTCGAAGGCACGGCCGAAGAACTCCTTCAGTGTGCGACTCACGGCTTCCTTGAACGCGGTCAGGTGGGTGCCGCCCTGTGTGGTGTGCTGGCCGTTGACAAAGGAGTAATACTCCTCGCCGTACTGGTTGGCATGGGTGATGGCCACCTCGATGTCGCGGCCCTTGAGATGGATTATGGGGTAGAGCGAGTCGACGGTCATGCTCTGCTCCAGCAGGTCGAGCAGACCGTGACGCGACAGGAACCTCCGCCCGTTGAACACGATGGCGAGGCCGGTGTTGAGGTAGGTGTAATTCCTGAGCATCGGCTCGATGAACTCCTCGCGGAAGGCATAGTCGCGGAAGATGGTAGCGTCGGGCACGAAGCGCACATACGTGCCGTTGGGCTCGTCGCAGGCCATCATGCCGCTGTCGTCGCGCAGCTCGCCGCAGCTGAACGTCACCCGACGGCACTGACCGTCGCGTACCGAGCGCACCTCGAAGTCGACGCTGAGGGCGTTGACAGCCTTGAGGCCAACTCCGTTCAGACCGATTGACTTCTGAAACGCCTCGGTGTCAAACTTGCCGCTGGTGTTCATCTTCGATACCGCATCGACGAGCGACCCCAAGGGGATGCCGCGGCCGTAGTCGCGCACGGCCACCGAGGCCGCGTCCACATCGACTATTATCTGGCGCCCGTTACCCATCATAAACTCGTCGATGCTGTTGTCGAGCACCTCCTTGATGAGCACATATATGCCGTCGTCGGCTGCGGTACCGTCACCGAGCTTGCCTATATACATACCCGGGCGGCGGCGGATATGCTCCTCCGACTCCAGGGTGCGGATATTATCTTCAGTATAGTCGGCCTGCACGGGGACCGCTCCGCCTTCCGGCTCGAAATCGAGTAAGTCTGTCATGGAAGCAAAGATACAAAAAAATCACCGACCCGACCAAAAACACAGACTTTTCTAGACCGCACCACGGCCGATTCTCTACGCCCCGGTTATATATTTACCCCGGGGAAGCATCGACAGAAGTTTCGTGAGAGCATACCCGGTGGCCAAAGTAAGCAAGGCTATCATAAATGTCCGCGGAAATACGTGTATCGCAGACCCGTCAAACACCCCCCAGTACATTTCACGGGCTATGTAAATATGAGTGAGGTATATACCGAATGAATACTTCGCAATCTCCGTTATTTTCCTCTGTATCCCGGCGCTGACTTTGATATTCTGCATGGTGGTATAGAGCGCCGCCACCATCAGGGCGCTCCCAAGCTGAAGGTTATCAAGGAGCGGATTTGCATCTTTGCCGTTTAGCTTCAACAGCAATATCACAACAGGATATACAGCGCATCCTGCATAAAGAAGTACGATTTTCAGATTCCAGCCCATCTTCAGCGGATACCTGTTTAGATAGTAACCCATAAGCCAATATCCGAGGAACCCGCCGAAATAACACAGCTCCCAGTAGTAGTTCCCGTTGGCATTGAATCCCGGAATGGCCTGTGGCCAAAAGTAACAGACATACGGAATTGTCATGTTCACGACCCACAGCAGCAGAAAAAACTCAAGCTGACGTCTTGATGCGTTTTTAAGCCATGGGGAGATATATGGAGCGAACAGATATAACCCCGCCATTGCATACACAAACCAATATATGCCGATTGCAGGCTGCACCGGAATCCGCGCTATTCGCCAAATCGCGTCAGACCACGATAATGAGCGGGTGTAGGTGTACAGCAACACACCAAGGACAGACCATATGATCAACGGCGGAAGCAATTTTGCGAAACGCCTTCTATAAAATGAGCCGAACCCGACTTTTACAGGAAGAAGAACCGTTCCGGACAACGCCAAGAACAGCTCCGAGGAAGGACTCCCGATAAACGAAATCAAGTAGACCCAGAAGCCGTCGCGGGCCGAATTATCCGACGGCATGGCCGAATGTGTCAGAAGCACCAGAAAACATGCGAGAACACGGAGGTTGTCTATATAATACAACCTTGGTTTACAAGATTTTACATCTGGGGGGGGTAATTTATGCATAGCAGAAATATATCGGCGTACCAATAAAACCGCTGCAAAGATACGAAAATCCTTTGATGATGCATATGCATGATTCATAATGCATAATGCATAATGCATGATTCACGATGCTTGATGCTCGGTTCATAATGCTTGATTAGACTGGAAATTATGAATTATGAATCATGCATTATGAATTGTAAATCATGCATCATTTGGATGGCAGGAATACAAACCACACGGCGGCGACGAGGCATAGGAAGGCGGCCAGATGGTTCCACCTCAGATGTTCGCCCTGGAAACAGACCATCGCTATGACAGTAAACACGGTGAGGGTGATTACTTCCTGAAGCACCTTGAGCTGCATCAGCGAGAACGGGCCGCCGTTACCGGCAAAGCCCACGCGGTTTGCCGGTACCATAAAGCAGTACTCAAGCAGGGCTATTCCCCATGAGAGCAGTATTACCGCAAACAAGGGCCAGTCGCGCCCCACCCCGGCTTGCTGAAGCCGCAGATGGCCGTACCAGGCGAAAGTCATAAACACGTTGGATATTATCAGAAGGATAACGGTTGTCAACTTGGCACTCATGGGGGGGAGAAACTATATTTTCGGGGCAAAGTTAATCAAATCGGACAGAGCGACCCCGCGAGCGCATCATTTTTTCATTTTTTTGCAGAAATATTTCCGTAATACCGGCCTATACATTATTTTTGCACGGCAGCATACCACGCCGCCACTTTTTGAACACGTCATATCCATCATATTTATATCAGATATGGAAAACCGAAAACTTAAAATCCGCGACCTTACCCTCCGCGACGGCCAGCAGTCACTCTTCGCAACCCGACTGAGCCAGGCCGAAATCGACAAGCTCCTCCCGTACTACGAGAATGCAGGCTTCTACATCATGGAAGTATGGGGCGGCGCAGTGCCCGACTCAGTGATGCGCTACCTCGACGAATCGCCCTGGGACCGTCTCCGCACCATATCTAAGGCCATGGGCGGACGCTCGCTGCTGAGCGCCCTGTCGCGCGGCCGCAACCTCTTCGGCTACGTACCTTACCCCGACTATGTGCTGCGCGGGTTTTACGAGGAGGCCATCAAGAATGGCCTCAACGTGATGCGTATCTTCGACGCGCTCAACGACATCGACAATGTGCGCGAGTCCATCAAGATGATCAACGAGCTTGGCGGTATCCCCGACGGCGCTGTGTGCTACACTGTCGACCCCAAGGCTCCCGAAGCCCCCAAGGCCGGCTTCTTCGGCCGTCTGTTCGGCAAGAAAGCCGCTGAGCCCGAGATGATTTTCACCGACGAGTACTTTGTCGAAAAGGCCGCCGAAATGGAGCGTATCGGCGCCAAGATGATTACGCTGAAGGACATGGCTGGCCTGGTGACCCCGGCCCGCGCCGCCTCCATCATATCGAAGCTCAAGGCAGCTCTGAAGGTGCCCGTCGACTTCCACACCCACTGCACCCCCGGCTACGGCCTGGCATCGTCGGTGATGGCCATCATCAACGGCGTCGACATCCTCGACACCAACATATGGTGGTTCGGCGGCGGCTCGGCCGCTCCGGCCATCGAGCTGATCTACCTCTTCGCCAAGAAGCTCGGCGTGGAGCTCGACGTCAATATGGAGGCCGTGGGCGAGATACGCGACCACCTGCTCGAAGCCCGTCACTCGCTGGCCGCATACGACCTCAACAAGGACCACATGCCGCGTCCTTTCAATCCGCTCAAGGACACACTGCCAGCAGCCGTCGAAGCCGACCTCGACCGCGCCGTGGCCGCCGCCAAAGCAGGCGACTACGACACCCTGCTCGACGCCTGCCACGCCATCGAGGCTTACTTCGGCTTCCCCAAGCCCAACGAGCTGGTCAAGAACGCCGAAGTTCCCGGCGGCATGTACTCCAACATGGTGGCGCAGCTCAAGGCGCTCAACGCCTCCGACCTGCTCGAAGACGCGATGGCCCTCATCCCAATGGTACGCCGCGACGCCGGACTGGTGCCCCTGGTGACTCCCACCTCTCAGATTGTGGGCGCACAGGCTGTCAACGTGGCCATCGACCGCAAAAAAGGCCAGCCCGACTACTCCAACTGCTCCAACCAGTTCATCTCGCTCGTCAAGGGTGAGTACGGCCACACTCCGGTGGCCATCACGGCCGAATTCCGCCAGAAAATCACCGGCAGCCCCGTTGAGAAGCCCTACGACGTGAGCACATACAAGGCTCCCGACACCGCCGGCCTCGCCACCAACACCGAGGAGGAGCTTCTGCTGGCCCTGCTCCCGACCGTGGCCAACGGCTTCCTGAAGCGCCGCCGCGCCGAGGAGGCCGCTGCCGCTGCCGCCGCAAGCCCTGCAGCAGCGCCCGAAGCCGCTGCCGCCGCAGTAGCAGAGCCTGTGACCGGCCCCGTACAGCGCGCCCCAATGGGTGGCCGCGTGGTCGAAATTGCCGTCAAGCCCGGCCAGACCGTGGCCAAAGGCGACCTGCTCCTCGTCTACGAGGCAATGAAGATGGAAAACGACATCAATTCCGAGATGGCCGGCACCGTCAAGCGTGTGCTCGTGACACCCGACGAAGTGGTGTCGACCGACCAGCCCCTCGTCGAATTTGAATAACCCTTTTTGATGCATGATTCATGATGCTTGATGCATGATTACGCCACGGCTTAAGTCGTCAAAAATCGATTTAACCGACCTAAATCGACATCTTACATCATGAATCATGCATCATGAATCGTGCATCCTAAATCAGGATTATGCTGACCTTCATCATATGCCTGGCGGCGCTCATCGCCGCCTACTTCACATATGGAAAGTACCTTGAGCGGCAGGCCGGCGCCGACGACGCACGGCCTACCCCATGCCGACGTATGGCCGACGGGGTGGACTATGTGGAGTTGCCGCGATGGCGGGTGTTTCTGATCCAACTGCTCAACATCGCCGGTACCGGACCAATTTTCGGCGCCATCCTCGGCGCGTGCTTCGGTCCGGTGGCGTTCCTGTGGATAACGCTGGGCGGCATATTCTTCGGCGCCATGCACGACTACATGTCGGGCATGATGATAGTGCGCGGCGACGGTCGTTCCCTGCCCGAAATTGTGGGCGATTACATGGGCAGCGCCGTGAGGCAAGGGATGCGGTGGTTTTCACTGGCGCTGATGGTGCTGGTAGGGGCAGTATTCCTGCTCAGTCCCGCGCAACTCCTGTCGACACTCGTGCCGTCGATGGACACACAGATATGGGTATGGATTATCCTGGCCTACTACGTGCTGGCCACAGTGTTGCCGGTCGACAAGGTCATCGGACGGTGCTATCCTGTATTCGGTGCCGCACTCATCCTCATGGCCCTGCTTTTGCTCGGCGTGACACTTTTCGGTGGCTACACCGTGCCGGAGCTCACCCTGCACAATTACCAGCCCGACCCGGAGGCGATGCCCATTGTGCCCACACTGTTCATCACCATCGCCTGCGGAGCCATCTCAGGCTTCCATGCCACGCAGTCGCCCATGATGGCGCGGTGCATCGGCACGGAACGCCAGGGTCGCGCCGTATTCTACGGCGCCATGATTTCGGAGAGCATCATCGCGCTGATATGGGCGGCGATAGCTATGGCTTTTTTCGGCGGAGTGCCCCAGCTAACCTCAGCCTTAGGCGCTCAGGACAACAACCCTGCCTGGGCCGTCGACATCATCTCACGCACCACCCTGGGGACGGTCGGCGCCGTGCTCGCCATCCTTGGCGTGGTGGCGGCCCCGATTACCTCAGGCGACACAGCGTTCCGCTCGGCACGGCTCATCGTGGGCGACATCTTCCGCTTCGACCAGCGGCCTCTGTCGCACCGCCTGGCCGTGTGCGTGCCGCTGTTTGCCATCGGATTCGGCATCACGCTGATTGACTTCGGCATCGTCTGGCGATACTTCGCCTGGGCCAACCAAACATTGGCCGTGGTGGTGCTGTGGAGCATCTTCATATGGCAGCGCCGGCGTCGGCGCAACATATGGATAGCGCTCGTCCCGGCCTTGGCCATGACCTATATCGTGACGTCATTCGTATTCATCTCGCCGCAGTTCGCCGGACTCGGCGCCACTCCCTTGGCCTACGCTCTCGGCGGCGCGGCCACCCTGGCTGCGGCCTGGGCGGTGATGCGTATCCCCGACGACGGAAAACCCGCACTCTGACGACCATGCCCCGCGCCCTGTATCTCACCCACAAAGAAGTCTACCCCGTGCTCGGGGGCGACCAGGTGCGCTTCAGCCAGATGGCATCGCTGCTGGCCGACACCCATGCGGTCGATGTAGTGTCGCTCACCCACGACCCGACCGCCCAGCCCGCCTACCTGTACGACCCGCGTCTCTCTGCCGACAGCCGGGTGATATACGTGCGGCCGTGGCAGCGTTACCTGCGGGCGGCGCGCACGGCCATCAACCGCCTGCCCGAGTTTGTCAACCACTACCGCGACCCGGAGCTGATGGCCTGGATCCGCGCCCACGCCGCCGACTACGACCTTATCCTGTGCGGAAGCGCCGCCATGGCGCAGTACGTCATCGGACTGGGTCACCCCGCCGTATACCTCGACATGACCGACTCGCTCGCCCTCAACTACCGCAATGCCGCGCGCACGGCCGCCTGGCCCCACGCCGCCATACTGCGCGGGCAGTCGCGCCGCATGGCACGCTACGAGGCGCGGTGCCTCGACACATTCCGCGGCGTGGCTTACATATCAGAGGTCGACCGCACATTCGTCGGGGGCAAGACAAGCCGCGGAGTAATCGTCAGCAACTGGGTCGACATTCCCGCCGAGCCCGCGCCGCCGCCGGAGGGCACCGGCTCGGAGCTGCTATTCGTGGGCAAGATGAGCTACCGCCCCAATATCGAGGCTGTGCGGTTCATGGCCTCGGCGATGCCCTCCGGAGCGCGGCTCACTGTGGCCGGGGCATCCCCTGTGCCCGAGGTGGTGGCGCTGGAGTCGGACACCGTCCACGTCACCGGCCGTGTGCCCGACTTAGGGCCATTCTTCCGCGGCGCCGACCTTGTCGTGGCGCCCATGCTCTCCGGCTCGGGCATACAGAACAAGATACTCCAGGCGATGGCCCACGGTTGCTGCGTGCTTACCACACCCATAGGCGCCGACGGACTTGACGCCTCCGCAGGCGCCTTCGCCGTGGCGTCGCCGGAGGTGTTTGCCGCCGCCGCGGCCGAGTTGCTGGCGCGAGCCGACCGTCGCGCGGCCATAGGCGCCGCCGCGCGCCGATACGTCGAGACCAACTTCTCGCGGCGCCGCGTGGCCGAGGAATTTGCAGCGTACATCAACTTATGACACGCCGCGCGGGCATCATCGTCACCACCGCGTCAGCAGCCGTCCTGGCCGCCAT
>X363_Desmarests_Spiny_Pocket_Mouse__coassemble_1094_pt1 | contig 11404 bp, 7 predicted proteins | sample X363_Desmarests_Spiny_Pocket_Mouse__metabat2_high_PE_004 | metagenome-assembled genome bin X363_Desmarests_Spiny_Pocket_Mouse
GCGCCACTGATGTCGAGCCTGGCGATGGCGTTGCGCGACACATCCACCTTGGTGAGGGCGGTAAACCCGTTCAGGTCAAGAGTGCCCGCGAGTTTCTTTCCTTTCCAGTCAATGGCGGTGACATGGCCATTCTCGACCGTGACACCTTCAATGGATGCTATGTCCTTGGGATTGCCGACGCGCAGGGCGTCAGCGTTGGTAGCGGCTTCTACGGCAGGCTGCGCCAGGAAAGCCTGGAGCTGTTTGGCCTCGTTTTTTGCCACACTCTGTGCAGATGCAGACATGCCACATAAAGCAACAGTTAAGAATAATGCGATTTTTTTCATATGGGTGAAGTTTAGAGTGTTAGTTGCGACTCGGTAAATTGTCAAAGTTAAATTCCTAACACGTCTGTCCCCCGATATGTTTAAACCGCGCCAGTAAAAAATCATCGAAGAAGTAGCCGGCGAAAACAGAATTTTGCCGCAGGGCCGGGCACACAAAAGGCTGCTTATCGCAAGCAGCCTAAGTATAAGTTGCAAACCGTGGAAAATCCTTAATCGTATGTGGGGACTTGCACGTCCCACCTTGAAAGTACCTTGTGTCACATATTGACGATGCAAAAGTACCTATACCGGCGCTACTGCACAAGTCAAAATGTTGCAAAGTCAGAACAATATAAGCCTATTGATATGTTTACACGTTGTAATTCAGGTGCTTGTCTGCAATAGAATATAATATGATATACGAATATTTTTTGATGATACCACTTAAATGTCTACCTTTGCAGAGCCAATAGACATATATGCCCATGATACACCGGATACTCATCAAGTCTGTCGCGGCGCTATGCCTGCTGTGTGCCGGCACCACTACGTCGTCGTCGCGGTGCGCGCAGACACTGCGCGACGCCCTGGATACCCTTGACAAGGCTGTGGATGCCATGCCTGAAGTCATGTCGCGCCGCCGCTGCCGCATAGACTCCCTGCGCGAGAACCTAACCGGCGCCGCCGACGACCGCAGGCATATCCTGTGCCGCATTGCCGCAGAGTATGCCCCCCTGTGTGTCGACTCAGCCATATCGTACTATCGCAGCGCAATTTACGACTATTCGTCCGACATATACGACACCATCCCATACTATTCCACCGTCATCGAGTACGCCCGGCAGCTTGCGGCTGGCGGTTACGTGACAGAGTCATATACTATGCTCGACAGCATCCCGGAGCCGGCCTTGAGGCAGCCCGAGCGGTTGGCGCTGTATGATGTGCGCTCGCGCCTGTATATCAATGCGGAACGCATTACTCCTGTGCCCGAGCGGCGCAGCATCATGCAGCAGCGTGCGCGCGGTTGTCTTGACACGCTGTACAGCCATCTAGCCAGTCGGCCCGTTGCACGCAAGCTCATCAAAGCCAGGCGTCTGATGCTCGACGGTGACAGCCTTGCGGCCGCCGGCGAGCTATACGAGGCCATGGAGAAGCTCGAGCCATATACACCGCTCCACGGCAGTGCTGCTGCAATGATGGCCGGCCTGTATGCCCGCAAGCCCGGGCGGCGCGAAGAATACCTCTATTATCTGGCTTTATCGGCGACGGCTGAGGCGCGCAATGGCGACGGAGCTGCCTTCTCGATGCAGACGCTTGGAAGTGAGATATATGAAGAGGGTGATTTTGACCGCGCGCTCACCTATATGGCCCAGGCCGGCGAGGTTCTCGAGCAGAGCGGCCATACACTGCTGTATCGTCGGAGCCGCTCGCCCATGGCTGTGATGCTCAAGACGGTACGCATGCACGAAAGTCGTAAGGATGCCGTTACATACACCGCACTCGTCTTGCTGGCGCTCTTGCTCGTGGCCGCCGGAGCCGTATTGTATCGCCAGCGCTGCAACCTGGCGGCAGTGCGCCGCAGCGAGCAGCGCTCGCTTGCCGTAAGTATGGCTAAAGATTTGTATATAGCGCAGTTGCTCGGCCTCTGCTCTGGGTATATAGATGTGATGCAGGATTTCAACAGGCTTGTAGGCCGAAAGATTAAGGCTAATCAGGTAAAAGATCTTTACCAGGCGGTGGAGTCGGGGACTGCCTTGCGTCAGATGAACGAGCAGTTTTACCTCGGCTTCGACACGGCAGTACAGAAGATATATCCCGGCTTCACCGATGCGGTCAATGCGCTGCTTCTTCCTGACAAGCAGATTGAGTGCCCGCCGCCGGGGCGTCTTACTCCTGAGCTGCGCATTGCCGCTTTCATACGCCTTGGGGTGACCGAAAGCCCTGCCATCGCCAAGTTCCTTGGTCTGTCACTCAACACGGTGTACACCTATCGCAACAGGTTGCGTTCACGAGCAAAAGACCGTGAAGCACTCGATGGCGATATATTGAAAATCGGGATTTAGGCTTAAATACCCACTTATATTTTATAAATGGGGATACATGGTCAATTGCCTTATAATCAGCGACTACATAATTTATATTGTCGAAATCTGTTTATATGACATCAATAGGTGTGGTATAACGGGATAATGCCGCCTTAACTTTGCGGTGTAAATAATTTCAGGTCTAAGATTCAAGGTTATTATTTAGGTTATTCAGCATTAGGATTTTTAAGGATTTAATGGTTTAAGGTATTTAGTGTTAGAAACACCGAAAAAGCGCTTGCCGAGAGGACAGGCGCTTTTTCGTTTCGACATATCGCCGAATATTAGTACCTTTGTACCCCGAACAAAAATTACCTTAGAATAATGGCATTACAATGCGGCATAGTCGGACTTCCCAACGTGGGCAAGTCGACCCTCTTCAACTGTCTTAGCAACGCCAAGGCTCAGTCGGCCAACTTCCCTTTCTGTACTATCGAGCCTAATGTGGGCGTTATAACGGTGCCCGACGAGAGGCTCACCAAGCTGGTGGAGATGTGTTCGCCGCGGTCGGTGGTGCCTGCCACAGTCGAGATAGTCGACATCGCGGGCCTCGTGAAGGGCGCCTCACGCGGCGAAGGGCTGGGCAACAAGTTTTTGGCCAATATCCGCGAAACCGATGCCATACTGCATGTGCTGCGGTGCTTCGACGATGACAATATCACCCATGTCGATGGCTCGGTTAATCCAGTGCGCGACAAGGAAATCATAGATTATGAGCTTATCCTCAAGGATCTTGAGACTGTGGATGCTCGCATAGCCAAGACACAGAAGCAGGCTCAGACGGGTGGCGACAAGACGGCGCGCATGCAATACGACGTGCTCCGTCCCATCAAGGAGGCGCTTGAGTCGGGCAAGCCTGCCCGCTCGGTGCGTTTTGATACGCCCGACGAGCAGAAGTTTGTGCGCGAGCTCTTCCTGCTCACCTCCAAGCCGGTGCTCTATGTGTGCAATGTCGACGACGCTTCGGCCGTAAACGGCAATAAGTATGTCGATGCCGTGCGTGAGGCCATCAGCGACGAGGGCGCCGGACTGATGATAGTGGCCGCTCAGACCGAAAGCGAGATTGCCGAGCTTGATACGTATGAGGAGCGGCAGGAGTTCTTGGCCGAAATAGGCTTGGAAGAGTCAGGTGTCTCTCGTCTGATACGCGCCGCTTACAGCCTGCTTGACTTGCAGACATACTTCACGGCCGGCCCCGATGAGGTGCGCGCCTGGACATTTATCCGCGGCAGCAAGGCCCCCCGTTGCGCCGGTATCATCCACACCGATTTCGAGAAAGGCTTCATACGCGCCGAGGTTATAAAGTACGACGACTATGTGACCCTCGGAGGCGAGGCCGGCGTGCGTGAGGCGGGTAAGCTCTCGGTCGAGGGCAAGGAGTACGTGGTGCAGGACGGCGACATCATGCACTTCCGCTTCAACGTCTGACCCGGGCCAGGGTCGGGTGCCGCGGGTGGCGGGATGCGTTTTTCGCGCGTGATGGTTGTAGTTGCAAATTATTTTGTAACTTTGCCGTCACGCGATTCCACACTCCTAATACCGCATGTCACTTGCACGGCACACTCCTCTGAGGGTATTGTTTGACACTGGATATATCTCGCGCCGCAGCTACAATGCGCTGGCCAGGCACGGGTACACTACTCTTGACCGGATATTGTCGGCCCATGCCGGCGGGATGCGCTTCGCTTCGTTGGCCGGACTCGGGCGGAAATCCGAGGCCGAGATACATGCGCTTGCTGCCGAGGCGCGTGTCTGCGGAATCGTGGCCGGCGGGGCGCTATCTCTTGCGGACGACGAATGCGGCGGCACTCTCGGCTCAGTCATAAGACAGGTGATGAAGACCCTCCCGGCCGGGTGGCGCGACATCCTGGAGGCTGAGCCCGGAGGCTGTCCGGCGCTTGAGAGCATCCTGGCCGACGGTGTCGACGCCATAATGGCAGTGCCCCCGGCGATGCCCCGTATCAGAGTCGTGGCGCGCCGGCGCGCACTTTTAGCGCTGGCCAGGAGAGTCGCGCCACTGGTCGCATCGACTCCCGTGATGGCCGGCACGGCCATCGCCGGCGTGCTGTCCCGCGTGGCGGCGGCCGGCATTGACCCAGCGCGGTTTGACACCGTCCAGGAGTGGGCCCACTTCTTCTCGCCGAAGCGGCGGCGGATACTGATGCGGCGGTATGAGTTGCTCAAGGACGCCCTCTCGGTGCGTGCGGCCAACCTTGTCGAGTCGGCAGGAATCACGCCGGAGCGGCTCATGCGCCTCTTCGGGAGCGACGAGCAGGAGTATCACGCCCTGTGTCCCGGGCGCATCATGACGAAGACCATCGGCGAAATCTACGCTATGAACGCCCGATTCGCCGAGATATTCCGCGAAGTGTCGCACAACGACGAGCGGCAGGCCATGATGTGGGCCACGCAGTTCTTCTTTCCATTCCTCTTCGGCCCTTCGCGGCGGTTTGTGGTCGACTATTACACCATGTATGGCCACGTTCCCCTCTTTCATCTGATATGCGCGTATATGCGGTGGAGTACCCACCGCAGCGACTGCATCTACCGCGAGGCTCACGGCATCATCGACAATACCTCGCGCCCATACAAGGCTGTGGCGGCCCGCTACGGCATATCGTGCGAGCGCGTGCGCCAGATAGTCGATGCCGGCCCTGCCATGCTCGGTACCGAGTGGTACAGCAGCTACCGCCCCCTCGACCTCTATCCCGGGATATTCGGACCGGCGTATCTGAGTACGGCTCCGGGTTCGCCTCTGGAGGCGGTCCGAGCCATCGAGTCGCCCGAGGCGTCGCTGCGCGGCATGCTGCATCTGTGCTCGCTCACGGTGAAAGCGACGATGTACGACTATGGCGACTTTGCCATCGCCCTGCGTGGTGACCTGGCCGTAAAGACAGGTGGCAAAGTTCTGTTTGACAGGTTGGGGGCCATCGTGCAGCAGCGGCGCAACTCCCCCGAGCGCCGTCGTGTGGCCGACATGGTGGCCGAGTGTGGCTTTGCCGATGCCGATGCCGATGTCGTCGACGTCGCCCGCCATATGGCGGTCCACTGCTTCGGATGCGCCGACGGCGGCGACGGCTCCGTAGAGCTGCCCCGTACATGGGTCGATGTGGCTGCCGAGTGTGCCGACATCCTGCGCCGAGCCGGGAAGCCTCTACATATAGATGAGATATTCCGCCGGTTCAAGCGGCGCTGCCCCGAACATAAGTTTACAGAACCCGAGCAGCTGCGCCGGCTGATGTGGACCGACGGGCGTACCCGTGCCGTGGGCAAGCGCTCCACCTACGGGCTGGCCGAGTGGAGCCACATATACTTCGGCACAATGCGCGATTTGCTGCACGAATGTCTGGAGAGCCACGACGAGCCTGTCACACTCGACGACCTGGTGGAGTATGTGCGCGGCCACTATCCCGATGTCACCGCCTCAAGCATCTACGCCTCGCTCGTCGGCGACCATCTGGGGCGTTTCGTGCAGTATGAAGGCGGCTTCGGCCTGTCATCAAAAGACTATCCCGGCCACACCCCGCGCCGCTGACCCGCCTCACGTCAGGGTGAAACCGTCGGCATCCAGCGCCACCGGCATGCGGCGCCGTGTGCGCTGGAGCTCGTCGTACGACAAGGTGGCAGTGACAGCGCCCCGGCTGATGGAGTCGTCGGGCTGCCCGACAGGTTGTCCCATAGCGTCGTAAATCTGTGTCAGACCGTCGTACTCGCCGTAGTCGTCGCGGCCAGAGCGGTTGGCTCCCACCACTGCCGCCTGATTCTCGATGGCGCGGGCGATGAGCAGCTGGTTCCATGCGTATCCACGGGCAGAGGCCCAGTTGGCGGGCACGATGAGCACATCGTAGGCGTTCATACGGTTGCGGCACCATACGGGGAAGCGCAGGTCGTAGCATATGACCAGCGCGATGTTCCATCCGCGAAACCGCACCACCGGCACCGGGTCGGTGCCTGCTGTGAAAGTTTCCGACTCGGCGCTCACGCAGAACAGGTGGTGCTTGTCATAAAAAGTTTCTTCGCCTGACGGCTCCACGAAGAAGCCGCGGTTGTAGTACCGTCCCGCCGTGGCCGCCATGAACGACCCCGCCACGGCCACTCCCGCCGCAGCGGCGAAATGGCGCACCGCCTGCATCGTGGCGCCCGAGTTGGGCTGGGCCAGCTCGGCGCGGAGCGCCTCGTCGCGCACAAAGCCTGTGGTGAACAGCTCGGGCAGCACCACAATGTCGGTGCCCACGGGCAGCCGCTGCATGGCGGCGCCGAACGCGGCAAGATTGGCGGCCGGGTCGGCCTGGGCTATGTCGAGCGGCAGGGTCACTATCCGCAGTGTATCACTCATATAGTCGCAAGTATTATGATTCTACGTCAGTCGACGGTGAATTTGTCGGGGTGGCGTCCCTCCCTCCCGCGGTAATATTCCTTGACGGCCCGGAGGTCGGCCTCGGTGTCGCCCGTGGGGACAAATGTGCGGGTGATGCCGATGTATCGGTCGCGGTAGTCGATCACGGCGAGTTGCACAGGCACTCCGGCGCGGCGGGCTATGTGCAGGAAGCCTGTGTGCCAGCGGCCGGTGCGCGAGCGTGTGCCTTCCGGGGTGATGGCCAGCTGGAGGCGGGTGGCCGCCTCGAAGCGCGCCACCACCTCGCCGGTAAGAGAGTCGCCTCCGCGCCTGCGTGGCACCGGGATGCCTCCGATGGCTCGGAAGAAGCATCCCAGCGGCCATACAAACCACTGCGCTTTCATCAGGAAGCCGGCGCGGCGCCCCGCGGCGGCATAGGCCAGTTTGCCAAGGATGAAGTCCCAGTTGGACGTAGGCGGCGCCACACAGATGATGCACTTGGGCGCATCGGGGACTGTCACCTCAAGGCGCCATCTGGCCAGCCGCAGGATAAGGCGGGCCAGCCCCTTCATCCGCGTGTCACGGCCTCGCGTACGTCTTCGGGCACAGCCTCGTTGAGTTCCTTGAGGATGGATATTACCTCCTGGTTAAACTCGTTGCGGAGCTTCTCGAAGCCGGCGCGGAAATATGCCTTGCGGGCCTTGTGGTAGGCGCGCATGTCGCCGCTGAAGTCGCGTGGGGACTTGTCAAACCAGAATGACACCCGGGCGAGGGATGTTTCCTGCAGTGCGGCCACCCGGCGCACGATGTCCTCGATGCGGGCGCGGTCGACATTGTCGAAATATGACGCAAGCAGGGCATCTCCGGCCAGTGCGCCGCAGATGCAAGAGATGTTTTTCTTTATGATACGTTTGTTTGCCATTTCGTTGTATGGGATTATGGGTTTGTGGATAATTCAGGAGCATATGCGCGCCAGGGACTTGCGCAGCGCGGTGAGGGTGGGCGGGATGCGCTCGGCGCGTACACGCGGGATGTCGTCGCGCAGCCGTATACCGGCCGGAAGCGCAGGTGTTGCCCCGGTGATGTCCCGCATGGCACGGGATTCCTTGGCTGGATGCGCTGTGGCCAGCACCACGGCAGGGGTGCCGGTGGGGGCACACTGCCGGGCAGCAGCGTATGCCACCGCCGTGTGTGGGTCGAGCAGATAGCAGGTGCGGGCGTATACGTCGCGGATGGTGGCGGCGATGGTGTCGTCGCCGACCGCGACGGCCTTCAGCCCCGATAGCCGGGCGGACTCAATCCCGCCGCTCAGTGCGAGAAGGCGCGGCAGATTGGTCGGATAGCCCGTGTTCATGGCGCGAGCCAGGGAGTGTGCCGTGTGAGAGCCTGCGAGGCCCGGGTCGAGAGAGCCGTCGAGCACACGCACTAGAGTGTCGTTAGTCGCGCAGCCTCCCACGATACATCCTGCGGGAAGCCCCATCCGCCGGGCCATGACGGCCGATGTCAGATTGCTCAGATTGCCGCACGGCACAGCCAGTGTAAAGCCGTCGCCGGCAACACCGTCGGCCTTGAGTCGCGCGTATGCGTGGAAGAAGTACACCACTTGCGGCAGCAGGCGCATGATATTCTGGGTATTGCCGCACAGGAGCGTGAGCCCGGGCATGGGGGCGGGGGCGGTGACAGCTTCGCGCACCAGCCGCTTGCAGTCGGCGATACTGCCGCTCACTTCGATGGCCTGCACATTGCCGGGATGTCCGGCGTAGCGGAACAGCTCCTCCGTCGTCATGGCTCCGCGCGGATACAATATCACAAGGCTTATGTCGGCAAGATCGGCGAAAGCCCTCGCCATGGCGCTTCCGGTATTGCCCGTCGTGGCCACGAGCATGACCTGGCGGTTCGCCGGGCGCTGCGGCATCGTGAGCATATACCGTGCCATGAACCGTGCGCTGATGTCCTTGAACGCTAGTGTGGGGCCTCCGAACAGCTCCAGCACATGTGGGCCGTCGCCCGGCCGTCGCAGCGGTATGTCGAAGTTGAAGCTGTCCTCCACCACCTCCTTGAGCACATCGCCCGGAGTGGTGTCGGCCAGGAAAGCGCTCATCACCACATACGCAATCTCGGTAAGCGACATGTCGCATATGTTGTTGATGAACGCCTGCGGTATCACTGGCAGGGGGGAGGGCAGATACAGATGCCGTCCCGGTGCATAGCACCGGCATACGGCCTCCCGGAGGTCGCAGGTGTTGAGTCCGTCGGTACTGACATATCGCATATCGCAGTGGGCAGGTAGTGGTGCAAAGATAACACATTCCCCGGCCAAAATCAAACCTATGCCTTGTGTGGGCTTAGATTTTTTTTACTTTTATTTGGATTGATACGATTTTGTGCATATTTTTGCATCGAGTACAGAATCGCTGGGACTTTGTGGTTATTTTGCCACATGTTTTACAATTTTACTATTCCTTTTCTATGAAAAAACTTCTACATGTATTTGCTATGCTACTTGCAGTGGCAGGCGTGTCGCATGCCGGAGGCACTATCACAGTCACGACCGCGGCACCTGTCGACACGACCGTGAGGGTGCTACTCAACGCCAGCTCGGCCTACGTGCCGGTGTATATCGATGCCGGCGACGGTGTGTCCACGCCGTATACCGTCGACCCCGGTCAAAGTGCGTATAACCGTTGGATAAACCTTACTATCAAGGGATCGACGATAAAATTTGAGGGCGACGTCACTGAGTTTACCCTCAACGGAGCACGGCTTACCTCGGTGACCGTCGATGCCATGTCGAAACTTACCAAGCTCGACCTGGATAAGAACGAGATAGCAGACTTCAAACTGCTGTCGGCAACGCCGCTGACCAATCTTGTGCTGAGCAACAACCGCCTTTCAAACACTCCCGGGTCCAATGCCACCCTTACTCTGGAGCAGGCCGGCAAGACACTGACAAATCTCACCCTCTCCCACAACGACGGTCTGCAGTGCCTTGACATGCGCGACCTTGTCAATCTCGAAAGGCTCTCTCTGAACGACTGCAAAAATTTCGCCTCCATATTTATATGTATGCCCGAAGCTCGGCATACATCACTGCGCTCGGTCAATATATCCAATTGTACGCTGTCGCACTTTTACCCGGTCGACCTTCCTGCCCTGCGCACACTTGACCTGGCCAACAATATCCTGATGTCGGACAACAGCGACGCCCCCTTCGTGCTGGGCAACTATCCTGCTCTTACCGACCTCACCCTCAGTGGCAACAAGGGTATCAAGGCTCTCGACGTGACCCCGTGTTCCCAACTCACCCAACTGCGGGTCAACGACTGCTCTCTGTCGTTCCTCGATGTGTCGCAGTGCCCCGATCTTGTTACCCTCAGTGCCGGCGGCAATAATATCGCAACTTTCGATCTCGGCAACAATCCCAACATCTCGACGCTCAACATCTCGGGCAACCCGGTCAAGGAGCTGAATATGGAGCATCTGCCAAAAATCAACACGCTCAACATCTCCAATACCCAGATTAGCCGCGTCGACCTGATGAAGGCATTTTATCTCTCGAGTTTCGAGGCCCGTAACACCAACATCGAGTTTGTGAACTTCGGTGGTCAGCAACCCTCCCGCATGTCAAAAGTCGACCTGCGTGACTGCCCGGGCTTTACATACGAGAGCATGGCATATACCGTAATGACCCTGCCCGTGTCAAAGAAGGCATACTCGACCAACCTGTTGTTATCGGGCTCCAATGCGGAGAAGTCCAATACCGCGTTCATCACCGGTGTCGACTATCAGTGGAAATGCGATGTCACCGGCGACAATACGGCCGAGTGGACTGAGTGTGCCGTCACCCTCGACGGCGCGACCGATACCGGCACCAATGTTACCGGCGAGCTCGACCGCCTCTATCCATACATGGGCATGGGATTGAGCTATGACTTCGACCGCTACACCACAGCCGGCGGCGACTTTCTCATATGCCAGTGGGTGCCTGAGTCGTCGCAGTACCATCCCGCCGCGTTCCAGACCATGCAGAGCGTGACCACCACCGCACGCCGAGGTGTGCCCATCCATATATATCCATATCCGGCAGAGGGTAAGCGCTTTAAGAGTGTGACTGTCAACGGCAAGGAAATCTTTGACCGCTGGTTCATTATCGACGGCCCCTCCAGCATCAAGGTAAACTTTACCGGCGCCGAGGACGTCATAACTCTTACAACCACACCCGGACAGGCGATGTCGATGCTGATGAACACCGCCACGGCCGGTGAGTCTGTATGGGTTGACTGGGGTACCGGCACCCGCACCGAATATCCGAATCAAAACAAATACACCTCGGGCTACACCACTCTCAAAGGCTCGCGTATCGACGGCACTGCCGCCTCGTCCACCGTCAAGATTTACGGCAATGTCACCGGCCTCGACGCCTCCGGCTACGGCGATGTGGCCGCCGACTTCGGCCTGTGGGACAATGCAATCACAGCGATAGACCTGTCGTCGGCATCGCAGCTCAAGCTGCTCAATCTCCACTGGAATCCCATCGCCTCCATCGACCTGTCGGGAGCATCGTCGCTTGAGATACTCGACCTGTCGTACACCAACCTGCCCTCCGTCGACCTTTCGCCGTGCCCCTCGTTGCTGTGGCTTTCGGCATACAGCGATGGATTTGACGATCCGAATTCGGG
>X363_Desmarests_Spiny_Pocket_Mouse__coassemble_1106_pt1 | contig 11313 bp, 8 predicted proteins | sample X363_Desmarests_Spiny_Pocket_Mouse__metabat2_high_PE_004 | metagenome-assembled genome bin X363_Desmarests_Spiny_Pocket_Mouse
TAGTAGATGGGATGGTCCTTGAGGTACTGGGGCATGGGCTCGCCGCGGTCGAGGCGCTCCTTGATTTTGGCATGGGCGATGTCGCGGCCCACGATTATGGTGCCGTTGAGCGACAGACGGGTCGATACGGGGTATTTGGTCAGCTCGGCCAGGATTTCAGGCATGGGACGGTTGAGGTCGATCTTGACCACATCGCCCTCGCCGGCACGGCGCATTTCCTCGGGGATGAGCTCGCCGGGGTTGGAGTCGAGCTTCTCTATCCACAGGCCGTCGCGGTTGATTTTAGCCTTGATGTTGCGGTCGGCCGAGCAGCTCACACCTAAGCCGACGGGGCACGATGCGCCGTGGCGGGGCAGGCGTATCACGCGGATGTCGTGGGCAAAGTACTTGCCGCCGAACTGTGCGCCCAATCCCAGACGCTCGGCCTCGCGCTTGAGGATGGCCTCCAGCTCGATGTCGCGGAAGGCGTGGCCCAGCTCATTGCCCTTGGTGGGCAGCGAGTCGTAGTACTTGACCGAGGCTTTCTTGACCGTCTCGAGATTCTTCTCGGCCGAGGTGCCGCCGATTACGAATGCGATATGGTAGGGCGGGCAGGCTGCGGTGCCGAGCGACTTCATCTTCTCCACCAGGAAGGGGATGAGCTTGTCGGGGTTGAGCAGGGCCTTGGTCTCCTGATACAGGTATGTCTTGTTGGCCGAGCCGCCGCCCTTGGCCACGAACAGGAAGTGGTACTCGTCGCCATCGCCGGCATGAATGTCAATCTGCGCGGGGAGGTTGCAGCCCGTGTTGACCTCATCGTACATGGTGAGGGGCGCGTTCTGACTGTAACGGAGATTGTCGGTAGTGTATGTCAGGTACACGCCCTCGCTGATGCGTTCGGCGTCGTCGCAGCCCGTGTAGACGCGCTGGCCTTTTTCGCCGTGGACGATGGCTGTGCCGGTGTCCTGGCAGAAAGGAAGCTGGCCCTTGGCGGCCACCTCGGCATTGCGCAGCATGGTGAGGGCCACGAATTTGTCGTTCTCGCTGGCCTCGGGGTCGGAGAGGATTTTGGCTACCATGGCGTTGTGTTCGCGGCGGAGCATGAAAGCGTTGTCGTGGGTACACTGGCGCGCGAGCACGGTCAGTGCCTGAGGGTCGACGACCAAAAATTCGTGGCCGCCCCAGTTCTCCACATGCACATAGTCGGACGTGAGGTGATAGTACTCAGTGGTGTCGGGGCCGAGGGGAAACATCGGCTGATACTTGAAAGGTTTGGTAGCCATATCAATATTTTGAGCGGTAAAATACGGTAAGTTTTCCGCAAAGATAGCGTTTCCGCATCAAAAACCCCACCATTCGCCCCAAAAACTTTTCCTATGGTTTCGGGAGCGGATGGCGGGGGATGGTGTCAAGCTGAGCGGGGGTCAGAATTTCTTGATGGGACGCACGCGCATGTAGAAGTATTTGCGGTAGTCGAAGGTGCTGCCGTTCTTGAAGCTGACGGTGGTGACGCGGACAGTGGGGTCGTCTTTGCCTTCGGTCGAAGTCCAGTAGTCGTCGGCGTCGAGGGCCTTGCCTCCGTGAGCCTTGCAGGCGGCGTCGACGGTGGCTTTGGCGGCGTACAGGGCGAGCATCTCGTTGGTGGCGCCTATGTACCATCCGTCGCCCTTGGCGGCGCAGAGTCCCAGCGCGGTGAAGTAGGCGAGCTCGGGGTCGTTGGCGCGGGCCGCTGCCATGTTGGCCATGCCGTCGTCGAGGCTGGAAGCGCCGATGAGGATGTAGTTTTCGTTGACATTGGCGCGGGTGTCCCACATGGCGTTGATGCGACCTTTCTCCGCCACATTGGCCAGGGCGGCTATCTTGCCGTGCTTGCCTTCGTCGGAAATCTCAAAAACGATGCCCACGACCTCGTCGCCCTCGTAATATGGGTCGCCCACTGCGTATGTCTTTGCCTCGACGGGGCGCGGGCCAAGGTATGTGATGGCGCGTACCGTGCGCTCCACGCTCTTCGATGATGCGAGGGTGGTGGCATTGGACAGCGAGATGGCGGTGGCGCTGTTGGCGGCGTCGGAGGCGTATTCGGTCGACGTCCAGTACCAGGCGGTCGACAGCTCTGTGGCGCCCGCGGCTTTGAGAGCCTTGTTGAGGGCGGCATACTGGGCGGCTATCGTGGCGGCTTCCTTGGCCGAGGGGAGATACCAGCCGTCGCCGAAGTCGGCGCAGGCCTTGAACGCCGGATATTCGGCAAGTGTCGCATCTGCGGCCCGGACGGCCTTGAGGTTGCCCTCGCCGTCAAACTCGCTCGATGCTCCTGTGTCGGCACCGAGCTTTCCCCAGGCGGCCTGCGACTCCGCCAGGGCTATCATGCGGGCGTTCTCGCCGTCCTCAGATACCCAGTATACAAGACCCGTCTTGCCGTCCTCGGTGCACATGGCGCCCACCGAGTACTTGGGCACGGGTTTTTCGCCGAACTCGCGGAAGGGGCGCACCTTGTACTCCTCTTGCTTCTGCACGGCAAACATGCCGGGCATGTCCATCCAGGCCGTGAAAGCCATCGCATCCATGTATTGGTCGGCCTCGGTCGACGACCAGTAGATGGTCTTGGGATCGATGGCCGCAAGGCCGCGCGAAGTGAGGGTGGCGTTGATGGCATCGAGGCTGCCGCGCATGGTCTGAAGCTCTTTCTGCGCCGGGAGATACCAGCCTTGGCCGTATGAGGCCGATGCCTTGAAGGCCGGATAATCACGGTAAGTGGGGTCGAGGGCGGCCACGGTGGCCATGTTGGCCGGGCCGTATTCCTCGTCGGAGGCATCGGTGATGTCGTATAGGGTGCTCCATGCATGCTTGTCGGAAAGGTCTGCCAGGGCGGCGATGGTGCCCCACGAGCCGTCCTTGCTCACCGTGACCACTATGCCCTGGTCGGTGCCGTCGCACCAGTAGTCGCCCACGGAGTAGGGGCCGGAGGTGGGGTCGCCCATCGGTATTACAGGCTCGCCGAATGTGAGGTGCTCGATTTCGGCCAGGTTGTAGCGGGCGGTCGTGCCGTCCTTTAGTGTCACCACGAGCGACTTGTCGGGAATCTGCGCCGGTGCGGCGAGGGCCACAGTCGCGGCCAGGAGGGTGCATATGGTCTTTTTCATCAGTTTTTCAGTTTGATAGTCTTGTCATTTACCTTTACGATATAGATTCCTGCGGGCAGAGGGTTGAGGTCGACCGATGCTTCGGTGACGGCGGTGACGGCGGCCCGTATCATGCCTGACATGTCGTAGACAGCGACGGCGACCGGTGTGCCCGGGGCTGCCGTGGCGGTAATGACATGGTCGCGGATGGCGATGTCGAGTCCCGGGGCGAGGACATCTGTCACGTCGTCTGTGGCATTGTACTCGCGGTCAAAGCATATTTCCTCGATTTCTGCGACCGGGAGCATGTCGGTGCCTCCGGCGTGGGCGACAACCATGTTGCCGCCTTCGAAAGTGATTTTGTCGACCAGATGGATGTGGTACTGACGCGGGGCGTCGCCACCGCCCGGAATCACCGACAGCGGATTTGGCTCAGACGCCTGCCCCCACGCACACCCCGCAGCCGACAGAATCAACGGAACAAAAAATTTACGGTACGTCATAGGCTTTGGTAAGATGGCAAATTTATGGTTAAAAGAAATGAATGATGGCAAAAGTAATAAAATATACGATACGGGGGCTATATATGTGCTGCTTTTTATTGTTTTTGATTTAAATGTGCTATGTTTTTCTGAGGTGGTGAACTTTTGGCGGTGCCGTATGTTAAGAAAAGTAAAATTCGGATAATGAAAATATCTCTAACTGTCGCTCTTGTGTGCGCCGCCACCGTGGCTGTCGCCCAGTCGCCCGTCGATGTGATGGCCGACTCAGTGATGGCTTCGCACCGTGTCGTGACTTTCGGGGAGTCGGGCACACAGATTGAAAAGCCCGTGTCGTCAGAAATGCGCGAGCGTTTTGTCAATTTCTATTATGACCAATTCCGCCATGCCCAGGACCCTGAGGCGCCATATTTCATGTTTATGAGCAAGGATTCGGAACTGATGATGGGCCTCGGAGGGGTGGTGCGTATGCGCGCATGGTATGACTGGGGCGGCTCCGTTCCCGACAATGGATTCTCGCCAATACTCATACCTATGCAGCCCGACCCGACGCTGAGCCGTCGCCTCGGCACGACTCCGGCGGGTACGTGTCTGTTTTTCCGTCTGGCTGGGCACTCGGAGGCGCTTGGCGACTACTCGGCCTATATCGAGGCCAATTTCAACGGCTGGAAAGGCCGCGACTTCCATCTGAAGAAAGCGTATGTGACGGTGCGCGATTTCACGGTGGGCTATGCTGCCTCGACTTTTTCTGACCCGGCGGCAGTGCCGTCGACGGTCGATGCAGCGGGGCCGTCAAACAAGCTCGCCCACACCACGGTGCTCGTGCGCTATATGCCGCGGGTGGCGCGGCACGTAACGGTGGGTGTGTCGGTGGAGGCGCCCGACAGCCAGATTGATGCCGATGGCGTCGACACCAAGGAGTGCAGTGTGTATGTGCCCGACTTCGCCGCTTTGGCGCAGTACGACTGGGGCCGCGCGCAGCATGTGCGCCTGTCGGGTATCGTGCGCACGATGGCATACCGCGACCTGCGCGAGCAGCGCAACCACAGCGTCGTCGGCTGGGGGCTCCAGCTATCGACGGTATCCAATCCGTGGGCGCCCGTCACCCTATATGGTACGGTCAACTATGGCGCCGGATATGCCGGCATGGGCGGCGACCTGCTGGCCGGAGCCTACGACCTCATCGCCAACCCCGCCCGCCCCGGCCGGCTTTACGCGCCGCGGTCGCTGGGCTGGTGTGTGGGTGTGCAGTATAATTTCCGTCCCAATCTGTTTGCCACCCTTATCGGAAGTCAGACTCGCTTCTTGCCCTCGCGGGCCATTGACTCCTCGGAGTACAAGTATGGACTCTTAGGCTCGCTCAACATATTCTGGAATCCTGTGCCCCGGGTGCAGCTCGGTGCCGAGTTTGACCTGGCCGGGCGGCAGGATTTCTCACGTGCGCACCGCTATGCGCGGCGCTTCGGCATCATGGGCCAGTTGAGTTTCTGACAGCGTGGGCTGGGTATAGCCGGACATAAATCCGGCCGGAACGCGATATGCGCCCGGCCGGATTTATGTCCGATGTGTCGGATTAGCGTATCACGACTTTGGTGGCCTTGCCGCCCTGGCGGCGGATGTAGATGCCGCGGGCCGGATTGTCGACGCGCACGCCCTGGAGGTTGTAGTATTCGGCAGGGGCGGTCGGGTCGGCCTGGATGTTGCCGATGCCGTCGACCTTGGCCTCTGAGGCGAAGAAATTGATGGCGCTGTACTTGAGCAGCAACGCAATCTGGGTGGAGGCAGGAGTCTCGCCCTTGCATACCGACCATGAGCCCTTGGCGAGCGGTGTGTCCCAGGTAAGGGCAATCTCATCGCCGATCACGAAGCGGCCGTCATTGGCGTCGTAGGTGGCGCTGAAGGCCTTGATGTATGCGCCAGTGATTGCTTCATCGTAGAGAGTGCCGCCGAGTACAAATTCGCCGCCGGCAATGGGCGACACCACATAGTAGTAGCGCTCGTATAGGTCGGTGTTGGGCACTGGGTTGCCGTGGTTCCACACCATCGCGCTGTATCCGCCGACATTGGCGCTATCAAAGCGGAGGATAGTGCCAAACTCGTCGTACATGGTGGTCGAGCCGGTGAGCTCGCCGGTCTGCACGGCATATTCTTCGGCGTAGGCGTTCCATCCGGCAGGTACGGCCTCGTCATAATTCTTAGCGTTGAAGATGGTACGCACTGCACTCGGACCTTCGACGGCCATGCCCGAGAGAGCTACGGTCATGGGCTCGACTCCTTCGAGAGCCACGGTGAGAGTGCCGGTGTACTTGCCCTGTGCGGCAGGCTTGAAGTCGACGGTCAGGTCGAGGCTTTCGCCTCCTGCAAGGGCCGTGACGGCGGTCGGAGATACTTCAAAGGCGTCGCCCTCCACCGATACGGTGCCCGACAGGGCTTCCGTGCCGGTGTTGGTGAGCTTGACAGTGGCCTGGCTGTCATCGCCGACAAACTCCAGCGGGAAGGCGACCTCTGCGGCCGACAGGGTGGCGCCTACAGATGCGGCCGACGAGTAATCGATGATGATTGTGGGCAGGAATTTCTCCTGGCGCACGCTGTTGGTCATCGACAGGCCGGTGTAGGTGTCCTGGGCTTCTCCCTGGAATGTCCAGTAGCGCGGGCCGTTGTCCTTGGTGTTCATTATGTCGATTACCAGATTATCGCCGGTGTAGGTGAAGGGTGTGGTGAGGGTGATTTCCCACTTGGCAGGCAGGGTGAGGTCTTTCGAGAGTGTGAAGGCCTCGAGATCGGCCACCACACTGAGTCCTTCGGTGATGAAGTCCTTGCCGGCATATTCGCTCTGTGTGGTGGTGCCCATCTTGACGGTAAGGCCCTTGCAGTTCCAGTCGCCATTGCCGATGCGGGTGAGGTTGAAGGCGATTTTGTCAATCACCTGGCCCTTGAGCGCGGTGAGCTGAGTGGCGGGGTAGACCATCTGCGAGTGCAGGTCTTGGTTGGATGCGTAGTAGATGTTGAATGGCAGGGTGGTGCTGGTGCCTGTCGCGTCGGGGTAGACTGTGAGTGTTTCGGCCTTGGCGGCTCCGGTGGTCAGCAGGGCTGCTGACAGCAGGCAGGTGTAAATTTTTTTCATAAAAGAGTTTGTGGGTGTGAAAGAATAGGTATGGAGGAATGGATTACTTGAATCCGAGGACGAAAGTAAACTCCGGCGTGAGTCCGGCCAGCGCGTCGCAGAGCCGCCCCAGCCCCTCCTCCGATACGGGAGCAGGGCTGAGGCGGTTGTCGGTGAATATCTGTACGAGCATGTCTGAGCGCAGCGGACTCTCGTCCTCGCGTGTCGCAGCGAGAGAGGCCAGCAGGTCGTAGTCGGCATCCACTGGTGCCAGCTCGCCGTCCTCGATGCTCGAGTCGGTGGCGAGTCGGTAGTACGTGCGGTCGGGTGTGAGGGCGATGTCGGCGCGGGCCGTGTCGTCGACCCGCAGCATCACGGTGAGCCGTTTCATCGCGGCAGCACGCTTACCTTCAGCCGGTCGTAAGCGCGCTGGGCCTTGGCGAGGGCGGCCTCGACGGTGTCGTCGGTGGCGAGGATTACGCCCATGCGGCGGTGCCCCTTGATTTCTGGCTTGCCGAAGATGCGGAGCTGTACGCCCGGCTCGGCGAGAACTTCCTCCAGGGCTTCCATCACAATCTTGTCGGTGTCGCCCTCCACCACGATGGCCATAGACGCCGACGGGCCGTAGAAGCGGATGGCCGGCACGGGCAGCCCGAGCAGGGCACGGGCGTGGAGGGCAAACTCGCTCTGGTCCTGCGAAATCATGGTGACCATGCCTGTGTCGTGCGGGCGCGGCGATACCTCGCTGAAGATGACCTTGTCGCCCTTGACAAAGAGCTCGACCCCGAAGATGCCGTAGCCACCCAGGGCGTCGGTGATGTGGCCGGCTATGCGGCGCGCCTCCTCCAGGGCGGCGGCGCTCATGTCCTGCGGCTGCCAGGAGCGGCGGTAGTCGCCGTCGACTTGTATGTGGCCGATAGGCTCGCAGAAGGTGGTGCCGCTCACGGAGCGCACTGTGAGCAGGGTGATTTCGTAGTCGAAGTCTACGAAGCCCTCTACGATGACCTTGCCGGCACCGGCGCGGCCGCCTTCCTGTGCCTCGCGCCAGGCGTGCTCCACCTGGTCGGGGGTGCGGACGGTGCTCTGGCCGTGGCCACTGGAACTCATCACGGGCTTGACCACGCAGGGCAGCCCAATTTCGTCGATGGCCTTGACAAACTCCTCATGGGTCGAGGCGAAGCGGTAGGGTGACGTGGGCAGACCCAGCTCCTCGGCGGCGAGGCGGCGGATGCCCTCGCGGTTCATGGTGAGCAGTGCGGCGCGGGCCGTCGGGGTCACGTTGTAACCCTCTTTCTCCAGCTCTACCAGGGTGGGAGTGGCGATGGCCTCCACCTCGGGGATGATATGGTCGGGGCGCTCCTCGGTGATGGCGCGGCGGAGCGCGTCGCCGTCGAGCATGTTGAGGACATGGCAGCGGTGGGCCACCTGCATGGCCGGCGCGCCGGCATACTTGTCGCACGCCACCACCTCCACGCCGTAGCGCTGGAGCTCGATGGTAACTTCCTTGCCCAACTCTCCGCTGCCCAGCAGCATAGCCTTGCACCCCACGGGGGTCATCACTGATCCTATCTTTGCCATGTATGTCTGTTGTATGTGTTATGTGCGCACAAATTTACAAATTTTTCGCTAATTTTGCAGAAATAATCAAGCTATTATGCAAGACGGATTTTTGCGTGCCGCGAGCTGCTCGCCCGCCGTACATCTGGCCGACCCCGAGGCCAATGCAGATGAGATACTCTCCCTGATGACAGAGGCGGCCGAGGCCGGCGCCGACCTTGCTGTGTTTCCCGAACTGTGCGTGACGGGCTATACCTGTGCCGATTTGTTCCACCAGCACATATTGCTGGCTGCGTCGGCGCGCGCCCTGGAGCGCATCGCCGCCGGTATGCCCGCCGGGCTGCCTTTGGCGGTGGTGGGTGCCCCGGTGGAGGCGGGAGGCGCGCTGTACAATTGCGCCGTGTTCCTGACGCGCGGCCGCGTCCTTGCTGCCGTCCCCAAGACATATCTGCCGTCGTACAATGAGTTTTACGAGAAGCGGTGGTTTGCCCCTGCTCCGCGCGGTATCGGCTCCTGCCGCGTGGCAGCTTGCGACAATGTGCCGTTTGGCCAGGGTATCGGAGTGGAGGTGGCCGGCGTGGCCATAGCCGCCGAGCTGTGCGAGGACTTGTGGTCGACGGTGCCGCCGAGCTGCGGCCTGGCGCTGGGAGGGGCGCTCGTGGTGGCCAATCTGTCGGCCAGCGACGACGTCATCGGCAAATACGCGTATCTGCGCTCGCTCATCGACCAGCAGTCGGCCCGTTGCCTCTGCGGTTACGTCTATGCCTCGGCCGGATACGGAGAGTCGTCGACCGACCTGGTGTTCGATGCCAAGAATATCATCTCCGAAAATGGCCGCACCCTTGCCGCCGGCCGCCGCTGGGAGCGCTGCGGTCATATAGTCACTGCCGACATCGACGTCGACTCGCTTCGGCGCGAGCGTATGCACACCTGTACCTTTGCCGACACTGCCGCCAGGCATGACGCTGTGTCATTGCGCGTGGTGGCATCGCTCCCCGGAGCTGCATGTACTGACGGCCGCCTGTCGCGCGCGGTAGACCCGATGCCATTCGTGCCCGCCGACGACAGCCGCCTGGCGGAGCGCTGCGAGGAAATCATCCATATACAGACCGCAGGACTTAGCCGGCGGCTGGAGGCGGCCCGCTGCCGCAGCCTTACCGTGGGCATCTCCGGCGGCCTCGACTCTACCCTTGCCCTGCTCGTGGCGGTGCGCGCCTTCGACTCGCTCGGCCTGCCGCGCGAGGGCATCATCGGCGTGACGATGCCGGGCTTCGGCACCACCGGCCGCACCCATGCCAATGCCCTGGCCATGATGCGGGCGCTCGGCGTGAGTGTGCGCGAGGTCAACATATCGGCCGCTGTGATGCAGCACTTCGCCGACATAGGCCATGACCCCGCCGTACAGGATGTCACATACGAAAATTCCCAGGCCCGCGAGCGCACGCAGATACTCATGGACATAGCCAACGCCACCGGCGGCATGGTGCTCGGCACGGGCGACCTCTCGGAGCTCGCCCTCGGCTGGGCCACCTACAACGGCGACCACATGAGCATGTACGGTGTCAATGCCGGTGTGCCCAAGACCCTGGTGCGGCACCTTGTCGGGTACTTCGCCCGCCATGACGCCGCCTGCGCACGGGCGCGCGAGGCTCTGCTCGATGTGATTGACACACCGGTGTCGCCCGAGTTGCTGCCGGCCACCGCCGACGGCGACATTGCCCAGCGCACCGAAGACCTCGTGGGCCCCTACGAGCTGCACGACTTCTTCCTCTACCACATGCTGCGCCACGGCGAGAGCCCCCGGCGCATCTACCGCCTTGCCTGCGCCGCCTGGGAGGGCCGCTATGACGGCACCACGGTGCGCCGCTGGCTGGTCACTTTCGTGCGCCGATTCTTCGCGCAGCAATTCAAGCGCTCGTGCCTGCCCGACGGCCCGAAGGTAGGCAGCGTGACCCTGTCGCCGCGCGGTGACTGGCGGATGCCGTCCGACGCCTCGGCCGCTGCATGGCTGGCAGAGGTCGAGCGGATTTAACAGTCCTGTCCGAACTTTTGGCTCCGGCGGGTGTTTTAGCAGTAAACATATTACTTCAAGACACACCGCCATGACGTACGAACAACCCAAACTTCCCTATCCTGAAGATGCGCTCGCTCCGGTAATCAGTGCCGAGACCGTCGCGTATCACTATGGCAAGCACGAAAAGGCTTACATCGATAACCTCAACCGCCTTATCCGCGACACCGGATACGAGGACATGACACTCGAGGAGGTGATTGCCTCGGTCAAGGGGCCGCTGTACAACAATGCCGCCCAGGCCTGGAACCACATCTTCTACTTTTTCACCTTTTCTCCCGACGGGGGCGGCGAGCCCGGTGGTGAGCTCCGCAAGTCCATCGACCGCGACTTCGGCTCTTTCGATAAATTCAAGGAGGCGTTTGTCGAGGCCGGCACAGGACTGTTCGGCTCTGGCTGGGTATGGCTCAGCCGCGATGATACCGGCAAGCTCTTCATCACCCAGGGTCCCGACGCCTCCAATCCGCTCGTCGACGGCCTCACTCCGCTGCTGACCTTCGACGTATGGGAGCACGCATACTATCTCGACTATCAGAACCGCCGCGCCGATGCCCTCAAGGCACTCTGGGACATTGTCGACTGGGATGTGGTCGAGTCAAGATACTGACTCTGACGACAGGCATCGGGACACCGCTCGCGTGGCGGCGTCCCGGGATGCACGATTGTCTATATCACAACCATCGTAGAAGTTCTTATTTCTTAAGCATAATGTGATGAATGGAAAGGGAGGTACCTGTGAAGGCGCCTCTTTTTCTTTCGCTCGCCGCCGTGCGCGGGCTTCGTCAGCGAGTAGGGACGCACGGTCCGTGCGTCCGCTGCGATTTGCTTGGTGACAGCCGCTGCGATTTGCTTGGTGACAGCCGCCGCGATTGCCCGCACCCGCCGCCGGACGCACGAGCCGTGCGTCCCTACGCGCATGCCATTCGGTCACCGCCGTGCCCACAGGCGTGCGACGAGCCACGCAGCGCGCAGATGGCGCCGCGC
>X363_Desmarests_Spiny_Pocket_Mouse__coassemble_1115_pt1 | contig 11229 bp, 9 predicted proteins | sample X363_Desmarests_Spiny_Pocket_Mouse__metabat2_high_PE_004 | metagenome-assembled genome bin X363_Desmarests_Spiny_Pocket_Mouse
ATATCATAGTTGACAACGAGCGAACAGAACTGAAGATTGATACCCTCGGCCGCTGCCTCGGTGGCAATCATGATGGTGGCTTCATCGCGGAAGCAGTCAACGAGCGCAGCTCGCTTGTCAGCGGTGGCAGAACCGGTAATCTTCGATGTGCCTTTATGCTTTTCTTTCCACGACTTGTAAATGGCGGTGGACTGCTTGTCGGAATTTGAACCGTTGAAAAGTAGCACCTGACCTTTGTACCCTCGTTTTTCGAGGAGCTCAAAGAGAAAATCTTGTGTGCGTCGGCTCTCGGTGAAGATTAACGCCTTTTTGGGTGCACCCAATTCTTCGAGTTGAGCGAAGCCTTGATTAAGACCCTCAAAAAGTTGCTCGGCTTTTGAGTTGCGCTTAATTTTGAAAGCGAGGTCGCGGAACTTTTCAAGGTCGGCAATCTCTTGCTTGATGCACTCAATATCGTGGGGAGTGAGGATTTCTTCTTCCTCCGGCTCGTCCTCGTCTTCCTCATCGTCAAGCCACTCGTCGGTTTCGTTCTCATAATCCTCGTAGTCGTTGGAGAATAGATTTTTGTCAGACTCGACGCCTTGGCGTTTCAGCTTTTCCTCCAACTTGACAATCAAGGAACATAGTGTACCGTAGATTGCATGGGTTGACGATGCAAGGAGCTTGCGGAGTATAAGCGTCATCAGTTGACGCTGACTGTTAGGGAGAGCATAGAGGCGTGGACGTTGCAGATACTCCGAAACGAGGTCGTAGAGTTCCTGCTCCATTTTGGTCGGGAAGAACTCTTGGAGTATGGCAATGCGCTTTGTGTAGCGCACATATTCCAACACCTGACGGCGCAGTGTGCGCTTGCAGAGCGGAGCGAGCCGTCGGCGTAGATTAGCATAATCTGTATCGTCAAGATTATGATTGTACTGCATCTTGAAACTTTTAAGGTCACCAAAGGCATAATCATCTATGATGGTTGTAAGACCGTAAAGTTCAAGGATGGAGTTTTGAAGCGGAGTGGCCGTAAGAAGTATTTTCTTACGGTCGGCAAGCGCGTTCTTAATGACGTTGGAAATTTTATTGGTGGGCTTATATACATTGCGGAGGCGGTGAGCCTCGTCTATGACCGCCAAATCCCACGGTGTCTGCCGAAGATACGGGGCTTTAGTCTTTGCGAACTGATATGAGCAAATGACTATTTCCTCGCAGTTGAACGGATTGAGGTTGCCCTGCTCGATATATTCGTTGAAAGTTTTGGATTCGAGTATGTGAGAAGGGAGATAGAACTTTTCCTGCAACTCAGCCGCCCATTGTTTGCGGAGGTTGGCCGGAGCAATGATAAGCAGGTGGCGGCGGTGTTCAGCCCAAAACTGCGACAGTATGATGCCGGCTTCGATTGTTTTGCCGAGTCCGACTTCGTCTGCAAGGATAGCCCCTTTTGAGAGGGGCGACTTGAAGGCAAAAAGAGCTGCATCAATCTGATGGGGCGTTAAGTCCACCTGCGCATCCTGTAAGGACGCGGTCAGCTTACCGAGATTGTCAGAAGGCAAACTCCGTGTAAGCCAATGGGCGAGATATTTAGCCTGCGGTGCGCTTAACGTCATCAGACACAAGTAAAAAGAGAAACTCCCACGCAGCATCTGAAGGCCGACCAAAGCCTGTAACGGACTGCATGGGGGGCTCATAGCCTTCGGCTCACGCCGTATATCTTTCTATTTCTTGGCCATTTTCAGCATTGGTTGCCGTTAGGATGCAAATTTAATAATTTCCCCCAAGAGTACAATCACCTAAATTGTACTCTCGGAGGACCTGCTCTCGGAGGAACAATATCGCGCCTTGTTCTTTCCGGGAAACAAACGGAATCTCAACAATCACCAACCAATTCCTGGATGTCCACAAAAAACTTGAATAAATCGACTTCAATATCCAGTGGAATCTTCCCATACTTTATATGGCGACTGGATTCCCGGGCGAACCATCGTGACCGCGCCGGTGTTAAGATAAGAAAAATACATCTACTATTATGCGTATTACATATCTTGCCCATAGCGGGTTTGTCGTCGCCACGGACGATGTGGTGATGGTGTTTGACTATTACCGCGACCCCTCGCACGCGCTGGAAAAGGTGCTCGACAGCCACCCGGGGCTGCCGGTGGTGTTCTTCGTATCCCACTCGCATCCCGACCATTACAATCCGGAAATCTTCAATCTCGCGCAGAATCACAAGCGGGTGTACATACTGAGCAATGACGTGGAGGCCCGCGACACCAATTCGCGCCTGGCCATCCAGGGCATGAGCCCGGGCGACCGTGTCGACGATGTCCCCGGCGGCCTCACCGTCCAGGCTTACGATTCGACTGACGCGGGCGTGAGCTTCGCCGTGACGCTGCGCGGCGGCAAGACAGTGTTCCATGCCGGCGACCTCAACAACTGGCACTGGAACGAGGAAAATTCGCCCCGCGAGGTGGCCTGCGCCGACGCCGCGTTCCGCAAGGCGCTCGGCCGCATCGCCGATGAGCATCCGGCGCTCGACGTGGCGTTTTTCCCGGTCGACGTGCGCCAGGGCCGCGACTTCGCCGTGGGCGCCACGGAGTTTGTCGAAGCTATACGGGTGGCCGATTTCTTCACGATGCATTCCGACGGCAACTATATGGTGGCGTGCGACTTCGGGGTGTATCCGTTCCACACCAAAGTCGACACCACTTTCCACTGCCTCCACGAGCCGGGCGAGAGCATCAGCCTTGACTGAGTTGCGAGTCACGCAACCGATGAAAAATCAAAAGATTAGGCGCAGCGGGATAAATTTATCGTAATTTTTCGGTCGAAAAATTTGCACGTTTCCGAAATAACCGATACCTTTGCATCGCTTTTGAAAAACAACTCGGGGTGTAGCTCAGTTGGTTAGAGTACGCGTCTGGGGGGCGTGAGGTCGCTAGTTCGAGTCTAGTCACCCCGACTAAGTCAAAAGCAGCGGTTTCTCCTGTGGGGAAGCCGCTTTTTTTGTGCCGCTTTGATTTTTCTATTATCTTTGTGCAAAAGATATTTGTTTCGATATGACTTTCGCTGAAAACTGCAATATGGTGTTTGACCGCTGCGTCGCGGCATACCATGTGAGCGACGACATCGACGCGCCTGTCGCCAATCCTTATGCCGAGGGCTCGGTCGAGCATGTCCTCTTTGAGAAAAACCTCATTGATGCCCGCCAGTGGCACATGGAGGATGTGATACGCGACCCGGCCATCGACCCCGTCGAGGCTCTCGTGCTCAAGCGCCGCATCGACCGCTCCAATCAGGAGCGCACCGATATGGTGGAGGAGCTCGACAGCCGCTTCCGCGACACCTATGCCGGCGTGACACCGCAGCCCGACGCCACCATCAACACCGAGACTCCGGCCTGGGCCATCGACCGCCTCTCGATACTGGCCCTGAAGATATACCACATGCAGATAGAGGCCACCCGCCCCGATGCGTCGCCCGAGCACCGCGCCCGCTGCGCCGGCAAGCTCGACGTCCTGCTCCAGCAGCGTGCCGACCTTTCCTCGGCCATCGACCGCCTCCTGGACGACATCGCCGCCGGCCGTAAGTACATGAAGGTCTACCGCCAGATGAAGATGTACAACGACGCCGACACCAATCCCGTGCTGTATGGCACCAAGTAGCTCGCGCACGGGCAACGACCGCGGTCTGGTGAGCGTACTCATAGCCCGCTTCTCGGCTATCGGGGATGTGGCGATGACCATCCCGGTGGTATACAGTGCATGCCGCTGCTACCCCGACATACGCTTCGTGATGGTGACGCGGCCGGCCATGACGGGCATGTTTGTCGACGCCCCGGCCAACCTCACCCTGGTCGGAGCCGACGTGCACGGCGAGTACCGCGGCGCCGCCGGCATGATGCGGCTTGTGGGTGAGTTGCACGGCCGCTACCGCTTCGACGCCTTCATCGACCTGCACGACGTCCTGCGCACCCGCGTGATGCGCCTGGCCTGCCGCCTGCGCGGCATCCGCACATGGCATATCAACAAAGGGCGCGCCGGCAAGCGCGCCCTCACGCGCCGCCGCTCCAAGGTGATGTTGCCGTTGGTGTCGCAGCGCTCGCGCTACCGCGAGGTATTCTTCAAGGCCGGCTTGCCGCTGGCCGACCGTTTTGACGGCCTTTTCGAGGGTCGCGGCAAGGCCGACCCGGCTCTGTTTGCCGACATCATCGCGCCCAAGGCGCCGGGCGCCCGCTGGCTCGCCATAGCGCCGTCGGCCGCCCACCGCGGCAAGGTTTATCCCGAGGATCTGATGGCGCGGGTCATCGATACCATGGCCGGTCGCCGGAATCTGGCCATCTTCCTGCTCGGCGGCGCCGAGGACGCTCCGGCCCTGGAGCGCCGCGCCGAGGGTCACGACAACGTGATTTCCCTCGCCGGCAAGCGCTACGGCTTCGGCATCGAGCTGGCACTGCTCAACCATATGGACGCCGTCCTCTCGATGGACTCGGCCAACATGCACCTGGCCGCCATCGCCGGCGCCCCCGTGCTGAGCATATGGGGCGCCACCCATCCCTACTGCGGCTTCAAAGCCTGGCGCCAGGCCGACAGTGACGCCATCCAGTTGCCCATGACCTGCCGCCCTTGCTCCGTATTCGGGCAGAAGCCCTGTTACCGCGGCGATTACCTCTGCCTGTCCGCCATCAAGCCCGATACGGTGGTGGCGCGCCTCAACGAGAAACTTGACACCACGCGTCCCTGAATGGAACAAGACGATTTCGACATACGCGCCCGCAGCGCCGGCGAGGCCGATGCGGAGCTTGAGAAGGCTCTGCGCCCCGAGCGTTTCGCGGACTTCAGCGGCCAGGACAAGGTGGTCGACAACCTCCGCGTGTTTGTGGCCGCCGCCCGTATGCGCGGCGAGGCTCTCGACCACATCCTCCTGTACGGGCCCCCGGGGCTGGGCAAGACCACCCTGGCCGGCATCATAGCCGCCGAGCTCGGCGTGGGCTTCAAAGTGACCTCCGGCCCCGTGCTCGACAAGCCCGGCGACCTGGCCGGTATCCTCACCTCGCTGGAGCCCAACGATGTGCTTTTCATCGACGAGATACACCGCCTGAGCCGTGTCGTGGAGGAATACCTCTACTCGGCCATGGAGGACTACCGTATCGACATAATGATAGACAAGGGGCCGGGCGCACGCAGCGTGCAGCTCTCGCTCAACCCCTTCACCCTGGTGGGCGCCACCACCCGCAGCGGCCTGCTCACGTCGCCCCTGCGCGCCCGCTTCGGCATCAACAGCCATCTAGAGTACTACGACCACCGCATCCTGCGCCGCATCATCCTGCGCAGCGCCTCGCTGCTGCGGGTCGAGTGTGCCCTGGAGGCCGCCGACGAGATAGCCATGCGCTCGCGCGGCACCCCGCGTATCGCCAACGCCCTGCTGCGGCGCGTGCGCGACTTCGCCCAGGTCAAGGGCGACGGACGCATCGACCGCTCCATCGCCCGCTACGCACTGGAGGCGCTCAATATCGACCGCTACGGCCTCGACGAGGTCGACAACAAGATACTAAACACCATCATACAGAAGTTCCGCGGCGGTCCCGTAGGGCTGTCGACCATAGCCACCGCCCTGGGCGAGGACCCCGGCACCATCGAGGAGGTGTATGAGCCATATCTCATCAAGGAAGGCTTCCTCAAGCGTACTCCCCGCGGCCGCGAGGTCACGCCGCTGGCTTTCGAGCATCTCGGCGCCCAGCGTCCCGACCGCACCTTAGGACTATTCGGTTAAGCTATGGCAGGTATAAAATCCTTGGCCAAGGATACGGCCATCTACGGCGTCAGCTCCATCGTGGGGCGTTTCCTCAACTGGTGTCTGGTACCCCTGTACACCCTCACTTTCGCCGCCGCCGAGTACGGAGTGGTCACTTATGTCTATTCAGCGGTGGCCCTGGCCTTGGTGCTACTCATATATGGCATGGAGACCGGCTTCTTCCGCTTCGCCAACCACGAGTGCTGGCACGCCCCCATGGAAGTTTACTCCACATCAGTTATCTCGCTGGGCGCCACATCCGCGCTCTTTGTGCTCGGTGTGTGGGCGTTCCTGGGCCCGGTGAGCCGCGCCATGCATTGCGGCGGCCATCCCGAGTATATAATGATGATGGCCGTGTGCGTTGCCATCGATGCCTTCCTGGCCATGCCCTTCAGCCTGCTGCGCTACCGTAAGCGTCCGGTGCGCTTCGCCATGCTGCGCCTGGTGAGCATCGGCGTCAATATAGGACTCAACCTCTTTCTGATACTGGTGTGCCCATGGCTGATGCGGGTGGCTCCGTCGACAGTCGACTGGTGGTACTCGCCGTCCTTCGGCATCGGGTACATCTTCGTGGCCAACCTTGCCTCGTCGGTGGTCAACCTGGTGCTGATGATACCCGAGTTGCGCGGATTCCCGTACCGCTTCAACCTGCGGCTGTGGCGCGAGATGATAGCGTACTCGCTGCCGCTGCTGGTGCTCGGCGTGGCCGGCATAATGAACCAGACCATCGACAAGATCATCTATCCGGCGCTTACATCCGACCCCGCAACCGCGATGGACGACCTCGGTATCTACGGCGCCAACTACAAGATAGCCATCGTGATGCTGATGTTCATCCAGGCATTCCGCTTCGCCTACGAACCCTTTATCTTCGCCCGCAACAAGGAGGGCGGTCAGGACAAACATCAGGCATACCGCGACGCCATGAAGTACTTCGTCCTGTTCGGACTGCTCATCTTCATGGGGGTGATGTTTTATCTCGACATCATCAAGTACTTCATCTCGCCGCGCTATTTCTCGGGGCTGAGGGTGGTGCCGGTGGTGATGATGGCCGAGCTCTTCTTCGGCATTTTCTTCAACCTCTCCCTGTGGTACAAGCTCACCGACCGGACCATGTGGGGCGCGTGGTTCTCCATGCTCGGCCTGGCCGTCACCCTGGGCGCCAACGCCCTGCTCGTGCCGCGCCTGGGCTACATGGGCTGCGCCTGGGCCGCCCTGTGCTCCTACGCCACCATGATGCTGGCATCATACTTCGTGGGCAAAGCCAAGCACCCCATCGGCTACGAGACCGGCCGCATCCTGTCGTACTTCGCCATCGCAGCCGTGCTCTACGTGGCCGGCATGTACCTGCTCTCGCCTTGGGCTGTGGTCAACTATATCGTGCGTTTCTTCATCCTGGCCGGGTTCGTGGCCATCATCATTTACCGCGAGCCACTGCCTCTGCCCGGTCGCCTCGCCGCAATACTTCACCGCCGATGAGAGTCGTATTTGTCAATTACAGCGACAGCCTCGGGGGCGCCGCCACCGTCACACGGCGCCTTGTGGAGGCTCTGCGCGCCTCAGGCACCGATGCCCGTATGCTGGTCGTGAAGGCCTGCCGTCCCGAGCCGTGGATTATCGAGGCCGCCCCGCGTTGGCGCTCGCGCATCCACTTCTACAAGGAGCACCTGCGTATCTTCGCAGGCAACGGCCGCTCGCGGGACAGCCTTTTCAAGCTATCCCTCGCATCCGACGGCCTGCCGCTGAGCCGCCATCCCGAGATACTCGCTGCCGACGCTGTCGTACTCGGCTGGGTCAACCAGGGGATGGTCACTCTTGAAGAAATCGGACGCATCGCCGCCATGCGTCCTACCGTGTGGACAATGCACGACATGTGGCCATTCACCGGCATATGCCATCATGCCGGCAAATGCGGGGCATACACAGTCGGCTGTTGGTTTCGCCCGCTGCTCCACTCGGCCGCCAGCGACATCGACCTGAGCTATCGTACTTTCATCCGCAAAGAGGCGCTTCCGCAGTCCATCCATTATGTGGCCGTGAGCCGGTGGCTTGCCAAGATGGCCGCCGAATCGGCAGTGACGCGCGAGCGTCCGATTTCGGTGATACCCAACGCCACCGACCCGGTCAAGATACCGCCTCTTACCCGCGCCGAGCTGGGGCTGCCCGCCGATGGGCGCCTCGTCACCATCTGTGCCGCCCGCCTCGACGACCCCGTCAAGGGTCTGCCGCTGGCCATCGCCGCACTCAACGCCCAGGCCCCCGGCACCGTGGCTGTGCTGGTGGGCGCCGTGCGCAATCCACATGCGCTCGACGACCTGCGCATCCCGTATGTGGCGCTCGGCCCAGTCGACGACCCTGCCCGGCGCCAGGCCATCTTCGCCCACAGCAGCGCCGTCCTTTCCTCATCGCACTATGAAACCTTCGGCGCCACCCTCGCCGAGGCACAATCCGCCGGCACCACGCCCGTAGGTTACGTCCACGACGGCCGCGCCGACATCATCACCGACGGCGTGACCGGCTACGCCGCCGTGACTCCCGGCGACCCCGCGTCCCTGGCCGACGCCCTGCGCCGCGCCCTCGAGCACCCGCTGCCGCCCGAGGCCATGCGTGCCGCCGCAGCCCGCTTCGCTCCGGCCTCCGTGGCCGCCGCCTATCGCCGCTTGCTCGACGCCCTGCAAATACAGCCTTAATTATAAAGTCTTTAATTATATAGTCTTTGCTTTTCTTGCAGATATGAAACTGTGACATGGATGATAGGGGCATGCTGCGGATGATAGAATGCCCGTCCCAACGATTGATAACCCTCCGGTCCGACTATTACATCCTGGACATTGACTCTTGTGGAGGCATGTCGTAGGTATAGCTTATCAAATAGAGCCCATCTAAATTCTTGAGGTAATATTTCCGGATGATTGGTATTGAGGTGGTCGGTGGAGCATATAAAGGTAAATATCGAGTCCTCACGTCGTTCAAACTCCTTGAGAAGCCATGAACTCATCCGGCGGAACACGCTGAAATGAATCGGTCGGTCGTAAGCCTTTGAAATATTGATGTCAATTATTTTTATTTGGGAATACTCCTCGGGAATATGGAGCGACTCCAGCTTGTATTCATCATCACAAAAATAGAGGGCGACCAGTAAATGATTGCCCTCATTATCGGAAAATATTTGTTCGATATGCTCCATCAGCATTTGCTTGACTGAGCTTTTACGAATCGTTCACGCAGTATTTTAGTCCGCTCCGCCTTCAGCTTCTGTGCTTTTTCGATAAAAGCGACAAGCTCTTTGGAAGGATTAGGGATGCGCAAAGTATTTGACGTGCCCATATCTGAGATGTTTACTGAATATAACTGTTTTGCAAAGGTAAGACAATCAGTTTAATTATTCCAAAGATTAGGAGTGATATTTGTCGTTGTCTTTGAAATATTAACAATTATATCAGGGACGAGGTTCTTAGCTGGTAAGGTCAGCGCTTGGGGAAGAGGGTGGAGATGGATCCGATGGAGGAGAGGACCGACGAGGCTTCGTAGGGGATGTAGACGGTCTTGTTGTCCTTGCCGGAGGTCATCTCGCGCAGGGTGTCGATGTACTTCATGGCCAGGATGTAGGTGGCGGGGTCGGTCTGGGTCGACGCCACGGCCTCGGCCACGCGGCGGATGGCTTCGGCCTCGGCCTCGGCGTTGAGGATGATGGCACGGGCTTCGCCCTCGGCGCGTAGTATCTCAGTCTGGCGCGCAGCCTCGGCCTGGTTGATGCGCGAGGTCTTCTCGCCCTCGGAGCGCAGGATGAGCGACTGCTTCTCGCCTTCGGCGTTGAGAATCTCGGCGCGGCGGTTGCGCTCGGCCTGCATCTGCTTCTCCATGGCCACGCGCACGCTCTCGGGCGGGGTGATGTCCTGGAGCTCGACGCGGTTGACTTTTACGCCCCACTTGTTGGTGGCGTCGTCGAGAATATTTTGCAGGCGCGAGTTGATGGTGTCGCGCGAGGTGAGGGTCTCGTCCAGCTCCAGCTCGCCGATGACGTTACGCAGCGAGGTCTGCGTCAGCTTCTCGATGGCGTTGGGCAGGTTGTCTATCTCGTAGACGGCCTTCTTGGGGTCGACAATCTGGAAGTAGAGCAGGGCGTTGATTTCGGTGGTGACGTTGTCGCGGGTAATCACCTGTTGCGAGGGGAAGTCGTAGACTTGCTCGCGCAGGTCGATTACCTTGGTCGACACGAGTTTGATGAGCGGGCGGCCACCGATGCCGGGCACCACCTCGCGCTTGTAGATGAGCTTGGGGCGGTCGATGAAAGGGATGATGAAACTCAGGCCCGGGGGCAGTACGCTGTGGAAGCGGCCCAGGCGCTCGATGACGCGTGTTTCCGACTGCGGTACCACGACCACACCGGCCGAGATGATGATGATGGCCAGCAGTACGACTGCCGCCGCCAGTACTAATGTAGATGTGTCCATATCAGGAGGGGTATTAAAGGGGTCTTACGGTGATGATGATGCTGTCGTATGCCTCGACAGATACCTTGGCGCCGCGCGGCAGAGTCCTCTCTATGCCGGGTGCGACGGCCTGCCAGCAGTCGCCGTCGATGCGCACGCGGCCCATGTCGCCGGGGCGTATCTCGTCGGTGACTGTGCCTTCGCGGCCGAGCAGGGCGTCCATGCCGGTGCGGGCGGTGCGGCGGTGGCGGTGCTGCCAGCGGTTGAGCCACGGCATCAGAGCCACGTACGCCACTACTGCGGCTATACCGGCTGTCGAAATTTGCCATGCCGGCGACAGTCCGCACAGGTCGGCACCCATCGCGGCCAGGCAGCCGATGGCCAGGCACAGCGTCCACACCATCTGCGTGAGCACCTCCAGGGCGGCCAGCAGAAGGCCTGCGATGATCCATACAATCCAAAGTTCCATGTCAGATATGTTGATTGAGTAAGTGCAAATATACGGTTTTGACACCATATCCGCAAGACCGGTGGCATCGCGGAGGTGGCATGTGATGGCGGGTGAATACGGGGGTATAGGCGGCAGTTCACACAGAGGTGGCTCACGGCGGGCAAGTATTCACATCTAAAGCGCGGCGATTCTTTGCCAGGACACCGGGTTTGCCTAATTTTGCAATGGTAACGGAGCCGCTTACCGTAGAATAATCACTGAAAAAAATGACCATATCGACAAGAATCCACCACCCGGCCGCATGGCTGCTGGCAGCTGCAATCATCATGCTGACGGGCGCCTGCAGCGACGACGCTCCCGAGGCGCCCTCGATTTTCGAGCCCGATGCTGAAAATGACATGTATGTCGGCGACACACGCTATTTCGAGATTGGCGAGCAGACCTCAGGCTTCGTCTACGATGAGTTTACTCTCAAAATCGAGGCTCCCGACGGGACTGTAATCACGCGCTCCGGCCGGCAGCAGCGCCGGGGAGATGTATCGTGCTTCAGTCTGCACAACGGCCTCAAGG
>X363_Desmarests_Spiny_Pocket_Mouse__coassemble_1183_pt1 | contig 10562 bp, 6 predicted proteins | sample X363_Desmarests_Spiny_Pocket_Mouse__metabat2_high_PE_004 | metagenome-assembled genome bin X363_Desmarests_Spiny_Pocket_Mouse
TTCGTGGAATAAGCAGCTCTACGTCGGCGGTTGGCAAGTCGGAGTCGGCGAGAAGAATCCCATCGCCTGGGAGGCATACGAGAACGACCCCATCAGTCTCTCGGACGATGGCTTCTTCCACATCAACGTCGACTGGCAGATCGGTGAGCTGGGCATCTTCCCCGTGGCTGACAGCGATTACTACTCGCAGTATGCCCTGTCGCCGGCCACATTTGTCACCGCACCCCGCAAGATGGTGCCGCTCGCCGACTTCAACAAGCCCTTAGACGTGGCCTTCGGCATCGATTACAGTTACTTCTTCACTCCTTACATCGGCACATTCGAGATAATCGTGGCCGCCGACCTCTCCACCATTGAATACCGCGTGAAAGAGCCTCGCAAGATACAGCTCGAGGTGCGCGACGGCTACTACGACGAAGCTCCCGTCATCTACGAAATGGCCACTGAAGACGGCATCAACTACACCTACACCTTTAATGAACCCGTGCCCGCCGGCCGCATCTTCACTCTCATCAATAAGAATGAAATCAACGACTCGATGTGGCGCCGCAACGGCACTATCGCTGTCGGCCAGGAAGAAGGCTGGTACACCATGGGCGGCCAGACTCCCTCGGCGCTGGACGTTGACTTCGCCGGCACAATCAAGGCTTTCATTCCTGAGATGGCATCGCTCGCGTCTGACTGGGCCAACAAATACTGGACCGACGCTCCGAGCGCCAAGGTGACTTTCACCGTTGTTGCCGGCGCGATGGAATCGGTCGCTGCCGACGTTGAAGCCCCCGCCGAGTATTTCAATCTGCAAGGCGCACGTGTGGCGAATCCGCAAAACGGTATATTTGTAGAGCGCCGCGGCGGCAAGACCCGCAAGGTTGTACTGTAAATCATCGACTATCCCTAACCCTAACCCTTTTATATTGAAATGAAAATCGCGGATATAATTATCGCGGTGGCCGCACTTGCCGCTACATCCTGCGCACCCCGCCGGGCTACTACTGCCGATTATCAGGTGGTGCCGCTGCCCCGGAGCATAGAGCTCTCCGCCGGCGAGGCATTCCGGCTGTCGACCCGGAGCGTCATAGCTGTATCGGACAGCGCCCTGCTGACTGACGCGCTCATCTTTGCCGACAATGTGCAGCGCCTCTCCGGCATTGATGCCCGTGTTGCTGCCGCCGCTCCCCGCCGTAATTATATCCGTGTGACGCTCGACAAAGCGTCTTCCCGCCCCGAAAGTTACAGCATCAGCGTCACGGCCGACAGTATCGTCGTGTCCGGCGCTGATGCCGCCGGGGTGTTTTACGGGCTTCAGACTCTCACCAAGGCCATCACTCCCGGCAAGGACGCTGATGTGCTCTATCCCGCCGCCACCATCACAGACTGGCCCCGCTTTGCATATCGCGGCGGGCACCTCGACTGTGTACGGCACTTCTTCGACATCGACTCTGTCAAAACTTATATCGATATGCTGGCCCTGCACAATATCAACCATTTCCACTGGCATCTGACCGACGACCAGGGCTGGCGCATCGAGAGCAAGCGTTTCCCGCTTCTCACCGAGGTAGGCTCGGTGCGCGAGGGCACCATCATCGGCACCACCGAGGAGTATGACAGCATCCCCTATGGCGGCTACTACACACAGGAGCAGCTGCGCGATGTGGTGCGCTACGCCGCCGACCGCCATATCTCGGTGATTCCCGAGGTGGAGCTGCCCGGACATATGATGGCCGCTCTCACAGCCTATCCGCAGCTGGGATGCACAGGCGGCCCGTACAAGCTCTGGTGCCGCTGGGGCGTGACCGATGACATCCTCTGCGCCGGCAGCGACAGCACTTACACTTTTATCGACGGCATCATCGACGAAATCTGCGACATCTTCCCCTACGGAATCGTGCATATCGGCGGCGATGAAGCTCCGCTGGGCAAGTGGAAGACGTGTCCGCGCTGTCAGCACAAAATCAGGGAACTTAGGCTGAAGACCGACAGCCGCTCCACCGCCGAGCAGAAGCTCCAGAATCATGTGATGCGCTACGCCGCCGAGCGCCTGGCCTCCCGCGGGCGCCGCATCATCGGCTGGGATGAAATCATCGACAACGGCTTTGACACCACGGCGATAGTGATGTCATGGCGCGGGCCGGCCGACGGCGGCCAGGACGGCGCCCGCCTCGGCTACAAGGTAATCAAAGCTCCCAATACACACCTTTACTTCGACTATCAATATGCCGAGGGCGACACCGTGGGTGCCCCCTACTGGCGCAAGATTCCTCTTGACACCGTATACAACTACAATCCCGTACCCGCCTGTCTCACTCCTGAACAGGCCGCCAACGTCATCGGCGTGCAGGGCAATGTATGGACTGAGTTTATCCCCACATTCAGCGAGGTGCAGTATATGGCTCTGCCCCGCATGGCAGCTCTCGCGGAGCTGCAGTGGGTTGAGGCTGACAAGGACTATGATGCGTTCCTGCGCCGCCTCGCCAGGCTGCAGGACATATATGCTGCGTACGGGTGGAATTTCAGAAAAGAAAAATAACGATTAAGGTGAGATTTATAGCTATCATAACGGTGATGACCGCGCTTGCGACGATGGCGCAGCCTGCCCACCGCTTCTATGCTGTCGATGCCACAGGCGCGGATGTCAGCGGCCAGGTGACCCACAGCATCGTCTGTGACACTTCTTGCCGCGTGCAGACGGTCACTCTGACTCTGCGCAATGACGGCCGCCTACCCTTCCAGCCCGTCCGTGCAGGCCTCAAGCTGGGCATTGATACTTACATGGACACGTACCCGGCGTGGCGCGACAAATTCTTCCCGACGCTGGCCGTGTGCGAGCCCACTCATTTCTACGGCTACATGCAGTCGCCCGGCGGTGGCATAAAGGTGCTGGCGTCGGCCGACCCGGTGGCGTCGTGGAGCCTCGACTACAACATGGGCTATCAGGATCCGCCCGGCTACTGGTTCTACGGCCACCGCATCGAGGGACTGAATCTTGATGTGCTGTGCCGTGGCCCGCTTCCCGCACGCCATCCGCAGCTGTGGCAGCTCAGTCCGGGCGAGGAGCGCTCATGGACTCTTAAAATCATAGACATCGACAGGCTCGATGACTTCGAGCCGACGGTGCACGCCCATACCGGCGTCCCGATGATAGCGATGGAGCGCACGTCCTGCTCCCCGGGCGATATCATCGGCATCGACATATACGGGTACGACCCGACTCTCTCAGTTGAAGGTAATAGGATTGGTTTGCGTAAGACCGGCGATAACCTGTGGCACGGTGAATACCGAGCCACAGCGCCCGGCCTTAAGGGTATCGAGGTGAGCGACGGCAGGTGCAGTGCTGCAGGACACATCGCGGTGCGCCGCCCTTGGCTGGTCACTATGGATGCCGCACGGCGCTCGGTGGTGCGTTACAAGCAGAAAGCCACCTCCCACGTCGAGAGCTGGTATGGCTTCCACACCGCTTTCGACATGGCCGCCTTACTGCCCGACACGACGCTCGACAGTGCGCTCGACGCCCGCTTCGACATGATTATCGACAAGGTGTTTGACCGGAATACCGGCCGACCCTACAAGTATGACTTCCGCATACAAAATGTATCATCCACCATCGGGATGCTCGCCGACCGCTTTGCCGCTTTCGGTCGCGGGGAAGACCTTGACCTGGCTGCTCGCATGGCCGACTATCTGATGAGTTGCCAGCGCTCCGACGGCGCATATATGAACGGTAATACCGACTATACATCGGTAATCTATCCCGCCAAGAGTCTGCTTGAACTGGCCGATGCCGAGCGAGCCGCCGGCCGCCGGAAGGCCGCAAAGCTCCACGAGGAGTCGGCGCGCCGGGCCATCAGCCGTCTGGCCGACATCGACGGCGATTTCCAGACCGAGGGCCAGCATACATACGAAGACGGCATGGTGAGTTGTTCGGCGTTGCAGCTCGGGGAGATGGCATTGCGTAGCAAGCGCCATACCGAACGCGAACGATACGCGCGCGCCATGCTCAAGCAACTGCGCGAGCACTCGTGCCTCACACAGTTGCGCGTGCCCGACGGCCGGCGCCGTGGGGGCACACTGCGCTTCTGGGAGGCACAGTACGATGTGTTCCTGTACGCCAACCTCCTGTCGTCGCCCCACGGCTGGAGCGCCTGGCGCGCCTATGCCACTTACTACGCCTATCTGCTGACCGGCGACGAGGAGTGGCTCCGGCAGACATTCGACGCCGCGGCAGCTTTCGCTCAGTTGATTGATCCTGAGAGCGGCGACCTGCAATGGGCCTTTGCGGTCGACCCGCGTATCGAGGCCGTGCAGGTAAGCGCTCCCGACAGCACTTTCACTGCCGACGACGACACCTACGGCAATCCACATCCGCTGCTCTACCCCCACCGCACTGTGGTGGTAGGCAATGAATATCTGCCCATGATTTCCGACTGGCAGACGATAGTTTCGTCGGACAATGACGTATATGAGTGCTTCAAATTCATCGCCGAGGCCGTGCTGTGCAACGCCTTCGTGGTCGAGCGCCCCGACGGCTCCATCGCCGCATACAACTGCACTGCGCGGATGACTCCTGCGGGAGCTCTGCAAGTCGAAGCCACGGAGCCTCAGATTACAACTCTGTATACCAATCTTAACACTCAGCGCCCGATACACTTCGACGGCGAAATTAAAACCGTATCACGCACCTGCTATGAATAAAATCACCGCCATACTCTCCCTGCTGCTCGCCGGCGCTATAAATTGCCCGGCCGCTCCTGCATATGTCGAGCCCGTCGACACCTCGGCCGTCGATACTTCGGGCTGGTCGGAGCGCCCGGCTCTTGCCTTTGCCTGGGCATCGAAGGATGTGCATCACCGCCGCTTTGCCACCCCGCCGGCCTACACTTGCGGCGACACCACCGTGATGGCTTGGCGCGGCGAGCGCCTCGGGCTTGAGGCTCTGGTCTCGGCAGCAGCCGCTGCGGAGCCGGTGGCCGTAAAGCTGTCGGCATTTACCGATGCCGATGGGCGCGAAGTGGAAATGCCCGGCTCAGAGGCGATGTTCATGCGCTACGTGTGGGCCACCGACGAGCGACGGTGCGGCTATGCCGACACGGTAAATCCGGCCCCGGCTTACACCATCGCTGATATGATTGACCTGCCGGGCGCATCAGTCGCTATCCCGCGCAACAGTGTGCGACCGGTGTGGTGTACCGTGGAGGTGCCCCGCGACATACGCCCCGGCATGTACCGGGCAACCCTCACACTCTGCGACGAAGCCACCAAGGCGCCTCTTGACTCGCTGACCCTCAACGTCGATGTGGCATCCGCTTCGTTGCCGACTCCGCACGACTATGTCTTTTATCTCGACCTGTGGCAACAGCCCTATGCCATATCGCGCTACTACGGTCTGGAGCCGTGGAGCGACGAGCACCTGCGGGCGCTTGAGCCTTACGCCCGCCTGATGGCGAGGTTGGGACAACGTGCCGTTACCACGGTGCTTTTCTACGAGCCGTGGGGCGAGCAGAGCAACGATAAATTCGAGCCGATGGTCAAGACCGTGCGCCGCACCGACGGCTCCTGGCATTTCGATTACACCGACTTCGACCGCTACGTCGATTTCATGGCCGCCCAGGACATCGACCAAGGTATCGACTGCTTCAGCATGGTGCCTTGGGAGCTGAAATTCCGATACTTCGACGAGGCAAGCGGCGCGTATAAGTTTCTTGACGCGCCCACCTCTTCGCCGCAGTACCGCGAGCTGTGGACTGCCGCGCTGCGCTCGCTCAAAGAGCATGTCGAGGCGCGCGGCTGGCTCGAAAAGACTTACATCTACATGGATGAGCGTGGCCTCGACCAGATGCGAGATGCCATGAGTGTGCTCGCCGAGGCCGCTCCAGACCTCAAGATAGCATTAGCCGGATATTACCATAGTGAGCTTGCGCCGCTCATGCACATATACTCGCTGGGCAAAGACGGATATTTCTCCGAGGAGGAGCTGGCTCTGCGGCGCGACAAGGAGCTTCTGAGCCTGCGCTATACCTGCTGCGCCGACCCCGAGCCAAGCCAGTTTATCAACAATGATCCCGCCGACGGCACTTATCTGCCGGTGCACGCCACCGCCATCGGCTACGACGGCTATCTACACTGGTCGTTTCAAAACTGGACTGGCTCGCCCATGACCGACTCGCGCTTCTTTATGTTTGGCCCCGGCGACACATATTTCATCTATCCCGACGGGCGCTCGTCTGTGCGCTATGAGCGCTTTGCCGAGGGCGTGCAGCTCAGCGAGAAAATCCGTCTGCTGCGCGAGCGCTTCACCGCCGCCGGCGATGCACCCGCCCTGTGTGAGCTTGACTGCGCCCTCGGGGATGTCCGCCGCGTGGGTATGACGGCCTCGGAGTCCTCAGCCGCGATAATCAGCCAACTAATCTACCACATCAACCGTTTAACCAACAAATTATCACAATGAAAGCCTATCTTTTACTTATGATCGCGGTTGCGGGCACCTTGCCTGCCTTGGCCAAGAGCCCGGTCAAGCCACCCATAATGGGCTGGTCGAGCTGGAACCATTTTGAAGTGAATATCAATGAGGACATAATGAAAGCCCAGGCCGACGCAATGGCTTCCAACGGCATGAAGGACGCCGGGTACAGCTTTATCAACCTCGACGACGGATACTTCGGCGGCCGAGATGCCTCCGGTCGCCTATTGCATCACACCGGACGCTTCCCCTCGGGCATGAAAGCCGTGGCCGACTATATCCACAGCAAGGGACTCAAGGCCGGCATATATTCCGACGTCGGCTATACTCCCTGTGGCTCTTACGGCGCCAACGATTCCATAAGTCACGGCTGCGGCCTCATGGGCCATGAGTGGGACGACCTCACTCTGATGCTCCGCGACTGGGGCTATGACTTCATCAAGGTCGACTGGTGCGGCGGCTTCCGCCTCGACGTCAATGACGAGCAGCGCTACAAGTATATCATCGATGTGGCCAGAGAGGTCAATCCGGATGTGGTGTTCAACGTGTGCCGCTGGGAGTTTCCCGGGCCGTGGGTTGTCAACGAGGCCGATTCATGGCGCGTGTCGGGCGACATCCAGCCCAACTTTGATAATATCTGCCGTATCATCGACCTCAATGCCGACCTTTGGACTTACTGCTCCCCGGGGCACTACAATGACATGGACATGCTCCAGGTAGGACGTGGCATGACTTACGACGAGGATAAGGCCCACTTCTCGATGTGGTGCATGATGGTGAGCCCGCTGCTTGCAGGCAATGACCTTACCGCCATGTCTGATCAGACCCTGGGGATTCTCACCAACCGCGAGATGATAGCCATCAACCAGGATCCCCTCTTTTACCAGGCCCGCCGTCTGCGCGATGACGGCGACCTTGAGCTCTGGGCCAAGCCCTTGGGCGACACCATGAGCGGCGACATCGCCGTGGCGCTGCTCAACCGCTCGACACAACCGCAGAGCATGTCTTTTGACCTGACCGAGGTGGGACTGGTGCCCTCGGCCGGATATACCGTGCGCGACGTGTGGGCACATAAAGACCTTGGCAAGTCGGAAGCATCAACACAGAAGTTTGAGGTGGCGCCCCACGGAGTGGTGGTGCTCCGCATAAAAGGCAAGACCGAAAAATTCCCGATATATCACTATAAAGACCGCAAACCCTCATTCGACGAATTTTTAAAGCAAGGCTAATAACAACTGTTAATCCGCAATGAAATTTTGCCTCATATCTACACTTCTGCTCGCAGCGGCGATGCCTGCTGCCGCAGCCCAATTTTCGCTTAAGTCGCCCGACGGACGTATCACTGCCGATGTCGACCGTTCGCTCGTCTACACTGTGAGCCTCGACGGCCGGCAGGTATTTACGGGTACTGTCGCCATCACTCTTGCCGACGGCGCCGTCGTCAACAGCGTGCGCAGCCCCAGGTACATCAGCGTCGATACCGAAGTGCCCTCGCCGCTCTACCGCAGCGCCACTGTCAAGGATAGGTACAATCAGTTGACCCTGACCGCGTCGAAAGACTGGATGGTGGAATTTCGGGCCTATGATGACGGCGTGGCCTACCGTTGGGTATACCGAGGCCGACGCCCTGTGACAATCGCCGACGAGACTGTCAAATACGACTTTCCGGCCGATGCCGGTGCCACCGTGGGCTATATACGCGCCGACCGCTGCACCGACCTGGAGTCGATGTTTTTCAGCTCGTTTGAAAATGATTATACCGCCACATGCCTTTCGGGTCTCGACTCCACGCGCCTGGCATTTACGCCTCTGCTGGTAGAGCCGTCTGACAGCGTCAATGTGCTTATCACGGAGAGCGACCAGTGGTCATACCCCGGGATGTTTCTGGCATCGGGCGCCGACCGCTCGCTACGCGGAGTGTTCGCACCATATCCGCGCAAGACCAGGATAGGCGGCTGGAAAGATTTTCAGCTGGTGGTGGAGGAGCGCGAGCCGTATATCGCGCGGCTCGACGGCGCCCGTCCGCTGCCGTGGCGCATGGCCGTAATCACCGACGACCACAAAGGCCTGGCTGCGAGTGATATGACATATCTGTTGGCTAGCCCGAGCCAGATTGACGACATCTCCTGGATAAAGCCCGGCAAGGTGGCCTGGGACTGGTGGAACTTCTGGAACATAACCGGAGTGGACTTCGAGGCTGGCCCCAACCAGCAGACATACAAGCATTATATCGACTTCGCGGCCGAGAACGGCATCGAGTATATCATCATGGACGAGGGATGGAGCGTGCCCGGAGCCACTCTCTACGATGTGATACCCGAAATCAACCTTCCCGAGCTGCTCGAATATGCCTCCGGCCGCGGCGTGGGCATCATCCTCTGGGGCACACACGCGCCCTTTGCCGACGACTTCGAGGGCATCGCCCGCCACTATGCCGGGATGGGCGTCAAGGGCTTCAAAGTGGATTTCTTTGACCGCAACGACCAGGAGGTGGAGGAGTTTATCGAAAAAATCGCCCGCATTGCCGCCGACAATCACCTGGTGCTCGACCTGCACGGCTATCACATTCCCGCCGGTATCACCCGCCGCTGGCCCAATATCCTCAATACCGAAGGTGTCAACGGACTTGAGCGCATGAAAGGCTACGACATCCGCCTCGACCAGGTCAAGTACGATACCTATATCCCATTCATCCGCCAGGTGGCCGGCCCGATGGACTACACCCAAGGCGCCATGCGCAACGGTACGCGCGAGAGTTACCACCCCTCTGACACCCAACCCATGAGCCAAGGCACGCGCTGCCATCAACTCGCCCTATATCCGATACTCGACTCGCCACTAAATATGCTCTGCGACTCGCCCACCAACTACCGGCGCGAGCAGGAGTGCACCGACTTCATCGCCGCCATACCCACAGTGTGGGATGAGACCCGGGTACTCGCCGGACAAGCAGGCGAGTACTGCGTGATGGCGCGCCGCAGCGGCGATACATGGTACGTCGGCGGCATCACCGACTGGACTCCCCGCACTCTCAAGGTTGACCTCGGCTGGCTGCCCGCAGGGGAGTATGAGGCGGAGTGGTATGTCGACGGACGCAATGCCCACCGCGACGCCACCGACTACCGCCGTATCGTCGAACCGCTGACATATGTCTCGAAAAGCATCTGCCTCGCCCCGGGCGGCGGCTTCGCTGCCAAAATCAGCAAAAAATAAGAGCCGGCCGAATGTCACCTAATCCACTCGCCCACGATGATATAAAGCTCATGGAAAGCATCCGCCGCGGAGATGCGGATGCTTTCCACCGGCTTTTCAGGCGCTATTATGTCGACATCGTGATTTTCTGCCACCTCTTTCTGGCCAGGATGGAGGATTGCGAAGACGTGGTGCAGGGAGTGTTTCTGCGACTCTGGGAGTCGCGCGACAATCTGCCGCATATGACCAATGTCAAGGCCTACCTGCTGCGCAGTGCGCAAAACACATGTCTCAACGAGCTCCACCACCGCGATGTGGCCATGAAATACAGCTCGGCCTATCTCACCATGCTGCCATTCGACCTAAGCGATGACGCAGACATGCCCCTGCTGTACTCTGACCTCACCAAACTCATCAACGCCGCCGAGGCTACGCTTGGGAAAAATGAATTTGAAGTGTGGAATCTCCGCTATCATCACGAGAAAAAACACGCCGAAATAGCCATCGAGCTCGGTATATCTGTCCGCACCGTCGAGGAGCGCATCTCACGTGCTAAAAAATACTTCCGGAAATTTCTCAAGCGCTACTGGATTTTAATAATCACAATCTTCTCAACATACTGAAATGGATTCTCCTACTCTTAACACAGACACCTACCAGGAAGATTTTCCGCCCGAGATTGGTCTTATAATGGGCAAGGTATTCGCCGGCACAGCCGACAGCGACAAGGTGTCGACCCTTGAAGAATGGGTGGCTGCCACGCCCGACAACCGCAAAATATTCCAGCGCGAGCGCTTGCTCTACGGTATTTTCGAGCACATTGACAATGGTGTGGAGATTGATGTCGACGACAATATGCGCATGCTCGACCGCAAGATGCGCATCCCCCGGGCGTGGAGCCACGTACTGTTGCGTG
>X363_Desmarests_Spiny_Pocket_Mouse__coassemble_1219_pt1 | contig 10334 bp, 11 predicted proteins | sample X363_Desmarests_Spiny_Pocket_Mouse__metabat2_high_PE_004 | metagenome-assembled genome bin X363_Desmarests_Spiny_Pocket_Mouse
GAGATCGATACCGCCGCCGTCGCCCGCCACTACGGCATCGAGGCCGACTCCGCCGCGATGGCCACCCTCGCCGACATCACTACCGATGTCAGCCGCCTGGGCAAGCAGGGCATGAGCCTGAGCAATACCTTGACGCTCGACATCGTGGCCAACTCGGTCGACAGCGCCTTTGCCCGCCCGGTCTACTTCGCCTCCACCGTGCCATCTTCCTACCACATGGGGCTGACGCCGTTTACCTTCAATACCGGCATGGCATCGGAAGTGGCGCCGTTCGCCACCACTGGCGCATCGCCGCTGGTCGAGAAGGCATACCGCAATATCATGGGCGAATTCCGCTGGGGCGGCCTCGACGCCGACCATCCCGAGCGGCTTTATCTCGACGAAACCGTCCGCCGCATGGTATCGTCGACCCGCTCGTCGATGTACCAGGTGGCACGCGACCTCATCGCCACCGGCGACCGTCCCGCATCGGAGTGGGCCCGTGAGAATGCCGCAGCCATCGGAGCCGAAGTGCCGCAGACCCGCGCCGACATGGCCCGGCTGCTGCTCGACACCATGCGCCGCAAGCTCCCCGTCGAGGCCACGCCCTTCGACGGTATGCTGGGCATCAACCTGGCCGAGTCGTACTACGACCTCTACCGCCTCAGCGGGCGCCGCTCCGACCTCGACACCGCCCGTGCCCTTGTGCGCGCCGAGATACCGCGCTGGGCACGGCTGGTGCGCTACGCACAGAGCCTCACGCCCGAGCGCCTCGCCCTGCTCGGCGGTGCCGAGCTCAACGGCCTGCAATACCTCTCCGCCGCCATCGCCCTGGCCAACCGCATCGACGTGCTTGCCGCACTGGAGCGCGACGGCGCCGCCAATGTCGACCTCATCGCCCGGTGGTCGCCGCGACCGTCGTTCGACTCGTCGCTGCGCATGGCACCGCTGCTGTACGTGAGCGGATATAGCGCCGACGAGCTGCGCGACGCAACCTCCGGCTTCACCGGAGCGCAGCGCATGGCCATCGACGTGGCCGTCGCCACCGCCGAGGCTCACGCTGCCGCCGGCATCCCCGCCATGGCACTCACCGACAGCGTCACCGCTGCCTACGGTATCGACCCGCAGGCTTGGCTCGCTCTGCTGCGCTACTGACCTGTCATCGCTAAACAGCGGGGCCGCGACACCATCCAAGTGTCGCGGCCCCGCTGTCATTATCAGGTTATAAGAGCGTGTTTAAACACCCTCTAAAATTTGCGCTCGAGCAGGCTGCCGTCGAAGTAGAGCGACAGTACACCTTGGGTGGGCCACATCAGAGTGGCGGCTATGTTGCGGCCATCGAGGTTGAAGTTGACGCGGACGTTGCTGCACCCGGGCTCTACGGTGCCCTGGATGTCGTAGGTGCCGCGTATGCGGCCTGTCTGGCGCGTGTCGTACCAGCAGGAGCCGTCGGGGTCCATGTTTATGGTCTTGTGGTCGCCCTGGAAGAAGGCGCGGCTGCCCAGTGGCGCCGCTGTGGCGGCAAGCATCGACAGGGCTGCGATGGCCGAGAGGATAATACGTTTCATCCGCTTAGAGGTTGAAGTACCAGGTGCGGTTGGCGTAGATCATGTATTTGTAACCGTCGCGGTCGGAGGGGCGGGCTTTGTAGATTTGGCCGTGGTAGTTGACCATAAGGCCGTCTGCTGTTTCCTCGACAGTGGCTTTGGCCGTGGTGCGTGCGTGGGCCGACCAGGATATAAGAGTGACGGTGTAGGCTGCGGCCGCGCTCTCTGTGGCGGTAGCGGTAGTGGTGGCTGTGGCTATGGGAGCGGAGGCGCCGCAGAGTATGGCGGCGATTGCGAGTGTAAGGATGGATTTCTTCATGGTGTTGGTCTTTAGCGGTTGTCGGCGAGCTCGGCGCCGGGAATTATCTGAATGGAGTCGGCAGGTATTATCTCGGGCTCGGCCTGTGAAGTTTCACCACCGGCGAGAGCCGTGCCGACGCGCGAGCCGTAGTCGTACCCTTCCTTGTATGACGAGCCGGAGGCCATTGCGACGGCGGCGAAGGCAAGAAGCAGGGCGGCCTGGCTGAGTACGGTTTTTGTGAGTTTAAGTTTACGCATTTTGATGTATGTTAGATATATGATTAGGATGGCGGTATAGGTGAGGAGGTCGGCGATGTCGGCTGTGCCGGAGATGGCGCCGGTGTATTGCAGCCCCTCGAGTGCAAAAGGAAGGGCGATGATGGCACCCCGGAGTATGCGCTCGGCGCGGGTCGTGCATCGGAAGGCGTCGGAGCATGTCAGCAGTGCTGCGTACCAGGCTCCGTCGCTGAAGCTGTACAGGATCCAAGTGGCCAGGGGCGACGGTGCGAGCGCAGGCGCTGAGGGCAGCCAGTCGCATACCGCGGCCAGGAAGATGGCGTCGTGGCGCCAGAGCACGTAGGGAATGACGCCTGCGAGCAGCAGTAGCAGAGCGGCTGCGATGCGTCGCTTAGTCACACTTGGACGGGAAGAAGATGCACGAGCAGTCATAGGGGGCGAGGTTGCCCATGCCGACATTGCTGCTTGCAAATCGCAAGTCTTTGGTGGTGCCGGGATTTACCACGATGGTGCGGGAGAGTTTCTTTTCGTTGCCGCCGGTGTCGCGCAGGGTAATGGCGGCCTGTATGGTGACGGCGTAGTCGTTGGAGTTGACAAAGGCGAAGTTGACCCAAGGGCTGTTGTTGTTCTCGGGAGTGATGGTCAGCTCGACGTTGCCGGTGCTGTGGCACATCTGCGCGGATGTGTTGGCCGGCACAGCCAGGGCCGAGACCAAAAGCAGGAAAAAGGCTAAGATACGGATTTGCATGGCGCTGTGTTTTTTGCAAATTTAAACACTTTGCCATGCCGGCGGCATTGACCTGGCGTCAAAGATACTGACCATACCGTCAAACTTTCTGACGCAGCTCCTCGGAATAGATGCTGAAGAAGTCACGTCCCAGGGCGGCCGATATGCGGCGCAGCCGCTCGGTGTCGATGGATGGCTGCGAGAAGATGTAATACACATTGGTGCGCTCGCAGCATATCTTGCGGGCGAGCCAGGCCGGGGTGCGCTCCTGGCGGAGCATCTCCTCGCGTATGATTTGGCCGATGTGTATCATAAAGTTGAGCTGAATTGACCGTCAGTCACTCTCAACCGAGGCACCGCCAAGCGCCTGTGTAATGAGTAAGCATGAGGTAATTCAGCCCAAGCATGAGCCGAACTTGCACCTGGCTTATTCTCATTACTTATGGATTTTTTGGCGGTTTCCGGTTGAGAGAATAAGAGCAGAGAAGCTCTATGGGGGATGGTTTATGTAGGAGGGATGTCTATGCTGTCGGCAGTCTGGTTTTAGGGGTTCGGGGCAAAAGTAGTGATTTTTTTCGTGATTGAGAAATGCAACGGCGCCCCGTGTCGGTTGACACGGGGCGCCGCAGAGTCTCGGATGGTGTTATCAGCGGATGAAGAATGTGGCCAGGGCGCTGTCGGTGCCGAGGGCCAGCAGGGTGTCGTAGACGGGGCTTACGAGACCCAGCAGGATGATGCCGGCGACGGTAATCCACATGCCCAGTCGCTCGCTCGGAGCCGAGCGGAACTTGGCGATGACGCACTCGTCGTCGCTGATAAACATGGCCTTGACTACCAGCAGATAGTAGTACAGCGACACGATGGTGTTGATAAGGGCGATGAGTACCAGCACGTATATGGCGACGGAGCCTTGTCCGATGGCGGCGGTGAAGATGAAGAACTTCGAGAAGAATCCGGCGAAGGGCGGGATACCGGCCAGCGAGAACATGGCCAGCATCATTGTGAAGGCCAGGCGCGGGTTGGTGCGGTAGAGGCCGCGGTAGTCGTCCATCGACACGCGGCCGGTGGCGTTCTCGATGGCACCGATGACGCCGAAAGCGGCGAGGTTGGAGAAGATGTACACCAGTACGTAGTACATCAGCGCCGATACGCCCATGGCATTGTAGGCTATCACGCCGAGCATGATGTAGCCGGCCTGCGAGATGGACGAGAAGGCCAGGAAGCGCTTCATGTCGCGCTGACGGATGGCGAAGAGGTTGCCCACGGTGATGGTGAGGATAATCAGCGCGTAGAGCATCCACTCCCATATGTCGGAGTAGAACGACCCGAACACCTGGGCCATCACCACCAGGAAGGCAAAGGCTGTGGCGCCCTTGGAGATGACCGAGAGGTAGGAGGTCACCGAGGTGGGTGCGCCCTGGTAGACGTCGGCTGTCCACAGGTGGAAGGGTACCAGGGAGAGCTTGAAGCCGATGCCGGCGATGACGAAGGCGAGCGCCATGACGAGCATGATGCTGCGCTCGGCGTAGATGGCATAATAGATATGCTCGAAGTACAGACTGCCTGCCAATGCGTATACGAAGGAGAGTCCCATCATAAAGATAGCCGACGAGAATACGGCGGTGAGGATGTATTTGACGGCGGCTTCGTGGCTTTCGTAGCGGTTCTTGTCGAGGGCGACCATGGCGGCCAGGGGGAGGGAGGCGCACTCAAGGCCGATGATGAACACCAGGAAGTGACGGCCTGAAATCATCAGGTACATACCGAAGAGGGTGACGAGCAACAGCTCGTAGAACTCGCCGCGGCGCATCGTCATCAGCTCGCTCCCGGCCCACTTGACCGACTGGATGAGCACTATCACCACGCCTATGTTGAGGATGGTCTTGATGGCCGACACGATGGCCGATGTGGCGTACATGCCGCCGAAGGCGGTGATGTCGCCGCCGGTGCCGAGCAGGCAGGGGCAGAAGCCGGCCGCGGTGATGGCGAGCATCAGCAGGGTGGCTGTCCAGGGCAGGCCCTTCTGGCTGCGTGCGGGCATGAATGTGTCATAGAGAAACACCAGGAGAAAGACCACGAGGAGCGCAATCTCCTGCTTCATTGCTAAAAACTGTGAGTAGTCCATTGATACGCAGCGTATTTAGTTCATGCCCAGCACATGGAAGATGGCCGGCGAGAAGGTGAAGTTGATCAGATTGTTGAAGAAGTTGGGGAAGCAGCCGATGGCGGCGACGCACACGATAAGGCTGACCGTGGACACGCGCTCCCACCACGTCGCGTCGGTGAGCGAGCGGTGATGGTCGTCCTGCACGGGGCCGAAGAGCAGCTTGCCCACCACGCGCAGGATGTAGACCGCGGTGATTACGATGGAGCAGCATGCCACGATGGTGAAGGCGCGGTGGAACATGTCGGCGTGCTGGAACGAACCGACAAAGATGGTCATCTCGGCCACGAAGCCGCTCAGACCGGGCAGACCCAGCGAGGCCATACCGGCGATGACGTAGCACACCGACAGATAGGGCATGATCTGCATCAGACCGCCCATCTTGGTGATGTCGCGGGTGTGGGTGCGCCCGTATATCATGCCGATGAGGGCGAAGAAGAGGGCTGTCATCAGACCGTGGGAGAGCATCTGCATGATGGCGCCGGTCATGGCGGTGGTGTTGAGCATCAGGATGGCGAAGAGCACCAGGCCGCAGTGCGACACCGAGGAGTAAGCGTTGATGTACTTGAGGTCGGTCTTTACGCAGGCGCAGAAGGCTCCGTACACCACCGAGATGCCGGTGAGGATGAGGAATATCCAGGCAAGCTCGTGGGCGGCCTCGGGCATGGTGTAGATGGCCACGCGGAAGCAGCCGTAGCCGCCGAGCTTCATCAGCACGCCGGCGTGGAGCATCGACACTGCGGTGGGGGCGGAGGCATGACCGTCGGGCGACCAGGTGTGGAAGGGGAACATGGCGCCCAGCACACCGAAGCCCACGAAGGTCATCGGGAAGAGGAACTGCTGCCAGCCGTGGGGGATGGAGGCGTTCTTGACGATTTCAAGGAGATTCCAGGTGAGCTGGCCGCCTTCGGGAGCCGAGTGGTAGTAGATGCCGATGAGTCCCAGCATCAGGAAAGCCGAGCCGCCCATGAGCATCAGGGTGAGCTTCATGGCCGAATAATTCTTGTTGCCGGAGCCCCATACGCCGATGAGCAGGTACATGGGGATGAGGGCCACCTCGTAGAACATGAACATGGTGAACATGTCGACCGAGATGAAGAAGCCGAACACGCCCGTCGACAGCAGGATGAGCCATAGGAAAAATTCCTTGGGCTGCGGGATGTTCCACGAGGCGAAGGAGCCTGCGAACACTATTATCGACGAGAGCATGAGCATGGCGATGGAGATGCCGTCGACGCCGACAGCCAAGTGGATGTTGAGCGGACGGAACCACATCCACTCGCCTGTGAAGAGCATCGGCTCGGTGGCACCGGCGGCGCGCAGCTCAAGGTACTGCACCAGCAGCCACGCCGACAGTCCCATCAGTGCCACGGACCCGACCACGGCTACCGCGCGTATCTGCTTGATGTCGCGGCACAGAGCCAGGCCTCCCAGCATTACCAACGGGATGACCACGAAGTAAATCAATATATTCTCAAACATGCTAAATTACTTTTTTCTGATTGGTAAGGATGGGTGGGGGTTAGATGAGGCAGAGGATGGTGACACCGCCCAGGAGTACTGCGCCGAGCAGGTATATCCATACGTACATCTGTATCTGGCCCGACTGCAGGGGAGCGATGGAGCCGGAGGCCTTGTTGGTGACGGAGGCGAAAGCGTCCATGGTGCCGTCGATGATGTGGCGGTCAAACCATGCCAGCGGGCGGCAGATGCAGCCGAAGATAATCTTGTGGGTGATGAACAGGTAGAGCTCGTCCCAGTAGAAGCGGTGGTGGCACCAGTCCCACAGGCGGGGCAGCAGGCTCTTCATGCGTGCGGGCATGGGATTCTCCTTGCGGTACATCACTGTGGCGAGGCCGATGGCCAGGATGGCCACGATGAGGCTGACGGTGGCGATGCTCCAGTCGAAGTGCGCCATGAAGTCGTAAGGCTCGCCGTTCCAGCTCACCAGGTTGCCGAAAGGGATGAAGCCGGCCACGCAGGTGATGGCTGCCAGTATGATGAGAGGCACTGACATAGTCCAGGGCTGGTCGTGGGGGGCATGGTGTCCCTCGCGTACCTTATGCTCTTTCCACCAGAAGATGAGGTAGTAGAGGCGGAACATGTAGAAGGCGGTCAGGAAAGCTACAAAAGACATCCATATGTACACCCACATGCTGTAACCGCCGGCGGCGCTCAGTATCTCGTCTTTGGAGAAGAAGCCCGAGAAGGGGATGATGCCGGAGATGGCCAGGCAGCCGATGAGGAATGTCCAGTGGGTGACGGGCATGTATTTGCGCAGACCGTGCATGTCGGTGTAGTCGTTGGAGCCGATGGCGTGGATGAGGGCGCCGGCGCCGAGGAAGAGCAGGGCCTTGAACATGGCGTGGGTGAACAGGTGGAACATCGATGCCATGTAGCCGAGTCCCTCGTGGTACTCCGGACGTGCCACGCCCAGCGATACCATCATAAAGGCAATCTGAGAGATGGTCGAGAAGGCCAGCACGCGCTTGATGTCGACCTGGGCGCAGGCTACCATGGCGGCGTACAGGGCGGTGAGGGCACCCACGATGACAATGATGTCGAGGGCGGCGCTCTCCATCAGGTAGAGCGGGAAGAGGCGAGCTACCAGGTAAACACCGGCCACGACCATGGTGGCGGCGTGGATGAGTGCCGACACGGGGGTGGGGCCTTCCATAGCGTCGGGCAGCCAAATGTGCAGAGGGAGCATGGCCGACTTGCCCATGCCGCCCACGAAGATGAGCACCAGGGCCCATGTGAGCACCGATGCGCCCATGAATACGGGAGCTGCGCTGGCGCGGAAGCCGCTCAACACGGCCTCGGGTGTGGAGAGGTCGACGCGGAATGTATCGGCCAGCCCGGCTACGGCGCTGGAGGTGAAGTCGGTGAAGTTGAACGTGCCTGTATAGTAGCTCAGGGTGAGGATACCGATGAGGAAGCCGAGGTCGGCGAAGCGGGTCACGATGAAGGCTTTCTTGGAGGCCGACACTGCCGAGGGCTTGGTGTAGTAGAAGCCGATGAGCAGGTAGGATGACGCACCCACGAGCTCCCAGAAGATATACATCTGGAAGATATTGGTGGCCACCACCAGGCCGAGCATCGAGAAGCTAAAGAGCGACAGGAAGGCGTAGAAGCGCTGGAAGCCCTTCTCAAATACGCCGTGGTGGTCGCGCATGTAGCCGAGGCTGTACAGGTGCACCATGAAGGAGATGGTGGTGATTACCACCAGCATCATGGCTGAAATGGGGTCGAGGAAGAATCCGAGTTTTATCACCAGCGACTCAGTGAACTGCAGCCAGGTCTGGTCGAATACGATGTGCTGGAGGCGCTCGCCGGCTTCATTGATGAAGAGGGGATTGCCGCTGAAGAAATAGTCGAAGGCGGTATAGTAGCTCAGGACGAGCACGGTGCCCATGCCCAGGGTGCCGAGCACGCCGGCCAACATGTGGCTCATCTTCTTGCCGGCCAGGCCGATGAAGATGAACATGAACAGCGGCAGGGCCAGTATAAGTATAGGAACTGTAACGCTCATGGCTGCTTAGAATTTCATTTTGTTAAGCTCGCGCACGTCGACGCTGTGAGTCGAGCGGAAGATGTTGATGATTATGGCGATGGCCACGGCGGTCTCAGCGGCCGCGATGGCTATGGCGAAGAGCGTGAACATCATGCCCTCCATCTGCTCCGGGAAGAGGAAGCGGTTGAAGATGACGAAATTCATGTCGACGGCATTGAGCATCAGCTCCAGGGAGATGAGCATGGCGATCATGTTGCGGCGGGTGATGAATCCGTACAGGCCGCAGCAGAACATTACCAGTGCCGGGATGAGGTAGTATATTGCAGTGATTTCCATAGCGCGTCAACGTTTGCGGGCGACCACTACGCCGCCGATTATACATGCCAGGAGCAGCACACTGATGGCCTCGAAAGGCAGCAGGTAGCCCCCTTCGCCGGTGCCGAGCATCGTTTCGCCGATGAGCTGCATGTCGGGGTTGGTGCCGGTGGCCTTCTCGGCGAATAGCTCGCAGCGGGTAAGCAGCGAGTAGCCGGCAGTCACGAGCATGAGGGCCGCTCCGGCCAGGCCGAGCACACGGCGCCGAGATGCAAGCGGACGGGCACTCTCGCCGGGATGTGAGGTGAGCAGGATGGCGAATACAAAGAGCACCACGATGCCGCCGGCGTAGACGGCTATCTGTACGGCACCCAAAAACTCGTAGTCGAGCATGAAATATACGACTGCGGCCGCAAACAGGGTGAAGAGCAGGTATGTGGCGGCACGCAGAATCTTACGTGTGGTGACGGCGAGCACCGAGCATATGATGATGACGGCCGCTACCACTGCATAGAGGATGATACTTCCTACAGATTCCATTATTTGTCGGTTTTATCGGGTTTCGGGGCAGCTGCGGCGGCTCGCTGTGCCTTGAGGGCTGCTGCGCGCTCGAGCGCTGCACGGATTTTGGCTTCTTTCTCGGGGTCGCCCTTTGCGGCGGCGAGAGCCTTGGCGGCTGGGTCGTCGGCCGCGGGTGCCTGCGGTACGGCGTCGGCCTGTGCAGATGCCGGAGTGCCGGTGGCAGCTGCTTTCTCGCGCTCGGCCTTGAGGGCGGCAGCCTTGGCCTTGGCGGCGGCAATCTTGGCCTCTTTTTCGGCGGCGATGGCTGCTTTCTGCTCCTCGGTCAGCTCAGGTTCGGGCTTCTCGGGGAGGTAATTGAGCTGCTTGACGAGCTTTGAACGGGTGAATACGCTCTGCTCGAAGTCGTTGCTGAACCGCAGCGCGCCCGTGGGGCACGTCTGTACGCAGAGCTGGCAGAATGTGCAGCTGCCCAGGTCGTATATGTAGCGGTCGAGTTTTTTCTTCTTGGTGCCGGCTGGGGTGTCGACCATCTTCGACTCGATGGTGATGGTGCCGTTGGGGCAGTTGCGCTCGCACGTGCCGCAGGCGATGCACTTATGGTTGCCGTCCTTGTCGTAGATGAGCTCCAGAATAGCGCGGAAGCGCTCGGGCCATTTGTAGGTCAGGCGGTCTTCGGGGTACAGCTCGGTAATCTTCGGCGTGACAAATTCCTTGCCGGTCACCTGCAAGCCCTGAAGGAGCGAGACGACGCCCGAGCCCAGAGATTTGAAGTATTCTTTTACACTACCCATTTGATTGGTAACGATTGGTTTATACTGAAGTTAGTCGCGCACCTGTCCGCCCACGATGTCGAGCAGTTCGGTGGTGATGGATTGCTGACGGAGTTTGTTGTATTCGAGCCGGAGCTGTTCGAGGAGCTTCTTGGCGTTGTCGTTGGCGCTCTGCATGGCCATCACTCGGGCGGCCTGCTCGGATGCACGGTTCTCGACAAATATCTCCTGTGTCATGGCCAGCAGATACATGGGGAGC
>X363_Desmarests_Spiny_Pocket_Mouse__coassemble_1225_pt1 | contig 10278 bp, 5 predicted proteins | sample X363_Desmarests_Spiny_Pocket_Mouse__metabat2_high_PE_004 | metagenome-assembled genome bin X363_Desmarests_Spiny_Pocket_Mouse
GTTTCCAGCCCTTGAGGTCGCAGTTGTCATCATTTTCCGTATCGATGGTCAGCTCGGGAGCCTTGCCGATGTACGGGCTGTTGACCGAGGCGGCGCTCTTGCCGTCGGTAGCGGCGCCAGACGGGCCGTACATGGTCACGCGGTATACGTACTGACCGGCGGCGGGCACGGTTTCGTCAGGCCACGTCATGGAGGCGCCGGGCTCAAGCCCTTCGTCAATGGTGTGAATATCCTCCCAATCAGTAGCCCCGGCCGCCTTGCGCGATATGACGGCCTTCGTTATGGTAAGGGTCGGGCCGGTCACATCGGCAGAATTATTGGTGGGGTTAGACCACGACAGGGTGGCCTTGAGAGCCCCGGCCGGGTCGGCGGTCACTTTCAGCTCCGAGGGAGCTGCCGGATATACGGGAAATGCCAAGACCTTGAAAGAGCCTATCTTCAGCGACTTATCGCTGGAATATAAATCATTGTCCTGCCCGGCGCTGTTCTTGGCCGGTGTGTGGAACGCGATGGCATACTTGCCTGCGGCAGGCACATCGATGTACAGGTCGGGATAGATACCCCATGAGTTCTTAGAGTCGGACTCGAAGTACCGGCCAGTGCTTGCGAATGTGCCGGCGATGGTCTCGGCGCTCGATTTGTCGCTCACCAGGCCCACCTCGAGCTGGAAGCCCGGGTACATCTCCGAGGTGGTCTTACCGCCGACGAGGTTGAGAGAAATCTTGTATGTGCCGGCCGATGTGAAGTCGAACAGCGGCGATACGAGATAGTCGTTGTATGTCGACTTGCCCGAGGTGGGTTTGGCCAGCTCGGGAGCAGCGCCGGGTGCGGGAGTCGACCATGTGAGTCCATTGTCGGGGTCGAGGTCGACCACCTTCCACAGGGCTGCGGTCTGGTCGGAGGAGTAGAAGTATGAGTTGTAGGGCAGAGCCTGAGTCTCGTCGCCCACCCAGGCAGACGTCACCTCGGGCGCCGTGGTATCGGGGATGCGGTCGCCGATGTAGGGCACCACCTTGTACTTGAATGTACCGCCACCGTCAGGAGTGTCGACATACTGCGAACCCGCGCCGGGGTTGATATTCTCGGTGATGGTGGTCACCAGGGCATCGTTGCGGTATACCTCGACTTTGCTCAAGGCAGCGATGGCCGCGCCGGTATTGTCGGTCGATGGATTGACCCAGCTGACTGTCACCTTGTCGGCGCCGGTCACCTCGGCCTTGAGATCTGTTACATTGTCGGGCGAAAGGTGCCACTCCTCTACCTTATATTCGTAGAGATAGATGGTGCCTACGCTGGCCGGGGCCTCGGTGGTGAGGTGAAATGCGAGCGCTTTCTCACAAGGCTCGGCAATGGAGAGTATCACATACTCGGTGGAGCGCTTGGTGGCTGTGAATGATTTCACCAGGTCTGTATAAGCCTCAGGAGCGGTGCCGTTGCCCATATACATGTCGATGCTCTTGTCGCTTTGGGTGAAACTATACTCAAGTGTCACGCGGTATACTCCGGCCTTGGTAAACTTCAGTTCCGGGCCGATGAGCCACTCATCGACAATACGGCTGCCGGTCGAGTAGCTGATATACTTTGTGTACGAGTTGCTGTAAGAGGGCTTGTTGGTCGAGCCACTGTTGGGGCCCTTGGCGATTGTCCAAAATGTCTGGAAGTCCTCCTGTGAGCTTTCGGTAAGATTATAAGGAAGGGGCAACGCGGCCACCGGGCCGATATACTTCGATGTCACCTTGGCCTCGGGCGAGGGGGATCCATTGACATAGCACGTCACGCCATAGGTATGCTTGCCCGAGGTGAGTCCCTGCGCGGCAGTGTCCTGCCATGTGGATACGTCGCCGGTGAGCGTGGCCACTACCGTGCCGTTACGGGTGATGACTACCTTGTCGTGTGTGGCTTCGGCAGGGAGGTCGGCTCCGTCGACATCCTTCTCAGGCCACGTCCATGTGAGGGTGGCCTCCAGGGCGCGGTCGGCGCCGGGGGTCACCTCCAAGCCTGTGGGCTCGCTGGGAGCAAATACATTCTCACGCAGCTGGAAGTGGGACACGCAGAGATTCATCTTGTCCTTGTCGGAGCACGCCTGTATGCCGAAGTGATAGTCGCCTGTGGCGGCAGGGGTGACCGTGTACGATATATAACCGCGGAAGCCTTTCTTGGCTTCGAGTCCTATCTGAAGCCCGGTGTCTTTCAGACCCTGGGCAGTAGATGCGGTACCGTACCACAGCGCGCACTTCTCCTCATATGAGGCGTTTCCCACTGTCATATAGTACTTTACCTTATACTCTTTGCCGGCTTCGAGATGGAATGCCGGGCTTATAAGCCAGTCGTCGGCAGGATTGTTGGAATCCCACGAATATTTCTTACCTACGGGGCTTGAGCCGGCAAAGTCGGTGGTGAAGTCGCCGGCTGAGGAGTCGTCTTCCCACCTTTTTGAGCTGCCCAGGTCCTCTACCGTCCAGTCGGAGTCCTGGTACAGGAGCGACTGGTAGGGCAGCGATGCGGTCTGTGACAGGCCCAGGAGCGGCAACGCCGCCCCAAGTAGCATTGTGTAAAATCTCTTCATACGCTGGAAATGATTGATTATTGTTGATTATTTAGAAGAAGCACTAAGAATATGAGAAATCGCTTACAGCGCAAATGTATTATATTTTTATACGCTTTCCAACATTTTGACAACATTTTTAACATCTCCGCAGATTTTTGACCTCTACCAGCTTCTCATCTCAATGGATTAGGCAAAACCTTCTCTCCAAGGTGCGCCAGTATTTGGATTGATGGATTATTATCCCTAAATTTGCCCCGTTTCCCAAAAACAAAATATTTTCAAGTTTGGGAAAAGCAAGATATGAAACTAATAGCAAGACCGCATTACCTCAACCAATTGAAGAGAGTCATCCACACTCCCGACATAAAAATAATAACAGGGATCAGACGTTCCGGCAAATCCAAGCTACTGGCTGCGTTTATCGAGCATGTCAGGGAGTTTGATGGCACAGCCAATCTGATAATCATCGACCTGACAAAGATAAAGTTCGAGCATCTTAGGGAATACCATGCGTTGAACGACTATGTTGAGTCAAATTACAAACCCGGCGTCAACAACTACCTTATGATTGACGAGGTGCAACTGTGCCCCGACTTTGAGCTGACGATAAACAGCCTTCACTCCGATGAGAAGTACGACATATATCTCACGGGCTCAAATGCTTTTCTCTTGAGTAGCGATTTGGCAACTTTATTCACGGGTCGGCATATTGAAATTCATGTCTATCCCTTCAGTTTCAAGGAATACTGCAGTTATTTCGATATTACGTACGATATTCAGCCGGCATTGGACAGCTATCTTAAGAGAGGAGGGCTTGCAGGCTCCTATATTTACACTGATGATAAGGACCGGGAAAGATATGTGCGCGACGTGTATGAAACCATACTTATCCGTGACCTTGTAGATAAATACAGGCTGGGCAATCCGACGGTGCTGAGAAAGGTAAGCGACTACTTGATGGACAATATCAGCAATATTTCATCTTCCCGAAACATCAGCAATGTTCTATCAGCCGACGGAGACGAAACCAACCACAAAACGGTAGGCTCATATATCGATTACCTGTGCAATGCTTTCGTTTTCTATGAGGCTAAGCGCTACGATGTACGGGGTAAAACCTATCTCCAGTCGTTAAGCAAATTCTATCTTGCGGACACAGGCATAAGGATAGCCAAGCTCGGCAAGCGCAATATGGATTGGGGGCGTATGTTGGAAAACATCGTATTCATTGAGTTACTGCGGCGCGGTTATGATGTTTATGTCGGCAAATTATATAATAAGGAGGTTGACTTCGTCGCTATGAAAGCCAGCGAGAAAATCTATATCCAGGTAAGCGATGACATTTCGGTAGAGGATACATTCCGGCGTGAGGTAAGTCCATTGCTGCAGATACGCGACGCTTATCCGAAAATCCTCCTTGCCAGGACACGCCACGAAGATACCGATTATGAAGGCATACGGATAGCCGATATTGCAAACTGGTTGCTGGGAACATCCTAAAAATCCGTGATTATTTAGCCCTTCGCTCGACGATATGCTCCAATGACATAAAGGTTTTTTCGGATTTTTTGCTATCTTTGCATGGCTAATACCATCCCATGACCGACGAAGACCCCAACCTCCCCGACCCAGATTTCTCCGAAGACGCTCCCCTCTCCGACGCCCCGCCTCAGTCCGACGCCGTCGGCCCCCCGACCGACTCCCGGCCCTACTGCGCGCCCGGCGACGTGGTGCGCCATCAGCTCCGGGGCATGTTCCAGACATGGTTTCTCGACTATGCCTCCTATGTGATACTGGAGCGCGCAGTCCCCAACATCGACGACGGGCTCAAGCCCGTGCAGCGCCGCATCCTCTACTCCATGAAGACTCTCGACGACGGCCGCTACAACAAGGTGGCCAACATCGTGGGCAACACCATGCAGTATCACCCCCACGGCGACGCCTCCATCTACGAGGCACTCGTGCAGCTCGGCCAGAAGGAGCTGCTGGTGGACACGCAGGGCAACTGGGGCAATGTGCTGACCGGCGACTCGGCCGCCGCGGGCCGCTATATCGAGGCGCGGCTGTCGCAGTTTGCCCTCGACGTGCTCTACAACGACCGCGTCACCGACTGGACGGTAAGCTACGACGGCCGCAACCGCGAGCCGGTCACGCTGCCGTCGAAGTTTCCCCTGGTGCTGGCGCAGGGCGCTGAGGGCATAGCGGTGGGTCTGTCGTCGAAAATCCTGCCGCACAATTTCAACGAAATAATCGATGCCTCGGTGGCATGCCTGGAGGGGCGTCCCTTCGAGCTGCTGCCCGACTTCTTCACCGGCGGATACATCGACGCGTCGCGCTACAACGACGGCCGCCGCGGCGGAGTGCTCAAGGTACGCGCCAAGATAGAAAAGGTCGACCACCGCACCCTGGCCATCACCGAGATACCCTTCGGACGCACTGTCGGCGCCGTCATCGACTCAATCCTCAAGGCCTTCGAGAAGGGCAAGATAAAGATACGGCGTGTGGACAACAACACCGCCGAGCATGCCCGCATACTGGTGCATCTGCTGCCCGGCACATCGAGCGACAAGGCCATCGACGCGCTGTATGCCTTCACCGACTGCGAGGTGAGCATCTCGCCCAACTGCTGTGTCATAGTGGGCGACAAGCCGGAATTCTTAGGCGTGAGCGACGTGCTGCGCCACTCGGTCGACCGCACGCTGGCTCTGCTGCGCGCCGACCTGGAACAGGAGCTCTCGGAGCTGCGCGAGAAGCTGATGTACGCCTCGCTGGAACGCATCTTCATCGAGGAGCGCATATACAAGGACGCCGGGTATGAGCAGGCGCCGTCGACAGAGGCGGCCGTGACACATATCCGCCAGCGGCTCAAGCCCTACGCGGAGTCGCTCTTCCGCCCCGTCACCGACGACGACATCCTGCGCCTGCTCGAGATCAAGATGAAACGCATCCTGCGCTTCAACGCCGACGAGGCCGACGCGGCCATGGCACGCCTGGGCGAGCGCATCGCGCGCACCCTCGACCATCTGGAACACCTGGTGGCATATGCCATCGACTGGTACCGCGGGCTCAAGGAGAAGTACGGACACGCTTTCCCGCGCCGCACCGTCGTGCGCGGCTTCGACTCCATCGAAGCGGCCACTGTGGCCGAGGCCACAGAGAAGCTGTATATCAACCGCGAGGAAGGATTCATCGGTACAGGCCTGAAGAAGGACGAGTACGTATGTCCGTGCTCCGACATGGACGACATCATCATATTCTTCCGCGACGGCCGATACAAGATTGTCAAGGTGCAGGACAAGCTCTCCATCGGAAAAGGCACGGTGATACACCTGGCCGTTTTCAAGCGCAAGGACACCCGTACCATCTATAATATCATCTACCGCGACGGCAAGACGGGTCCCTACATGATGAAGCGCTTCGCCGCCACAGGGCTCACCCGCGGCACCGAGTACGACATGACCCGCGGCACCGAAGGCTCCCGCGTGATGTGGTTCTCGGCCAATCCCAACGGCGAGGCCGAGGTGGTCAAGGTGGTGCTCAAGCCGCGCCGCGGCCTTAAGAAGCTGCAGATTGACGTCGACTTCGCCCAGCTCGCCGTAAAGGGGCGCGGCTCCATCGGCAATATCGTCACACGCAACGAAGTGCAGCGGCTCTCGCTCAAGGGCCGCGGAGTGTCGACCCTGGGCGGCCTGCAGATATGGTGGGACGCCGACGTGCTGCGGCTCAACACCGAGGGCCGGGGCGAGTACCTGGGCGAGTTTGCCGGCGACGACCGCGTGCTTGTCATCACCCGCACGGGCGAGTTCTACACCACCACCTTCCAGACGGGCAACCACTACGACGACAACATCCTGCGCATCGAGAAATACGACCCCGACAAGGTGTGGACGACCATCCTCAACGACGCCGAGCAAGGCTACCCCTACATCAAGCGTTTCCGCCTGGAGCCGTCGGCACGCCCGCAGCGCTATCTGACCGACAATCCCGCGTCGACACTCATAGCGCTCAGCGACGAGTACGGCGCCATGTTCCGCATCACCTTCGGCGCACCCGACGACTACCGCGACCCGCTCACGGTCGACGCCGACGAGTTTATCGGCATCAAGTCGTACAAGGCCCGCGGCAAGCGCCTCACCACCTATGCCATCGCCTCGGTCGAGGAGCTGGAACCCAAGGCGGTGGAGCAACCCGCGCCCGCACTGCCCGACGGCGAACCCGACGGAGAGCCGGCGCCCGACGACGAGCAGAGCGACGACGAAATCCGCGATGAGCTCTCGGGCCAGCAAAGACTCTTCGACTGATGCCGCGCCGCCTCATCCTCCGCTTACTCGCCGCCGCGCTGGCCATCGCATCGGCCACAGGCGCCCGGGCGCAGTCCGACACCGTCGTGCGCCCGGTGCTGTCGCAGTACATGATTGAGGCCGGCTCGGCCCACCCCTGCGACACCTACCTCACCCCGCTGCACTACTCGGGCTGGCAGGGCGCCCTGACCTACGAGCGGATGCAAGCCATGCGCTTCGACCCTGAGCGGTGGGTGATGGCTTTGGGCGGACGTCTCTCGCTGGGCCGCGCACTCAACCCGGCCCGCAACGCCGCCATGTGGAGCATCGCCTTCAACCCCCACTGGACCATGCTGCGCCGCTGGGCACTCCCGGGCGGATTCACCCTCGGCGCGGGAGGCCGAGCAGAAGCTGTCGCCGGAGCGCTCTACCTGGCCCGCAACGGCAACAACCCCGTGGCCGCACGCGGCTCGCTCACCATAGGCGCCGCCGCCCTCGCCGCCTGGAACGGCCGCATCGGTCGCCTGCCCCTCACCGTGGCATACCGGCCGTCGATGCCGCTCACGGGCATTTTCTTCGCCCCCGACTACGACGAACTCTACTATGAGATATGGCTCGGCAACCACAGCGGACTCGTCCACGGGGCATGGCCGGGCAATTACTTCCGCCTCGACAACCTCCTCACCGCCGACCTCCACTTCGGAGCCACCACCCTGCGCCTGGGCTACCGCTGCGGCATATTCTCGCAGCGCGCCTCGGGCATAGTGTCGCGCGAAATCACCCACACCTTCGTGCTGGGCATCTGCACGGAGTGGCTCTCCCTGGGCGCCGGCCGACGCCGCACGCCCGACGCCCGCATCATATCAGCCCTGTACCGATGAACCGCCTCGCCATCCTCGCCGCCATAATCCTCTCCGCCGCACTCGCCTCGTGCCACCACATCGACGAGTGGGACGACGATGCCGCAGGCAACTTCGACGCCCTGTGGAGTATCATCGACCGCCATTACTGTTTCCTCGACGAAAAAGGGGTCGACTGGGACTCGGTCTACACCGCTTACCGCCCGCGCGTCGACACGGTGAAGACTGTCGTGGAGCTTTTCGACCTGTGCTCCGACATGCTCGCCGAGCTGCGCGACGGCCACGTCAACCTCACCTCACCCTTCGCCACCTCCTATTATAAGAAATGGTGGAGCGACTACCCGCAGAACTACGACGAGCGCCTCGTCGAGGAGCACTACCTCCACTTCGGCGGCTACTCCCGCGGCGGCTTCGACTACGCCGTGCTCCCCGACTCCATCGCCTACGTGCGCTACGCCTCCTTCTCCGTCCCCGCCTCCGACACCACCCTCGACTGGATGCTCATGCTGCTGCGCCAGTGCCGCGGCATGGTGCTCGACATCCGCGATAACGGCGGCGGCTCGATGACATCCGTCGAGACCATCGTGCGACGCTTCATCGACCGCCGCATATGCGCCGGATACATCAGCCACAAGTCAGGTCCCGGACGCGACGACTTCTCGGAGCCGTACGCATATTATTACGACCCCGCCGAGGCCGGCCGGCCCACGTGGCTCAAACCCGTCGTGCTCCTGGTCAACCGCAGCACATTCAGCGCCGCCAACAACTTCGCCTCCATCATGGCTCTGCTGCCGCAGGTAACCCTCGTGGGCGACACCACCGGCGGAGGCTGCGGCATGCCCTTCGGCTCAGAGATACCATGCGGCTGGGCCGTGCGCTTCTCCGCCTCTCCCGTCTACGACGCCGAGATGCGCCTCACCGAATTTGGCATCCCCCCCGACCATCACGTCAATCTCGACCCCCAGGCCGCCCTCGACGGCCACGACACCATCCTCGACTACGCGGTCAGTATTCTCCTCAACGAGTAGGGACGCACGGCCATGGTTACAAGCGTCGGTGAGTGCATCGGACGCAACATCGGACGCACGGCCGTGCGTCCCTACTCGTTGACACCGGCGCATCATGAATCATGCATCATGCATCATGCATCAATAACGCGCAGCGGGCCGCCCCCGGGATGGGAGCGGCCCGCTGCGAGGCAGGTAATCAGAGGGGATTACTTGCTGGCAATGCGGTCGGAGACGGTGAGGTACTTGCGACCCTTGGCACGACGACGCGACAGCACCTTGCGGCCCTCGGGTGTGGACATGCGCTCGCGGAAGCCGTGCTTGTTGACACGCTTGCGGTTGGAGGGTTGGAATGTTCTTTTCATTGCCTTGATTATTATTGATTTACTTTATTCAGTGAAAGAGCGATGCGCCGGTGACGGCACATTTCGGGATGCAAATTTAGCAAATTCTCCCGTAAGCGCCAAGCCTTTTTGCCTTTTCGGTGAAAAAAGGCTTGCCTTTCCGCCCTCAGTCAAGTAGGATAATGGTGGCGGAGGCGTTGTCCATGCCGCGCATGGTATCGCCGACAGGCGCGCCGATGTAGGTGGGGTCAGCCACCGTAAACCGCTTGCCGCCGTGGACGATATAGTCGCCGCGCACCTCGTCGGGAAAGTTGATTGCCGCTGCCAGATGTCCGGGATAGTACACCAGCAGGCACTTGAGTCCCAGCAGGTCGCGCACCAGGCGGGTGAGCAGGATGGCACGGTCCTCGCAATCGCAATAGGGGTAGTAAAGAGTCTCGGCGGGGAAGAACGCACGGTCGCCGCCCCACACCTTGTCGTCGTATTCATATACGAAACCCGTCTGAATCCAGTTGAGCAGGCGTTGCACGGCCTCCAGCGGTGTCTGTCCGGCGATAAGAGTGCGGAGCTGCGGATAGACAGTCTGTCTTATGTGAGGGCTTATCGGGGTGTTGGCATACATGGCCCAGCGCGAGGCCGGGTTGGAGCCGACCTTGGAGGTGGGATAAGAAGTGTAGAAGTCGAGCAGATTCTTGTTGATGCTGCTGGTGACGCGGAACTCGGGGTAGCGGCGCGACTGCACGGTGCGCGGCTGCGATATGGACTCGCCGATTTCGGGCAACGTGGGCACCCACAGCGAGAGGCCCGTCTCGCCCTTGAAGCGCGAGGCGCACATCCTGTAAGAGCGGCTCTTGGTGAAATACGGATAGTAAAGCACCAGGTCTTCGACAAGATACGGACGGTCGTAGATGAGGTGCTGCGAGGCAAACATCATATCGAGGGCGCCCTCGTCCGTAAAGGCAAGTCTGACGGAATAGCCCGCCTGGCTTGCCAGATAGGTCATCATGGCAGCACGGGAATCGGAGTCGGCGGAGAGCCGTCCGGCCACGCCTGCCAGCAACCCCATGTACGCCCAGTCGCAGAGCTTCATGGTCTGCCGGGCTTTCATGCAGTCGGCCACGAGGGCGGCGTAACCGGTGCCGCTGAGGCGCGTCCACGCGTCAGCCACCGCATCGGGCGACGTGCCTCCAAGGTGGAATTTCGACGAGGGCGCGCGCAGGCTGACCGTGGTACCAAGAT
>X363_Desmarests_Spiny_Pocket_Mouse__coassemble_1237_pt1 | contig 10163 bp, 7 predicted proteins | sample X363_Desmarests_Spiny_Pocket_Mouse__metabat2_high_PE_004 | metagenome-assembled genome bin X363_Desmarests_Spiny_Pocket_Mouse
GACCCACGGCGCGCACTACGTAGTCGCCGTTGGGCAGTCCGGTCACAATCTGATGCAGCGAGGCGTCGCCGAGGCGGTTGGACGCCGACACCCACTTCTCGGCGTAGACATTTCCGTCCTTCTGCCAACCCACATCGGCCGGTGAGTTGTTGGTCTGACTTTGGAAGCCGTCGTTGACCCAGCCGTCGAGGCCGTTGTTTTCAAACGAAGGATTGACGATGCGGGACGTGTAGTCGGTCTGCTGGGCGACGGCGACCGACGCGAGCGACAGCCCCGCAGTCGCCAGCAGAAAGTGCGCGATCAAGTATTTCATGGTTACGGATAGATTGTAAGATATTGACGAGCGCAAAGATAATACAAATTCTGTCAAATCGCGCTTCCCCCTGGGTTTATTTTGCGGATTCTCAAATTTGTTAATTATTTGCAAATGATGTTTATTATGATTACATTTGCCGCGCATATCGTCAGCAGAGGCCCGATATGGGACTGGGGGCGGGATGCGTTTATCGGCTTGCCGCGTGGCTTGCCAAGACATAATGAAAAGCGTTACATGCGCTTGATTCTTGACTCTTGAGAACTTCGCAACTTCTTTTTGGTACAGTCAAGGATGAAGCAACTGTAGACGCCCGTGGATATGTAATATCTGTCTGCCTTTCGGTCGTGAGGCCGTGGGCAGGTCATATCTTGCATAGAGCGTGGGCTTCTGCGTTGCTCGTCTCCTGTACCGGGCAATGCGAAGGCCTTCAAGAGCGGGACGAGCGACAAGTACAGACTCCCGCGCTTTTCTTATATACAATCTCGACAAAACGGGGTAGCGTTGTCGCCAAAACCAATCAAATCAATGACATTCAAAACATTGAGAAAGAACCTCTATGCAGTAGCCACAGCGTTGCTGGTGTCGGTGACATTTGCCGCCTGCTCAGACGACGACAAAGACAACGCTCCCGTTGTAGAACCCGAAGACCCCGAAACGCCTTGGCAGGGCGCTTGGCGATGCGACTGGGAGGAAGATGATGAAATCCAGTTTCTGGTACTGGATGAGAGCAAAGTCACCCTCTACGAAACTACCTCGGAGCTTCTCGCAGACGGCAAGTATGAAGATAAGACCACAGGGTCGTACCGCTACATCGCCTCAGACGATGCACTCCGCATCACAATATACGGAGAAACGGTGTATGCCGCTATAATGGGGAGTGGTAGCTCCATGTACCTTGAAATCGACGGCAACCTTGACAGCGATGGAGCCCGCTTCCGCCGCGTAGACCGCAGCGAGGTGCCAACCAAGGAGGCCGGCTATGACGAAGATGATGACGATGATGGCGACGATGAAACTGGAGATATGCTCGCGGGCACCTCATGGAAACTGACCTCCATGACGGGGTGGGGCGCCTCTGATTTCTCCGAATACAAGGGCATGCAATTGCGTTTCGGCTCAAATGGCAAAGTGACAGAGTGGTACTCGTCGTCGGAAAGCTATCAGGGTACATACAAGCTCTCGGGTAATTCCGTGAAGTTGGATGGTATTCCCTTTGTGGACGTATGGCTTTGGGACTTCCCTATAACCGTCTCGGGAAACCGTATGACATTGGTCTATAAGGAAGGACATGCATGGCAAACAGATTTTATCTTCACCAAAATATAATCAGTATTAAAGTGATGTAACCGTCGGGGGCGACGTTTGCCGCCCCCGGCTATATAAACTCAAGTCAATGGATTTTGTGAAATACCTACGTTTATTCGTCTGCTGCATGGCTGTCGCAATCGTTGTTTCAGGCTGTGGCGATGATGAGCCGGATGATCTATCAAATGATTGGTCACAAGGCAATGAAACTGAGTCGCCAGTTGAGCCCTCGGAACCTTCACGCCCCAACGAGAGTAAAATACGCTCTCTTATTTCAGAGCATGTGACCTATTCGGCTACTTACAGTGAGTATATGTGGCGCGTACATGTCGAATCGACATTGCATACAGCCCTTTCTGAATCTGATGTTCGTTTCGGCATCGGCCATGGGGATGTCAATGGCATTACCAGTATACATATCGAGGATGAGGCGTATTCATACAAAAGTTACCGCAATGGATCCAAACTGATAATGGACTTTCTTAACCCATTCTGGTCTTATTGGGGATGGGGAATGGAAAATTCCAAGCAGACCCAACAGATATGGTGGGAGTGTGAATCGTCGTATGCGAGCTATCTTTTCCTGCTTGATAAACCTGAATCAGAACTGACTTCAGAGGAGAAGGCATGGCTACCAAAGCTAAAGAAGCAGTTGAATGATTATCAAAGAGAAGCCGATAGGTATTACTCTCCGTCGCTTGAAGTGATGATTGACAATAGAAGGTCCTACAAGATTGCGACTTTCAGCCGTTAACCATGAAGTAAATTATGAGCGTCAAATCATTATATTACATCGTAGTAGGTGCTATGCTGGCGGTCGGGCTGGCATCGTGCGGCGGAGGCGATGGGGTGCAGACTGCGGAGCTTGAGAGGCAGCGCGATTCGCTGTGCTCGCTGGCCGAGGAACGCGGGACGCAGATTGACAGGATGTCGAGCTACTTCGACTCGGTCGCCTCATGCCTCGACTCGATAGCCGTAAACGAGCATCTGTTGCTGCCGGTAATCGACCCCGAGACGAATCGTCCGTACTCCCGCGTGGAGGTGCGCGAGCGCCTGGAGTTGCTCGCAGAGCTTATCAGCCGTCAGCGCGAGCGCATACGTCAGCTCACGGATTCTCTGTCAAATGCCGGGAACTCGCCCGGGGGCGCCGGTCTGTCTAACACGGTGCTCTATCTGACCCAACAACTTGACGAAAAAGAGTCGAAGCTCACGGCGCTGATGGCCGAGCTCAACGACCGCAACCGCAGCATCCGTGAGCTGAACCAACGGATAGGCGCGCTCAGCGACGAGCTGCAACAGAAATCCGAGCAGAACGCCGCACTTACCGAGGCTGTCACCACCCAGTCGGAAATCATTAACGAAACATATGTGCTCATAGGCAGCAAGAAGCAGCTCCAGCAGGCCGGGGCGCTCACCAAGGGCGGTCTGTTCAAAAAGAGCTCGTTCAGTGCCTCTACCATCAACGTGTCGATGTGTCAGAAAGTCGACATACGGCAGTTTAACGAAATCCCGCTCAACTCCCGCAATCCAAAAATCCTGTCGGGCGCCCCGGCGGGTTCTTATCATTGGCAGAGCACGACAGACGGAAAGATACTTGTCATAGACAATGTCCCCGCCTTCTGGAGTCTGTCCAACATCCTTGTAATCCAACTATAATCATTACCACATGAAACGAATAATCTTAACTCTTGCAATCATCATCACAGCGGTATGGAACATCTCCGCACTGGTGCATACAGTACAGCGCGGCGAGACTCTCCAGTCTATCGCACAGGCATACCACCTCACAACACAGCAGCTCATTGATGCCAACCCCGGTGCTGACCAGCTGTTTTTCGTCGGACTGAAGCTAAACATCCCCGAGGTAGCTGCCGCACAGACCCCGGCCGCCCCTGCCGCATCAAGCACCGCGACAACTCAGCAACACCCGCAGTCGGGCAATGTATTTACACAGACTGTCACTGGCGTGGACGATGGTGCCGGTGCCTCCGCCGAAGCACCCGAGGGGTCGGGATGGGGCGTTTTCTATGATTCAAACTTTGGCTTCCTCGAAAAGGTGGAAGGTGTGTCGAATAACTCTCATTGGACGCTGTCGTTCAGTGTCGGAGGAAGCTATTGGTTTACTCAAATATCTAAGGGTGCTTATGCCGCCTTCGGCATCGGGTACGAGTGGATTTCAAGGAGTTATAGCTATAAAACGGGCTATACCTCGCGGGATGAAGTGGATTGGAATCTGCATCTGATATATGTACCGATTCGCTTGGGCTATCGCTTTGTCGTTCCAAGTGAAAAGTTTGACTTTGGTGTGACACCATATTTAGGAATTGATGCCGGGATAAGTGTCGCTGCAAAGTATAAGGTAAATAAAGAGAAGATAAAAACGAAGACAGGCCAGTTCTTCCCGTCCTTCAAGCCCGGACTGATGCTAAGTCTTGGTTCTTTAGATTTAGGCTTCTATTACCGTGTGCCGCTTGGCGACAAGGCAAAGGGAGCATACGACAAGGACGGACACTTCGGCGTAAGCCTTGGCTGGGGTTTCTGACGTGGCAAAGCGCGGTGTGGATTGTTTTCCGCGCATCGCCCGGTGAATAAATGGCGAGCCATCCGCAAAATGCGGATGGCTCGCTGTCTGTGGCTATGGGGATGGGGTCAGTTTTTGAAAACGAGGTCGGCGGCGGCGGGGTCGTAGTCGATGACGATGGGGCGGGTGCGGTCTACTTTCTGCGCCAGGATGTCCTTGGAGAGCTGGTTGAGTACGAGGCGGTGGATGGCGCGCTTGACGGGACGGGCGCCGAATTCGGGGTCGTAGCCCTCGTCGGCAAGGTAGCTCAGGGCGGCTGGCGTCACTTCCATGTCTATGCCGCCGGAGGCTTTCAGCATCTTGCGTATGCCCTTTATCTGCAGGCCTACGATTTCCTCAATCTCGGCGCGGTTGAGCGGGGTGAACATGATAATCTCGTCGATACGGTTGAGAAACTCCGGCCGGATGGTCTGCTTGAGCATGTCGAGCACCTGTGTCTTGGTCTGCTCGATGGTGTCGGTGCGGTTGTCCGGGGTCATCTTGGCGAAGTTGTCGCGGATGAGCGCCGAGCCCATGTTGGAGGTCATTATGATGATGGTGTTCTTGAAGTTGACGTTGCGCCCCTTGTTGTCGGTGAGGCGTCCGTCGTCGAGCACCTGGAGCAGGATGTTGAACACGTCGGGATGGGCCTTCTCAATTTCGTCGAAGAGCACGACCGAGTATGGCTTGCGGCGCACCGCCTCGGTGAGCTGGCCGCCCTCGTCGTAGCCCACGTATCCCGGAGGCGCGCCGACCAGACGCGATACGCTGTGCTTCTCCTGGTATTCGCTCATGTCGATGCGGGTCATCATGTTTTCGTCGTCGAAGAGATACTCGGCCAGGGCCTTGGCCAGCTCCGTCTTGCCCACGCCCGTGGTGCCCAGGAAGATGAACGAGCCGATGGGACGGCGCGGGTCGTTGAGTCCGGCGCGGGAGCGGCGCACGGCGTCGGCTATGGCCGTGATGGCCTCCTCCTGTCCGATGACGCGCGAGTGGAGCTCCTGCTCCAGATGGAGCAGCTTCTCCTTCTCGCTCTGAACCATCTTGTTGACCGGGATGCCGGTCCAGCGCGACACCACGTCGGCGATGTCCTCGGCGTCGACCTCCTCCTTGATGAGGGCGCGGTCGCCCTGCATGGCGCGGAGCTGCTCCTGGATGGCAGCGTTCTCCTGCTCTTTCTGCTGAATCGACGAGTAGCGTATCTCGGCCACGCGGGCGTAGTTGCCCTCGCGCTCGGCGCGCTCGGCCTCGAAGCCCAGCTGCTCGATGTCGATCTTGTTCTGCTGGATACGTCCGATGAGCTCTTTCTCGGCCTTCCACTTGGCGGAGTATTCCTTCTCCTCCTCGCGCATCGAGGCGATTTCCTTTTCGATGTCGCGCACCTTGGCATCGTCGCCCTCGCGTTTTATGGCCTCGCGCTCGATTTCCTTCTGTGCGATGCGGCGGGTAATGTCGTCGAGCGCCTGCGGTACCGAGTCAATCTCCAGCTTCAGCTTCGATGCGGCCTCGTCGATGAGGTCGATGGCCTTGTCGGGGAGGAAGCGGTCGGTGATGTACCGCTCCGAGAGCTGTACGGCCGCCACGACAGCCTCGTCGCGGATACGTACCTTGTGGTGGTTTTCGTAGCGCTCGCGCAGGCCGCGGAGGATGGCGATGGCGCTGAGCTCGTCCGGCTCGTTGACCATCACCTTTTGGAAGCGGCGCTCCAGCGCCTTATCCTTTTCGAAATACTTCTGATACTCGTCGAGGGTGGTGGCGCCGATGCTGCGGAGCTCGCCGCGGGCCAGTGCCGGCTTGAGGATGTTGGCGGCGTCCATTGCCCCCTCGCCCTTGCCCGCGCCTACCAGGGTATGTATCTCGTCGATGAAGAGGATAATCTCGCCGTCGGAGGATGTCACCTCGTTGACGATGGCCTTCAGGCGCTCCTCAAACTCGCCCTTGTACTTGGCGCCGGCAACCAGCGCGCCCATGTCGAGCGAGTAAATCTGCTTGGAACGCAGGTTCTCGGGCACGTCGCCGCGCACGATGCGGTGAGCCAGGCCCTCGGCGATGGCCGTCTTGCCCGTACCTGGCTCGCCGATGAGCATGGGATTGTTCTTGGTGCGGCGGCTCAGAATCTGGAGCACGCGGCGTATCTCCTCGTCGCGCCCGATGACCGGGTCGAGCTTGCCCGAGCGGGCGCGCTCGTTGAGGTTGACGGCATATTTTGACAGTGCGTTGTAAGTTTCCTCGGCGCCTTGGTCGGTGACTTTCTTGCCCTTGCGGAGCTCCTCGATGGCGGCCTGCAGCTCGCGGGCACCCAGGCCCGCGTCCTTCAATATGGTGGAGGCAGACGAGCGTACCTCGAAAAGCGCCGTGAGCAGCGCCTCCAGCGTGACATACTCGTCGCCCATCTTCTTGGATACGTCGATGGCTTTCTGAAGCACATCGTTTGATTCGCGGCTCAGGTACGGCTCGCCGCCGCTCACGCGCGGCAGCGCGGCCATCTCGCGGTCGACCTGGGCGGCGATGGAGGCCGGATTGGCGCCGATTTTCTGGAAGATGAACTTTACCAGACTCTCGCCCTCGTCCATCACGCCCTTGAGCAGCGCAACCGGCTCGATGGACTGCGACCCGGCGGCACGCGTCAGCTCGACGGCCTTCTGAATGGCCTCCTGCGACTTGATGGTGAAGTTATTGAAATTCATAAGAGATGAATTTTAGGATTCGTTATAGACAGATAACAAATCCCGTGCCACTTTGGTTTGTCACACATCAGTCCGCGCCGACGCGGCTATATTTATACGGTTACGCGGGCGTAGGGGGGGGCGTCGTAGGGGCAGAAGTCGCCGTCGAGGTATTTGAAGTAGCCGGCCATGGCCACCATGGCTGCGTTGTCGGTGGTGAACGTACGCTCGGGTATGAATGCCTCGATGCCGCGCCGGGCGCAAAAGTCGGCCACGGCGGCGCGGACGCCGCTGTTGGCGCTCACGCCGCCGCCGATGGCCACGGTGCGCACGCCGGTGGCGTCAACCGCCGCGGCCAGTTTTTCCAGGAGGATGCTGATTATGGTGGCCTGAAGCGAGGCGGCCAGGTCGGCACGGTTGTGCTCCACGAAGCCGGGGTCGGTCTTCACGGCGTCGCGCAGTGTGTACAGAAACGATGTCTTGAGTCCGCTGAAGCTGTAATCCAGCCCCGGGATGTGCGGACGGGCGAAGCGGAAGCGCGTGGGGTCGCCCTGGGCGGCGAGGCGGTCGATATGAGGGCCGCCGGGGTAGGGAAGTCCCATCACCTTGGCGCATTTGTCGAATGCCTCGCCTGCGGCGTCGTCGATGGTGCGTCCGAGTATCTCCATGTCGCTGTATGAGCGCACCAGTATGAGCTGGCTGTTGCCACCCGAGATGAGCAGGCACAGGAAGGGGAAGCCGGGCACGCGGTCGTCGGGGGCGCGGCGTACGAAGTGGCTCAGCACGTGGCCGTGCAGGTGGTTGACGTCGACCATGGGGATGCGCAGGCCCAGCGACAGCCCCTTGGCGAAGCTTGTGCCTACGAGCAGCGAGCCCAGCAGCCCCGGGCCACGGGTGAAAGCGATGGCGCTCAGTTCGCGGGCCGTGATGCCGGCACGGCGCAGGGCCGTGTCGACCACCGGCACTATGTTCTGCTGATGGGCGCGCGAGGCCAGCTCCGGCACCACGCCGCCGTACTCCTCGTGGACGCTCTGCGAGGCGATGACGTTGCTGCGCAGGATACCGTCGGTGATGACGGCCGCGCTGGTGTCGTCGCACGACGACTCTATGCCCAGGATATGTACCGGCGCAGCCATCAGAAGATATAACTTATGCCTACGGTGGCGATGAACGACGAGTAGCTCTTGACAAGGCAGTATCGCGCCTCCATGTTGAGCATGAGCGACGATGAGCAGCGCAGGTCGAAGCCGGCGCCGGCGTTGAGTCCGAAACGGTTGACGTGGTCTGTGGCGTCGCCGTGGTCGGCGTGGCCGTGGCGGTTCCATGAGTTGAACGTGAGGCCGGCCAGGGGGTATAGGGCGGTGCGGCCGCTCTCCGACAGTCCGAAGGGGAAGTGCATGTCCAGGTCGATGAGCAGGGCGTCCTGGTCTTTGTTGCGGAATGCGCAACTTATGGCAGGGGCTATGCGCAGGTGCCTGGAAAACGTATATCTGAACGTAAGCCCGGCCAGTGCCGAAGAATTGTGGGAGATGTAGCCGAGCTTGGGGCCAAGGGTCTTCTCGCCGCGGGTGGTCTGGGCCGATGCGCCGGCGATGATGCCGACGGCGAGCGCTGTGAGTAGCAGAAGACGTTTGAGCATATCTATTATTTAATGGTAGTTGAGTAGGAGGGTATGGTATCGGTGGCCGGCGTAGTCTTGCGACGCCGGTGGAAGAGGGTGTCGAAGTCGCGGCGGAAGGCGATGCCGACGCCCTGGGTGGTGGCGGCGGTGCGCACGTAGTAGTTCTGGTCGTTGTATCGGTTGTAGGCCTTGAGGCGCCAGGTACCGCGCGGATTGAGCAGATACTCGATGTCGAAGTCGCCCACAAACTGGTTGGTGTTGAGCGAGCGGTCGCGGTAGCCGAAGTTGCCGTTGAAGAGCAGGCGGTTGTTGAGCAGTCGGCTCGACAGAGCCAGGTCGACCTCGACGTCGGAGAAGTCGCCGCGGTCGCTGCGCAGGTTGGGAGCGATGCTCCAGTTGTCGCTCAGCTTGCCCAGGATGCTCGACAGCTGCGAGGAGATGGTCGACGACGCCACCGAGAAGAGCTCGTTGCCACGGGTCGACGAGGTATATTCGGGCGTATAGAACCGGTTGAGGGCGAGCAGGTAGATAATCTGCCGGTTCATCATCTCCTCGGTCGAGATGATGGAACGCACCTTGCGGTAAGTGTCGCTGGTAAGGGTGGGGAAGCGCAGGTCGAAGGCGATGTCGGGCTGGCGCATGTCGCCGGTGACCTTCATCAGCGCCTGCACGGGCACGTTGGTGCGGTTGAGGTCCTTGTCCTGGAGGAACGACTCGTCCAGGTCGCTCAGGTTGGCGTTGACCGAGTATGCAGCCTCGATGTCGAGCTGCGCCGAATACGGGTCGCCGCGGAATGTGATGCTGCTGCCCGGGTCGATGGTGAAGTCCTTGATGATGATGTCCTGGAGGGTGAAGTTGTAGCTTCCGCGCTCGAGGGTGTATGTGCCGTACATGCGCAGGTCGTTGTCGGCCGAGTTGTAGGTCAGGCGCAGGTCGCCCTCGCCGCGGGCGCGTATGCGGTCGCCGCCCACCGGGTCCATCACTATCACCATCCGGGCTTCCGGTGTGATGTCGACGCGTATGTCCATCAGATACGCCGACGGAGAGTCGTCGCCCGCGGTCGACATGCGGTCGCGCAGAGCCTTCACCACCGCCGGGGTGTCGTCTGGTACCACCAGCAGGGTATCCTCGACCTGCACGACGGTGCGGTCGCGGAACGTCAGAAACGAGTACTGCTCGGCGTCGAGGCGGTCTGACAGCTCGAATGTGAAGGTCGAGCGCGGCGCCGTCGACATCTGCACGTCTATCTCCACCACACCAGGCCGGCCCTTGACGCTTGCACCGCCGTTGCCGTAGACCACGCCGTACCAGTCGGGGCTCTGCTCCTTGGTGACATTGTAGCTCAGGAAGTCGCGTGCGCCGGTGATGCGGAAGTCAAACACCGGGTTGTGGAAAAAGTCGTGGGTCAGCCATCCGTTGAGCATCGCCGTGTGACCCTCGACGTCGCGTATGGTGATGTCGGCGAGGTCTATGACGCCCGGGCGGATGTGTATCGAGTCGGTGGCCGAGTACCAGGTGTTGGTGAAATCAATCTTCAGCCGCAGGTCTTCGGCATATATGTCGCCCTCCATGTCGATGTCCTTGAACGTGCCGAAGAGCCGGGCGCGTCCCGATGCGTATCCCTCGACGTCGGATGCGAAAGCCGACATGAATGGCTTCATGAACCCGACCTTGATGTGGTGCGCGTCGAAATTG
>X363_Desmarests_Spiny_Pocket_Mouse__coassemble_1259_pt1 | contig 10043 bp, 5 predicted proteins | sample X363_Desmarests_Spiny_Pocket_Mouse__metabat2_high_PE_004 | metagenome-assembled genome bin X363_Desmarests_Spiny_Pocket_Mouse
TCCTTATGCCGGACATGGACAAGGCCGTCGACCGCATCAACCGGGCGATGGGCTCGAAAGAGAAAATCATGGTGTACGGCGACTACGACGTGGACGGCACCACTGCCGTGGCGCTCGTGTACCGCTATCTTCAGAATTTCTACTCCGAGATTGACTTCTACATCCCCACCCGCTACGACGAAGGCTATGGCATATCCCGCCAGATTATCGACCACGCGGCCGACGACGGCGTCAAACTCATCATCATCCTCGACTGCGGCATCAAGGCCATCGACGAGATACGCTACGCCGCCACACGCGGCATCGACTTCATCATCTGCGACCATCACGTACCCGACGCCGAGCTCCCGCCGGCCGTGGCCATCCTCAATCCCAAGCTCGACGGCTCTACGTATCCGTGCCGCTATCTGTCGGGCTGCGGCGTGGGCTACAAGCTGATGCAGGCCTTCTCCATCTCCAACGGCATCGGCACGGCCGAGCTTGAGTCGATGCTCGACCTGGTGGCGGTGAGCATCGCCGCCGACATCGTCCCGATGGTCGACGAAAACCGCGTCATGGCCTACATGGGGCTCAAACGCCTCAACAGCAATCCCAACCTGGGGCTGCGCGCCATCATCCGCACCTGCGGCCTCGGCGGCAAGGAAATCACCATCTCCGACGTCATCTTCAAGATAGGCCCCCGCATCAATGCGTCGGGTCGCATGCAGAGCGGCCGCGAGGCGGTGGAGCTGCTCGTGGCCCGCGACAGCAAGGACGCCGCCCGCAAGAGCCTCGCCATCGACCAGTACAACAAAGACCGCAAGGAGCTTGACAAGCGCATCACAGAGGAGGCCAACTCCATCCTCGAGGCACGAGGCGAGATGTATTCGCCCAAGAAGTCGATTGTAATCTACAACAAGGACTGGCACAAGGGCATCATCGGCATCGTGGCATCACGCCTGACCGAGCTGTACTACAAGCCCTCGGTGGTGCTGACATTCGCCAACGGCCTGGCCACGGGCTCGTCTCGCTCGGTGCAGGGCTTCGACATCTACAAGGCGGTCGACTCGGTACGCGACCTGCTTGAGAATTTCGGCGGCCATCCCTATGCGGTGGGGCTGTCGCTGCGCGAGGAGAACCTGCCCGAATTTACCCGCCGCTTTGAGGAATATGTGGCCTCTCACATCCTGCCCGAGCAGCAGACTCCGGTCATCGACATAGACGCATTCCTCAATTTCGCCCAGATTACCCCTGAGCTGGTGTCGACCCTGCGGCTCTTCACCCCCTTCGGCCCGGGCAACCAGAAGCCCACTTTCTGCACGCGCGGCGTCAAGGATTTCGGCACGAGCATGCTCGTGGGAAAGCACCTGGAGCACATCAAGCTGGAGCTGGTCGACGACTCGTCGGGCAAGGTCATCAACGGCATAGCCTTCAACATGGCGCGGTATTTCGACTACATCCATGCTGGCAAGCCCTTCAACATCTGCTACACCATCGAGGAAAACAAACACCGCAACGCCACCTCGCCCATCCAGCTCCTCGTGCGCCAGATACGCACCGCATCCGACACCGACTGACACCTCCCGCCCGGTGGAACCCATCGACATCCTGCGCCGATACTGGGGCTACGACTCCTTCCGCGAGTGCCAGGCCGAAATTATCGGCTCGGTGCTTTCCGGGCACGACACCATCGGCCTGTTGCCGACGGGCGGAGGCAAATCGGTGACGTTCCAGGTACCGGCCATGCTCCTGCCGGGCGTCACCATCGTGGTGACGCCGCTCATCTCGCTTATGAAAGACCAGGTGGACAACCTCGCCGCGGCCGGCATCCCGGCCACCGCCGTCCACTCCGGGCTTACTCGCGCCGAGCGCACCGTCGCGCTGGAGCGCATCCGCCTCGGGCGTGTGCGCGTGGCATACTTCTCGCCCGAAAAACTCACCGCCAGCGACTTCGCCGCCGAAATCAAAACATGGCAGGTGAGCCTGATTGTGGTCGACGAGGCCCATTGCATCTCGCAGTGGGGCTACGACTTCCGGCCACCATACCTGCGCCTGGCCACCCTGCGCGACCTGCTGCCCGGAATACCCGTACTCGCCCTCACCGCCTCGGCCACTCCGCGGGTGGTGGCCGACATAGCCGCGCGCCTGCGCATGGACAGTCCGGCCATCTTCTCGCGCTCCTTCGCCCGCGACAACATCAGCTATATCGTGCGCCGCACCGACGACAAAGAAGCCGAGCTGCTGCACATACTCAGCTCCACATCCGGCTCGGCCATCGTGTATGTGCGCTCGCGCGAGCGCACCGGGCGCCTCGCCTCGCTCATAGCGGCGGAAGGTATCACGGCGGGATTTTACCACGCCGGTCTCGACGCACACGACAAGCCCTTGCGGCAGGATGAATGGATGTCGGGGCGCCTGCGCGTGATGGTGGCCACCAACGCCTTCGGCATGGGCATCGACAAACCCGACGTGCGCCTCGTGGTACACTATGACCTGCCTCCGTCGCTCGAGGAGTATTATCAGGAAGCGGGCCGTGCCGGACGCGACGGGCTGCCGTCATTCGCCGTCACCCTGGCCAACCCGACCGACAAGGCTCTGATGGCACGCCGTCTCAGCGAGGAATTTCCGGGCCGCGAATATATACTGAATGTGTATGACCGCCTCGGGGTCTTTCTCAACGTCTCGGTGGGTAGCGGCTACGGCCAGGTGTACGAATGCGACTTCCGCAAGCTGTGCCGCACATTCAAGCTCCAGGAGCGCCCCACCCTGTCGGCACTGCGCATCCTCACGCTGGCCGGAGCCATCGAGTACAGCGACGACACCGACGCCCGCGCCAGGGTGATGGTGACGGTTGCGAAGCGCGAGCTGTACTCGGTGCCGCTCGACCCCGTGTGCGATACCGTCCTGCGCGAGCTGCTGCGCACGTACACAGGGCTGTTCGCCGATTTCGTGCGCATCAGCGAGGACGCCGTCGCCATCAAGGCCCGCATGAGTGTCGACGCCGTATATGAGGCGCTTCTCACCATGAGCAGAATGCACATCCTGCAATATGTGCCGCGACGCGAAGTGCCCTATGTGCTGTATCCAACCTCGCGCGAGGAGAGCCGCCACGTGGTCATACCCCGCGCAGTCTACGAAGACCGACTCGCCGTGGCACGCGAGCGCATGGAAGCCATGCGCGACTATGTATTCGACGACTCATCGTGCCGCGTGAGCCGCATGCTCCGCTACTTCGGACAGGCCGACGCATCGCCATGCGGCCGGTGCGACATCTGCCGCGCCAGTCGGGCGCGGCGTCCAGCAGACGACTACTCCGCAGGGGTGCGCGCCATCCTCGCCAGCCATCCCGACGGCCTCCGCGCCGATGACCTTCGCCTATACTACCGGGGCGAACGCTATGCCGATGCCATCCAGGCGCTCCGCCGCATGGCCGATGAAGGCTCGGCCAACCTTACCGACGGCATATTCATACTACAAAAATAGTTGATACCAACGTTTTTCGCACCAGGGTTAAACACTGTTAACCATGTATATCAACATTGCTCAGGCAGCAACCACGTCAATAATAACAAATTGACAGCAAATACGCATCGCTACCCCCATTTTACCGTTGCCTCCACTGGACGCGCACCATCCGACACTAAAGAATGTTAATACCCGGTTAAAAAAACGCTGCAACACTTGCACAGACGCCACACAGTCGATACATTTGCAACGTGTTTTTCATGGTATAGATTTAAGGTTAATCAGATTGGTTGTCGTGATGACAATCAATTTTTTTGTGCCTTGTGCAAGCATTTCCGCTTGTTATCACCATTTTTTCTGTGAAACAGTATGTTACAAATGCCTCAACTTTTTTTAATCTTGTGCGATAATCTCACTTTCCGTGCTCGATTGAACCAGTATGTTTACAAATAGTTTACAGTTTCTCTATGGCAAATTTTAAACCTTGCGTCCGCAACCAGCGAAAGGATGGTCTGTACACGGTCTATATACGCATTACTCACAACCGGCAGGTGGCTTACATCAAAACGAACAAGCTCGTAAGGCAGGATGGGCTTGACCGCAAAGGCGATATTTGCGATAGTTTTGTATTGCGCTCTTGCTATAATCTCATCGACGGCTATTCCGCGACGCTCAATGAATTGGATTTACGGAATCTGTCAGCCGCGGAGTTGAAGACTTGCCTTGAGTGCAAAGGTATAACGCTTTCTTTCGGGGAGTTCGCAAGTCAATATATCGATGGCATGATTGACCGGGGTCAGATTCGGACTGCAAATATCTACCGTGCAGCTGTCAAGTGTCTTATGAATTATTGCCACGGCGATGTCAAGTTTGATTTCCTGACGCATGCTGTACTCAAACGCTGGATTGACAGTCTTGACGGGACTAAGCGGGCGAGAAGTCTGTACCCGGTATGCATACGGCAGATTTTCAAGGAGGCTTTCTTGCGTATGTCTGACCCGGCGGAGTCGCTGCCGCGTTTGGCTGTGAATCCGTGGACGCGTATTGTCATCCCGGGGAATACTTCGTCGAATAAACGGGCTATCCCGGCTGAGGAGTGCCGCAGGTTTTTCTCGTGGGCCTGCCCTGAGGGGAAGGGCTACGCAAGGATGCGGCTTGGGCGTGATGTTGCGCTGATGTCGTTCTGTCTTGCCGGAATGAACACTGTCGATATATTGCGTCTGAAAAAGTCGGATTACGATGGCGAGGTCATCCGCTACCGCCGTGCCAAGACTCGCTCCAGGCGAAGTGATGGCGCGTATTTTGAGATAAGGGTGCCGGAGATGGTCAGGGATGTGGTTGCCCGGTATCTCGCAAAGGATGAATCGGAATATCTGTTTAGGTTTGCGGAGCGGTATGCGGATGACAAGACGTTCAACACTGTTGTCAACGCAGGCATCAAGCTTATATGCGACTTGATAGGCTCGGAGCGGTACTCGGTATATACTTTCAGACACTCGTGGGCGACGATAGCGCAGAATGACATGGAGGCGTCGTTCGCAGAGGTGGGGCTTGCCTTGAATCACAGCGGGGGGCATAAGGTGACGAAAGGTTATGTCAAGTTTGATTTCTCACCAGTATGGCGGCTCAATGAGAGAGTCCTGGATTTCGTGTTTTTCTCTGACAGGGAGAGTAAGCTCCATATCCGGGAAAACAGTCATAAGCAAGCGGAGGAGGAGGCTTTCGCTTTGAGCGCCGGCAATCTTATAAAGGCTTGCGCTTTTTTTCAAGGGCGCTGTGTTGCCTCGTTTGAGGATATTGGATACAATGACATCGAGGACGTGACGGCGGCTCTTGTGGCTCGGTTGCCAGGCGATATTCCGTACCGGGCGATGGTGCAATTTAAGATTGTCAATCTCGACCGAGGCGGAAAAGTATATGCCTGCGAATATCAGAAAGAGGGGTGATTCTGTGGACCTGCGGGAGGGGGAAGGGGGTGGGCCAGCCGGAGGGGTTGGTTACATGCGCAGCCCCAGAAAATGAATTTTTCCTCGCGTGTGTGCATACGCGCGCGGCGACGAGAATAATAACTCGTAAGAGTTATTTATTTTTCTTTTATTTTCTTTTTATCTAAGAAAGGTTTCGGAAGAAATGCCCTTTTCTTCCGAAGTTTTCCGAAGTTATCGGCTTTTCTTCGGAAGTTATGGCCTTAACTTCGGAAGTTATGATATTAACTTCGGAAGTTATAGGTTTTTCTTCGGAAATTATTTTGCCCTAAAACCTGCAAAAATATCCCGTTTTCGGGGTCTTGAAACTGCATGTTTTTCCGTTGTTTTTTGCTTAATTTTTCAATCCGGGAAGAAATGCCCTTTTCTTCGGAAGTTATGATTTTTGAGGTGTCTTTGAACGCAAAGGAAGAGAGGGGCAAAACGGGGGTATGGATGGATAGCTTGGGGTCTAAAAGTAGATGAAAATAGATGGCGCGGGCTATTGGATGTCGTTCTCGGCGGCGAGGCGTGCAAGCCGCTCTTCGATGGTGGTGGTGACTTCCCCCGACAGCGAGACCTCGGCAGATACGGATTGCATCTGTGGGGTGTGGTAGCGCAGCAGGCGCTCTTGTATTGCGGCCCGGTCTTTCGGTTCCATCATCGCCATGTCAAGGTCGAAACGCGACACGACCGAGCCGGGGGGCATGTGTATTGCAGCTGCGATTTCTTCGTCGTCTAACGTTATGTTCGGCTCAAAGTAGGCTGTTGACTGCGCCCGAAGGTGTTCTTTGAGTGGATGTGGTTTGTTTGGGGTGCCTTTTTGTCGGCCACCGGTTTTTCTGCCTTGTGCCATGTGACTAAAAAGTTAAAGATGTGATGCAAATGTAGGGGTTTATCTTTGTCGGGTATTTATAACTTTTTAATCGTCACGACATGATAGGGTCAGCTATAAGCGCAGCAGCGGGCATCGGAGGTGCAATCTTCGGCGGAATATCCGCATCCAAGGCCATGAAGCGGGCTAAGAGGATAGTCGAGGGTCAACTGCGTGATAATCAGAATTGGTATGACCGCCGCTATAATGAGGATGCGACGCAACGCGCTGACGCACAGCGTATCCTCACTATGACCAATGAGAATATCCGCCAACGTAATCAGCAGGCTGCTGGGACGCAAGCTGTGATGGGTGGCTCGGAGGAGAGTGTGGCGGCTGCAAAGGCTGCCAATAACCAGGCGCTCGCTGATGCTACCTCGCAGATTGCGGTGGCTGGTGAACGCCGCAAAGACCAGATTGAGCAGCAGTATCTACAGACCAAGAGTGAGCTAAACGACCGGCTGCGTGCTATCGAGGTCGGAAAGGGCGCGGCGGTGACTCAGGCGATAGGCGGAGTTACATCTGCTGCTGGAGTCCTGGGGGAGAGTATTGATGACTATTTGGACTCAAGAAAAGGTTGAGTGATGGCCGAAAAAGATGATAAAGGTTGGCCGTTTGCTGCCTCGGCCGCGCCGTATTCCGAAGCGCCGGCATTTGAGCCATCGCCCAAGCGGGAGCAGGAGGATGTGACGGGTGTTGAGAATGTACGCTATGACCGTGGGGCAAAGGTCGATAATCCTGCCACACCGCAAGAGGCGGTGCACAGGGAGCTGACCGCAAAGCCCGAGCCGTTTGAGGGGTCGACCGGCGATGATCTGCTTGCATGGCTCGACCGCCAGCTCGCATCGTATAAGCCGCTGACGCCGGAGCAACTGAAGAAGTTGCGGAAGCGCCAGGCAGCACGGCGGATTATGACCAGCATCGGCGACATGGGCCGCGCTATAGCCAATATGTTGGCGACATCGCAGTATGCTCCCAATGCCTATACAGAGCAGAGCGGGCTGTCGGAACGTATGCAGGCTCGGTACGAGCGGGAGAAAGCGCAGCGGGATGCCGACGATGAGCGCTGGTACAGATATGCGATGATGCGTCAGAAGCTAATGGCCGACGGTGCGGAGGCAGCGAGAAAGCAGCATCAGCAGAATGTCACTCTCCAACTGAAGTTGAATGAGGACGCCCGTCGGCAAGCCAAGGCAGACTATGATGCCGAGATGGCCGACATCGACCTTCAGATTAAGATGGGAAAACTTGATTATGAAAAGGCGCGGAAGCGCATTGCCGATGCTAAGGCGGCGCTTCAAGAGGCATATGCGTCACACGCCGATGAGCTGGTGATGTCGCAAGTCAGCAAAAACAACCGCGCGCATATCGGCAGCGGGCGCAGCGGTGGCGGTATGCCCGCCGAATATATCGTCCGCTTTTCCGACGGGCACGAGGAAAGATTCCACAGTGAGGCCTCTGCCCGTAATAACGCTGCAACGCGCGGCGGCACTTATATCACGACTCCATCGACTACAACGAATACAACCACTTCCCGGGATATGCGTGGCCCGAAAACAAAAACATCAACCGTAACCCGCGATGTATCTACACCGCGAGTAGCTATTGACTGGGACTAAAGATTATGGCAGAAGACAGAATATCGAGCAATCGACGTAAATTATATAACATACTTTCGCAGCATGTTTCCAACCTGGGCACCTACGAGGAGTTTGATGCCAGGATGAACGAAGAAAGTAACCGGCGCAAGGTTTATGACGTGGCGCAGCAACGCATCTCCAATGTCGGCACTTATGAAGACTTTGAGTCCCGGATATATGAAGCTCCGACAGTGACTCCGGCAGCCGCAACGACGTCGCCGAGCGTGCCGTCTGCAGATGCGGGATGGCAGCCGACCGAAACGGAGAAGATTGCGATGCAGGCTCAGGTTGATGATATCATGCGTGGGTATGATGCTGCGACCCGCTCGCTAGGTCAGCAGGTGACGCGGATGGTCGAATCACAGACGCCCGAGGGGCGCCAGCGGCAGCGTGTGGCAGAGCGCACTGCGCGCGGCATGGGGATTGAGACCCGGTTGATGGGACTGACAACGTCGCCTGAGTCTGCGGCGGCCGACAGCAGCCACTCGGAGGGAGAGTCAGAGATGTCGACGGTAAGTCGAGCCACGCCCAAGGTTAGCGGAGTGAAAATAGCCGAAGGTGTACCGACAGCCGAGTGGCAACTGGTCGATGGCCGCACAACCACTGACCGTAGCGAGGCCGACCTCGCGGCACATGCAGCCCGTAGCGCCCGACTGATGGATAGTTTCACAGGGCGTATGAAAGAGAACGGCCTCAACCCGACAGATAAGGATGACGTGGGTACGCAGGCATTTATTGACGGTGTCATGTCTGGTCGAGAGGGTAAGGAATTTGAGCAGACGCGCGAGTTTATGTATGATATGGGGCTTGACATCCGCAATGGCCGGCACGTGAAATGGGCGGTGAATGGCGATGCCCGTTCAGTGCTGCAATATCAGATTGAGCAGACCGAAGCCCGACTCCGTGACGCACACCGCCGCAGAGATGAGAACCGCTCACGGGAGGAATCGAGCGGCGGGATTCTGATGCAGATTGGCCGTAATGCCTCGGCTGCGACCGCGGGGATGCACCCGACTCCTCACGAGGATATCGCACAGAATGCTGACGATAAGGAAATACGCGAACTTACCAATCTCCTGGCCGGTCAGGAAGCAGCTCTGCGCAAGTATGACCAGGCGAAAAGCGCTGAAGAAATGAGCGCGGCCGCCAAGATTGGTTATGGCCTGTGGACCGGTCTTACTGACCCGAATACTTTGACAATGGGTGCATATGATGCCTCAGGCTGGAAAGGTATCCGCGACAGCGGTATCGCCGGCATGGGAGCGCGCTATCTCAATGAGCAGATGCCCAATGCCGGAGGCCTGTACAGCGGCGCGCGGTTTGTCGGCGAGATGCTTGGCGACCCTATCACCTATATAGGGTTGGGTGCAGGTGCCGCAGGCACAAGTCTTGCCAATGCCGGTGCGCGCCGTGTGATGCTGAAAGGCATGGAGAAAGATGTGGCACGGCGATATATGGCACAGCGCTTAGGTTATCGCATGTTTGGCCAAGGAGCAGGTATGGGCGCCAATCTCGGCGCATTCGAAGGGCTGCGGGATGTGCGGCAGCAGTGCATGGAAGGCGGTTGGCGCGATGACGAGGGCAATTTCCATGAGGGCTTCTCGCTGAATCATGCCATCCGTCAGGGTGGTCACGGCTTCATGTTGGGTGTGCCGATGGGCATATGGGGCGCCGGCTGGGGCAATGTCGGCAGGTTTGTGACCGGTAAGGCCGCTACGGCGGGAGGCAAGGTTGCGGCACAGGGGGCGACTAAAGCAGCGGACATCGTCGGTGAGGGTACCATATTTGCCGCGCCTGAAATTTATGAGTTTCAGACGATGGACGATGCCGGGTTTGACCGGCTGTATGCCGAGCATTTCGGGTATGCCGGTGAGACAGACCCGGCTAAGCGTAGTGCGGCTCGTGAGGCGGCCCGAAATACGCTGGGCTGGGACGCGTGGAGGAATTCGCAGGCGATGGTCGTCGGCATGAAGCTTGCGGGAGGCCTAAAGAAAGCCGGAGCGAGGGCGCTTGACGGAGTGGCGCATCCTTTCGAGGCAGTGAAAGACATAAAGACTCGCATCGACGAGCTGCGCGGGGCAGACGGCCGCGTCCACCTAGGTTTTACCGAGCGTGTGAGGG
>X363_Desmarests_Spiny_Pocket_Mouse__coassemble_1319_pt1 | contig 9628 bp, 8 predicted proteins | sample X363_Desmarests_Spiny_Pocket_Mouse__metabat2_high_PE_004 | metagenome-assembled genome bin X363_Desmarests_Spiny_Pocket_Mouse
CTCCAGGGCGATGCGCCACGGTGCACCTTGGGGATTGTGACCGCGCACGGCCACTTCGCCGCCGATCTCGACCATCCAGTCGGTGGCGCCGCAGCGGCCGAGGGCGGCGGCCACACGGTCGACGCCGTAGCCCTTGGCCACGGCGGAGAAGTCGAAGCTGGTGCGCGGGTGTGCTTTGTATAGCCGGAGGCCGTCGATGCGGCAGCGGCTGATGCCGACGGTGACGAGGGCGCTGTCGATAGCCTCGACGGAGGGCATCTCTTCCTCGTCGACATGCGACGGGCCGAATCCCCACAGGTCGACCAAGGGCATCACAGTAGGATCGAAGGCGCCGCCCGAGAGAGCGCTTACCCGCTGTGACAGGGCGAATACCTCGGCAAACATGGAGTCGACCGCGATGGGGCCACACGTGCGTGTGTCGTTGACGCGCGACACGGTCGACGAGGGGTCGAACATCGACAGGGAGCGCTCGACGCGGCGCATCTCGGCCAGTATGCTGTCGTGCAGGTCGCGGTCGGCGCGGTACGTAATATGGTAGGTGGTGCCCCACACGCTGCCGGCGGCGCGGCGGTAGGTCTGCGGACGGCTGCAGGCGCCGAGGAGCATGGCGATGGTGACTAAGGTAAGGATTCGGCTCATCGTTGTGGATATTTTATGCAAATTTAGCTATTTCGAATAAGCATCCGTAGGGCAAAAAACGTTATTTTTGCCAAAAGACTCAAATTACATAACAACATGAAAAAATCTTATATTTTTCTCGCTACGGGCTTTGAGGAAATCGAGGCCATGGCAACCGCCGACGTAATGCGCCGCGCGGGCATGGAGGTATCATTGGTGGCCATCAAGGGCAACCGCAACGTGACTGGTGCCCACGGAGTGACCGTAGCCACCGACATGGTGCTCGAGGGCGCCGACGTCGTGGATGCCGACTGGCTGATTTTTCCCGGTGGCATGCCGGGCTCGCAGAATCTGCACGATGACGCGCCGCTGATGGATGTACTGCAGCGTCATGCCGATGCCGGCGGCCGCTACGCGGCCATCTGCGCCGCCCCGGCGGTGGTGCTGGCGCAGGCCGGTCTGCTCCGCGGGCACCGGGCCACATGCTACCCGGGCTTCGAGGAGTTGCTCGCCAAGGGCGGCGCCACATATGTGAGCGATGCCCGAGTGGTGACCGACGGCAATGTCATCACGGCCAACGGACCGTCGTCTGCCATCCCCTTCGGCCTGGCCATCGTACAGGCCACTCTCGGCCCGGGCGCCGCGCAGTCGATTGCCGACGGCATGCTCTGCTGATTGACCATCGTACAAAAAACGCCCGCTGTCAACTGCGACAGTGGGCGCTTTTCATATCTTGGAAATTAGGGTTCAGAACTGGGGCGCATCGTGGCGCTGACTCAACAGACGCTCTGCATCGGCGGCCATGGCCGTCGGCACGAGCAGGGTCACGGGCGCCCATGTGTCGGTCATGGGGTAGACCGACGCCATCACCGTGCCGGTAAGCTGGGCGGGTATGCCCTCCGACTCAAGCACGCCACGCCCGATATACGCGGCGGCTGTGTCGGTATAGGTGCGTATCGCCGTCCAGCCTTGTGGCGCGTCACTCATCGGCCGACGATTTTTCGGCGTACTCCTTGAGCAAGCGATCCTGTACGTCGGCGGGCACGAGCTCGTAGGAGGCGAACTTCATGGTGAACGAAGAGCGTCCGCCGGTAATGGAGCTCAGTGCGGTGGAGTACGACGACATCTCCTTGAGGGGCACCTTGGCCTGGATTTTCTCGAAGCCGTTTTCGCTCGACATGCCCATGATGATGGCGCGGCGGCCCTGGAGGTCGCTCATCACGTCGCCCATCACGTCGCCGGGCACGAGTACCTCGACGTCATACACGGGTTCGAGCACCTTGGGATTGGCGTTGCGGAATGCCTCGGAGAAGGCGTTGCGGCCTGCCAGGCGGAAGGAGATTTCGTTGGAGTCGACCGGGTGCATCTTGCCGTCGTAGATACATACGCGCACATCGCGGGCATAGGAGCCGGTGAGGGGGCCTTGCTCCATGCGGTCCATCAGACCCTTGACGATGGCGGGGATGAAGCGGGCGTCGATGGCGCCGCCGACGATGCAGTTGCACACCACGAGCTTGCCTCCCCAGGCGAGGGGTATCTCCTGTGTGTCGCGCACGCTCATCTTGAACTCCTGGTTGCCGAAGCGGTAGGTGTCGGGGGCGGGCATGCCCTCGGTGTAGGGCTCCACGATAAGATGTACCTCGCCGAACTGTCCGGCGCCGCCGCTCTGCTTCTTGTGGCGGTAGTCGGCGCGGGCGGCGCGGGTAATGGTCTCGCGGTAGGGTATGCGGGGCTCGTCGAAGACGATGGGCAACTTGTCGTTGTTCTCGACACGCCACTTGAGAGTACGCAGGTGGAACTCGCCCTGTCCCGACAGGATGGTCTGCTTGAGCTCCTTGCTCTGCTCGACTATCCAGGTGGGGTCTTCCTCGTGCATGCGTGTGAGTATGGCGTTGAGCTTCTCGGCGTCGCTTTCGGTGACGGGGCGCACGGCGCGCTGGTACTTTGGCGCGGGATAGCGCACGATGTCAAATTCCCAGTCGCAGCCTTTCTGGTCGAGGGTGTTGCCGGTACGGACGTCCTTGAGCTTGACGGTGGCGCCGATGTCGCCGGCGAGCAGGGTGTCGACGGGTGTCTTGATCTGGCCGCACACGCAGTAGAGCTGGGCGAGGCGCTCGCGCGAGCCGCGGGTTACATTCTCCAGGTCGACGCCGGCCTTGAGCGTGCCGCTCATCACCTTGAAGTAGTTGACCTCGCCGATATGGGGCTCCACGGTGGTCTTGAACATGAAGATGCTCAGCGGACCGTCGGGATCGGGCTTGACTTCATCGCCGGCTGTGTTGACCGGGGCGGGCATGTCGTCGACGTAAGGCACCACATTACCCAGGAACTCCATCATGCGGCGCACGCCCATGTCCTTGGCGGCGCTCACCACAAACACCGGGTATATCGAGCGGTCGATAAGGCCCTTGCGGATGCCCAGGCGCAGCTCGTCCTCGGTGAGGTGTTCCTCCTCGAAGAACTTCTCCATGAGGCCCTCGTCGTTCTCGGCGGCGGCCTCAACCAGGGCGCGGTGCAGCTCCATGGCGCGGTCCATCTGGTCGGCGGGAATCTCCTCGACGGTGGGGGCGCCTCCGTCGGGACCCCAGGTGAGTTTCTTCATCAGCAGCACGTCGATGAGCGAGTTGAAGCCGGGGCCGCTTTGGAGGGGATACTGCACCAGTGTCACGCGGCTGCCGAAGATTTCGCGCATCTGCTCGACCACGTTCTCGAAGTCGGTCTTCTCGCCGTCCATCTGGTTGAGGGCGAAGATGACGGGCTTCTCCATCGAGGTGGCGGTGCGGAAGATATTCTGCGTGCCGACCTCTACGCCGTACTGGCCGTTGATGACTATCACGCCCGTGTCGGTGACGCTCAGGGCGGTGATGGCGTTGCCCACGAAGTCGTCGGCTCCCGGGCAGTCGATTACATTGAGCTTCTTGTTGTTGAACTCGGCATAGAACACGGTCGAGAACACCGAGTAGCCGTACTCCTTCTCCACGGGGAAGTAGTCGCTGACGGTGGTCTTGGCCTCGACGGTGCCGCGTCGTTTTATCACACCACACTCGTAGAGCATGGCTTCAGCGAGTGTGGTCTTACCCGAGCCTTTGCTACCAAGCAAGGCGATGTTTTTGATTTCGTGAGAGTTGTATGTTTTCATGCTGTAAGGAACTTTTTCGCCGGGGATGAGTTTTACGGCTTTTACGGCCGCAATTTACGTATTCCCGTCTGAAAAAGCCTTACGCATGTGTATGTTGTGCAACAGATTTGTCAATTTTTTCAGCCGCGCGGCAGGAGCTCGAAGGTGTCGACATATATCTCGGTGACGGTGCGCTTGATGGCGTTGCGGTCTTCCCAGTGGCGGGTGCGCAGACGCCCCTCAATGAGTAGTCTGCTGCCCTTGCGGACATACTTCTCGGAGAAGGCGGCGGCGGCATCCCACATCACGATATTGTGCCACTCGGTCAGCTCGGGTATGCGGGCGCCGTCGGGGCCGGTATGGGCGGGCTCGCGTGTGGCCAGGGAGAACTCCGCCACCTGCCGTGTCTGCACGAAGCGTATGCGCGGGTCTTGCCCGACGAAGCCGCAGAGTATCACCTTATTCATGCGACGAGGCCATGAGTCCGGCTATCACCGCCGGAGTGAATCCCGCAACCTCCATCGCGTTGAGCCCGCGGATGGTGGTACCGCCGGGAGTGGTCACACGGTCAATCTCAGCCTCGGGATGCGGCGTGGGCTGCTCCAGAAGGATGGCGGCGGCGCCGCGCAGGGTGGCGGCGACGGCGCGGGTGGCCATCGCCGGGTCGAAGCCCATCTGCACCCCACCCTCCACCGAGGCGCGCACATACCGCATTGCATAGGCTATGCCGCAGGAGCACAGGGCGGTGGCCGCGCCCATCAGACGCTCGTCGATGACGCTGACCTCGCCCATCTCCTCCATGAGGCCGACGAGCGTGCCGCGCACCTCCGGGGGCACCTCGCGGCCAAAGGCGGCGAAGGTCATCGACGCTCCCAGACGCAGGGCTGTGTTGGGCATCAGCCTCGCTGCATGTACTCCGTCGGGCAATATGCAGGCAAGCTCATCGAGGCTCATTGCGGGCGACAAGGTGGCCACGAGCGCGCCGTGCGCCAGCGACGGAGCCACGACGGCGAGCACCTCGGCGGTGGCGGCCGGGGGGATTGCCACTATCACGACCGCAGCGCCGGCCACAGCGGCGGCCATGTCGGTGGTGGTGCGCAGCGCGGAAGTATCGCCGGCAGCGGCGGCGATGCGGCTGCTGTCGCGCGCGGCCAGGGTCACATCATAGCCGGTGGCGGCGAGGCGGCGCGCCATCGGGGCGCCCATGCGTCCGGCGCCGAGTATCGTTACGGTAGGTTTCATCATCGCAGGAATTTCGGAGGAAGGATAAATACGCCTAAGGAAAGTCCGACGCGCCAGCGGTCGCCGGGCGAGGTGGTGTAGGACACGTATCCGGCCAGCGTGCCGGCCGGGAAGCGGTAGCTCACCGCGGCCTCTGTCCACAGCTCGGGGTCGCGCAGTGTCCGGCCCTCGGCAACACCGCCGTCGACAGTGCCGCAGATTTTATGCACAGGCAGGAAGCCGTAGGCTCCGGCGCGCACCGACAGCGACTCGTTGTAGCGGTACACCGGCACCACACCGGCGGCGACAAATGAGAACGCCCGCAGTGCGGGGTTGAAAGTCGCGGCCGACGACGGCGTGGGCGTGTACGCAGGCGCCGCTGTCAGCGACGAGCCGTAGGTGGGCGACAGGCCGCGGGTGCTCAGCAGCACGTCGCTCTCGAGTCCCAGGGAGAAGTGGCGGCCGCACTCAAGATAGTTGCGTGTGCGCACCTCCCCCTGCAGCCAGTGCTCATCGCGGCGCTGGCGCGCCTGTCCGGGCCGGTCGAGGCGGCTGTGGCCCAGCACACCCATGCCGCTCACCATATATGAGTGGCCGCTCACGGGATAGCCCTGGTCGTCGAGGGTATTGGAGGTATAGCGCAGCAATGCCTGGCCGAGCGAATAGTCGGAGTGGCAGCGCCCGAGGCGATAGCTCTCGGCGGAGCTGTCGGTGTAATAGCTGTCGCGCAGCCAGCCGTAGCCCACGGCGGCGGTGAGCATACCCACGCGGCCGGTGGCCACACTCCATCCGGCGCGGCCGAAAGCCTGGCGCCCGATGAGGAAGGTGGGGCCGTTGTCTTCAAAAAAGAGCCGCTCGTCCTGGCTGTACCGAGTGCGCGACACCACCGCCTGCAACTCCAACGCCGAGGGGAAGGGCGTGTGCAGGAAAAGGCGACCGCCAAGCGAGGCGGCCATCACGCTCTGCCCGAGCCAACCGCTCAGCGAGGCGTCGACACTGCGGAAACTCAGCGACGAGAAGCCGGCCGAAGCATAGAGGAAACTGTTGGCGCTCGATGTGATGTAGCCGCCCACCCCGAGGCGGAAGCGGCTCTTGACAGCCGCCCGCATCCTGAGAGTGAACAGCCCGGTCGAGTCGGAGAATGATGTGTGTACCGACAGGTCGGCCAACTTGCCCGACGATATGGCGCGGTAGTAAGCGTCGCGGGCACGTCCTACCCCGATGGTGTCGCAGCCGCGCCGGGGGTGGAAAAGGTATCGCAGATAGTCGTTCTGCCGCGGCGTGCCACCCGTGACCTCCACACGGTCGATGCGTATATATGGCATACGCGCGCGGAAAGCGGCGCGGCGCAGGCGCCTTACCTCGGGGCTGGTGCGCCCGGGGATGCGGATTTTCAGCGAGTCCATCACGGCCATCGCCCGGTCGTAGCCGATGCGGTATATCTCGCGTGCCTTGGGGAAATCGAGCAGCCCGAATTGCCGCAGGTCGATGTGCAGCTTCATGCCGCGGGTGGCCGGGAGATTGTAGTCGGCCTCCTGTATGACCAGATTCTCGAGCTGCTCCATGAGCGAGTACTGCGGGCCGGTGGTGGGAGTGTTGACCGTCACGCCGAAGATGACCGAGGGGGCGAAGTCGGCCAGCATGACGTCGACGGGGAAGTTGTCGTAGATGCCGCCGTCGTAGAGCAGGGCGGAGTCAATCGCCGTGGGCTGGAACACAAGCGGAAACGACATCGAGGCGCGGATGGCGTCGCCCAGGCTGCCGCCGCGCAGCACCTTCTTGCGGCGCGCGGCCACGTCGGAGGCCACACAGCGGAATGGGACCATCAGACGGTCGAAATCGCCACCGCAGGCCGCCGTCGCCGGGGCAAACAGCTCCATGAAGGCGAAATTCATCGGCAGTGGCGATATGAGCGATGCAGGCACCTTGGGGCCGCTCTTCGGGCCCAGGGGGATGTTGGCCATCACGGGCGATGGCTGCTCGCGGTTGAAGTAGTAGGTCAGGGCGGGGTCGATGCGGCCGGTGCTCCAGTAGCTGAAGTCGCGCGACAGTATCAGGTCGAGCATCTCCTGCGGGGTATAGCCCATGGCATACAGGCCGCCGACGATGGCTCCCATCGACGTACCGGCGACATAGTCGATGGGGATGTCGTTTTCCTCCAGCGCCTGTATCACACCGATATGTGCGATGCCCTTGCTGCCGCCGCCGCTCAGCACCAGACCTACCCCGGAGCCTGCGACTGCGGTACAGACACAGGCCACCAACGTCACCAGCGCCAGGACAACCCGCCTCATCACTCTGTCGGAGCCGATACCGGCTCTGTCATATATGAGTCTTTGAATCCGAGGAAGTACAGCACTCCGTCGATACCGATGGTGGAGATCGACTGCGAAGCGGTCTGCTTCACGCGCGGCTTGGCATGGAAAGCTATGCCCAGGCCGGCGGTGGTGAGCATGGGCAGGTCGTTGGCGCCGTCGCCCACGGCGATGGTCTGCTGGATGTCGATGTTCTCAAACTGCGCTATCAACCGCAGCATCTCGGCCTTGCGGCGCCCGTCGACGATGTCGCCCAGGTAGCGGCCGGTGAGCTTGCCGTCGACTATCTCGAGATTGTTGGCATATACGTAGTCGAAGCCGAATTTCTGCTTGAGGTAGTTGCCGAAATATGTGAAACCGCCCGAGAGGATGGCCGTCTTGTAGCCGGTGCGCTTGAGCACACGCATCATCCGCTCGACGCCCTCGGTGATGGGGAGCGACTCGGCTATCTCGCGCATGACACTCTCGTCGAGCCCCTTCAGCAACGCGACACGGCGGCGGAACGACTCGCAGAAGTCTATCTCGCCACGCATGGCCTGCTCGGTGATGGCGCTCACCTCCGCCCCTACTCCTGCACGCTCGGCGAGCTGGTCTATGCACTCGGTACCGATGAGGGTGGAGTCCATGTCGAAGCACACCAGTCGGCGGCAACGGCGGAACACGTTATCCTCCTGGAGCGAGATATCCAGCTCCTGGTCGGCGGCAATCTCCATGAAGCGCTGCTGCATCTGGCCGCGCGAGCGGGGATTGCCGCGCACGCTGAACTCGATGCACGCCTTCGACATGGGCTGCTCGTCGTCGGCCAGCGGCATACGTCCCGTAAGGCGCTGTATGGCGTCGATGTTGAGCCCCTGTCCGGCGATGACGTCCGATACCAGCGCTATGTGGCTGGCTGTGATGCGGCGCCCCAGGGTGGTGATAATCCACCGGCCCTTGCCCTGACGGCCCACCCACTCCTCGTAAGCCTCCGGGGTGATGGGGGTGAAACGCACCTTCACGTTGAGCTCATACGCCTTGAAGAGCATCTCCTTCATAATCTCGCCCGAGGCCGAGTCATCGGTGCGGATGAGGATACCCAAAGACAGATAGTGGTGGATGTCGGCCTGGCCGATGTCGAGGATGCGGGCGTCGTTGCGGGCGAGAATCTCCGTGAGAGCCGAAGTCACCCCCGGCCGGTCGAATCCCGATATGTTGATGAGGATAAGCTCGATTTTCTTCATAGCGAGCAAAAGTAGCAAAAAAAACGCAGGCGGCAAAGACAAAAAATTCGTCTGCAACTGCGGAGGCAGTCATAAAATTTACCTACCTTTGTGCTACCTTCTCACAGCATATAATTATGGCCATTGACCGAAATAGACTGATAGAGCGCATCAAGGTGATTGAAGGGCTCAGCAATGACGAGCGGGCGTCGCTTCTCGAGTTGCTGCGCACCACGCCCAAATACGGCCTGGTATGGGAGGACAAGCCCGAAAAGGCGGAGCAGAGGCTCGAAGAAGCCATCCCCGTCCTTACGGAAGTAAAAGAACGGGCTATCTACCCCCCCCCACCTCACTGAACCACAGAGAGTTACCCAATCACATCCTAATTGAGGGCGACAATCTTCACGCGCTTACCGCCCTAACCTACACCCACGAGGGCAAGATTGACGTAATCTACATCGACCCTCCCTACAATACCGGCAACAAGGATTTCGTCTACAACGACTCCCGCGTCGACCGCGAGGACGGCTACCGCCACTCCAAGTGGCTATCTTTCATGGCCAAGCGCCTGCGCATCGCCAAACGTCTCCTTTCCGACCGCGGCGTCATCTTCATCTCCATCGACGACAACGAGCAAGCCCAGCTCAAACTCCTCTGCGACGAAATCTTCGGGGAACATAATTTCAGAAATGTTCTAATTGCTCGCAGACGTACCAAAAGCCTGAACTCGCAATTTGCAAATAGAGGTTTGACTACCCTAAATGTCGGATTCGAGTCTGTGCTGGTATACGCAAAGCCTAACTTTCTAATGAAAGCGCTAAGACAAGGGAAAGAAAAGGTTTCTGAAAAAGGTCGATGGGATGTGTTTTGGAGTAATGCGGATAGGCCTACAATGCGTTATGAATTACTTGGCTTCACCCCATCCTCGGGGCAATGGAGAAATGGACGGGAGAAAGCGTTAATGGCAGTTGAAAACTATCAAACGTATTTATTGCATCACTCCAATACGATGTCTCTGGAAGAATATTCAGAGAATACCGGGATTACGGAGTTTATTCGCAGAATACCGAACGCAACCGGTAAAAACGGGGGAGTACAACATTGGGTCGCACCATCTACCACAGCTTTGAGAACAACCAACTGGACTGACCTGGAGG
>X363_Desmarests_Spiny_Pocket_Mouse__coassemble_1370_pt1 | contig 9307 bp, 7 predicted proteins | sample X363_Desmarests_Spiny_Pocket_Mouse__metabat2_high_PE_004 | metagenome-assembled genome bin X363_Desmarests_Spiny_Pocket_Mouse
CAGTGTCGCCTTCGAGCAACTTTATGGCCAGGTATCGCGGAGAGAACTGCCCCGGTATGCCGCGGTCGCGCTTGAGCTGGTCAACCAAGGTGCGCACGGCGCCCTCGACGTCCTTGCCCAGCTTGACATGCACGTGACGCACCTCCTCGTGACACTCCTCGTACACGCGGATTATAGCGTCGAAAAGGTCGCTGATGCCCTCGCCGTCGCGCGCCACCACCGGCACCATAGGCACTCCTATCATCTGTCCCAGCGTAGCGTAGTCGAGAGTCGTGCCCGACGCGCGCAGCTCATCATACATGTTGAGGGCTATCACCATCGAGCGATCCATGTCGATGAGCTCTGTGGTGAGGTAGAGGTTACGCTCGAGATTGGACGCGGCCACCACATTAACTATTACGTCGGGGTTCTTGTCGTGCAGATATCGGCGCACATACAGCTCCTCTGGCGAATACGACGAGAGCGAATATGTGCCGGGAAGGTCGGCTATGCAGAAGGTATATCCCTTGTAAGAGAACCGGCCTTCCTTGACATCCACTGTGACACCGCTGTAATTGCCCACATGCTCACGTGCGCCGGAGGCGATGTTGAAGAGCGACGTTTTGCCGCAGTTGGGGTTGCCCACCAGGGCTATGTTGACAGTTTTCCGAGGGCTGGAGTGCTGAGAGCTCTCAGATGAAGCCCCTGGCGACGTAACAGGCGGCACCTCGTCGCGCACAGCCGGCTCGACTTCAATCATGTCGGCCTCCGAGCGCCGCAGCGATATATCATAGCCCATCACCTCATACTTGATGGGGTCGCGCATGGGCGCGTGCAACAGCACCTTGACCCGGCTTCCGCGCACAAAGCCCATCTCCATGACGCGCTTGCGGAAAGCGCCGTGTCCGAGTATCTTGACGATGACGCCCTCTTGCCCGGTCTTCAGTTCTGATAATAGCATAGTCTATGTTTCTATAGTGCAAAATTCGCCAATTCCCGCCATATATGCAATACTCTGTATAAGGTAATCTGCCGGACGTACCGGCTCCACACATTACTTTATTTCCCAATCCATAGCCCTAATCTCACGAATTCTCCGTATCTTTGCAGTATGAAGACTTCGGTCATACTGAGATTTGTGATAATAGGGGTGCTGTGGGCCGCGATGGTGGCGGCGATGGTGGTACGCACTCCGCGCTTCACCGCATACACTGCATTTGTAATAGTGGCATCCGGCATCATTGTGTTTGTCCCCTTATATAAGAAGTACATAAAAGATGGCCAGGACAGAAGATAGACTGCTCGACCGCATCGACTCGCCTGCCGATCTGCGCGCCCTGCCCCTTGAGGCGCTCCCGCAAGTATGCGCGGAGCTGCGCGAGTTTATCATAGGAGCCTGCGCCGTCAATCCCGGCCATTTCGGCTCAAGCATGGGCGCCGTCGAGCTGACGGTGGCGCTGCACTATGTATTCGACACTCCCTACGATCGTATCGTATGGGATGTGGGTCACCAGGCCTACGGCCACAAGATTCTCACCGGGCGCCGCGACAGCTTCGCCACCATCCGCCGGCTTGGTGGTCTGAGCGGATTCCCCAATCCCGACGAGAGCGAATACGACACTTTCACCGCCGGCCACGCATCCAACGCCATATCCGCCGCACTCGGCATGGCTGTGGCCTCACGCCTCCGCGGCGACCGCAGGCAGCGCAACGTAGTGGCTGTCATAGGCGACGCATCCATCAGCGGCGGCCTTGCATTCGAGGGCATCAACAATGCCACCTCGACACCAAACAACATGCTCATCGTGCTCAACGACAATGACATGTCGATTGACCGCAACGTGGGCTCGCTCAACTCCTATCTGGCCCATCTCACCACCAGTCCACGCTACAACCGCATGAGGCTCCGCATATTCAACCTCCTCAAGCGGCTGCATCTGGTCACAGACAAAAGCCGCGGGGCCATATTGCGCTTCAACAACAGCCTCAAATCGCTCATGGTACGCGAACAGAATATATTCGAGGGGCTCAACATACGATACTTCGGGCCGTTCGACGGTCACGACGTCATAAAGATTGTGGGCGTGCTGCGCGACATCCGCGACATGAAAGGCCCGCGGCTGCTCCATTTGCGCACCGTCAAGGGCAAAGGCTTCGCCCCTGCCGAGCGCGAGCCGTGGAAGTGGCATGCTCCCGGGCGCTTCGACCCGGCCACCGGGGTGCGCGAGGCCGACCGCCCCTCTCAGGGCGCGCGGCTGAAGTATCAGGACGTGTTTGGCCACACTCTACTTGAGCTGGCCCGCGCCGACAGCCGTATCGTGGGTGTGACCGCCGCCATGGCATCGGGCACATCGATGAGCATCATGCAGGAAGCCATGCCCGACCGTGTCTTCGATGTCGGTATCAGCGAGGAACACGCGGTCACCTTTTCGGGCGGCATGGCCAAGGACGGACTGCGGCCATTTACAGCAATATACTCCAGCTTCCTGCAACGCGGCTACGACCAGCTCATACATGATGTCGCCGCCCTGCACCTTCCCGTCACCCTTTGTATCGACCGGGCCGGCCTGGTGGGCGAGGACGGGATGACCCATCACGGTGCGCTCGACATAGTATATCTGCGCTCGATACCCGGCATGACCGTGGCTGCGCCTTCGGACGGAGCCATGCTGCGCTCGCTCATGTACACGGCCGCACATACCCCGCAGGGGCCTTTTGCGATACGCTATCCCCGCGGCTCTTCCGACCTCACGGCAGCCGACACCACGATGGAGATGATGCCCGTCGGACGCGGGCGTCGTATGCGTGAAGGCTCTGCTGTGGCAGTGCTCACACTCGGCCCCACCCTGGCCGACGCCATGCGGGCTGTCGACGAGTCCGTTGCCGACGCCGCTGTCTACGACATGGTATTCGCCAAACCCCTCGACGAGGACATACTGGCCGAAGTGGCCGCGAAAGGCTGTCCCATAGTGACGGTGGAAGACGGTGCCGCCACCGGCGGCATGGGCTCGGCCGTGGCTGGATGGATGGCTGCGCGAGGCCACTCCCCGCGCGTAATGCGGCTGGGCATGCCCGACGACTTCGTCACCCACGGCACCCCCGCCGAGCTGAAGCATTTATGCGGATACGATAAGGACGGCATCATCAGGGCAATCAATCAACTGACACAGCCATGAAGATTGTCATAGCGGGAGCCGGCGAAGTGGGCACCCACCTGGCACGCCTCCTCAGCACCGAACAGCAAGACATAATCGTCGTCGACGAGGACACAGAGCGTCTGGCGCGCCTCGACACCACCTGCAATCTGCTCACCGTTGTGGGCAAACCCACATCTTTCGACACCCTGCGCGAGGCATCGGCTGGCACAGCCGACCTCTTCGTGGCCGTCACGCCATACGAGTCGGCCAACATAGTGGCATGCGGCATCGCCAAAAGCCTCGGCGCCCGCTGTACCGTGGCCCGCGTGGCCCACTACGGCTTCATGGACCCGGCCAACTCGGCCACCATGCGCTCAATGGGTGTCGACCGCCTCATCTACCCGGAGTATCTGGCGGCGAAAGAAATCATCACGGCACTGGAGCACTCGTGGGTGCGCAACTGGTTTGAGATACACGACGGCCGCATCATCCTGGTGGGAGTGCGCATCGGTGCCGGAGCACCGCTTGCCGACATGCAGCTCAAGGAATTTGCAGCCACTGCGGGCAACTTCCACGTATCGGCTATCCGACGCAATCACGAGACCATCATACCACGCGGCAACGACCGCATGAAGCCGGGCGACGTGCTCTACATCACCACCCTGCGCGACAACATACCCCAGCTCATCGGGCTGTGCGGCAAGACCGACCGTCGCATACGCCGCGTGCTGGTGATGGGGGCGAGCAAGATTGCCGTCAGGCTGTGCGACATGGCCTGCGACCGCTTCCGCATCACCATCATCGACAACGACCGCGAGATATGCCGCCGCCTGCCGGAGAAGTGCCCGCAGGCCGAGATATTCCACGGCGACGCGCGCGATATAGATGTGCTGCTCGAGGCCGGCGCCGACGAGGCCGACGCTTTCGTGGCCCTGTCGCCAAGCTCGGAGAGCAATATCCTCACCACGCTGACCGCCAAGGAGCTTGGAGCGCCCAAAAGCGTGGCCGAGGTGGAGGACATACAGTTCATACGCCAGGCCGAAAGCCTCGGCATCAGTACCGTCATCAACAAGAAGCTGCTCGCCACCAGCTCCATCTTCCAGATACTGCTCGACACCGATGCAAGCACCTCCAAATGCCTTGCTTTGGCCGATGCCGAAGTGGCCGAGCTGGAGGTGCACGAGGGCGCCAAGATTACCGCCGCCCCGGTGAAGGAGCTCAGGCTCGACCGCAGCATGACCCTGGCCGGACTCATCCGCGACGGCCAAGGCATGCTCATCACGGGCAACACACTCATACAGCCCGGCGACCGCGTGCTGCTCTTCTGCCTGGCCGGCTCGCTGCGCAAGGTGGAGCGCCTGTTCAACTAATCACTTATGGCAGCTATCAAGCGACTCAATATCCCTATGCTGCTCAAAGTGATGGGCGGCCTGCTCATCATCGAGGGTCTATTCATGGCCATCCCGGTGCTTGTGGCAGTGTGGTATGGTGAGGCCGACTGGCTTGCTTTCGCCATATCGGCTGCCGTCACCGCATCGGTCGGACTCCTGCTGCGGCGGGGCACACACCCGGCCGGCAACATGTTTGGCAAGCGGGAAAGTTATCTGCTCACCGGTACCGTATGGGTGGTGTTCTCACTGCTGGGGATGGTGCCTCTCATCATCGGCTCGGCCCAGATGGATGTATGCGACGCTTTCTTCGAGGCCATGTCGGGCTTCACCACCACCGGGGCCACAGTGCGCTCGCCCGAGGCTCCGCCACTATCCCACTCCACCATGATGTGGATGGGACTCATGCAGTGGCTCGGCGGCATGGGCATCATCCTGTTTACACTCGCGGTGATACCGGGACTCAACAGCCCCGGTGGCATGCAGATGTTCAATGCCGAAGTCCCAGGCATCACCCACGACAAGATAATGCCGCGCATAAGCCAAACAGCAATGTCGCTCTGGGGCATCTATGCAGGACTTACCGTGATGCTTGCCGTGATATTGTGGGCCGGGCCGATGCAACCGTTCGACGCCATGTGCGTCGCATTCGGCACTCTCTCGACCGGAGGCTTCGCCACACCGGCAGGCGCCGCGGCCATCTTCTCGTCGACATACGCCACGCTGAGTGTCACCGTGTTCATGCTTCTCGGAGGCATCAACTTCACACTCATCTTCAATGCCCTCACCTGGCGTTGGCGCAAGGTGCGCACCAACGATGTCCTGCACATATACCTGTGGGCGATAGTGATAATAACCCTCCTGTTTATTATCGACATAGCATACAATCACAGATACTCCGGCTGGAGCGACCTGTCAGTGGGACCGCTGTTCCAGGTTGTGAGCGCCATCACATCGACCGGATACATATGGCCTGATTTCCCGTCGTGGGGACAGTTTACACTTGCGCTCACGTTCGTAATGATGTTTTCGGGTGGTTGCGCCGGTTCGACGAGCGGTGGTGCCAAGATTGACCGCCTGCTGTACCTCCAGCGGCGCACCTCCAATGAGCTCCACCGTTGCCTTTACCCAAACTCGGTACTGTCTGTACGCATCAACGGTACCGTACAGCCGCCCGAACTGGTAGGCAAGGTCATCTGCTTCCTGGCCCTGTACGTGATTGTGGTCGTGGCGGCAGGGCTTATCCTCGCCGCAATCGGGCTGCCCACCGTCGACTCTTTCTTCTCGGCGCTCGCATGTATCAGCAACACAGGCTTCGGCGCGTCGGTCACAGGCTACGGCGATGACTTCACCTCAATGCCGCAGGCGGCAACCATCGTGCTGTCGGCACTGATGCTTATCGGACGTCTGGAAATATTCACCATCCTGGTACTGTTTACCCGCAGCTTCTGGCGGCGGTGACAACCGGCCTCACCGGCGCCTCAACAGGTAGCCGATGGCATCGCGCTGCACCCGGCTGCCAAGGACGGCGTTGACGCCTACATAGATGCCGCCGCCGAGCAGGGTCATGGCCGCGAGCTGGAGGGCCGGATGCACACTCAGCCCCACGCAAAGCAGCATCAACGGTGCGGCCACTCCACACAGGGCGGCATACGGCGCCATATCGAGCAGCAGCGCAATCACACCGATGCCGGTGCCCCGCGCGGTGACGAACAGCGTCACTACCCAGGCGAGTGCCGAGGCCAGGAGCTGGCCCCAAAGCATGATTTCCACGCCGTCGGTGGCAACGTCGCCCCCGGCCACAAGATACGGGAAAGTAATCACCAGGGCCACGATGGCCGCAGCATCGCGCACCACTTCGAGCCACATGATGGCCCTGGCTTGCCCGAGCGCCAGGAGATACTGGGTGTACAACCCTGTGAATACGGTGAATATCCCCCGCACGACCAGTATCTGGAAGAGAATGATGGAGGCATCCCACTTCGTACCGAAAAGCATGTGGAAGAGCGGCGTAGCCATCACGGCCATGCCTGTGAGCGCCGGGAAGGTGAGATAAGCGGTGAAGCGGCCCATGCGGCCGCACATGCGGCGGAAGCGCCCGCAGTCGTCCTGCACGGCCGCGAGCGGCGGCAGAAAAGATGATGTCACCACCTGATAGAGCGACAATATGCCCACCTTGCTCCACTTGTCGGCCTGGGTATAGTAGCCAAGCGGCACCAGGCCGGTACGGTTGCCTATGAGGAAAGAGTATATATTGAGGAAGATGGTGTTGAGAAAGGCTGTCGCCATCATACGGGAGCCGATGGCGGAAAAGCTGCGCAGCGATGTCCACGAGAACGTGCGCGAGGGGCGCCAGCCCTGGGTGGTCCACAGTACGAGCGACTTTACCGCTCCGGCCGTGAGCGCCTGCCACACGATTGCCCAGGCCCCGTATCCGCCCATGGCCAGCGCTATGCCGGCCACGCCGCCGAGCACCAGTCCCAGGGTGTCGGCCACAGCCACCATACGCACGTCCATGCGCTTCATAAGCCGGTTGACCTGAACGATGGAGGTCGCATTGATGATGAAGCCTAAGAACATCACCCTCGACAGAGGGATGATGCGCCTGTCGCCGCCGAAGCAGTCGGCGATAAGCGGCGCGCACACATACAGGATGACATACAGCCCCGCAGCCATGGCGAGATTAAACCAAAGGATGGTGCTGTAATCGGTCTGCGTGGGCTCCTTGCGCTGGAGCAGAGCCGAGTAAAAGCCGGAGTCGACCAGCAGCGATGCGAAAGCCTGGAACACGAGCACCGCCCCGACCAGGCCGAAGTCCTGGGGCGACAGGATGCGGGCGAGCACCACTCCGGTGAGCGCGTAGAGCAACTGCGACGCCACACGGTCTATGGCGTTCCATTTGAGCGTACCTGCCGTGCGGCTTTTGAGGCTGTGCCCGCTCATCGCATATACCTCAGCGGTCTATCGCCACGAGCTTGACTCCGATAGCACGGTTGGTGACCTTCTCGGGATGCCCTGCATAGTGTACTGTGCCCGAGCCGGCGCCGTACACAGTCATAGCCTCGGTGGCCGTGCAGTCAATGGATCCGGTGCCGAATGCCATCACCTTGACTCGCTGCGCCTCAAGGCCGCCGGCCTCAAGCGGGCCTGTGCCCACATTGGTGAGCTTGACCCTGGCGGCCGTGCCTTCGGCGATAACAAGGTGACCGCATCCGGTGGCTATGCTTGCATCAACATTGGTGGCTCGCACATACCGCACGATAAGAGTACCGTTGCCTATGACGCGGGCCTTGAACGACGGCTGGGGCAGGTTGGACAGTATCCGCAGGGTGGAGTCGGCCGAATTTTCAGCCTTGGCAAGCACCGAGCTGTAAACATGTATGGTGGGAAGCTCCACACTCTGCCCGGCCAGCTCGGGGGAGAGCTGTATGGTGAGGCAAGCCTTGTTGTTGCTGAACAGCAGATTCTGCGCCATCTCGGGAGTGGTCGTGAAATATGCCCACCCGGCGGAGTCAGCCGAACAATGGTAGTCGACGTTGATGGCGTCGCTCACCTTCAGCTCTGTGAAGTCCTGCACGTTCAGCCGGTACTCGGCCTTCTCGGGATTCTGTGCCGCGAGAGTATAGATACCGGCGGCGAATAATATTGCGGTAAGAAATCTGTTCATATATCAATGTGTAGATATTCGGTAGCTATACGGTTGAGCACTGCATCGAGAGCCTCAAGCGTGGGTGCCTGCAACATCTCGATGCGTGTCGGACGGAAATCGGGGATGCCCTTGAAAAGAGGGCACACCGCCAGATGGCGGCGTATATGCAGGATGCCACGGTATTCGTCGATGCGCCCGACGCTCTCGGATATCTGACGGCGCACCAGCACCAGCTTCTCGGCCGCGGTCAACGCGGGCAGATTTTCGTCGGGATGCAGCTCACGGCGTATGTCGCGGAATACCCACGGCGCTCCTATCGACGCCCGGCCCACCATCACCCCGTCGACACCATAGCGGTCGAAAGCCTCGCGTGCCTCGGCGCCGGAGGTGATGTCTCCGTTGCCTATCACGGGGATGGAGAGACGCGGGTTGGCCTTCACCTGCCCTATCATCTCCCAGTCGGCACGGCCGGTGTACATCTGCGAGCGGGTGCGCCCGTGTACGGTGATGGCGGCGATGCCGCAGTCCTGCAGCCGCTCGGCCAGCTCGACTATGATACGGGAGTCGAAGTCCCAGCCCAGCCGCGTCTTGACCGTGACGGGGATGTCTACCGCCCGCACGACGGCGCGGGTAATCTCGAGCATCTTGTCGGGAGTCCGCAACAGACCTGCGCCCGCACCCTTGCCTGCGACTTTCTTGACGGGGCATCCAAAGTTGATGTCCAGTATGTCGGGACCGGCCTCGGCTGCCATCTGCGCCGCCTCGACCATCGGCCCCACTTCGCGGCCGTATATCTGTATGGCCGTGGGGCGCTCGGCATCGGCTATATGCAGCTTGCGGGTGGTGGCGGCGATATTGCGGATGAGGGCGTCGGCGCTCACAAATTCCGTATACACCATGTCGGCACCCATCTCCTTGCAGATGAGCCTGAACGAGGCGTCGGTGACATCCTCCATCGGAGCGAGCATCACCGGACGCGGACCCAAGTCGATATTCCCGCTTTTCATACCGGCACAAATTTACTCAAAAATTCCCGTCCGTGCCCATCTTACCGCCAAAAATACCAATAAATACGCACAATCGGCTCAATACCGGCGCGCCTAAATTAAAATCCGAAGTGCGAATATCTGAGCACTGAGTGATACTCCTCACTC
>X363_Desmarests_Spiny_Pocket_Mouse__coassemble_1388_pt1 | contig 9109 bp, 6 predicted proteins | sample X363_Desmarests_Spiny_Pocket_Mouse__metabat2_high_PE_004 | metagenome-assembled genome bin X363_Desmarests_Spiny_Pocket_Mouse
GAAATCCTCCTCGGTCGCGCCCGAGAGGCCCGTGAACAGGTCGGTGGTGATGACGCAGTCGGGCATTGCGCGGCGGATGGCGGCCGCCCGGCCCAGGTACCGCTCGCGGGTATACTTGCGATTCATCGCCGCGAGCACACGGTCGCTGCCGCTCTGCACCGGCAGGTGTATATGGCGGCATATATTGGGCGTGGCGGCCATCACACCGATTACCTCATCGCTCAGATCCTTGGGATGCGATGTGGTGAAGCGGACACGCATTGCCGGAGCTTCGGCAGCGACAGCGCGGAGCAGGGACGCAAAGTCTGTCACCCTGCCATCTTCAGCGGTATAAGAATAAGAGTTGACGTTCTGCCCCAACAGTGTCACCTCGCGGAAACCGCGGTCGCGCAGGTCGGCCACCTCGCGCAGGATGCTGTCGACGGGGCGCGAGCGCTCGCGGCCGCGGGTGTATGGGACGATACAGTAGGAGCAGAAGTTGTTGCATCCGCGCATGATGCTCACGTAGCCACTAATGCCCGCTCCACCCAGGCGGCGGGGCACGATGCCGCTGTAAGTTTCGGTAAGCGACAACTCCACGTTGATGGCCTTGCGACCCTCCTCGGCGGCGCCGAAGAGCGACGGGAGGTCGAGATAAGCGTCGGGGCCTGCCACCACATCGACACCGTGATCGGCGATAAGGCCCTCGCGCACACGCTCGGCCATGCAGCCGATGACGCCGATGAGCAGGCGGCGGGAGCGCTTGCGGCGGAGCGACGCCAGATACTGGAGGCGGGCTATGATTTTCTGCTCGGCATTGTCGCGGATAGAACAAGTGTTGAGAATCACGGCGTCGGCCGAGTCGGCGTCGGGCGCCTGGCCATAGCCGGCTGTTTCCATGACGGCGGCCACCACCTCGGAGTCGGCCACGTTCATCTGACAGCCGTAAGTCTCTATATATAGACTCTTGGGGAAGATTTCAGACATAAAGTTTGTGACGTTGCACAATATTGAGTAATTTTGCACAAAGGTACAAAAAAAGTTCCTTACACCTGACCACGAAAAACCATGAAGCAATGAGCTACAACCGCATTACGGCACGCGAGGCGGCCGAGATGATTCATAACGGCGACACACTCGGATTCTCGGGATTCACCGCGCCCGGCGCCCCCAAACTTGTCACAGAGGAGCTTGCCCGGCGCGCCGAGGCCGAACATGAGGCCGGACGCCCGTTCAAAGTAAACGTCCTTACCGGCGCATCGACCTCCGACCATGCCGACGGCGTGCTGGCGCGCGCCAATGCCATCAACCTGCGCGCCCCCTATCAGAACCTCCCCGACCTGCGCAAGCGCATCAACGCCCATGACGTGCACTACTGCGACCGCCACTTGAGCGAGATGGCCCAGGAAGTGCGTTACGGCTGCTACGGCCCGGTCGACTTCGCCATCATCGAGGCTGCCGACATCCAACCCGACGGCACCATCATCCTGGGATGCGGCGTGGGCAATGTCGCAACCTATGCCGCGCTGGCCGGCAAAATCATAGTGGAGCTCAACCACAAGCTGCCCCACACCCTGCTGGGCATGCACGACATATATACCCCGCTCGACCCTCCTTACCGCCGCGAGATAGGCATCTACTCGCCCAGCGACCGTATCGGCTCGCCGGTGCTCAAGGTAGATCCCTCGAAGGTGGTGGGCATCGTCGACACCGACTCATACGACTGCGTGAAGCCTTTCACAGAGCCCGACGAGATTTCCAAGAAAATCGGCTCCAATGTGGTGAGTTTCCTTCTGAGCGAATACCGCCGCGGAGCCATCCCCAAGGAATTTCTGCCCCTGCAGAGCGGTGTGGGCAACGTGGCCAACGCCGTGCTCTACGACCTGGGCGAGAGCACAGAGCTGCCGCCGTTCCAGATGTACACGGAGGTAATCCAGGACGCCGTGTTCGAGCTGCTCAAGCGCGGCAAGTGCAAATTTGCTTCGTCGTGCTCGATGACCTTCTCCGACAAGGTTGAGGAGGAGCTCTTCGCCAACATGAAGGACTTCCACGACAAAATCGTGCTCCGTCCGGCCGAGATCTCCAACAATCCCGAAGTAATCCGCCGCCTTGGCGTCATCGCCATGAACACAGCCCTGGAGGCCGACATCTTCGGCGCGGTCAACTCCACCCACGTGCTGGGCACCCGCATGATGAACGGCATCGTCGGCTCGGGCGACTTCACCCGCAACGCATACCTCTCGATATTCTCATGCCCGTCGGTCACCAAGGGCGGCCTTATCAGCAACATCGTGCCGATGGTGGCTCACGCCGACCACTCGGAGCACTCGGTCGACGTCATCGTCACCGACCAGGGCATCGCCGACCTGCGCCACCTCGATCCGGTGCAGCGCGCCGAATGTATCATCGAGAATTGCGCCCATCCCGACTACCGTCCGCTGCTGCGCGACTACCTGCGTATGGGCGCCGGACAGACTCCGCACACGCTCCGCGCCGCATTCGCCTTCCACACCGCCTTCAGCGAGACGGGCGACATGCGCAACGCCGACTTCGGCAAGGCATAACAGGCCCTCTCACACAGACATTTTTCAGGGATTGCAGGCCGCCCGCAAAGGGCAGGCCTGTGACCCCTGCTTTTTTTTACCCACATATCACATAAACCATGCACAGACTGTACACATTCATTCTCTCGATACTTGCCGCACTCGGCACCTGCGGCGCCTTCGACCGCGCCGGCTTCATGGCCGACCAGGACATGACCTGGGAGCGGCTGCCCTCGCAGTGGTACGAGGCGCCGTTCCTGGGCAACGGCTCTATGGGCACGTACATATGCCGCGAGCCCGGTACCAACGCCATCCGCGTCGACATCGGCAACAGCCTGGTCGAGGACCACCGCCCCGACGACCGCAGCATCTACGGCCAGGGACGCCTGCTCATAGGACATTTCCTGCTGGAGCCGACGGGCGACATCACCGGCGGCGACATGCGCCTCGACCTGTGGAACGCCACCGCCACCGCCACCATCGCCACCGCCCGGGGCGAAATTAAGCTCAAGGCATGGGTGGCCACCGACGCGCCGTACATCGTGGTCGACACCGAGGCGTCGGAAGGCGAGCGCGACTTCCGCTGGACATTCGTGCCCGCCAAGGCCGACTCGCCCCGCCAGCTCAATGCCATCGCCCGCAACTCGCAGAAGCAGATAAAGAAAGACTATGTGTCCAACCCCGACCCCACACTCACTGAGAACACCGACGGCGGCGTATGCGACCAACCGCTGCTCGCTGGCGGCGGCTCGGTTACGGCCTGGCGCATCCTTGGCTCGGACGTGCGCCGCACCTTAGCGGTCACGTCGGCCTACGCCCGCGATGGCAAGTCGCCGGTCGAAAAGGCCGGAGCCGACATCGCAGCGGTATCCCCGGCCATGCTACAAGCCATGTACGGACGCCACACTGAGTGGTGGCACGCTTTCTACCGGCAGAGTTTCGTGAGCATCCCCGACAAGAAGCTGGAGAACTTCTACTGGGCGCAGATTTACAAAATCGGCTCGGCCACCCGCCAGGGAGGCGCCATCGCCGACAACTGCGGCCCGTGGCTGGTGCCCACCCCCTGGCCGGCCGCGTGGTGGAATCTCAACGTCCAACTCTCCTACTGGCCCGTATATACGTCAAACCACACCGAGCTGGGCCGCGTGCTCGCCGATGCCGTGGCCGCGGGCGCACCCAACCTGGTGCAGAACGTACCGGCGCGCTACCGTCACGACTCGGCCGGACTGCCCGTATGCACCGGCTCCGATCTGCTCGGCTCGCAGGTAGGTGTGCCAGGGTCGGGCGGCAAGGCTCAGGTGGGCAACCTCACCTGGCTCTGCCACAACCTGTGGCTTCAGTACCGCTACACCATGGACACCGACATGTTGCGCTCGACGCTCTTCCCCACCCTGCGCCGCGCCATCAACTACTATCTGCACTTCCTGGAGGAGGGCGACGACGGCCGACTGCACCTCCCGTCGACTTACTCGCCCGAGTACGGCTCGGCTCCCGACTGCAACTACGACCTGGCACTGCTCCGCTGGGGCTGCGGCACGCTCCTGGAGTCAGCCCGCATCCTCGGCATCGACGACCCGCTCATCCCGCGCTGGCGCGAAGTGACCGAGCGGCTCGCCGACTACCCCGAAGCCCCCGCGCAGGGGATGATGATAGGTGCCGGACTGCCTTATGAGAAATCGCACCGACACTTCTCGCACCTGATGATGTTCTACCCCCTGCACACCCTCAACGCCGACATGCCCGGCGCACGTGAGCTGATGGAGCGCTCCACGGAACATTGGCTCGGCATCAAGGGCAACATCTTAGGCTTTTCCCACACGGGCGCCTCGCTGCTGTACTCGGCCTTCGGCATGGGCGACAAGGCGCTGGAGCACCTGCACGGCCTCTTCGGCAAGCATGTGCGGCCCAACACCATGTACAAGGAGAGCGGGCCGGTACTCGAGACGCCGCTGTCGGGCGCGCAATGCATCAACGAGATGCTGCTCCAGAGCTGGGGCGGCAAGCTGCGGGTGTTTCCGGCCATGCCTTCGGAGTGGGCCGACGCTGCCTTCACCGACCTGCGCGGCGAGGGTGCGTTCTTGGTTTCGGCCGTGCGCCGCGGCGGCCGCACCGTGGCCGTGACCGTGCGCAGCCTGGCGGGCGAGCCCTGCACGGTGCACACAGACATGGCCGACCCGCGCGTGGTGGCCGGCACTGCGACGCTCACCCGCATTGCCGACGGCGAGTACTCCATCAATCTCCGCAAAGGCGAAAGCGTCACCTTCACTCCCGGTGGCATCGCCGCCGAGGAGCCGACGCCCGTCGCAGGCGATGGCCGCAACTTCTTCGGGCTTAAAGCTATGTAATTATGTCGCAGTACGGCGGCAGGGCGCGCACGAAGGTGTAGCCCTCGCCGTCGAAGCGACAGCAGAAGTGGCGCAGGCCGTTGCTCACCATTAGCCACGGGGCGCCCATCACAGCGTTGTAACGCGCAATCTGGTCGAATACGGTGGCCGTGATGGCCACCGTCGGCCGCTTGTACTCCACGATGAGCAGCGGCCGCAGACCCTCGCGGCTGAACACCACCGTGTCGCAGCGGCGGCGCATACCGTTGTACTCCAGGCTCACCTCGTTGGCCATCAGAGAGGCGGGATAGCCTAAGTCGGAGCGCAGGAAGGCTGTGAAGTGCTGTCGCACCCACTCCTCGGGAGTAAGCACGAGCCAACGGCGCCGGAGCGGGTCGTAGACCCTCACCAGCCCGGCCTTGTCGCGGCTCAGCCGCAGCGCCGCCATAGGCAGATTGAGCGCGGTCATGCAATTTTCCTGCTCAGATGGTGTCATATCTCGATTTTTGCGTAAATTTACACAAATTTTCCAAACGGTGGCTACCACGGCAGTTACATTCGAGAGCGTCAGCCGCGACCTGCGGGCAGGTCGTGCGCCGCAGATACTCGCCATCCACGGCGCTGAGGCTTATTATGCCGACGCGCTGGTGCCGCTGGCCGAGGCGCTGGTGCCCGAGGATATGCGCGACTTCGCCCTCACGGTACTGTACGCGCCGCAGACCGACGCCAAGCAGGTGCTCGACATATGCCGCTCGGTGCCCATGATGGCCGACCGCCAGGTGGTCATCGTCAAGGAGATGCAAAGCGAGTCGGCTGCATGGGCCGAGAAGCTGATACCTTACGTGCAGGCGCCGTCGCCGACCACAACGCTGGTGCTGGTGTCGCGCGGCGCCGCATTCAAGTCGAAGGCGCTCGCCAAGGCTGTCACCGCTGCCGGCGGCACCGTCTACGAGTCACAGAAAGTGACCGACTGGCAGGTGCCCAAGCTGCTCACCGCATACATCAAGGACCGCGGCCTCACGGTCGACGCCAAGGCGCTCGACATGTTGCGCGACTTCATCGGCGCAGACCTGAGCCGGCTGTACAACGAGGTCGACAAGCTCGCCCAGGTGCTGGGCCAGCGAGCCATGATCACTCCCGAGGCGGTCGAGCGCAATGTGGGTGTCAGCCGAGAGTTCAACAACTTCGAGCTGGTCGACGCCATCGCTGCCAAGGACGCGCAGCGGGCCTTCCGCATCGCCGCATACTTCGAGGCCAATCAGAAAGCCAACCCGCTGGTGGTGACCGTAGCCACACTGTTCAACTTTTTCTCTGACCTGCTCATCGCCTACTACGCGCCCGACCGCAGCGACCGCGGCATCAGCAAAGAGCTGGGCCTGCGCAACGACTTCGCCCTGCGGCGCATACGCGGCGCCATGCAGCGCCACAACGCCTTCCAGGTAATCGAGGCCATCCACGCCATCCGCCGCTTCGATGCCATGAGCAAGGGCTCCGGCTCGCGCGAAGACCCCTACCGACTCTTCCACGACCTACTCTACCACCTGCTCACCGCCCCGGGGCGCCTGCCCGTGTAAATTATCTTTTTGGTCACCCGCACCAAAATGGCTACCTTTGCAATATGCTCCATACGAAGATATACATGATAGTGGCGGCGCTGGCGCTGGCCTGCGTACCGGCCGCGCGCGGGGTCGACGTAGCGCTCGCGGCCCCCGGTACGCTCGCGGCCGCGGTGACTTCGCCCGACACTGAAAGCGAGCTGCGCGTCAGCGGCCCGGTCGACGCCTCCGACCTATTTTTCATCGCCCGCAATATGCCGGCACTCACAGTCCTCGACCTGGCCGGGGTCGACATCGTGGCCTACCGCGGCACCCCCATTGCAGGACGGACGGGCTACGCCGCCGGACTCATCCCGCAGAATCTCATGCCAGGTCACGGCCTTACGTCCCTCACCCTGCCGCAGGCGCAGGGAGTGATAATCGGAGCCGGGGCTTTCGCCCGCAATCCTCTCACCGCCATCACCATCGGCAGCAACATCAGCGCAGTGGGCGACGGCGCCTTCCTGGGTTGTGACAAGCTGCGCACGGCCTCCATCGGCACGACTTCGGTGGGCGCCGGCGCCTTTGCCGCGTGCACCGCGCTTGAGGAGGTGACGTTCGCCACGTCCGGCACAGCGCTCGACGCATCAGCCTTTGCCGATGATAGCGCTCTCGGCAAGGTAAGCGGCTCTGCCAACATCACCACCATCGGCGAGAGCGCGTTCCGCAGATGCTCAGCGCTCAAGACATTCGGCTTCGGCCAGGGACTCACGGCGGTGGGTGCGGGCGCATTCCTGCGCAGCGGCCTGGAGCGGGCCGACCTCAGCACATGCTCAGCCCTCGACAGCATCGGCGCCTGGGCATTTGCCGAGATGCCGGCTCTTACGGAAGTGAACCTCGGCCATGCCGGGACGGTCGGCGACGGAGTGGTGTTCATGAGCCCTGCCCTGGAGCGGTTTGTGGCCTCCGACGCCACCGACCGGGTAGCTGCATATGCTTACGCGCACGACCGCAACCTACTGGCCGAAGGGCTTCTTCCGTCGGGCACCCGCATTGTGGGGGCTCACGCCCTGCACGGCCTGTCCCAGCTCACCGCCATCACCGTCCCTGCCTCGGTGAGCCACATCGGCGACGGAGCCATGGCGTCGATGACGGGGCTGACTGACATTACGACGGAAGCCTCCGACGTACCCACCCTCGGGAGCGAAGTGTGGCGCGGGGTCGACCAGCCCGCTGTCGTCCTGCACGTACCTGAAGGGACTGCCACCGACTACGCAGCCGCCGACCAGTGGTGCCTGTTCGACATCACCGAGCAGAGCGCCCCTTCCGGCATCACCGAGACGCATACTCCCGCCGCGGGCGCCATCGTGCGCGGACGGTTCGACGGCTCCGTGCTTAAGGTAGAGGCAGTCGGCACCGAGATAGCCCGACTGACCCTCCACGACGAGGCAGGCATCATGCTCTGCGCGCTGGAGCCGTATGAAAACCTCGTGAGCGCTGATACCGGCAGCCTCGTCACCCGTATATATATAGTGTCCGCCGTCCTAAGCGACGGACGTACCGCCACACTCAAACTCGCACGACCCTGATGGGAAAGAACAAACTGAAGAAATTTGCCGAGATGGCCGAGAATCCCCTCGTGCTCCAGTATCCATTCGGAGCGTTGAAAGCCGAGGGCGGATTCCCGCTGCGGGGCCGCTGGCACAGCGACTTCTTCGGCAATGACCGCCCGATAGTGCTGGAGCTGGGCTGCGGCAAAGGCGAGTACACCGTGGGCCTGGCCCGGCACGACAGCGCGCGCAACTTCATCGGCATCGACATCAAGGGCGCACGTATTCACACGGGCGCCACCGAAGCCCTCGCCACGGGCATGAAAAATGTGGCGTTTCTGCGCACAGACATCGAGCTGCTCGAATCATTCTTCGCCCCGGGCGAAGTGTCGGAGATATGGATCACTTTCCCCGACCCGCAGATGAAGAAGGTACGCAAGCGCCTGACGGGCACCCGCATGATGGAGCTCTACCGCCGGGTGATGGCCGACGGCGGCATGGTGCGCCTCAAGACCGACTCGCCCTTCCTCTACGCCTACACCCGCGAGATGGCCCGGCTCAACGGCCTGCCCGTAGAAACGGACACCGCCGACCTCTATGCCACCGCCGACCCCGCCGACCCCATCCTCAACATCCGCACCCACTACGAGCGCCAGTGGCTCTCCCGCGGCCTCACCATCAAATATCTTACATTCGCCCTGCCCCAAGGCGCCGCTCTCACGGAGCCGGAGGACACCTTCGAGCGCGACACTTACCGCAGCTACTCGCGCGGCACCCTCGAGACAGGCGACTTCACCGGAAATACCCCAACACCCCAGCCATGACATTGTATCCAGCCCTCATACTCGACGCCCTGCGCCAGGTGCGCTATCCCGGCAGCGGCTAGAACCTCGTCGAGGCCGACATAGTCTAAGACGACATCCGCATCGACGGCAACAAGGTGAGCTTCTCGCTCCTCTTCGACCGACCCACCGACCCCTTCATCAAGTCAGTCGTAAAGGCTGCCGAGGCTGCCATCCTCGCATTTGTGGGCAAGGACGTGGACATCGCGGGCAACATCGCCGTCAAGACGCGCCACACTCCCTCGGCTGCCGACACACCGGCTCCCGCGCTTCCAGGCGTGAAAAACATCATCGGCATATCATCGGGCAAAGGCGGTGTGGGCAAGAGCACCGTCG
>X363_Desmarests_Spiny_Pocket_Mouse__coassemble_1397_pt1 | contig 9057 bp, 7 predicted proteins | sample X363_Desmarests_Spiny_Pocket_Mouse__metabat2_high_PE_004 | metagenome-assembled genome bin X363_Desmarests_Spiny_Pocket_Mouse
ATTCACTACCTTTGCCATATCTACCCTAACCCGTACACATTTACATAAGACTGACAATGGACAACAATCAGGAACTCATCAAGCAAGTGACCGAAAAAGCCCAGCGCTGGCTCGGCGACAGCTACGACGCTGAAACCCGTGCAGCCGTCAAGGCGATGCTGGATTCAGAGGACAAGACCGACCTCATAGAATGTTTCTATAAAGACCTCGAATTTGGTACGGGCGGTCTGCGCGGCATCATGGGTGCCGGCACCAACCGCATGAACATATATACCGTGGGCGCTGCCACACAGGGCTTTGCCAACTATCTGCTGGAGGCGTTCAAAGACCTGCCCGAAATCTCGGTAGTAGTAGGTCACGACGTCCGCAATAACTCACGCAAGTTTGCCGAATGTGTAGCCGACATCTTCTCTGCCAACGGCATCAAGGTATATCTCTTCGACAGCTTCCGCCCCACTCCAGAGCTGTCGTTCGCTATCCGCCATCTCGGCGCACAGGCCGGTGTCAACATCACCGCCTCGCACAATCCCAAGGAGTACAACGGCTACAAGGCTTACTGGAGCGACGGAGCGCAAATCATCGCCCCCCACGACACCAACATCATCGACAACGTCAACCGTATCACCGACGTGGCCGACATCCGCTTCAAGGGTGACAGCTCCATGATTCAGATTATCGGCAAGGAGATGGACGACGCTTTCCTGACGGCCATCAAGGGGCTGTCGCTCGACCCCGAGGTAATCAAGCGCCACGCCGACCTCAAGATAGTCTACACCCCTATCCACGGCACCGGTGTGAAACTCATACCCGATAGCCTGCGCAACTACGGCTTCACCAACATCATCCACGTCCCCGAGCAAGATATCCCCTCGGGCGACTTCCCCACCGTGGCATCGCCCAATCCCGAGGTACCCTCGGCCATGGCAATGGCTATCGCCAAGGCCAAGGAAGTGGACGCCGACCTGGTGGTGGCCTCCGACCCCGACGCCGATCGCATCGGCTGTGTAATCCGCGACAATTCAGGCGAATACCAGCTCATCAACGGCAACCAGATCGTGATGATACTGCTCCACTACATCATGCTCCGCAACCGAGAGCTGGGCAAGCTCACCGGCAATGAGTATGTCGTCAAGGCCATCGTCACCACCGAGACCATAAAGGCCATCGCCGACAACAACAACATCAAGCTCTACGACTGTTACACCGGCTTCAAGTGGATTGCAAAGGTGATACGCGACTTCGAAGGTACCGCCCGCTACCTGGGCGGCGGCGAGGAAAGCTACGGCTTCCTGGCCGAGGACTTCTGCCGCGACAAGGACTCGGTATCGGCCATCTCGCTCATGGCGGAGATATGCGCCTGGGCCAAAGACCGTGGCCTGGACTTCAACCAGATGCTCCTGGACATCTACCTCACCAACGGCTACTCCCACGAGGAAGGCATCTCTGTGGTGCGTACCGGCCGCACCGGCGCCGAGGAAATCGCCCGCATGATGGTAGACTTCCGCAAGAATCCGCCCAAGCAGCTCGGCGGCAGCCCGGTGGTGACAGTGAAGGACTATGCCGACCTCAATCAGACCGACTGCACCTCCGGCACCGTGACCAAACTTGACTTCCCCACCACGAGCAACGTCCTGCAGTTCTTCACAGCCGACGGCTCGAAGATTTCAGTCCGTCCGTCGGGCACAGAACCTAAGATTAAATTCTACATCGAGGTACACGACCGCATGACATCGAAAGACGACTACGAGCGCTGCAACCGCGACGCCGCCGCCAAAATCGAGGCCATCAAGAAAGACCTCGGTATCTGATAGTCACATCTGAGTAATGGGCCGCACCAAGGCGCGGCCCATTACTCATATACATATGCCATGCTTGCAGACCGTATACTATACGAAGACAACCATCTCATCATCATCAACAAGCTCCCGGGCGAGATTGTCCAGGGCGACAAGACCGGCGACACGCCCCTGTGCGACGAGCTGAAAGCGTTTATCAAGACGCGCGACGCCAAGCCGGGAAATGTATTTGCCGGTGTGGTACACCGCCTCGACCGCCCGGTGGGAGGCGCCGTGATTTTCGCCAAGACATCAAAGGCTCTCTCCCGCCTCAACGAGATGCTCCGCACCGGGCGGATACACAAGACATACTGGGCGCTCACCCGCGGTAATCCGCCCGCCGACGTGGCTCTGCTGACACACTACATCACCACGGTGGAGCGCAACAACAAGTCGTATGCCTCCGCAGCTCCCAAGCCCGGCGCCAAGGAGGCGCGGCTCGAGTACCGACTGCTCGCCCGCGGCCAGAGTTTCAACCTGCTCGAGGTGAAGCTCCTCACCGGCCGCAAGCACCAGATACGGGTACAGCTCTCAGCCATCGGCTGCCCCATCCGCGGCGACCTCAAGTACGGCGACCGCCGCTCCAATCCGGATGGCTCCATCTCGCTGCTCGCCCGCTCTATTGACTTCATACACCCCGTATCGGGTATGGAAATATCCGTTACGGCTCCCGTGCCCGACGAAAGGGTGTGGACCGAACTCGCAAAATCAGCTTCCTCCAATGACCAAGAATGATCTCAAGATAGTATTTCTCGGCACCCCCGACTTTGCAGTGGAGAGCCTGCGGCGCCTCGTCGAGGCGGGCTACAACGTGGCCGGCGTGGTGACGATGCCCGACAAAGTGGCCGGCCGCGGACATCGACTCATACAATCGCCGGTCAAGCAATATGCCGTGCAGCACGGATTACACTTGATGCAGCCCGAACGCCTCAAGGACCCGGCGTTTATCGAGGAATTGCAATCAATCAATGCCGACCTGTTCATCGTGATAGCTTTCCGTATGCTTCCCGAAGTGGTGTGGTCAATGCCGCGTCTTGGCACCGTCAACCTGCACGCGTCGCTATTGCCCCGCTATCGCGGAGCCGCTCCCATCAACCGTGCAGTCATGGCCGGCGACACCATCACCGGAGTCACCACCTTCATGCTGCGCCACGAGATCGATACCGGCGACATCCTGCGCCAGGAGTCTATTGAAATAGGCCCCGACGAATGTGTAGGCTCGGTACACGACAGACTGATGGCACTCGGAGCCGACCTCACTACCGATACTGTCGACCGCCTGCTTGCCGGCGACATCAGACCAATACCGCAGGAAGACCTCATCACTGCCGGAGAAGCCCCAATCCCGGCGCCGAAGATATTCGCGGCCGACATGGTGATTGACTGGAACCGGCCGGCGGCCGAGGTACACAACCATGTGCGAGGCCTGTCGCCCTACCCCGCGGCCCGCACCGTCATGGCCGACGCTGACGCCCCGCAAGAGGATGTCAAGATATATGCCACAGCCCTCACCGAAACACCTGCCGGAGCCACGCCTGGCACAATGCATGTCGATGGCGGACGCATCTATGTCGACACTGCCGACAAGCGTATCGAGGTACTCGAACTCCAGATGGCCGGCAAGCGCCGGCTTCCGGCGGCCGACTTTCTGAGGGGCGCCAGGCTGACGGCACCGCGGTTCCTGTGAAATTTTTCCGACAGATTTGCTACGCCGCTCGTCAAAAATAGCTATCTTTACAAGCGAGAGTTTATATACGAACTTATTTTAATTACAAGTGTTAAATCAATAAAGGCCCACTCAGGGGCTAAATATCGGTTTATCAACTATTAAAATAAACATTATGAGCAACTTTAGCGAAACCGGTGGCCCCGGCCGCTCCACCCGCCGATCAACATTGCCATCGACCCGCACCGTGCTGGGCATTACTTTCGGCATATTCATGGTCATCATATACGTGGGCATGGGAGTGCTCCTTCTCATCAACTTTTTCGACTGGGGCGGCGACTGGGCCTGGACCCGTTACGTAGTGGGCATTGTGCTCATCGTATATGGATTTTTCCGCGCTTGGCGTCAGTACAAGGACTTCACACGCAGCGATGATGAATAACATTGCACGTACAATCTGTGCCCTTACGGTCGGTTGCCTGGCGACATCCGGCCTTTCGGGCTGTCTTAAATACGAGAAAAAAGCCAACTCGCACACATCCGGCACCACCACAATGGTATGCGACAATACCTTCGAGAATATCATGGCACAGGAAGTGGACGTGTTCGAGTACCAGTATCCCGACGCCCATATCCTTGTGCGCTACGCCACACAGGCCGAAGCCTTCGACTCGCTGATGAGCCTCAACACCAAGACCATCGTGGTGAGCCGCGACGTAACACGCCAGGAGCGCGAGATACTCAAGAGCAAGCGCCGCACGGTACGGTCGACCAAAATCGCCGTCGATGCCGTGGCTCTGATTGTCAATCCCGAGAATCCAGTGGGCAAGCTCACCATCAAGGAAGTAGCCGACATCCTCTCGGGCCGTTCGAGCCAGTGGAACGACATATGGCCCACCGACAAGCTCGGTGAGATTTCGGTGGTATTCGATGACAAGGCATCCTCTCTCGTGACATATATGCGCGACTCGCTGCTCAACGGAGAGCCCCTCGGGCCCAACGTCTATGCCCAGGGCTCCATCCCGGCGGTATTCCGCACGGTCATGGAAAACCGCAACGCCATCGGTGTGCTCGGCGTGAGTTGGATCACCACCGACATGCGCTCGGCCGACATGAGCAAAGAAGACCTGGCCATGTCGGTGCTCAACGAAGAGCCAGTCGAGGGTGCGTCCATCGTCGACGACGTCAAGGTGCTGAGCATCTACCGCGAAGGCGAGGCCCGCGCATACAAGCCCTATCAGGAGAATATCTTCAACGGCACATACCCGCTCTTCCGCCAGATATATATGATTACCACGGGCGCCTCTGGCAGCCTTGCAGGAGGTTTTTACGCCTTCGTCACAGGCGACATCGGCCAAAAAATCATAATGAAGACAGGCATCCTGCCGGCGCGGGCCACACGCATCCAAGTGGTGCAACTCGACTGACCGCCCGCCCCCATACAATGATTACCCTAATGGAAACAATAATATAAACTATAATCTTATCACATGAAAATCAAGCTACTGCTATCATTGCTCGCGGCCGGCGCACTGAGCGCGTCGGCTCAGAGCCAGGGCTACCTCGACGGTATCGAATACTATAAAGCCGGCCAGTACGACGACGCCAAGACCATCCTTGAGAAAACCCTCTCCGACCCCTCGACCGACAAGGCTCTCGCCAACTACTATCTTGGCCAGGTCGACCTCCAGCAGGGCGACAAGACAGCCGCAAAAAAATGCTTCGACGAGGGTATCGCCGCCGACGCCGAGTGCCCCTACAACTACGTAGGCCTCGGTGCGCTGGAGCTGCTCAACAATAACCCCGGAGCCGCGCGCGACCACTTCAAGACCGCCCAGGGAATGGCCAAAAAGAACTATGAGATACTCGTCGACATCGCCCGCGCATATTACAATGCCGACCCGGTAGCCTACGCCAAGGACATCGATAAGTACCTCGCCGAAGCTCACAAGAAGTCGAAGCACACAGAGCCATCCATCTACATCCTCGAGGGCGACATGCTCTTTGCCAACGAGAAGTACGGTGAGGCTGCCGCCAAGTACGAGATGGCCACCGGCTACGACGAAAAGAATCCCGAGGGCTACGTGAAGTATGCCAAGGCTTATTTCCCGGTCAACCCGCAGTACTCCATCCAGAAACTGGAGGAATTTTGCGCCAAAGCTCCCGAGTCGGCCCTGGGCCAGCGTGAGCTCGCCGAGAGCCTGTTCAAGGCCAATTACTGGAAGAAAGCCGCACAGCAGTATGGCCGGTACATCCAGAACCCCAACCACTTCCCCAAGGACAAGGAGCGCTATGCAGTGCTGCTTTACCACGGCGAGGACTATGCCAACTCGCTCCGTGTAGCCGACGAGGTGCTCGTGATCAATCCCGCCAGCTTCCAAGCTCAGCGTCTGCACTTCATCAACCTCAACCTGCTCAAGCGCCATCAGGAAGCCGCCGACTATGCTCCCGCATACTTCGCATCGCACCCCGCCGACTACTACCGCACAATCGACTACACCACATATGCCGACGCCCTTACCAACCTGGGACAGGACTCGCTCGCGCTGGTTCAGTATGAGGTGGCCGCACAGAAGTTCCCCGAGGACGAAAGCCTGCTCCAGGAGCTCAGCAATCTCTATAACAAGAACAAGCAGTACAAGAAAGGCGCCGACGTGTATGCCCGCTACCTGGCCCTCCAGGAGAATCCATCGGTCAACGACTTCTTCTCGGCATCGGGCCGCTATCTCAACGTAGCCGCCACCGCCGGCGATGACCAGGCTCTCCGCGCCGAGGCCGCCACAAAGGGTCTGGAATATGTCGACAAGGCAATGGCTCTCGCCCCGGGCAATCCCATGCTGCTCCAGCGCAAGGCACGTCTGCAGCTGGCTCAGAACGGCAACACCCCCAACGACATCGCAATCGCCACCTATGCCGACATGGTCAACACCCTCAACCAGGATCCGCAGAACGCCGACGCAGCCAATCCCAACAACAACCTGAGCATGTACCGCGAGGCATACCTCTTCACCATCAAGTACTACAACGACGTGGCTCCCGACAAGGAGAAAGCCGCCGAGTACAGCAATCTGCTCCGTGAGGTCAACGAGAAGCTCGGCAACGACTGACTCTTCTGACTTCAACGCAAAACGATACATCCCGGGCGGAGCCGTTGCGACAGTCGCACGGCTCCGCTTATTACTCACACCAAACAGCAACCCATGCTCCAGCCACTTGCCGAACGGCTCCGACCGCAGACCCTTGACCAATACATGGGCCAGACCCATCTCGTAGGCCCCGGAGGCATATTGCGCCGCATGATAGAGAGCGGCCGTGTGGCCTCTTTCATCCTGTGGGGACCGCCGGGTGTGGGCAAGACCACCCTGGCCCGCATCATTGCCAACGCCACGCGCAGCCGCTTCCATACCCTGTCGGCCGTATCGGCGGGGGTGAAGGAGGTGCGGGAGGTCATCGAGCAGTGCAGGCGCGAGGGACGCAGCATGTTCAGCGAGGGACGCCCGATACTGTTCATAGACGAAATCCACCGATTCTCGAAGTCGCAGCAGGACAGTCTGCTCGGCGCCGTCGAGGACGGCACCGTCACTCTCATCGGCGCCACCACGGAGAATCCGTCATTTGAGGTAATCCGGCCGCTGCTGTCCCGCGCACAGGTATATACGCTCAATCCGCTCGACGAGCACGACCTGCGCACCCTGCTCGACCGTGCCGTAGGTCAGGACGAGATACTTTCGACGCGGTCTTTCGACATACGCTCCACCGACGCGCTTTTCCGCTACTCCGGCGGCGACGCCCGCAAGTTATTGAATATCCTCGACCTGCTGGAGCAGTCGACTCCCGCCGGCGAGGCCATCGTCATCGACGACCGCACCGTCACCGAGCGGCTGCAGAACAATCCGCAGGCGTATGACAAGGGCGGCGAGATGCACTACGACATCATTTCGGCCTTTATCAAGTCGGTGCGCGGCTCCGACCCCGATGCTGCCGTCTACTGGCTCGCCCGCATGATAGCCGGGGGCGAAGACCCGGAGTTCATCGCCCGGCGCCTCGTCATACTCGCCGCCGAGGACATCGGCCTGGCCAATCCCAACGCCCTGCTGCTGGCCAACGCCACCTTCGACGCCATACAGAAGATAGGTATGCCCGAGGGCCGCATCCCGCTGGCGGAGTGTACCGTCTATCTGGCCACATCGGCCAAGAGCAACTCGGCTTACATGGCCATCGACGCCGCGCTGGCCGAGGTAGAGCGCTCGGGCAACCGGCCCGTGCCACTGCATCTGCGCAACGCGCCCACCTCGCTGATGAAAAAACTCGGCTACGGCGAGGGCTACCGCTACGCACACAATTACCCCGGCAATTTCGTGCGCCAGCAGTTCTTGCCCGACGAGCTGCGGGGAGTCACATTCTGGCACCCGTGTCACAATCCCGCCGAGGACAAGGCGTCCGCTCTCCAGCAGGCCCGGTGGGGCGACAGCCGCCCCTCCGAACAATCACATTGACATACATATGCTGAATATAGGAGATACTGTACGGTTTCTCAACGCCACCGGCGGAGGTACCGTCACACGCATAAAAGACAATCTGGCCTATGTGGCCGACGAGGACGGCTTCGAGACGCCGGTGCTCATCAAGGAATGTGTGGTGGTGGCTACACCCGCCGACACCCGCAAGCCCTCCGTCACGACGGCTCCGCAGCCCGCACCGGCTGCGCCGTCCAAGGACAAGACTCCGCGTCCTGAGCCGACGCCCGCGCCCGAGACGCCCGAGGGAGAGAAACTCGCCCTCATCCTCGGATTCGAGGCCGCGGACCTGCGCCGTCTGAGCGCCACCACCTTCGACGCCACCCTGGTCAATCTTTCAAACTATCACGTGCTGTACACCATCGCCACACGCGAGCGCGATGCCGTCGATTGGACTCCGCGCGCCGCAGGACATATCGAGCCATCGACAGCCGACTTTGTATTTGAGCTATCGACGGCCGACCTGTCGGCCATCGACCGCATCGCCGTACACGCTCTCGCCTACAAACCCGCCAAGGATTACACGCTGAAAGAGCCGCTCACCTACGAAGCTCGCCTCGACGCCACTCGCTTCGCCCGCCTGCACAGTTTCCGTCCGTCGCCCTACTTCGACGGGCCGGTGATGGAGATAGCCCTCAACGAAACGCCGGTCGACACATCGGCGCTGCTCCGTGCTGGTACTCCGGCTGTGAAATCGGCGCCTGCCGCCAAGACTTCGCCTGCGGTACAGCGAGGCCCCGCGCATAGCAAGGGGGCCGAGCGCCGTCCCGACATCATCGAGGTAGACCTGCACTCCTCTGAGCTGCTCGACACCACGGCCGGCATGTCGGCCTCGGAAATCCTCAACTACCAGATTGACCACTTCCGCCGCATCATGGACAGCCACCTCTCCCACCCGGGCCAGCGGATAGTCTTTATCCACGGCAACGGCGACGGAGTGCTGCGCCGCGCCCTGCAAAAAGAGCTCGCCTACCGCTACAAGGAGCACGACGTAGCCGACGCATCTTTCCGCGAATACGGCTTCGGCGCCACCATGGTC
>X363_Desmarests_Spiny_Pocket_Mouse__coassemble_1398_pt1 | contig 9055 bp, 4 predicted proteins | sample X363_Desmarests_Spiny_Pocket_Mouse__metabat2_high_PE_004 | metagenome-assembled genome bin X363_Desmarests_Spiny_Pocket_Mouse
GCACCGTACACTCCCTGCACCTGGGCATAGTCGACCGCCTCGCGGGAGCCGCTTTCAAGGGCGCCATGTGGCTGCTCATACTGAGCATGGCGCTCAATGTATGGATGCTGCTGCGCGGGAGCGAGGGTGACGTGCGCGAGGCAGACCGTCCGTGGCGTGCCGCCGTCATCGACTTGGCACCGGCGCTGTTAGGCTATCTGGCCGACATGCACAACAATGACGCGGCACCGGGCGTTGACACTACTGATACATCAGACAATGAACAAGACACCTGAAATAAACGGTCGCTCTGCCGACGAGTCGCGCCGCACCATCGAGGATGCGGCCACGTCCGACTACAAGTACGGGTTTGTGAGCGACATCGACACCGACCGCCTCCCTGCGGGCCTCAGCGAGGACATCGTGCGGGAAATCTCGCGGCGCAAGGGCGAGCCCGGATGGTTGCTCGACTTCCGCCTGGAGGCTTTCCGCTACTGGCGCACTCTGGAGATGCCACGCTGGGCCCACCTCGACATACCCGAAATCGACTTCCAGACCATCAGCTACTATGCCGAGCCGCGCCGTAAGGAAGGCCCCAAGAGTCTCGACGAGGTGGACCCGCAGATGCTCGACACTTTCAACCGCCTGGGCATCCCCCTGGAGGAGCAGAAGCAGCTGTCGGGCATGGCAGTCGACGCCGTATTCGACTCCGTGTCGGTGGCTACCACCCACCGCGACAAGCTCGCCAAGCTGGGCATCATCTTCTGCCCCATTTCCGAGGCCGTGCGCGACTATCCCGACCTGGTGCGCCGCTACCTGGGCTCGGTGGTGAGCTACCGCGACAACTTCTTCGCTGCGCTCAACTCGGCCGTTTTCTCCGACGGCTCCTTTGTCTACATCCCCAAGGGAGTGCGGTGTCCCATGGAGCTGTCGACCTACTTCCGTATCAACGCCGCCGGCACGGGCCAGTTTGAGCGTACCCTCATCGTGGCCGACGACGATGCCTATGTGAGCTACCTCGAAGGCTGCACCGCCCCCTCGCGCGACGAAAACCAACTGCATGCCGCCATAGTCGAGATAGTGTGCGAGGACCGCGCCGAGGTCAAGTACTCCACCGTGCAGAATTGGTACGCCGGCGATGCCGAAGGGCGCGGCGGCGTGTACAACTTTGTCACCAAGCGCGGCCTGTGCCGCGGCGATTACTCCAAGCTGTCGTGGACGCAGGTCGAAACCGGCTCGGCCATCACCTGGAAATATCCCTCGTGTGTGCTCAAGGGCGAAGGCTCCGTGGGCGAGTTCTACTCCGTGGCCGTCACCCGCAACCGCCAGCAGGCCGACACCGGCACCAAGATGATACACATCGGACGCGGCTCCCGCTCGACCATCGTCAGCAAGGGCATCTCGGCCGGGCACAGCTCCAACGCATACCGCGGCCTGGTGAAGGTGCTGCCGCAGGCAACAGGCGTGCGCAACTATACCCAGTGCGACTCACTGCTGCTCGGCCCCGACTGCGGTGCACACACCTTCCCGTATATAGAGGTGATGAACGACTCGGCCGTCGTAGAGCACGAGGCCACCACCTCCAAGATTTCCGAAGACCAGCTCTTCTACTGCAACCAGCGCGGCATACCCACCGAAGAGGCCATAGGACTCATCGTCAACGGATACGCCAAGGAAGTGATGAACAAGCTCCCGATGGAGTTTGCCGTGGAGGCGCAGAAACTATTACAGATAACTCTCGAAAACAGCGTAGGATAATGGAAAAAACATTGCTCAAAGTGACCGGCCTGCGTGCCGGTATCGACGGCAAGGAAATATTGCGGGGAATCGACCTGACGGTGCGCCCCGGCGAGGTACACGCCATCATGGGGCCCAACGGCTCGGGCAAAAGCACGCTGTCGGGCGTGCTCGCCGGCAATCCGCGCTATACCGTCACGGCAGGGTCGGCCGACTTTCATGGCGTCGACCTGCTCTCGCTTGCGCCCGAGGACCGCTCCCATGAGGGGCTTTTCCTCTCTTTCCAGTACCCGGTGGAGATACCAGGCGTGAGCATGGTCAACTTCATGCGTGCCGCTGTCAACGCCAAGCGCGAGTATTTCCACGAGCCGCCGCTCGGCGCCTCCGACTTCCTCAAGCTGATGCGGCAGAAGCGAGCCATCGTCGAGCTCGACAACAAACTTGCCTCGCGCTCTGTCAACGAAGGCTTCTCCGGCGGCGAGAAGAAGCGCAACGAAATATTCCAGATGGCTGTGCTCGAACCGCGGCTCTCCATACTCGACGAGACCGACTCCGGCCTCGACATCGATGCCCTGCGAGTGGTGGCATCCGGCGTCAACAAGCTCCGCACCGACCGCAACGCCACCATCGTCATCACCCATTATCAGCGCCTGCTCGACTATATAAAGCCCGACGTGGTGCATATTCTTTACAAAGGCCGCATCGTCTACACCGGCGGTCCGGAGCTCGCATTGGAGCTGGAGGAGCGCGGATATGACTGGATCAAGGAGCAGGTCGACAACAATACCGACGCGCAATGAACGCCCTCGACCAATATATCGACTTGTACACGCAGTATGGCGAGGCCCTGCGGGCTCACTCGCCCGAGGCGCTCAACCGCCCCCGTGCAGCGGCGCTCGACACCCTGCGTCGGCTCGGTCGACTGCCCAAGCGCGGCGACGAGGGGTATCAGCTGACCGATGTCGAGGCCATGCTTGCTCCCGACATGGGCGTCAACGTGATGCGCGTCGCACCTGCCGCCGACCCACGCGGCGAAGTGGCCTGCGCACTGCCCGGATTGGGTTCGCTCAATGCGTTGCTCGTCAACGATACTTTCGTGGCCGGCCGCGGCCTTGCCGATGCGCTTCCCGCAGGTGTTGAGGTAATGTCGCTGGCCCGTGCCGCCGAGCTTTATCCCGACGATGTGATGCCCGGTGTCGCGCCAGCCGGTGAGGCGGCTGTGGCCCTCAACTCCCTGCTGGTGCAGGACGGTGTATATATCCGCGTGGCTCCAGGCGTCAGGCTTGACACCCCGATACAGGTTCTCGGCATCTTCAGCGCGGCCTCGCCCGTGCTGGCCGTGCGGCGCGTGCGCATCTCTATGGGCGACGGCGCGTCGGCCTCGGTGCTGATGTGCGACCATCCCCGCCGGCAACAGGCGTACACCGCCTCAAGCCGTGTCGTAGAGTGTACCCTTGGCCGCGGCGCCGCGCTCGACTGCTACGACTTGGAGGAGTCGGGCCCCGGTACCGGTCGCATCTCTGTCTTCGCCGCCCGACAGGACGCCGACAGCCGCCTGAGCCTTACGTCGGCATTCCTCAGCGGCGGATGCACGCGCAATGAAGTTTACGTATCGCACACCGCTCCCGGATGCCACACCGCTCTGGGCGGCATGGTGATAGCCGGGGCCGGACAGCAGGTCGACAATTCCACCCGTATTGTCCACTCGCAGCCCCACTGTACGTCGGAGCAGCTTTTCAAGTACGCCCTCTTCGATGACGCCTGCGGCGCTTTCGGCGGCATAGTCACCGTCGACCACGGCGCCGTGCATACCGACGCCCGCCAGACCAACCGCAATCTGCTTGCATCGCCCTCCGCGCGCATGTATGCCCAGCCCCAACTCATTATCAACTGCGACGAGGTAAAGGCCTCCCATGGTGCCACCACCGGCCGCCTCGACGACGACGCCCTCTTCTACATGCGCTCGCGCGGCATCCCCGAGGCCGAGGCGCGCATGATGCTCACCAACGCCTTCCTCACCGACGTGCTCGACTCAATCGGCATCGAGGCCCTGCGCGAGCGCCTGCGCCATCTTGTAGACAAGCGCCTGCGCGGCTGCGGGACGTCGTGCGACAAATGCAATCTGCCACATGAGCTACGACGTTGAAGCCCTGCGGGAGCAATTCCCCGCCCTCGGCCGCACCATGTACGGCCATCCGCTGGTCTATCTCGACAACGCCGCCACCTCGCAGACCCCGCTCGCCGTGGTCGATGCCGTGCGCGACGGCTACCTGCACCGCAAGGCCAACGTCCACCGCGGCGTACACACGCTGAGCCAGGAGGCGACCGATGCCATGGAGCACACCCGCGAGCGTGTGCGCGCCCATATCGGCGCCGCATCCACCCGCGAGGTGATATTCACCCGCGGCACCACCGAGGCTCTCAATCTGGTGGCTGCCTCGTATGGCGAGCTTCTGTCGGAGGGCGACGAGGTCATCCTCACCATGATGGAGCACCACTCCAACATCGTGCCCTGGCAGCTTCTTGCCTCGCGCCGGGGCATCGTCATCAAGGCTGTGCCAATACTGGCCGACGGCAGCCTCGACCTGGAGGCGTACCGTGGCATGTTCACCCCGCGCACGCGGCTCGTGAGCGTGTGCCATGCCTCCAACGTGCTCGGAACGGTCAATCCAGTGGCCGAGATGTGCCGCGAGGCCCACGCCCGCGGAGCCGTATTCTGTGTCGACGGAGCGCAGGGCGTCCCGCACATGCGCGTGGATGTCGACGACATCGGCTGCGACTTCTATGCTTTCTCGGCTCACAAGATGTACGGCCCGACCGGCACCGGCGTGCTGTACGGGCGCGAGGAGCTGCTGCGCCGTATGCCGCCGTATCAGGGTGGGGGAGAGATGATCGGGCATTGCAGTTTCAGCGGTACGACCTGGGCCGAGTTGCCCTACAAGTTCGAGGCCGGTACGCCCGACTTTGTCGACGCAGCCGCCTTCACCGCCGCGCTCGACTTCATCGACAGCGTGGGCATCGAGGCTATCGCCGCCCACGAGCACGACCTGCTCGCCTACACCGCCGCCCGTATGACCGAGATACCCGGTATGCGTATCTTCGGCACCGCTCCCGGCAAGTGCGCCGTCATATCGTTTCTCATCGGCAACGCCCACCACTACGATACCGGGATGCTGCTCGACAAGCTCGGCATAGCCGTGCGCACCGGCCATCACTGCGCCCAGCCTCTCATGGAGACGCTCGGCATCGAGGGGACTGTGAGAGCTTCGTTTGCCGCCTACAACACACGCGCCGAGGCCGACGCTTTCATCGCCGCCCTACGGCGCATCGCCCCGCTGCTGGCGTGAGTCCTCGGCTCTGCTTCTTGATTGAACCTTCCGCGGCCGTCGGCGGTTATTAGTACAGTGTTCATCACCATATTCATCCCGACGTGACAACCATCCATCTGCTCAAGAAATATGCCAAGGCGATACTATGGGTATTGCTGGGTATAGTGCTTTTGCCCCTCGCCATAATAGTGCTGCTGTACTCTCCCTGGGGGCAGTACATGATACGGGTGGGTGTGTTGCCGCTGGTCAACTCCGGCGACCTGCGCATCGAGCTGCGCGACTTCTCGCTGCGGTTTCCACTGAGGATAGAGCTCGAGGGACTGTCGGTATATACCGGCGGTGAGGAAATGATGCACGCCGGACGCCTCGATGCCGAAGTGGCCCTGTGGCCGCTGTTCAAAGGCGAGGCACGGCTCCGTGAGGCGCGTGTCGACACCCTGCGATATGCCCTGGGCGCTCCCGACTCGGCCATGTACATGACCATCGCGGCCGATTCGGTCGGGCTTGCAAACGCTTCGGTGACATTGGCCTCGATGCACATCCGTCTTGATGACGGCGGCATACGCCACGGACGCGTAGCCATGACTATCAATTCCGACACCACCGCCGCCGACACCACCGCTGCCAAGCCCTCCGACATGATTATCGACATCAGCAGGCTCGGGCTCGATGACTTCACCTACACCATGCGCATGCTGCCTACCATCGACTCCATCGGCGCAGACATATCCCGCGCGGTGCTGCGCAAAGGCCGCATCGACCTGCGTGGGCAGACAGTCGCGCTGGGTACCTTCGCGGGCTCGGGTCTCGACGTGGCGTATATCGCTCCCGACTCGGCCACGGCGGCGGCTTATGCCGCCGTCACCGCCGCAGTGGACGCCGATACAGCTGCCACAGCTTCGGCACCCTGGACCGTCACCATCGACTCGCTTGCCTTCGGCAGCTCCCGCGCCCTCTACACCACGCGCGGTACTGAGCCGTTGCCCGGACTCGACTTCACATATATTGCCGTCGACTCCCTCGACCTCGCCGTGACTGATTTCTACAACCAGGCGGCCGTGGTGCGCGTGCCCCTGCGCATCAGCGGCACCGAGCGCTGCGGAGTGCGGCTCGATGCGTCGGGTGTGCTCGACATCGGCTCCGACGGCCTGCGTTTCAAGGACTTCAATCTCTCCACTCCACTGGGCACATCGCTGGCTTTCGGCGGACTGCTGGGCATGGGCGATATGACTTCCGACCCATCTGTGCCGCTGGCCCTCGATGTCGACGGCCGTGTGTCGGCTGCAGATGCGCGGTTCATGTTCCCGGCATTCCTGCCGTATCTGGCGGCCATGCCGCCACACGGTGGCCTCGATGCCGACATCAGCCTCAGCGGTACTGCCGGGGCGCTTGACATCCTCCGCTGCGACCTCACGGTCAATACAGTGGCGAGGCTGAGCGCCTCGGGGCGTGTCACCAACGTATTTGATTCCGACCGACTTGGTGGCCGCGTAAGGCTTTCCGGCGCCATGGTCGACATCAACCCGATGCTCGCTTCCGTGCTCGACCCCGCCACCGCACGCAGCCTGCATGTGCCGCGTACCACCTTCGACGGCTCGGTCGACATGGCCTCCGGAGTGATAGACGGACGTCTGACCGGCGTGACCGATGGCGGCCGCATCAACCTCGACGGCCACTGGAACGGGCGCCTCACCGCCTACCGCGCCGACCTGCGGCTCTCCGACTTCCCTGTCGGCGCCTTCATGCCTGCCGCAGGTGTGGGCCGCGTCACGGCCACACTGAAGGCCGACGGAGCCGGTCTCGACCCCTTTGCCCCATCCATGCGCCTTGATGCCGAGGCAGCAGTGACTGCCGCAACCGTGGGCACCCACACATACCGCGACATCACGGCCACGGTGAAGATGGCCGGAGGGCATGTGGCGGTCGATGCCACCTCGGCCGACCCCGCCGCCCGCGCCACACTTACCGCCGAGGGCAATCTGTCCGGCTCCACCTATGACTGGCACGCCGAGCTTGACGGCCGCCATATCGACCTGCAGTCGCTCGGCCTATCGCCCGACGCCGCCACTCTCACCGCAGGACTCACCGCCGACGTGGCCTTCACCCCCAAGCCGCAGAATATCGCCGCCAAGGTAGTGCTCGGCTCGCTGACTTACACCACACCTCCGGGCACCATTTCTCTTGACAATGTGGTGGCCCGGCTCAACGCCGATGAGTCGGCCACCAACCTTTCGGTACACAACCGCGATTTTTACGCATTCGCCGGCTCTCCCGCGCCGATTGACACTCTGATGGCCCGCTTCGGTGCTTTCAGCGAGGTGATGACTTCGCAGATGGCGCGCCACCGCATCAATGTCGACAGCCTCCAGCGGGTATTGCCGGAGTTCAGCATCGACGTCAGCGCTGGCCCCGACAACGCCCTTACAGACCTGCTTGCCGAGAGCCGCACAGGTTGGCGTAACCTGCATCTGACAGCTACCAACGACAGTACCCTCGGCCTCGATGCCAGTGTTTTGGGTTTTTCCTCCGGCTCCACGCGGCTCGACACTATCACCGCTGACCTCTCGCAGGTGGGCACGGAGGTGCTGCTGAAGGCACGTGTAGACAACCGCCCCGGTACTTTCGACCAGTGGGCACACGTTAGTGTCGACGGCTTCGTCGGTACAGACAGCCTCGGCCTGCAGATGGCTCAGCGTGACCTCGCGGGCAAGGAAGGCTATCGCATCGGCCTGCGCGGCGCCTTGACCGACTCTACCGCCACGGTACATCTGTATCCTGTCGACCCCACAATCGCTTACAAGCAGTGGAGCGTCAATCCCGACAACTTCATCACCTGGCACTATGCCCGCAAGCACCTCGACGCCAACCTGCGTATGGAAGGTGCCGGGTCGTCGCTGGCCATATTCACCGACCACATCGCCGGCCATGACGACGAGCAGGAGGCGCTTACAGTGCAGCTAAAAGACCTGCATCTGAGCGACTGGATATCAATCAATCCCTTCGCGCCTCCGATGAAGGGCGACCTCAGCGCCGACCTCAGCGTGACCCGTCAGGACCGCGACATCAACGTCGCCGGTACGGTCACTTTGACCGACCTCATATACGGGCGAGAGCGTGTGGGTACCATCGGAGCCGATCTCAAGGTGTCGACAGACCTGGGCGGCCGCATACGTGCGTCGGCCGACCTCAGCGTCGACGGCGTGCGGACAGTCACCCTCGCCGGAGCCCTCAACGACTCCACAGCCGGCTCACCGCTCGCCCTCGACCTGAGCCTTATACATTTCCCTCTGGAAACGGCCAATCCGTTCTTGCCAGCGGGTACAGGGCGTCTGCGTGGCACGCTTAACGGCCAGATGGACGTGAGCGGTACGGGCGACTCGCCACGCCTCGACGGTTGGCTCCAGTTCGACTCCACAGCCATGAAAGTGGCCATGACGGGCACATGGTACCCGTTCAGCGACGTCCGTATCCCGGTCGAGGGCAGTGTGGTGCGCTTCGACGGCTTCGGCATACGCGGTGTGAAGGGACATCCGCTCAGTATAGACGGTTCGGTAGACATATCCTCGATGGCCAATCCGAAGATGGACTTGCGTATCAACGCATCCGACTTCCAGATATGCGATACCAAACGCGCCGCTGCCGGTGCCGACATTTACGGCAAGGGATTCATTAACCTGCGCGCAACCGTGCGCGGCGACATGAGCTATATGGCGGTAGGAGCCAATCTCACCGTGCTCTCGGGCACAAACATCACATATGTTATACCGGACGCGACAAACGCCATCACCCGTCAGTCGACCGGCGAGATGGTGCGGTTTGTCAACTTTGCCGATACAGCCGCGGTGCAGCGGGCCGACAGTGTGGCATCGTCGGAGATGGCCATGCGTATAGATGCGTCGCTCACGGTGCAGAGCGGCGCGGTCATAAGCGTCGACCTCAGCGCCGATGGCAAGAATAAGGTGCGCCTGCAACCCGAAGGCACGGTAGACTTCACCATGGCTCCCTTCAGT
>X363_Desmarests_Spiny_Pocket_Mouse__coassemble_1434_pt1 | contig 8817 bp, 6 predicted proteins | sample X363_Desmarests_Spiny_Pocket_Mouse__metabat2_high_PE_004 | metagenome-assembled genome bin X363_Desmarests_Spiny_Pocket_Mouse
CAACGATGGCATATGAGCGTTTCATACGGCGGTGGGGTTAGAGGATAAGTCCGGCGGCGCCGAGGCACCCGGCGCGGTTGCCCAGCTCGGCCGGGACGATGCGGGTCTCGGCGGCGCACACGTCGATGGCCTGTGCGCCGACACTGCGGCGCAGGCGCTCGAAGTAGAAATCTCCGGCCTCGGAGATGCCTCCGCCTACGACAACCAGCTGAGGTGAAAATACATTTATCATCGAGGCGATGCCGTGGCCAAGATATGACCAGTGCTCCGACATCACCCGCGCGGATGTGGGGTCGCCGGCCAGGTACAGGCGCACTATCTCGCGGCCGTCGGCGTCGGCGCGCCCCGACAGCTCGGCGAAGCGGCGCACCAGGGCCGAGGTCGACGCGTAGTGCTCCAGGCACCCGCGTCCGCCGCAGGCACACGGCTCGCCGTCGCATTTGACAGTGATGTGACCCATCTCCATGCCGCGGCCTCCGTGGCCGCGCCACATGTGTCCGTCAATGAGGGCGGCCGAGCCGATGCCGGTGCCTACGGTCACGAAAAGCGCGTCGGAGGCTCCGCGGGCGGCTCCGAAGAGCCACTCGCCGGTGGCCATGGCGTTGGCGTCGTTCGACGCCACGGCGCGCAGGCCGGTACGCTCCAGGATGCCGGCGGCGACGTCGACGCCCTCCCATCCGGCGATGTTCTCGGCTCCGCCGAGCACTGTGCTGCCGTCGGCGCTGACGACGCCCGGGGTGCCGATGCCCACCCCGAGCGGGGCGATGCCGTTGTCGCGGGCGAAGTCGGCGCATGCGCGCACGCCCTCGGCGATGGCATCAAGCACCGCCGGGGCTCCGGCTGTGGCGGGGGTGTCGAGCGAGCCCGTGCAGGGCATCGCTCCGGTCTTGCTCACCAGGGCATACTTTACCGAAGTGCCCCCCAGGTCTATTCCTATGGCATATTCCATGACGGTCAGGCTTTCTCGACCCAAATGGGTGATGTCCATGCCCACTGGCCGTCGCGCTGGCGCACGCGGGCGTAGTAATAGTCGGTATCGCGCTCTGCGACATCGTCGGTCATCACGTGGCCCACGGAGAATGTCGGCTCGGTGGCGGCGCGCTCAAACTGGATGGCTTCCGACAGCCAGCCGCGCAGGAAGTGGGCGCGGGTGCCCTCGAGCAGCTCGGCGAGCGAGTGCTCGTAGGTGCGGCCGTTGAAGTCGGCCACAATCTTGGCCCCGCGGGGCATCTCCACATCAAGAATCACGCCCTGCATGGCGGCGGTGACCACATTGGGGTTCTTGCTCGAGTACATGTCAAGGTCGACGTGGCGCTCGCCGCGGCCGGTGATGCGGTTGACGCGGGTGTGGAACTCGCTCTCGCCGGGCTGTGGCGAGGTGAAGGCGGCGCCGCGGAAGCAGGGCTGCACGTCGTTGATGACGCCGTCGGTGAGGCGCAACGAGCCCAACCAGTGTACATACTCCTCCTCGCGGTTCCAGCCGAAGTTGACCTTGACCTTGGCGCGCACGCGCTCGCCCTCGGGCACTACGGTGCGGTGGGGGGCGCCGAGGCGTGCGATGCACTCGCCATTCTTGATGATGTCCACGTAGTCGATGTGGTTCATGGCCTCCGTATTGATATATATCTCGCGGCGGCCGGCCTGGATGACGTCGCCCGGGCGTCCGCCGTTGATGCGGAAGTCGACCTTGATGCGGTCGCCGGTGAGGCCGCACACGTGGCGCTGCTGCATGGCTGTCCAGAGTGAGTCGCGGTCGAGGCTGTCGCAGTATACGCCGATGCGGCCGTCGCCGTAGCTGCCGGGATATCCGGCGTGCTGGTCAGTGGAGCACATCAGGCCGAACTTGTGGCCCTGCTCAAGGCCGTAGAGTACCGAGCCTTCCCATACGCGCGGGCCCATGTCGTGGAGATAATTGTAGTCGCCCTGGTCGCTTTCGGCCAGGCCGTGGCGCGAGTACATCTCGACGAAAGGAGCGCGGGGGCTCTCCTCGAAAGCGTCCCAGTTGTAGCCGCGGAAGCCCGTCTGATAGCCCATGTGGTGGGGCGTGACGATGCAGTCGTAGGCGGCCAGGCGGTGGCGCAGGTCGGGCACCGAGGTACACTCTACCAGGGGCACGTTGAACTCGCGGAAAAGGGCCACATGGTCGCCATGCTCCATCGAGTGGCACTCATACGATACGAAAGTCTCGAAGCGGCCGGGGCGGTTGGCGGCCTCTATGGCGGCACGGTACTTCTCGTAGCCGCCGCGGCGCAGGCGGTCGAAAGCCTCAGTGTGGTATCCGATGACCCAGCCGAGGCGCTCGTCGCCCGCACCGGGGATGTCGGGCCACAGGGCGTGGGGAGTGACCGATGCGAAGTCGAGCTGCTGCTCGGCGGCGGCGAGGGCGTCCGACAGGTCGCCGTGGCCGTATGTTACGTTGCAGTGATTGTGCACGTCGCCCAAGTATACCTTGAAATCCTTGAGCGAAGGCATCTTGCGCTTGAGCTCCTCGGGGAGAGAGTCGCGCTGAGAGGAAGGTTGGGCGAATGCCCCGGCACCGGAGCCGGCGGCGGCGATGCCCAGGAGAGTCCATCCCGAGCGCTTGAGGAAGTTGCGTCTGTCCATGTCTTATTGTGTGGGTGTTATATTATAAAGGTGTAGAAAATAATCAGTGGAGCTGGTCGGCGCCCTGGAAAAACTCATATTCGCGCTCGTCGGGGTCGGTGTCGCCCACCTCCTGCTGGAGCCGGGTGAGAGCGGCGTGCATGTCGGCGCGTACCTGTGCGTAGGCCGGGTCGTCGTATACATTGTGCATCTCGCCCGGGTCGCGGCGCATGTCGTAGAGCTCCCATTCGTCCACATCGTTGTAGAAGTGGATGAGCTTGTAGTCGGCGGTGCGGATGCCGTAGTGGCGCTTTACCGAGTGCCACGAGGGGTATTCATAGTAGTGGTAGTACACGCCTGTGCGCCAGTCGTCGGGAGTCTTGCCGCCCGAGGTGATGACGGGGCGCAGCGAGCGGCCCTGGATGTCGGAAGGTACGGGGATGCCGGCCATGTCGATGAAAGTGGGTGCCAGGTCGATGTTCATGGCCAGGGCGTCGGATGTCGAGCCGGCGGGGATGGCGGCCGGGTAGCGAATCATCATGGGCGTGCGCTGGCACTCCTCATACATGAAGCGCTTGTCAAACCATCCGTGCTCGCCCAGGAAGAAGCCCTGGTCGGAGGTGTATACGATGATGGTGTTGTCGAGCTCGCCGATGGAGTCGAGATACTGGAGCATACGGCCCACGTTCTCGTCGACGCCGCGTATCACGGCCGAGTAGTCGCGCATGTACTGCTGGTATTTCCAGCGGGTGATGGAGTCTTGCGGCTGATGCTTGACACTTTGCCACTCGGCGATGCGCGGGGCATAGGCGGCGTCCCAGCGGGCGCGTTCCTCCGGGGTCATGCGGTTGTACATGGCCTGGTACTGCATCACGGAGGCGCGCCAGTCGTTGGCGCGGCTCACGTCCTCCTTGTTGGCGTCGGCCATTTTGTCGAGGTGATAGTCTTGGGCAAGCTCTTCGGGTGTCATCAACTTGAGGTCCCACTCCGGCCACATGTCGCGGCCAATCTCCATCTCCTGCCCGCGGGCTGCGCTGCCGCGTCCGGCGTAGTCGTCGAGCAGGTTGGCAGGCTCGGGAAATACGGAGTCGGCATAGAGGCCGAGATGGCGCTGTGCGGGCATCCAGTTGCGGTGCGGAGCCTTGTGGTAGTACAGCATGGCGAAGGGACGGTCCTTGTCGCGGCGGTCGAGGAAGTCGATGGCCTTGTCGGTGATGATGTCGGTGACGTAGCCTGGCTCAATGATGGTGTCGCCGTTTTCGTAGAACTGCGGCTGATAGTACTCGCCTTGGCCCACCAGGATGCTGTACGAGTCGAAACCCTGCGGCTCCGAGTTGAGGTGCCACTTGCCTATCATGGCGGTCTGGTATCCGGCGTCGTGGAGTATCTTGGGGAAGGTCTGCTGCGAGCCGTCGAATGTGCGCGAGTTGTCGGTGAAGCCGTTGACGTGGCTGTACTTGCCCGTCAGGATGCAGGCGCGCGACGGACCGGAGATGGCGTTGGCCACATAGGCCCGGTCGAGGCGGATGCCCTCAGTAGCTATGCGGTCGAGGTTGGGGGTGTGCATACGGCCGTGACCGTAGGCGCTCACACCCTGAGTGGTGTGGTCGTCGGTCATCATCACCAGTATGTTGGGACGGCGTGCCGGGCGGTCGTCGCCGGCGGTGTTCTGTGCCATTGTCGGGAGAAAGGCGGCGGCCAATGCCGCCGTGCAGGTTGCAAGGTCTTTCATGGAAGATAAGGTCGATGTCGTTTTTCTGAGTGCAAAGGTACACAAGATTGCCGTTAAATGTTTGCCGTAATGTGGAGGATGGGCTGGCGGGTGTGCTAATTGTCTTCAAATTTGATGAAAGATGTTTTAAATACGTGCAGACTGCACACGTGCGACATCATATTCTACAATTTTAATACCATGGCGCCGGATTTTCAGAATTTTTGCGACGGGGCGGCAGAGGGATTCATGGCCGAGTGACTACCTTTGCATCAGAAATTACAACAACTTCCAAATCACCATGAAGACTCCAAGATGCTTTATGATGGCGGCCGCCCTGATGATGCTCGGCACCGCTGCCCACGGCGCCGACACCGGCAAGGTGCTCGACGCTCTCGACCTCACCATGCCCGGCCTCGAGAAGGTGGCCGAGCTGCACACTGCCGGCAACGACTCGGCTGCCGCAGTAGAGCTGCTCAATTATTATCGCGCACGCAAGGGCTTTGCCACCGGAGGCGTCAATCCCGACAAGGTGAAGGTGTCAAAGACCGACCGCAAGTGGGCTGACGATGCCCTGGAGCACACTTTCTTCGTACACAAGGGCTACCAACCCTCGTACAACTACGGCAAGGACATCGACTGGAAGTTCTGGCCCGTGCAGGACAATGAGCTCCGCTGGCAGCTCCACCGTACAAAGTGGTGGGTGCCCATGGGCAAGGTGTACCGCCAGACCGGCGACGAGAAGTACGCCGCTGAGTGGGTGCTCCAGTACCGCGACTGGATTAAGAAGAATCCGCTTATCGAGGCAAAGACCCGCGCCGAGCGCCAGGCCAACGCCGACATCATCGAGAACATGCGCTTCGCATGGCGTCCGCTCGAGGTGGCCGACCGTCTGGAGCACCAGATTGAGCAGTTTGCCCTCTTCCTGCCCTCGGAGCACTTCACCCCGGAGTTTCTCATTGAGTTTCTCGACAACTACGACCGCCACGGCCGCTACCTCAACACCCACCTGTCGAAGCAGGGCAACCATCTGCTCTTCGAAGCACAGCGCATGCTCTACGCCGGTTGCTACTTCCCCGAGCTGAAATATGCCAAGGAGCTGCGCCGCTCGGGCATCGAGGTGCTTAACCGCGAGATTGGCAAGCAGGTGTTCGGCGACGGCGTGCAGTTTGAGCTCGACCCGGGCTATCACGTAGCCACCATCGGCATCTTCACCAAGGCTATGGAGATGGCCAATGCCAACGGCTACCGCGGCGAGTTCCCGCAGGAATACATCGATACCATCCGCAAGATGATTGAGGCCAACTACAACTGGTCGTTCCCCGACTACACCCAGCCCGTGTTCAGCGACAACAAGCTGCACGAGCGCAGCAGCGCGCTGACCAACTACCGCAAGTGGCGCCGCATATTCCCCGGCGACGAGGTCATCGAGTGGTTTGCCTCTGAAGGTGCCAAGGGCCATGCCCCCGCCTATACCAGCAGCGCCATGCCCGAGGGCGGTTTCTACACCCTGCGCAGCGGCTGGGACCCCGAAGCCACCGTCATGGTCTTCAAGGCAGGCCCCAAGGGCGAGTGGCACAATCAGTATGACAACGGCACCTTCGAGCTCTGGCACGCCGGACGCAACTACTTCCCCGACTCGGGCAGCTTCATCTACGGCGGCGACAAGGGCGTGACAGAGCAGCGCAACTGGTTCCGTCAGACCCGCGTGCACAATACCCTCACCCTCGACCGCAAGAATCTCGAGACACGAGAGTCGCGCCTGCTCAAGTGGGAGCCCGGCGACCAGGTCGACGCGGTGGCTGTCGAAACTCCCGGCTACACCGGCCTGACCCACCGCCGCGCTGTGTGGTTTGTCGACGACAAGTTCTATGTCATCGCCGACGAGGCATTCGGTCCCGCCACCGGCGATGTGGCCATCAGCTACCACATGCTTCAGAGTGAGCCAGCCGAGGACTACAAGGCCTGCGCCGTCAGCACCACCTTCGACGACAACAACAACCTGACCCTGCGCGTATTCGGTGCCGACAAGATGGAGCGCACCGAGGGCTGGGCATCGCCCGCCTACCGCGAGAAGTACGAGCGTCCCGCCTACGATTTCAGCAAGGCCAAGACCGGCGACACACCTGTGCGGTTCATCACCGTCATACTGCCCACCGACGACAACCGCGCAGCCTCGCACAAGATTGAGGCCAAGTACAAAGGCGCGTTCTCGGAGAATGGTATGACCGTGGAGGTCAAGGTCGACGGAAAGGAGTATCCTCTGAGTATCAATTTCTAAAGTAAAAAAGAAACCTTTGTGGCGCCATCATCGTCGAGGATGATGGCGCTGCTTTTTTTGATGTGTGATTCGTGATGCATGATGCATGATTGGTGTTGCGTAAAATGCGTATCTTTGCGGCAGAATCACTTCGCCATGTCACGTTTGTGGTATTTCAATCCTGAAAATGACCTTGCGCTTGCTGCGGGGCGTCCGTCTTATACGCCGCCGGATGCCGCAGTGCGTCTGCGGCGTGCGGGGAAGGTGCTGCCTGCATGGATGGCCGCGCCCGGCGACATGGTGCTGTGCTGCGGCGTCAATGCCGCCTGGTGGCGCGGGTGCCGCGACCGTCTCGGCCTCGAGCTGCGGCCGTGGGACGGGCGCGCCGACATCGTGCCCGAGCCGTGGGGATGGTCGGAATACACCCGCGCCGTGCTGCGCCGTGCCGGCGTGAGTGCGGCAGCTCTGCCGTCGGACGGATTCCTTGCCGGCTTGCGCGATCTGTCGCACCGCCGCACTGCCGCACTGCTGCGCGACGCTGTGGCCGCGCGAATAAACTTTCCGATATGGCCGGGTGCCACAGAAATCCGCTCCGTGGCTGAGGCTGCCGCATATGTGGCTGCGCATCCCGGCGGCTGCGTGCTCAAACTGCCCTGGTCGTCGAGCGGGCGGGGGATAGCCTTTGTCGGCCCCGGAGTTCAGCTCCCCGCGCATCTGTCGGGCGACATACGCCGCTATGGCTCCGTGATGGCCGAGCCGGCCGCCCGCAAGACAGCCGACTTCGCCATGCTCTATGACGTACGGAGCGACGGGGTGGTTTTCCGCGGCGTTTCGGTATTCGACACAGACACTCACGGAGCATATACCGCCAATGCCGTGGCGCCGCAGGAGCACCTTCTCGACCGTCTTTCGCGGCTGTATCCGCGCGAGCGGCTTGATGCCGTGCGCGACGCGGTGGCCGAGGCTCTCTCTGTCATATGCGCGGGGCGCTATGAAGGTCCGGCAGGCGTGGATATGCTCGTGGCTGAGAGCGACGGCGGCGGGCCGGTGTTACATGCTGCGGTGGAGATAAACTTCCGCTATACCATGGGATTTGTGGCGCTCGGGGTGGCGCGGTATACGGCAGTCCCGGCGGTGATGGCCGTGGAGCGGGGCGACACGACAGCCACCTGCGTCTACGACACCGTCGACAGTCGTTTTGCCGGTGGGCGGTTGGCGCTGACGCCTCCAGGATGCGACTTCACATTTGTGCTAATGAGTCCCTTTAACTGTGGCGGTGCTTATAATTCTTCACTTGGTCAAGCACTTGGTCAAAAACATCTTCGCTCCATTCGGGGGGATAACCATTGGATTTAAGTAAGAACCAAAGTTGCTGACTGAGTTCGGCACGGACGTTGCCGTTTGTCAGCCAGTCGGCAAAGCTGGATTTGGTGTCGATCAGCTCTTTTACTTTCTTGGCGAGAGCCCTGCATTTGTCGTTTATGATTAGCGAACCAACCATCTTGTCAGTGCCGTACTCAAAGTTACGGACATCGCGCATGTGCATCAAGATGTCGTAGAACGCTTTCTCCTCGAAGGTAAGTCCGAGTTTACGGAAGCTCTCTTTATCCTCGCCGAGCCTGCCGAGCAGGTCGAGAGCCTGTCGGGTGGCATTGCGGATAATCTCGTCGACGGTTTCTTTCTGCGTCTGAGTAGCCTCGGAAGAAGAAAGCCTGGCGCGGCGGTCATGGTATTCATCCAAGGTCCTTCTCAGGAGTTCCTCAAATTTCTCTGCGGCGATTTTGTTGGTATCCTTGTATTGCGAGATACTGCGGCGAAGCATCTTTATCAGCACCTCCAAACGGGTTGCGGGTAACTTGATGCCGTTAAGCTGCTCGATGAAACCGGGACTGAAGATACTTTCTTCAACGTCGGTGTCAAGAATACTCACCACGCTGTTGCATTGCAAGGCTTCAGCCACCATGCGCTGCACGGCACGGTTCATGCTCTCTGTGTCATGCATTTCTCCTGATGCCTTGCGAATGTAAGTGGCAACGCACTTGAAGCATTGCGACAACGCCAACTGCTCATGAGTGAGTACGTTTGAGGGCTGGCAAATGTCGTAAGCGGCTTTCAGTCGCTTGACATGTGCCAGGAAGAAAGTCTTGGCATCTACCTCTTTAGGTTTCTTGCCATCCTTGGCGATGTTATACATGTTGCTGAGGGTCAATATATGTTCCGATGCTCTGCCAAGGCAATCGAGTAGGTGGTGCGGTTTGGAGTA
>X363_Desmarests_Spiny_Pocket_Mouse__coassemble_1442_pt1 | contig 8780 bp, 8 predicted proteins | sample X363_Desmarests_Spiny_Pocket_Mouse__metabat2_high_PE_004 | metagenome-assembled genome bin X363_Desmarests_Spiny_Pocket_Mouse
TCCTCTCATCGACAAGTGCATCGAGTGCGGCTTCTGCGCAGCCAAGTGCGTGAGCTTCGGGCTCACCCTGTCGGCACGCCAGCGCAATGTGGCCATCCGCGAAATCTCGCGCCTGAGGGCCGACGGCTCCCCCGAGGCGGTGGCCATGGCCGACTGCCTCGAGCGCGACTTCCGCTATCCGGGAGTCGACATGTGCGCCGGCGACGGGCTGTGCAGCACAGCCTGCCCGATGGGCATCAACACGGCCGAAATCGTGCATGTCCTGCGCGAGCAAGGCTTGCCCGTGGGCTCGGCCGGCTACCGCATCGGCGCATGGAGCGCCCGCCATCTCGGCGGAGTCAGCTCGGCGCTGCGCCTCACCCTCGGCGCCGCCGACCTGGCCAGGCGCATGATGGGCGACAAGGCTGTTGACGCCACCGGCCGCGCACTGCACCGCGCTGGGCTGCCGCTGTGGACAGCGTCGCTGCCCCGGCCTTACAACCCGGCACGCACCGTGGCGGCAAACCGTGCGGCCACATCCGACAGCGACACCAAACCGCGCCGACGCGTGGTGTACCTGCCATCGTGCATCAACCGCACCATGGGCGCTACCCCCGAGCCGGGCGGCGCCACTACCGCGCCGCTGGTCGACGTGATGGTGCGCCTATGCCGAAAAGCCGGCTGTGAGGTAATCTTTCCCAAGGACATGACCCACCTGTGCTGCGGCATGATCTGGGAAAGCAAGGGTATGCCGCAGCAGGCCGAGGCCAAGTTGCGCGAGCTGGAGGCTGCCCTGGCCGAGGCGTCGGAGGGCGGTGCCATACCGGTACTGTGCGACCAGAGTCCCTGCCTGCACCGCATGCGCGAGAATATCCGGGGCATGAAGCTCTACGAGCCGGCGGAGTTTATCGACACCTTCCTTGCCCCGCACCTGCGCTTCGAGCAGGACGACACTCCGGTGGCGGTGCATGTCACCTGCTCCACCCGGCGCATGGGGCTGGCCGACACCATCATAGGCCTGGCACGCCGCTGCTCCACCGATGTCACCGTACCGGCCCTGGTGGGGTGCTGCGGCTTTGCCGGCGACAAGGGATTCACCCTCCCGGAGCTCAATGCCTGGGGCCTGCGCAACCTGCGCCATGCCGTCGAGTCCGGCGGCGCCCGCTACGGCTACTCCAACTCCCGCACCTGCGAGATCGGACTCACCGACCACTCCGGCATCCCGTACAAGTCAATCGCGTACTTAGTCGACGCACATACAAAACCACTCCAGCAATGACCGACACTGCACAGCGACCACGGCGCCTCCTGGCGCTCGACATCATGCGCGGCATCACCATCGCCGGCATGATCATGGTCAACAATCCAGGCTCGTGGAGCCACATCTACACCCCGCTCGGCCATGCCGAGTGGAACGGCCTCACGCCGACCGACCTCGTCTTCCCCTTCTTCATGTTCATCATGGGCGTGAGCACCTATTTCTCGCTGCGCCGGTACGACTTCCGACCTACGGGCACGGCGGTGTGGAAGATACTGCGCCGCACGGTGGTCATCTTCCTCATCGGCCTGGCCATCGCCTGGTTCGGACTGGCGCTCAGAGGCATCTTCAGCGAAAAGACCTTTATCGACGCCGTATTCGACATGAGCCACATCCGCATCCTGGGCGTGATGCCGCGCCTGGCCATCTGCTACGGCGCAGGCTCGCTGCTGGCCCTGGTGCTGCGCCACAAGTGGTTGCCCTGGCTGATAGTGTCGATACTGGCGGCGTACACGGTGCTGCTGCTGGCGGGCAACGGCCTGGACTTCTCGGAGGACAATGTCATATCGGTGGTCGACCGCGCCGTGCTCGGCGAGAACCACATGTACCATACCTCGGCGGGCGGTGTGCGCCTGGCTTTCGACCCCGAGGGCCTGCTGAGCACCATCCCCTCGATAGCCCACATGCTCATCGGCTTCCTGTGCGGCCGCATGATAATGCAGGTAAAGGACAACTACCGCCGCATCACCAACCTCTTCCTCATCGGCACCGTGCTCACTTTCGCCGGATTCCTGCTCTCCTACGGACTGCCCATCAACAAAAAGATATGGTCACCCACCTTCGTGCTCACCACCTGCGGCCTGGCCTCGTCGCTGCTGGGCCTGCTCATCTGGATCATCGACATCAAGGGCTACCGCCGGTGGTGCCGTTTCTTCGAGGCTTTCGGCATCAACCCCCTGTTCATGTATTGCCTGGGCGCCGTGCTCACCATCATCATCGGCGCCGTGCGCGTGCCCTATGCTGCGGCTGAGGGCGGCGTGACTACCGTCAAAGGCTGGCTCTACGAGGCGTTAATGATGCCGCTCGCAGGCGACGACGCCACCCTGGCATCGCTAATCTTCGCCCTGCTCTTTGTGGGCTTCAACTGGATATTCGGCTACTGGCTGTATAAAAAGAATATTTACATCAAGATATGAAACTGATAGCAGACTGCGGCAGCACCAAGATTGACTGGTGCGCCCTGACGGCCGACGGCACCGTGGCCGCCCGCTTCACCAGCCCGGGCATCAATGCCGTGATGCTCACCGGGGAGGAGATACGCGCCCGGCTTGCCGCCGAGGCGGCTCCACAGCTTCCCGAGGGGCAGATAGACGAGGTGTACTTCTACGGCGCCGGATGCATATCGCCCGAAGTATGCGGCGCGGTGGAGCAGGCTCTGCGCACGGCCATGGCTCCCGCTGCAACGCGCATCGAGGTGGCCACCGACCTGCTCGCCGCCGCCCGCGCCCTCTGTGGCCACCGGGCCGGCATCGCCTGCATAATGGGCACCGGCTCCAACTCGTGCCTCTATGACGGCAAGGAGATACGGCAGAATGTGTCGCCGCTGGGCTACATCCTGGGCGACGAAGGCTCGGGCGCGGTGCTCGGACGGCTGCTGCTGGGCGATGTGCTCAAGAATCAGCTCCCACGGGAGCTTGCCGACGAGTTCCTATCGGAGTACGGCCTCGACCGGCTCTCGGTGATACGCCGCGTGTACCGCGAGCCGGCCGCCAACCGTTTCCTGGCCTCGGTGGTGCCGTTCCTGTCGGCCCACATCGACCATCCGCACATCCACCGGCTCGTGCTCGGCTCGTTCCGCGCCTTCTTCCGCCGCAACGTGTGCCAGTACCCCGGCTACGACCGCATGGAAGTCCATTTCATCGGCTCGATAGCCCGGTATTTCGCCCCGGTGCTGCGACAGGCCGCAGCTCAGTGCTCTTGCACGGTGGGCACCATAATGCAGAGCCCCATGGAGGGCCTTTTGAAATTTCACAGCTGACATCATGACTTTTGTAAAGATAAGCGAGCAACCCTCGCTGTACGACAATCTCGAGAAGAAACCGGTCGGAGAGATACTCCGCGACATCAACAATGAAGACAAGAAGGTGGCTCTGGCCGTCGAAAAGGCCCTCCCGCAGATAGAGCGACTGGTGACGCGCATCGTGAGCCGCATGAAGCGCGGCGGCCGCATCTTCTACATGGGCGCCGGCACATCGGGGCGCCTCGGGGTGCTTGACGCATCGGAGATTCCGCCGACTTTCGGCATGGACCCGTCGTGGGTCATCGGCATCATCGCCGGCGGCGACACCGCCCTGCGCAATGCCGTCGAGAACGCCGAAGACGACACCGAGCAGGGCTGGCGCGACCTTCAGAAGTTCAATATCAGCGAGCTCGACACGGTGATAGGCATCGCCGCCTCCGGCACCACGCCCTACGTGATAGGCGCCCTGGAGGAATGTCGCCGCCACGGCATACTCACCGCCGCCATCTCTTCCAACCCCGATTCGCCCGTGGGATGCGCCGCCGACATCTCCATCGAGATGGTGGTGGGCCCGGAGTACGTCACCGGCTCGTCGCGCATGAAGTCGGGCACGGGGCAGAAGATGATATGCAACATGATCACCACCTCGGTGATGATAAAGATGGGCCGCGTCAAGGGCAACCGCATGGTCAACATGCAGCTCACCAACGCCAAGCTCATCGACCGCGGCACCCGCATGGTAGTCGACGAGCTGGGCCTCGGCTACGACGACGCACGCCGCCTGCTGCTGATGCACGGCTCGGTAAAGGCGGCCGTCGACGCTTACCGCGACGGCAAGGAATCGCACCATTGACCACCCGCGCCATGAAGATACTCCGCACCCTGGCGGCGGCCATGCTGACGGTCGCCGCCGCGGCTTCGGCACAGGTGCCGGCCGCCTATGAGACCCACGGCCTGTTTTACGGCCAGAGGGCCACGCTCTTCGACCTGCTGCCGGTCGACTCCACCTCCGTCGTATTCTTCGGCAACAGCATCACCAACGGCTGCGAGTGGCACGAGCTGCTCGGCGACGCCCGTGTGGTCAACCGCGGCATAAGCGGCGACATAGTGCAAGGCCTTATCGACCGCGCCGGCAGCGTGGTCAAGGGGCAGCCCGACAAGGTATTCCTGATGATAGGGGTCAACGACATCTCCCACGACATCACGGCCGACTCCATCGCCCGTGCCGTGGAGCGCCTGGTCGACACCATCGCCACGGCCTCGCCGCGCACCCGCATATACCTGCAGTCGATGCTGCCTTTCAACAACACCTTCGGCCGCTACAAGCGCCTGGAGGGCAAGGAAGCCGTGCAGCGCGAGGGCAATATCCTGCTGCGCGACCTGGCCACACGCAAAGGCATCTCCTGGATTGACCTCACCGACATCTTCGCCGACTCCGACGGCCTCCTGCGCCCCGACCTCACCAACGACGGCCTACACCTCCTCGGCCCCGCCTACCTCCTCTGGCGCGACCGCTTGCTCCCCTACCTGGAGTGATGCATGATGCATGATGCATGATGCGTGATGCATGATGTCAGTCGAACCAGCTGCTGACTGAGTCGGGCTGCTCGACGGGGGCGGGTGGGTTCAGCACGGCCGGCAGGTCGTCGAGACGTACCTCGGGGATGGGAGCCGGAGGCGCCGGTATGGGTGCCGGCTGCGGAGGGACGGGTTTCGGCATCTTCACCTTCTTGGGTTTCTTGGTCTTCTGCTTCTTTGGCTTGGGCTGCTTGGGGGCTTTGCCGTCGGGGATGCGGGTGCCGCGCGAGGCGTAGGTGAGGGCTTCCACGCGGCCGGAGCCGAGGTAATGGTCGTCCCAGTAGCCGGAGGTGATGTCGCTCTCCATGACGCCACGCGACGATGAGGCATGTATCATGCGGCCGTCGCCCACGTACAGCCCCACGTGATTGACGCGCCGGCCACCCTTGCGGTTGACAAAGAACACGAGGTCGCCGGGCTGGAGCGAGCCGCGTTCGACGCGGCGGCAGTAGTCCTTCTGCTGCTGCGAGGTACGTGGCAGCTTGATGCCCGCACCGCGGTCAAACACACGGCAGGTCAGCCCCGAGCAGTCGACGCCACCGCGGTCGTTGCCACCGTAGCGGTACGGCACACCGAGCCACGTACGGGCTTCCTGCACGAGCTGCACCGCCACATCGCGGTCGACACTGGCCGGCGTGGTACCGGTCACCACCGGGGCGCCATCGCCCCCTCGCACCGTGCGCCGCGACGAGTGGCACGAGGCAAGCAAGCCCAGCGCCAGCGCCACAAGGAAAATCCTCGAGATTCTCGATACTCTCGAGATTTTCGACTCGAAACTTTCGAGACTATCGAGACTTTCGAAATTTTCGATTATATGTTGATTATTCCGTCGCATTGTGGATAGTTTGTGCAGCCCCGGAAGCTGGTGCCCTGGCGGGCGCCTTTCTTGACCATCCGCTGCCGCATGGTGGCGCCACAGCGCGGGCATCGGGGCGCGCCGGCGTGCGTGGCGGCCTCCTTTACGGCCTCAGTGCGCGCCTTGGTGAGATTTTCAGTGAAGCCGCCTTCGCATTTAAACCGCTCGAAACAGGCGGCTATCTGGTGCTCAAGCATCTTTATCACCCTGGTGCAGAGTATGAGGATGCTGTTGGCGGCGACAGACACATCCTCGCTCTTGACCAGATGGGCGATACGGGTATACTGGCGACCGATATGTGATGTCAGGTCATGCAGAAAGTCCTGGCCATAGGTCGGCCGGTCAAGCCTGAAATCATGAATCTCCGCCCAGCGGCTGTCGGTCTGCGGCCATGCAGCCTCGCCGCGGCTCATAAGTATGAACATATAGTCGCCGGCCAGTTCGCTCAGGCTCGCCCGCGCCACATCCAGCAGCTTCATCTCGGCCTCGGTGGAGGTCTGACGCCGCGCGCTGCCCTCGGCGATATTGGCCTGGCAGGAACGGGCGGCCTGTGTCATCTGGTCGAACATGCGGCCTGCGGGGTCGTTGGTGCGGTTGAGGAAGCGGCGGCAGAAGTCGAAGGTGGCGAGCTGCACCATATTGGCCATGACCCAGCTGTCAAGGCCCATATACGATGAGGTGGAGGAGATGCGGATATTGCTCATGGGGGCATTTTTTCGAGAATCTCGAGATTTTCGAAATTATCGAAACTCCCGATATGCAAAGCTACCAATTTTTCAGAAATAATTGTGTATCTTTGCCTCTACTTATCACAAAATACCAACTTTATGAAATTCACACCTCTGCTGATGCTTGCGGCCGCAGCCCTGCCTGCCGCAGCTCAGGCTCCCACCGAGGACCAGACTATCCTCCACGCGTGGACATGGAGCCTCGACACTATCGCCGCCAACATGAAAGACATCGCCGCTGCCGGCTATACTTTCGTGCAGACTTCGCCCGTGCAACGCTGCTATGTGGGCGACGGCGGCGGCATGGCCCTGTACAGCCAGCCGGGCGACTCGGTCATGGGCAAGTGGTACTACTACTATCAGCCCACCGACTGGAAAATCGGCAACTATATGCTGGGCGACCGCGACGACTTCAAGGCTATGTGCGACAGCGCATACAAGTATGGCGTGCGCGTAATCGTCGACGTGCTGCCCAACCACACCGCTGTCGACCACACCGCCGTGCTCCCCGATTTTGACGCTGCCGTCGGCGGACACGACAATCTCTTCCACGCCGCCGGCCTGACCCCCATCACCGACTACAACGACCGCCTGCAATGCACCACGGGCGAGATGGGCGGCCTGCCCGACGTCAATACGGAGAATCCCGACTTCCAGTACTACTTCATGCAGTATGTCAACGACCTCATCAACCTGGGTGCCCGCGGCTTCCGCTACGATACTGCCAAGCATATCGGCCTGCCCGACGAGCCCCGCGACCCGCGCTCGCCCCGCAATAACTTCTGGCCCATATTCACCGGCCGCGAGGGTGTGAAGGGTCTGTCGCTGCTCATGCCCGACAGCCTGTACATCTACGGCGAGGTGCTTCAGGACCGCAATGTCAACGAGAAGGGCTATGCCGAATACATCGACCAGACTGCCAGCGCATACGGCCACGCCCTGCGCGACGCGCTGCGCAAGGGCGCCGCTCCGGCCCGCCTGCTCACCGACTGGGAGCACCCCGTGTCGCCCGACCGCCTTGTGACCTGGGTGGAGAGCCACGACACATACTGCAACCAGCATGAGTCGGCCGACATGACCGACGAGCAGATGCGCGCCGGATACGTATTCCTGACAGCCCGCCAGCACGGCCGTCCGCTCTTCTTCAGCCGCCCGATGGGCAGCACCCGCGAGAATTACTGGGGCAACAACCGCATCGGTGCCCGCGGCAACGATGAGTTCAAGCATCCGGCCGTGGCCGCCGCCAACCACTTCCGCACCGCCATGCATGGCCGCGCCGAGCGCCTCATCACCGCCGACGACGGCCGCGTGGTCGAAATCTGCCGCGGCAACGACGGCGCCGCGCTGGTAAACTTCAGCGACCGCGACGTCAAGGTGAAGATGCCAACCGACTTGCCCGACGGCTCCTACCGCGACGCCGTGAGCGGCACCGACTTCAAGGTGGCCAAGGGTGAGCTGAGCGGACGCCTCGCCCCGCTGGGCACATATTTCCTCTACCGCTAACGCAGCCAATAAAGCAGCTTGCGATATGCGCGCCGCAGCCGCCACACCACGGCTGCGGCGCGGTCGCTTGATATGCCGCTGGCAAAGGCGCCGTTGTGGCTGCCCTGGGTGCCGCCGCAGGGGTGCGTCCACCAGTAGTCGAGCAACCCGCGCTCGAGCATGCAGCGGTGGAAGAGGTCGACAGGCATTGACATCTTCTCGCCGCACGAGCGCTCAAGCAGCATATGGGCGCCGGCGGCATTGATGTAGTAGATGCCCGCGAAGCGGTCGCGGTCGCCGGGATAGAGCACCTGGCCGCGGCGGCGCTGGCTGCGCGGCACGAAGCGCAGGCGTGTGTCCTCAAAGGAGATGATGGCCGCGCGGCGGCTGTCCTTGGCGGAAAGCTCGCTCATGGCCGACTCAAGCAGGTCGGGGAAGTTCTTGAAGAGGATGGCGTCGTCCTCGAGGATGAGGGCGCCGGGCAGCCCGCGGTCGATGATGGCGCGGCAGGCCAGCAGATGCTTGTAGGCGCAGGAGGTGGCGCCGCTCACGCGTGCCATAGGGCCGCCGAAGTACTCGGTGAGCACATCGGCGGTGAGGTCGGATTTGTCGCCATCGAGGATATACTCGAAGGGAAGTCCGAGCCGTATCATCATGGAGTCTATATGCCCGGCGCGGGCTGTGTCGGCTCCGACGTGGAGCACGAAAATCTGGGGTCGGGAGGAGGTGGTGTGTGTCATTATGCCGGCCAATTAAAGCTGCGGAGTGATGGTTTAAGTAGGGCTGGGTCGCTGCCGAGGTATCGCTTCCACAGGGCGTGGAAATCGACCGAATGGTCGAAATGCGTCAGATGGGCAAGCTCGTGGGTGATGATGTAGC
>X363_Desmarests_Spiny_Pocket_Mouse__coassemble_1448_pt1 | contig 8735 bp, 8 predicted proteins | sample X363_Desmarests_Spiny_Pocket_Mouse__metabat2_high_PE_004 | metagenome-assembled genome bin X363_Desmarests_Spiny_Pocket_Mouse
CTGATGATAATCATGCGCGAGGTAGCGCGCAGCAGACTCTCTATCTTGGAGCCGAGGAAAGAGTCCATGACGGCTGAGCGGCGGTGCAGTCCGATGATGATTTCGGTGATGTCGCGCTCGTCGGCGGCATTGATGATGCCGGTGGCGGTGTTGAGGCCAAAGCGGTCTATCTCGTCGATGCGCAGGTTGGCGGCGGCCGCGGTGCGGCGGGCTATGTCGAGCGACTGGCGTGCTATGGCCTTGGCACGGGCGCCGCGGTCGTTGCGCACGTGTATGGCATAGAAATTGTGGCGACCGCGGTCGTTGCGCATCAGCACGCCCAGCTCGACGAGCTGCGGCGATGTGAGCGGATTGGCCACGGCGATGAGGGTATTGTTGACACGTGTGGAGCGGATGATATCGTCCTCGCTCAGCATGCTTATCTTGAGGCGCGGAGCGCCGGCGGCTGTTATGAGCGGAGCGACGCCGCATGTCACCAGTATCACCAGGATAGTGGCGTTGAGCACCACGGAGTCGAGCAGTCCCATGGCATAACCAAGGCTCACCACCGCCAGTGCCACAGCCGTATGCGCCGTGGTGAGGCCAAACATCACCTTGCGGCTCGACGCGCCATAGCCATAGACCCGCTGGGTAATCCACGCCGGAATCCACTTCGACACGAGCGCCACGGCAAGCATTATCAGAGCCACCGACAGGGTGTGGCGGTCAGCCACCACCCGCAGGTTTATCATCATGCCCACACTTATCAGGAAGTAGGGAATGAACAGCGCGTTGCCCACAAACTCGATGCTCGACATCAGCGGCGACACCGGCGGCACGTAGCGGTTGAGCACCAGGCCGGCCAAAAAGGCTCCCAGGATACCCTCGAGGCCAATGAGTTGGGCAGTCCATGCCGCCAGAAACACCATCGCCATGACATACACATACTGGGTGACGCGGTCGGAATATGTCTTGAAAAACCAGCACGTGACACGCGGATACAGATACAGCACCGCTCCGACCCACAGAGCCAGCCGCAGCAGCAGCCCGGCCAGCGCCGACACATCGAAGGTATTCTCCCGCGCCGCGGTCACAGTGACTGCGATTACCAGCAGAGCGCCGGTGACGGCTATGATGGTACCCACCACCGCCACCAGCACTGCCGGCGACTTGGTGATGCCGTAGCGCGCAGCCACCGGATATGATATGAGCGTATGTGATGCATACATGGCGCCGAGCAGCAGCGATGTGAGCCAGCCAAGATGAAGTAGCCACACGCTGGTGAGCACCCCGGCCACGAGCGGCACCAGCAGGGTGAGCATCCCGAAGAGCATCCCACGGCGGAGATTGAGCCGCAGATGGTACATATCTATCTCCAGCCCGGCCAGGAACATCAGGTACAGCAGTCCCACCTGGCCGAAGATGGCGAAGCTCGAGTCGGCCTGAAGCACATTGAACCCGTATGGCCCGATGACCACTCCGGCCACTATCATACCCACGATGTGGGGTATCTTGAGCTTGTTGAGCAGCAGCGGCGCCAGCAATATGATTGCCAGCACGATGAAGAATATCGGGATGGGCTGTGTTACGAGCGCCGCGAGCATAATAAGAATCTATCGGTGGTCGAGGAGATACTTCACTATCTGCACCGCATTGAGCGCGGCACCCTTGCGGAGCTGGTCAGACACACTCCACAGGGTGATGCCAGGGCCGGAGATGTCGCGGCGGATACGGCCGACAAACACGGGGTCGGTGCCGGCAGTTTCGAGCGGCATGGGATAGGCGAGAACCGCCGGGTCGTCGACCACGGAGATTCCTGGAGCCGCCTCCAGCGCCGCCCTGACAGCCTCAGGCGACAGCGCCTCGCGGGTCTGCACCCACAGCGCCTCGCTGTGGGCGCGCATCACCGGCACTCGCACACACATGGCACTCACCTCCAGGTCGGGAGCATGCATTATCTTCTTGGTTTCGAGATGCATCTTCATCTCCTCGCGGGTATACCCGTTGTCAGTGAAGACGTCGATGTGAGGTATCACGTTGTAAGCGAGCTGATGGGCAAACCGCTCCACCCGGGGCTCACGGCCCGCGGCGAGGTCGGCATGCTGGGTCACGAGTTCGTCCATGGCCAGGGCGCCGGCGCCGCTGGCGGCCTGGTAGGTGGCCACGTGTACGCGCTGTACAGGCGACAGGCGGTGTATCGGCGCCAGGGTCATCACCATCTGTATGGTGGTGCAGTTTGGGTTGGCGATGATGCGGCGTGGAGCGTCAAGGGCATCGGCGCCGTTGATTTCGGGCACCACCAGGGGCACATCGTCGTCGAGCCGGAAGGCGCTTGAGTTGTCAATCATCACGGTTCCATGCGCCGTGATGACAGACGCGAAGCGCTCCGACACGGCACCGCCGGCCGATACCAGGGCATAGTCGATGCCGGAGAAGTCGCTGCTGTCGGTGAGCTCCTCTACCTCTACGGGACGCCCCATGAAAGGGATGACCGACCCGGCGCTCCGGGCCGAGCCGAAAAGGCGCAACGTGTCGATGTGGCCGACCAGGCCGGACTCCAGAACAGAGATTATTTCACGGCCGACTGCACCGCCGGCCCCTACGATGGCTATGTTCATTGCTGATTGGTTTCTAAAACGGATGATGATGTGGCCGGGGACTGTACCCGGAAAAGGGAGAAGTTGACCGACCCGTAGGCGCGATGGTCGAAGAAGCCGGGCAGGCTGCTGAAATCATGCGCCTTGGAGTGCTCGACGATGACGAGCGAACCCGGCTTGACGGCGCCCGACGACAGGATGCGCCCGGGCATCTCGGCAAAGCCGGGCATATCGTAGGGAGGGTCGGCAAAGACTATGTCATATGGAGTGCGACAACTCTCGAGATAGCGCAGGGCATCGCCGCGCAGTACGTCGATATTGCGGGCGTCGAGCTGCTGCACCACCCGGCGGATGAAGTTATACTGCGTGGAAGCCTTCTCAACGCATGTGACATGCGTGCATCCGCGCGAGAGAAACTCCAGCGAGATGGCGCCCGTACCGGCAAAGAGATCGAGGGCGGTTGCCGCCTCGAGGTCCTCGAGATTCTCGATTACGTTGAATATATTCTCGCGGGCAAAGTCGGTGGTCGGCCTTGCTGAGATATTGCCCGGCACATCGAAGCGCCGGCGACCGTATTTGCCACGGATTATTCGCATAGCGGAAGTATTGACAATTCAAGAGGCGCCGACTGCGCCATCTGCCCCATCGCCGCAAGTGCGGCCGGCATGATGGCCGGCAACACGGCCGGGGCATATTTGCGCAGCTCCACGGCAATGGATGCCCGTCGCTCCGGCAGACCGGCGAGATGTATCTCATACCGGCCGTCGGACAGCCCGGCCGACGATGCCATGGCCAGTATATAATATATGGTGTCGGGGACTGAGATGCCGGCGACGGTGGTGGCGCCTGCTGCCCCGAGATTATTGAACACCAGTATGTCGGAAGAGTCGCCGCGAAGATTGACATATACCTTGCCAGTATTGCCAAGGGTACTGCGGGAGCCAAACCAACGCATCAGCACCGCCATCGGATGGGCAATAGTACGGGCGCTATCGAATGTGCGCCGCAGAAATCCAAGCACACCGCGGTCGACCATCGCAGCCACGGAATACAGACGCCCTGCCGTGGCTATGAGCGGTTCGCAGCCGTCGGCATCTACCGACAGCAGTCCGGCGGAAACTCGCGCCGCACCTGCATCGGCGCCGGCGGGCAAAGTCACACAGCCCGCGGTGCGCACCAGCACATCGGTACGACCGAAAGGGGCCACAAGCAGCGGATTGGCGTACACGGCCTCTTCGAGGGCCCGGGCGGGCGTATCGGCCGCCGCCGCATAGGCGATACGACGGTAGACGACATCCCCCCCGGCAGCGGAGTCGAGCGGGCGCACCATCACCTCCAGGGCGTCAGTACATACCTGGAGCGACAGACGGCTGTGCCGCGTCTGACCTGCATATATCTCGGTTGTGAGTGCCTCGGATGTCATTTTGCGCACAAAGTTAGCTATTTTTTTTCAAACTGAACCCTACTCTGAATTGCACGTTATTTATGTATAATTATACTTATCTGAATTTTATCTTGATTATGAAACACATATTGTCAATCCTTACCTTTGTGCTGCCTGTGATGGCCTTCACCGCCTGCGACGACGACCACAGCGGCCTGCCCGACGTAGACTTCATCGTGGATGTTTCGGGCGCCGTGTACCACGACGGCCAATTGTATGCCGTAGCCGGCGAAACAATGAAAATTACCTCAATACAGGTGGTCAACAACATCAAGGGGCAGAACGCCCTCATCCCTTACGCCGACTACTACTGGGACTACGTGCGCATAGGCCAAAGCGTGGTACCACCCTACGGAGCCGACATATATATCTCGCCGGACATGATGGGCGGAAAACACCTACTCGAGATATACGCCCCGGTCTATGCCGAGGACAAGTCGCCGGCTTTCAGCATCCTCCAGTATACGGTCAACGTGGTGGCTTCGGCCAACGACCTCCCCGCCGGCGGCTCCGCGAGCTTCGCCGCCCATCCAGGCATCAAGGAAAGCGACCCCACCAAATAGCCGCCATACCGCCCGGCCACAGCCCCCGCCTCACCCGCCCGGAGCCGCCGCGTCTGACCGGATTTCGCCATTTCCTTGGCGGCGATGCCGGTGCGATGGACATATTCTACTCTTTGAGGTGACACCGGTGGCTGTCGCGTGTCTGACATATGTACAGAGATTCCTTGCCGACAGGGTGCCGTGGGTGGTGGGCAAGCTGCCGACAAAGTCAGGTGCCGCTGTATTGAGCCAGGGCTGACGCCGCGAGGGATTTGGGTCGTCGGTGTTGCGGAGGGGGTGTTGTTGAGCGACCTGACACCGGTTCAGGTACGTCTTTCAGAAAGTCAAAGATGCCGGCATAAAGCGGGCAGATGTTTTGGACTAATTTTCAATGGCTACTTATCAACGCATCAGAGGGGAAGCTGGTTCAGCTGCTCGATGTAGTCAAGCAGGGCCTCGCGGCCGCGCTTGTCCTGGGAAGATGTGGCAAAGACCGGCGGCAACTCCTCCCATTGCTCAAGCAGTGCCTCGCGGTAAGCAGCCACGGCTTTTTTTCCAGCCAAGGGGGTGAGCTTGTCTATCTTTGTGAACACGATTGCAAAAGGCACTCCGTTTTCCCCGAGCCATTGCATAAACTCCATATCTATGCGCTGTGGCTTATGGCGCGAGTCTATAAGCAGAAAGAGGCATGTCATCTGCTCGCGGCGCAGGATATACCCCTTGATCATCTTCTCGAGGCGCTCGCGGTCGGTCTTGCTGCGACGGGCGTATCCATAGCCTGGCAGATCTACCACATACCACTCGTCGTTGACGAGGAAGTGGTTGATAAGCATGGTCTTGCCGGGGGTCGACGATGTCATGGCCAGCCCCTTGTGGCCTGTAAGCATGTTGATTAGCGACGACTTGCCCACATTGGATCGGCCGATGAAAGCATACTCGTGGCGCTGCTCGGCGGGAGCTTTCTCCACATTGGGGCTGCTGACACTGAATCGTGCGGAGTTGATAATCATTTCGGAAGGTATTGGCCGTAGATGGCATGAAAGAGCTCGAAGCGTTCGAGTGTGGCTGCGGAGTGGCGCGCCATCGACACTCGCACCCTATCAAGACTCTTGCGGCTCATGTCGCCGCTCTTGCTGTAAAATTTGTCGGCATAACACACAAGGCGCTCAAGCGGTGTGACCGGATAGAGCACCCTGTCGGCAGGGAGCGGCAGCCCCATCGAAACGATGTCTTCGGAATAGATGCCAGCGCCGGTATGACGCTCTGCCACACGCGCCGCCCACTCGGGGGCGCCGACTGAGCGGAGCATGTCGGCGCCAAGTACTCCGTGGCGCAGATACGGCTCCGAGCCGTGACAACCGATACCCGGGGCATCGGTAAGGCAGATGCCGATGTCGTGGAGCGACGCGGCATAGTCTATCTCGGCTGGGGCGAGCGGACATCCCATCGCCTCATTGATGGCCAAGGCGAGGGCGGCCACCTGCCCCGAGTGACGGAGCAGGATGGGCCGAGCCTCGCTTTGCAGCGGATAATAGCGGTCGTACAGGTCGGAGGCCGCCGGTATCATCATTCTATTATGGTGTTCCAGCCGTGCTCGTCGGGATACTCGCCGAGACGGATGGCCGAGAGGCGCTCGTAAAGAGCGGTGCTGACGGGACCGGGCTTACGGTCGGGCGAAATCTCGTACTTGATGCCGGTATCGATGTCGTGGACGGTGCCGACGGGCGAGATGACGGCGGCTGTGCCGCAGGCGCCGGCCTCAGTGGCGCGGGCGAGCTCCTCTACGGCTACGTGACGCTCCTCCACCTCGATGCCCATGTCGCGGGCGAGCTGCATCAGGGCGCGGTTGGTCACCGAGGGCAGTATGGAGTCGCTCTTGGGGGTGACGTACTTGCCGTCGATGATGGCGAAGAAGTTGGCCGGGCCGCACTCGTCGAGATATTTCTTCTCCTTGGGGTCGAGATAGAGCACAGCCGAGCAGCCGAGCTCGTGGGCGTGCTCGCCGGCGGTGAGCGACGCGGCATAGTTGCCGCCGCACTTGAAGCGGCCGGTGCCACGCGGAGCCACACGGTCGTACTCACGCATGATGCAGATGTCGGTGCATCCGAATCCGGTCTTGAAGTACGGCCCAACTGGCGCCACCATTATCATAAAGAGATATTCAGTGGATGCCTTCACGCCGATGCTCGGAGTGAGGCCAATCTCAAGTGGACGCAGGTAGAGCGAGGCACCGCTGCCATAGGGGGGCACGAAGCGCTCGTTGAGCTGCACGGCCTTGACGCACATCTCGCAGAAAAGGTCTTCGGGCACGGGCGCCATCAGCAGACCCTCGGCCGACTGGCGCATACGGCGGGCGTTGTCGCGCATACGGAAGATGCGGATTTTGCCGTCGGCCCCGCGGAAGGCCTTGAGTCCCTCGAAGATTTCCTGCCCGTAGTGCAGGGAGGTGGCCGCCATGTGCATCTCTATCTTGTCGGAGGTCGACACTTCGATTTCCCCCCATTTGCCGTCGCGGTATTCGCAGCGCACGTTGTAGTCGGTGGGATAGTAACCGAACGGGAGGTGTTTCCAGTCAATATCGGTCGTCATAGTCATGCAGGTTGGTTTTAGGTAGTCAAAAGTCAGGCAGCGGACAAAGAAGTGCCGCTGCCTGCAAATATGACAATTTTATACGATATGTCAAAGATATTGCACAAATAATTGCAAAAGATGCACGTGCATATCAAGGTTCCCCGCACTCGAGGACGTAGACTGGGCTGGGTGGAGCGGCTGTGGTACGCTCGCCGTCGCCCTGCGAGGTGTGCTGCACATAGATGTGCAGGCGCCGGGAGCTGCGCCACAGCTCGGCATCGATGGTGGGCTCCCATGCATCGACGCTGAAGTCGGTCAGGTCTGTTACCCGCCATGTGTCATCGCCCACCCCGCGCACTGCGGCAGACACGCGGCTGCCACGCTCGGTGTCGCGGAAAAGGTAGACGATGCTGCTGCCGTCGGTCACCACGCGCGGCCGCGAGATGGGTATCATCTTGGTGCCGCCGCCCGACAGGGAAAACGGCATGCGCCTTTCCCCCACCCGCTCCATGTGCCACCGATGGCCGTCGTGGCGCACAAGTCGGTACTGTGGCACGGTCGAGGTGGAGTCGCGCCAGTAGGTAGCGATGAGGGGGTTGCCGGCATCATCTGCTGTCATGGAGGTCTGGTTGATCAGCTCCGACTTCTGCGGGATATGCCAGGCCACTTCGGCAGTAGCCTGCGTGATGGGGAGTGTGTAAGGTATACCGTCACTGCGCTCCCATGTGCGTCCACCGTCGGTCGAGCGGGCATAGCACAGGTCGTGGTTGGTCTCTACCAGCCAGGTTTCGCGCCATACCCAAGACAGATGCAGAGTGCCGCGCGGGTCGGCGTAAAGCTGCCAGTACGGATTGCGCTCGCCCTCGCCGTCGATGAGGACGTCGTGGACGCGCTCCCACCGGCGTGTGGCGGGGTCGTAACGGTTCATCACCATATTGCCGCGGCCTGAGGCGCCGGAGCGGTAGACGAATATCAACTCACCCGAGGGCAACGCGTGAAACTCGGGATAGGTCACATCCTGCTCGTCGCGCCCTACCATCGGCTCCAGGGGGCCGAGTGTCAGCGAGCCCGGAGCCGTGCCGCGGGCGTAGCGCAGCGGATGGCCGTGGTGGTCAAAGGAGGCATGAAGCACTCCGTTGCCGTCGACTGCGATAGAGATGACGTTGTGGGCATCTGTCACGTTGCCGCGGTACTGCGTGCGGGCAATTGTCCAGAGGTCTGTACCGAGCCGACGCGAGGCGAGGGTGACATACCCCTCGGGGTCGTAATAGGCCGCGTACTGCACGGAATCGCGGCTGGTGAGCGAGTTGGTGCGGAATATGGCGGTGTTGACCGAAGTGGCTCCGTACCCTTGGCCGACGTGCGACAGATGGCGACTTTCACCCCGGCACTCCGGGGTGAAAGCTACTGCCAAGCACAGCATGAATGTGACGAATTTCATGTGTCCGCTTAGAAAAGGTCAGGCGTCGGAGCTCCGTCGCCCCAGTGATGGTCTTTCGGGAAAGGCTGGCCGCCCCACGCCTTCTGCGATGTCCATGCCATAGGCGCGCGTACTGCACGGAATCGCGGCTGGTGAGCGAGTTGGTGCGGAATATGGCGGTG
>X363_Desmarests_Spiny_Pocket_Mouse__coassemble_1521_pt1 | contig 8391 bp, 9 predicted proteins | sample X363_Desmarests_Spiny_Pocket_Mouse__metabat2_high_PE_004 | metagenome-assembled genome bin X363_Desmarests_Spiny_Pocket_Mouse
GGACTACTGCGAGTTTACCGAGCCCGGAGAAATCAGCGAGGCCGCGCTTGAGCCGTCGGCCTTGTCATCAATTGCAGCAGACGACCGCCGCTCGATGCTACGCTGCATGTCTTTCACCTGGACACGACTTGTAAAGGTCGATACGATGCGCCGGCTCGGCATCACATACCCGGAGGGACGCACCAAGCAGGACATACCCGCCCACTGGCGCGAGGTGCTTGGCGTGGACCGTATAACTCTCGTGCCCGAGCGACTCTCTTATTACCGCCAGCGTGCGGGCGCCACATCGCGGCGACGAGGTGTGTCGCTTTTCGACCATCCGGCCGTGCTCGATATAGTGGAGGCCGACCTGCGCGCCTCCGGGCGTTACGAAGAGTGGGCCGACGAATTGTCGCGCCAAAGGCTCGCCGTATGGAACATGCTCTATATGGTCATAGACCCGGCTCTGCGCGGGCGTGCCCGCGACGGGATACGTGCCGCCATGGACGGTGATTGCGGCCGGTATATCGAGCGCCATCGTGCCGAAATTCCAGGCCGGCAACTATTGTTTTTCAAGGCAATGGCCGGTAATCGCCCGGCTATGCTGGCATACAAGTCGCTCCGTGTGATGGCCGCGATTAAACACCGCCTGCATCTATGAGCAAGCCGCGCATATTCATATCAATACATTATATGGAGATTGGCGGAGCCGAGACTTCGTTGCTCGGCCTGTTGCAGGCCATTGACTACTCGAAAGTGGATGTCGACCTTTTCGTGTGCCGCCATTCTGGTGAGCTGATGCCGCTTATTCCGGTCGGGCCGCGTCTGCTGCCCGAGGTGCGCAAATATGCCTCGACAGAGATGTCCATAGCTGAGGTGCTGCGAATGGGATATGTCGATGTGGCTGTGGCCCGGCTCGCCGCCAAGTGGCGGTACAGCCGCATGCGTCGCCGCCGCCCGTCGCAGATTGCCACCGACATAGGGGTGTATCAGTATATGGCGTCGGCGGTTACGCCGCATCTGCCTATGATAAATCCCGATGTTGAGTACGACCTGGCCGTCAACTTCTGCGGCATGCAGGACATAGTGCTCGACCGTGTGCGGGCGCGCCGGCGTGCTGCCTGGATTCATACTGATTACAGATTGGTCGACACCGACCGGGAGTTTGACCGTCGCATATGGAGCCGCTTCGACAATATAGTGTCCATATCGTCAGATGTCACCCAATCGTTTCTGAAAGTGTATCCCGGGTTAGATGAGAAGATTATCGAAATAGAGAACATTCTCTCGCCCGACTTCGTGCGGGCGCGGGCCGAGATTGCCGATGTAAGTGTAGAGATGCCGGGCAGTCCTGTCCTTTTGTCTATGGGGCGCCTCACATATCAGAAAAACTTTGATAATCTGCCTGACATCGCCCGTAGAATAGTCGAGAAAGGATATCCGGACCTCCGCTGGTACATCATCGGCTATGGCGGCGAGGAGGAGCTCGTCCGCTCGCGTATAGCGGATGCCGGGATGGAAAACCATGTCGTAATTTTAGGAAAACGCAACAATCCCTATCCCTATATCAAGGCCTGCGATGTGTATGTGCAACCATCGCGTTATGAAGGCAAGAGTGTTGCGGTGCGCGAGGCACAGATACTGGGCAAACCGGTGGTGATTACGGATTATCCCACAGCATCTTCTCAGATAAATCACGGGCAAGATGGGTTGATAGTGCCGATGGACAATGCCGGCTGTGCCGATGCGATTGCAGCCCTACTTGCTGACTCTGCGGCAATCCGTAAGCTGGAAACAGGTGCGCGAGCAGGTGACTTCGGTAACATGGATGAAGTAAATAAGTTTTACAGACTCATAGGTGATGCTGAGTAGTTTGAGGCTCTGGATAGCCCGTCAGATATACCGTATGCGTGGCATGAGCACCACGCAGGACTTGATAAAGGCCGGCTTACGCGTCGGTCGCAACTTCATGCCGATGGTCGGTACCATACTTGACCCGGCCCATTGCCATCATATAAGGATTGGCGACGATGTCACGCTCGGGCCGCGTGTCCACATCCTGGCCCATGATGCGTCGCTCAAGCACCATACAGGCTATGTGCGTGTGGCCAATGTCAATATCGGCGACCGGGTGTTTGTGGGCGCCGACTCGGTCATCATGCCCGGCGTCACCATAGGTGATGACGCCATCGTGGGCGCCAACAGCACAGTGACCCGTTCAGTCGCCCCGCGTACAGTGGTGGCCGGCTCTCCGGCCCGAGTCATCTGCACTCTCGACGAGTACCTGGCGCGTCACCGTGAGGCCATGAAGACCCGCCCGGTATTCGGCGAGGAATACTCGCTCCGCAGCAATCCGCCGATGGAGCTTCGCCGTGAGATGTACGACCGTCTTGCCGACGGAGGCGACGGATATATAGTTTGATAAGATGGATTCAGAATATATAATATCTCCGTGGATATACTATTTGGTATATCTGTGGGCCATCACAGTGCTGTGCTTGGCTGCCGCATGGGTTTGCGGTACCAAAACCAATGCCCGCCTGCTTAAAGGTTCGCCCAATTCGGTGACCAATGTATGGCTGATTACCTCGGTGTTTGTCCTCTTTCTTGGGTTGCGCCCGATCAGCTCCGCGTTCGGCGACATGGTGATGTACCGGCGCGGCTTCTATGATAAGTATTCTTATGGGTTTGTCGATAACCTGAGCAAGACGTCTGAGCCGTTGTGGACATGGTTGCAGGACTTTGCCCACTATATGATGCCGGGCGCGTCGCTGTACGTGCAGTACTCGTTCTTCTGCTTCCTGGTTTGCCTTGTCTACATCGCTTTCATGGCGTGGGCATGTGTGCGCCTCAACCGTCGTAGCTCATATCTGTTGTTGATTTTCCTGATTGCAAACTTCGGCTTCTATGCCTATTGTGTCAACGGCATGCGCAACGGTATGGCCTGCTCGATGGTTCTGCTGGCAGTCACATACATGACCCGCAGACCGGGCGATTTGCTCAAGGCCGGATTCCTCGCGGTATGCGCTTATCTGATCCACAACTCATCCCTCATCCCGATTGTGGCTATGGTACTGGCGTGCTACGTCCTGCGCGACACCCGCAAGTGTATCTACGTATGGCTGGGCTCAATCGTGGTGAGTCTTGCGGCCGGGAGCTTGGCCGAGAATTTTTTCATGGGCCTGGGATTCGGCGACCGCATGTCAAGTTACCTGACTAATCACGATGCTGTGATAGCTTCTGAGTTTGGCGCCCAAGCTATCGGTACTTTTAATATTGGTTTTAGGTGGGACTTTCTGCTGTATAGTGCCGCTCCGATAGCGCTCGGATGGTACGTGGTGTGCAAGCGTCGCATCACAGATGGGAAGTATACGATGCTGCTCAATACTTATATCCTGGCCAATTGCGTGTGGGTCATGCTTATCAGAGCGTTTTTTTCCAACCGCTTCGCATACTTGTCATGGTTCATGTACGGAGTAGTGCTCGCTTATCCCCTTTTCAAGTTCAACATATACCGCCGACAGGGCATGGTGGTGGCCGCATTTATAGTCGGTACACTGATATTCACATGGATAAATATATGATAGCATTGTAGATGATACGGATGCTTTTACTGGTGATGTACAATGCCGTGCGTTGGGGCGTGCGTCGAGTGACGAGCGGCGGCAGGCTGCGTGCAGCCGTCATCGAGCGCATATCACCGCGGGCGGCGGTGCGGCTCCTCGGCCGCCGGGCTTCCATCCGGCTCGGGCGCAATATCGATATTGCGCCAGGCTGCGAGCTCCTCGCAGCCTGGGATGGTAGACTCTCGGTCGGCGACGGCACATACATGAACCGCTACTGCATCATAAGCTGCCAGGATAGGGTGAGTATCGGCCGCGGGTGCATGTTCGGCCCCGGCGTGAAGATTTTCGACAATAATCACCGCTTCTCATACGACGGCGGGGTCAGCAGCTCGCTCAGCACTGCGCCGGTCGAGATAGGCGACCGATGCTGGCTCGCGTCCGACGTGGTGGTCCTGCGCGGGACCGTCATAGGCGAAGGCTCCGTCATCGGCGCCGGATGCGTGGTGAGTGGCAATATACCGCCGCACTCGCTGGTACGCTCTGCATCGCCATCATACACCATAACACCGATAAGACAATGATTCCCGATAAGATACATTATTGCTGGTTCGGCGGCCGAGAGTTGCCGGAGGACGCGCGGCGGTGCATCGATTCGTGGCGCCGCTTTTTCCCCGGATATGAGATATGCCGCCTCGACGAGAGCAACTTCGATGTCGATGCGATTCCATATACGCGCGACGCCTATGCCGCCGGAAACTTTGCCTACGTCAGCGACTATGCCCGCTATTGGGTGCTTTACCGCGAGGGTGGGGTGTACTTTGATACCGATGTGGAGGTGGTGCGCGACATGCGTCCGCTGCTCGGCCACGGGGCTTATTTCGGCTGTGAGATTGACGGCGGCACCGGGGCCGGGATTGCCGTCAATCCCGGTCTCGGTGCCGCCGTCGAGGCCGGCCATCCTCTCTATGCCGAGATTCTCGACTTCTACGCCCGTCACGACTTCCGCCTGCCCGACGGCGGCATCAATCCCTATGCCGTGGTGCGGGTCACCACCGATACCCTCATCCGTCACGGGCTGCTCGACCGCCCCGGCAAGCAGACTGTCGACGGCATCAACATCTATCCGGCAGAGTACTTCAACCCCCTTGACGACGCCACCGGGCGACTCCACCGCACCGACCGCACCTATTCCATACACTGGTACTCCAAGACATGGCTCGGCGTCAGCCCCGTGCGTCAGTGCCTCGGCCGTATGGCCCACCGCCTGCTCGGCGCAGGATTCTTTACCCGATTCAGACGATGAAGACACTTACTGTATTCACACCCGCGTATAACCGCGCCCACACCATCGGCCGCACCTACGGGAGCCTGTGCCGTCAGACGTGCCGCGACTTCGAGTGGCTCGTGGTCGACGACGGCTCGACGGACAACACCGGCGAGCTGGTGCGCCGCTGGATGTCCGAGGCCGACTTTACCATCCGCTACATCCGCCAGGACAACCAGGGCATGCACGGCGCACACAACACCGCCTATGCCAACATCTCTACAGAACTGAACGTATGCATCGACTCCGACGACTGGATGCCAGACGATGCCGTTGAAAAAATCATAGCCAAGTGGCGGGCCGACGGTGGCGAGGAATACTCCGGCATTATCGGCCTTGATGTCGATGCCCGGGGAGAAGTCATAGGCACACGCTTGCCCGACGGCGTGAAGGCTCTCACCCTCGAAGATTTCTATGGAAAGGGTGGCCGTGGCGACAAGAAACTGGTCTACCGCACGGACTTGATGCGCAGTGTGCCTCCGTATCCGCTTTTCCCGGGCGAGAAGTACGTCGGACTCGGCTATAAAGGGCAGATACTTGACCAAAGTTACAAAATGCTCGTTCTCGACGAGCCCCTGGTGGTGGTCGAATATCAGCCCGACGGGTCGAGTATGAACATGTACCGACAGTACTGGCGCAATCCCCGCGGTTTCGCTTTCATGCGCCTCAATGACATGTTGTATGCCCGCACTTTCCGACGTAAGGTCGAGACCTGTATCCATTATGTGTCACATTCATTGCGGGCCCGCAATCCGAAATTCATTTCACAGAGCAATATGCCTCTGCTGACAGCGCTCTGTGTGCTCCCCGGCGTGGCCTTGTATGCACTTACGGCATGGAAAGTGAAATCCAATCAAAAGATGTCGCTGAAATGAACCTCCCCGAATATAGTGTGGCAATCCGTACACTCGGCACCGGCGGCGAGAAGTACCGGCGTGAGCTCGAGTCGCTCCATCGTCAGACGCACATGCCGCGCCGCATTGTCGTGTACATAGCCCGCGGCTATGAGGCTCCGTCCTGGCGCGTGGGCATAGAGGAATATGTGTGGGTGCCAAAGGGAATGCTGCGGCAGCGTGCAGTGGAATACCGGGAGATAGATACTCCGTATGTGCTTACGCTCGACGACGACGTGGAGCTGCATCCCGACTCGGCCGAGAAGCTCGTCAAGGCGATGGAGCGTTACGGTGCCGACTTCGTGGCCGCCGATACATTCCGCAATCAGGACATGGGCATCGTGGAGCGGATCAAGGGCTTTGCCGCCAACTGGGCCCGCCCGCGCCGCAACGACGGCCGCGCGTTTGTCATTGATCTGTCAGGCTCATTCTCGTACAATACCAAGCCCGCGGCCGACGTCTGTCCCACTCAGAGCGCGGCCGGCCCTGCCGCCATGTGGCGCAAAAGCTCGCTGCTGCGTGTGCGGTTGAAAGATGAGCTGTGGCTTGAAGACTTCCCGTTTCCGTTCGGCGAGGACCAGCTTTATTATTATAAGGCATGGGTCAACGGCATGAAGACGTATGTGCACTATGGCGCCGGCATAGAGCATCTCGATGGCGGCGCTGACAGCAGCCGTTTCCGCGCCAATCCGCAGAAGATGATTTACCGCGCCCAGATATTGCATATCCTGTGGCACAGGACTATATATTCCCGTGCCGGGCAGACCGGCCCCCGTCGCATGGCTGCGGCTCTTCTGTGGGGAGTCAAGGTGGCGTGGCTCGCAGCGGTGCACGCCGGGCTATCGGTGGTGCGTCTGTCGCCCAGGCCGATAGTATATTATGCCAAAGGCATCGCGCGCGGCATGAAATATGTGCGGAGCGACAGGTACCGCTCCTTGCCCCCTTATATACTGAAATGAAGATACTGCATGTAATCACGTCGATGGACATCGGCGGAGCCGAGGCACTCGTGGCGCAGCTCGCCCCGATGTTGCGCGACCGAGGGCACGAGATCGAGGTGGCGCTTTTCGACGGTACCGATACGGCGCTGACACGGCGCCTCGACAGCGCCGGGATACCCATCCACCGCTTCTCCCAAGGCGGCTCGGTATACAATCCGCTGCATTCCTGCGGTTGGTGCGGCTGATGCGGCGGTTTGACCTTGTGCATACCCACAATACCTCGCCTCAGTATTTTGCGGCAGCGGCAGCCATGTTATGCTCGGTGGTGCTCTGCACCACCGAGCATACCACCTCGAACCGCCGTCGCGGTTCGAGGTGGTATGCTCTGCTCGACCGCTGGATGTACGGACGCTACGACCGTGTCATCTGCATCTCGCGCAAGGCCGAGGAAAATCTTCGCGTCTTCATCGGCTCAGACTCCGACCGCATCCTTACCGTCAACAACGGCATCGACCTGCGGCGCTTCGCCTCGGCCTCACCCGTGCGCGGCCTCAAGCCCGACGGCAGCCGCGCTATCGTGATGGTTGCCGGATTCCGTTGGGAAAAGGATCAGGATACCCTCATCCGCGCCATGCGTCTGCTCCCCGAGCGCTTTATCCTTTACCTGGTGGGAACGGGCGGCCGTATGGAAGAGTGCCGCCGGTTGGCCGAGCAGGAGCAGGTGGTCTCTCGGGTGCACTTCCTGGGCCTGCGCGACGATGTCCCGGCCATACTCGCTTCGGCTGACTATACGGTCATGTCGTCGCACTTCGAGGGGCTGTCGCTCTCGTCGGTCGAGGGTATGGCCGCGGGCAAGCCCATGCTGGCGGCCGATGTCGACGGCCTGCGCGAGGTGGTTGGCGGTGCCGGTATTTTGTTTAACCACGGCGACGCTGCGGATTTTGCGTCCAAGGTGATGGCACTCGAGGAGTCGCCGGCGGAGTACGGCCGAGTGGCCGAGGCATGCCGCCGCAGGGCGTCAGATTATGACATTGACAAGATGGTCGAAGCATACGACCGTATATACAGACAGCTATGACACGGAGTAAACCCAAACTTCTGCGCGTGATGACCCATGACATCAGCCTCGGCAGTCTGGTGGAGGGGCAGTTGCGCTACCTCGCCGACAATGGCATGGAGGTGGTGGGAGTAGCGGCCGACACAGGCAGCCTGGCACAAATTGCTGCCCGCGAGGGTGTAAGATGCGTCGACCTCCCCATGCACCGCGAGATTTCGTCGTTGGCCGACCTGCGCTCGCTCATGCGTATGGTCAGGCTGATACGCCGCGAGCGTCCCGACATCGTGCATGCCAATACCCCCAAGGGGTCGCTGCTGGCAATGATTGCAGCCTGGGTGTGCCGGGTGCCCGTGCGCATATATACAGTGACTGGGCTGCGCTTTGAGACAGCCACGGGAGTCCTGCGCGCCATCCTCAAGACGATGGAACGCATCACTTGCCGATGTGCCACCGAGGTAATTCCCGAGGGCGACGGAGTGGCACGTATGCTCCGCTCCGAGCACATCACCACCCGGGAGATGCGCAAGGTGCATAATGGCAACGTGCGCGGAGTCAACCTCGACTACTTCGACCCCGACAAGGTCGGTACGGCTCTTGGTCACAAGCGTGATGTCACTACCTTTTTATTTGT
>X363_Desmarests_Spiny_Pocket_Mouse__coassemble_1540_pt1 | contig 8314 bp, 4 predicted proteins | sample X363_Desmarests_Spiny_Pocket_Mouse__metabat2_high_PE_004 | metagenome-assembled genome bin X363_Desmarests_Spiny_Pocket_Mouse
ATAATGGACGCCGTCGGCGGCGACTACCGCATGTGGCAGGTCGAGCGCGGCACAGTCACCCCCAGCGCGAGCCATGAAGCGCACTGAGGCCCGCAGAGCCGGCGAAATCATCGGCGAAATCATCGACAGCGGCGAGGACACACGCCCCGAATACGACCGCCAGCAGGCATCGTGGCTGTGGGGCCAACTGCTCGGGCCGTCGATAGTGCGCGTCACCACCCGCCGCTATGTCGACGGCGACACCCTCCACGTATATATATCTTCGGCAGCCGTCAAGAGCGAGCTGACTTTCATGCTCGACGCGCTGGCCAAGCGCATCAACGACTCCATCGGCCGCCCAGTAATCCGCAAAATAGCACTACACTGATGGAAATACCAGCTCCCGCGTGCCACTACGCACACCGCCAGCCGATACAGATGCGCTTTGCCGACGCCGACCTCTTCGGCCACGTCAACAATGCCGTGATAATGCAGTACTTCGACCAGGGCAAACTCGGATATTTCCGCGCCGCCATGGGCGCCGACTTCGACATGCGTGGCATAGCACTGGTGGTGGTCAACACCAACTGCAACTTCTACGCCCCCGTCTTTCTCGACGATGAGGTCGAGATACTCAGCGGCACCGCCCACATCGGTGACAAGTCGCTGCGGCTGGAGCAGCGGCTCGTGACCGCCGCGGGCGACGTGAAGGCCGTATGCACCACAGTGATGGTCGGCTTCGACCCAGCCACCTGCGCCTCGACCCCCATCGCGCCGCTGTGGCGCGAGCGTCTTGAGGGTACGATGCGATAAATTAACCCCTTGCATCATGGAGCCGGACAACATCGACCTCGACAATGCCGAATTTCGCCAGGTGCTCAATCTCATAGAGGGCACAAGCGCCTCCGTCTTCATGACCGGTCGCGCCGGCACCGGCAAGAGCACCTTCCTGCGCCACATCACCGCCCACACCCGCAAGAAACATGTGGTGCTCGCGCCGACAGGCATAGCGGCGGTAAATGCCGGAGGCCAGACCATCCACTCATTTTTCCACATCCCGCTCAAGCCCCTGCTGGGCGCCGACGCGGAGTTCTCGGAGCGCAGGCTCAAGAACCGCATGAAGTACAGCCGGCAGTTTGTGCGGCTGCTGCGCGAGCTGGAGCTGATAGTAATCGACGAAATTTCGATGGTGCGGGCCGATGTCATAGACTTCATCGACAAGATTCTGCGCCATTACAGCCGGCGGCCCCACGAGCCATTCGGCGGCAAGCAACTGCTGATGGTGGGCGATGTATTCCAGCTCGAGCCGGTCACCACCGGCGACGCCCGCGAGATACTGCGCCGCGAGTATCCGCGCAGCCTGCACTTCTTCGCCGCGCGGGTATTTGCCGACACAGAGCTGGTGGCAGTGGAGCTGCGCAAGGTATACCGGCAGAACGAGCACGCCTTCATCGAGCTCCTCGACCGTGTGCGCGACGGTTCCCCTACCCGCGCCGACCTCGACATGATCAACTCCCGTGTCACCGGCCCATCCGCCGGCACGTCCGACCCGGGCATGGCCATGACCATCGCCACCCGCCGCGACATAGCCGACCATATCAACTCGGAGCGGCTCGATGCCATCGACGCCCCGTCCCATACTTTCATCGCCGAGGTGACAGGCGACTTCCCCGAACAGTCATATCCGACCGAGCGCGAGCTGGTGCTGAAGGCCGGGGCCCAGGTGGTCTTTATACGCAACGACATCGAGCGCCGCTGGGTCAACGGCACGCTGGGCCGTGTGGTAGAGCTCGCCGACGACCGCCTTACCGTCGCGCTCGAGAGCGGCGACATCCACACCCTCGAGCCTGAGCTGTGGAGCAACATCCATTATAGTTTCAACGACAAGGAACATTCCGTCGAGGAGGAAATAAAGGGCACCTTCGCGCAGTATCCCGTAAGACTCGCCTGGGCGCTCACCATCCACAAGAGCCAGGGCCTCACATTCAGCCGCCTGCACGTCGACCTGGGCAACGGGGCCTTTGCCGGCGGCCAGTGTTACGTGGCGCTGAGCCGTGCCACCTCCCTCGGCGGGCTGTCGCTGGCCGCGCCGGTGCGGCCGTCCGACATCTACGTCAATCCCGAGGTGCGCCGCTTTGCAGCCGGGTTCAACGACTCCGCCGGAGTGAAGAAAGCCCTCGACATAGCACGTGCCCGCGAGCTGTACACCCGTGCCGCCGCCGACTTCGACCAAGGGCGGTACGGTGCGGCCTACGATGCCATCACCGAGGCCATAGGACTGCACGACCTCTCCCACACAGGGCAGATGCGGCGCCTGACCGTCGCCAAGCTGTACGGCCTGGCCGCCGCGAGCGCCGAGGCCAACAGCCTGCGCCTGAGGCTCGGTGAGTGCGAAAAGCAGCTCGCAGCCCTTGCCGACGAATACACAGCGATGGGATACACATCCCTCGACGAAGGCTGGGAACCGCAAGCCGCGCTGGCCAATTTCGACAAAGCCCTGCGACTGTCGCCCCGCCATTACGACGCAGCCATCGGCCGCAGCCGCGCCCTGCTGGCGGCAGGGCAGACCGACGATGGCGCCGACATGCTGCTCCGCGCCCTGGCCGACGAGCCCGGCCGCCACGAAGCGCCGTATCAGCTTGGCTCGCTCTATCTGTCGCAAGGCGACATCGCCGCCGCCAGCCGATACCTGAGCAAAGCCCGCAAGGCAGCTCCCGGCCGGCCCGAGATATACGAGGCGCCCGCCGATGCCGCCGATGCCGCCGGCGACACAACCCGCGCCGAGCGCCTGCGGCGCCAGGCCGCCCGCCTCCGCCGCAAGGGATAATGAGATAGCCACGCCGGCAGTCCGACGTGGCTATCGTAAAAACAGATCAGAATCAGTTATTTAACCATGACTTTGCGGGTGACTGAGCCCTGACGGCGCAGGTATACACCGTTTGACGGATTACGCACCCTGACGCCTTGGAGGTTGTAGTATTCAACCGGAGCGGCGTCTGTGGCCACATCAGCGATACCATCCACTTTACCCTCGTAAGGAACAGGATTATCCTCTGCGTCTAAAGCGAAGACGTTCCAGCAGCGGTCACGGGCCGCATCGACATCGCTCTTGCTGCATTCGTTTTGCTCGCCGTCATACGATTCATTGTAGACTATAATCTGGCCAGGTGCGGCGCTCGTGCGCATCGGCAGGGTCGACATCAGAGCCGTCATGTCCGCGCCACGCAGGCGGTTGCCGTAGCAAGTGAGTTCTTCGAGTACGGTGCATCCTGATACGTCGAGCGACTGAAGGTCGTTGCAAGGGCAGTAGAGCAGCGAGAGCCCGGTACAAGCCGAAAGGTCGAGAGAGGTGAGATTGTTGTCGCCGCAGCGGAGTACGGCCAAGTCAGACGCATCCTCAATCTTGAGGTCAGAAAGCTGGCAACCGTCCACCCGGAGCTGGTATATGGCTCCGGTGACGGTGATGACCGTGCCGGGACCACTGGAAATATATGTATCGGCTTTATCACTCTTGTCGGCGCCGGTGACGGTAACAGAACCATCTGAAACGACATATATCTTTAGCTCCATACCTGCAGAAGCCTGTGTACTCATGGCCACCTTGGCCGGTTTCACATCCACGGGCGCCTCGCTCATGGGCTTGATTGTGGTAAATTCACTCCAGTAGCTGTCCTGACGGTAGATACTGACGGCGGCATCGGGCACATACAGGATTGCCTCTGCCATGATGCCCGAGTCAAAGGGGTCGCGCTGGCCGGCGAAAGACGGCGGGGTCACGGCATCCATCTTTATGGTGGTGAGCTTGCCGCATACCTCGACAGCACCGTTTCCGAGGCTGGAGATTGACGGCCCGAAGTAGATTTCGGTGAGCTCAGGGAGTATGGCGATGGCATCGTTGCCGATAGTCGACACCTTGTTGAGGTCAATCTTCTTCAGTGCGGCTACATTGGTCATCGCAAAGCTGTTGAGGACTCTCACATTGTCAGGAGTGCGGTATGTTTCGGCGGGAGCAGATGTGGCATAATGGAGAAGCGTAGCCGTTTCGGTCTCAATGAGCGCGGAGCCGTCGGAGGTGTAGTGCGCGCTGCCCGGGGCGACGGAAATACGCTGCAGACCGCTGCAGTTGTAGAGCGCCGACCAGTGTACAGATGTGACAGATGCCGGGAGCCCGAACTCCTCAAGAGCGGAACACCCCTTGAACGCCGACGCACCGATTGTTTCCAACCCCTCGCCTAAAGACACAGATGAGAGTGACGTACATGAAGCGAAAGCGTACTCGCCGATATTCCTCAGAGCCGGGGGCGCGATGAGGCTTTCCAGCGATGTGCAGCCGTTGAAGGCGTCGTTGCCGATTGTGGTAAGCGCAGCAGGAAGATTGAGCGTCTTGATTTTCTTATTGTCCTTAAAGGCAGCGTCGCCGATTGTGGTGAGAGCGGCTGGGAAAGAGAGCGTCTCGGCCGACAACTCCATCGGCGCAAATATTATCGAAGTCCCGGCCTTGTCATAGACTATGCCGTCGACCGACTGGTAGGTGGTGTTGTCCGGGGCGACATTCATGGCCGTCATATGATTGCACTTCCCGAAGGCATTGCGGTCAAACTCGATGGAGGTGACCGTCGAGGGGATGTCTACTGTCGGAAGGTTGTTGCAGCCGTAGAAGGCATAAGACTCGATGCTTTCCAGCCCTTCGTTGAGGACGAGCTTCTTTATCGACATGTTGTCGTTGAATGTGTTGGTCTTGATGACCTTGACCTTTGCGGGAATAGTGACTTCTTGCAGCAGACAGCCCTTGAAGGCACTGGAGCCGATTTCCTCCACGTTGGCACCGAAAGTGACAGTCGTGAGGTACTGGTCGGTGCACGCCGACGAACCGATTTTCTTTACATTATTGCCGATGACAAGGCTGCTTATATCGATGTCGTACTCATAATCGTAGTGGTTGAACGCATAGTCGGCGATCTCGACCACGTCGTAGATTTTACCTGAATACGTGACATCGTCGGGTATCACCACATCACCCGAGATACCCTGGGTCTGCCAGGCGACCTTGCAGGTGCCGTGGTCGCCGCCCGACGGCTCGGTGATGCTCGTGTAGCGTATGCCGCCCACCGAGAACGTGGCGGCAGAGAGAGGCACCGCGCCCATAAGCAGGCATGACAGCGCCATTGATGTGAATTGTGTACTGAATCTCATAGACATTCGGTTAGATATTTGATTCCATGGTCTTGCAAATATATACAAAAAACGCTTAATCCAACCCGCAAATGCTAAAAATTAGAAAAGAATCCCAAAAAAATGTTCAACCGGCATCGCATTCGCCCACTTTGCGATACCGCCCGGCCGGACATCAGACGACTGGAGGCCGCACCATCCGGTGCGGCCTCCAGCGAAATCAGTCGCCCGCTTAATGCGGGATGTCAGCCCAGGCTCATCTTACAGCCTTGAGCACGACAACGGTTCGGTCGGTCAACGTCATGCTGACGATATTGATGCCGACGCACAGGTCAAGCCGGGCCGAATTGCCGTCGATTGCGGCTTCCGACGGCAGCATCTTGCCATCGATGGCATACAGGCGTACGTCCTTGATGTCATACGGAGCTGTGACGACGGCGCGGCCCGATGCATCCACCTTGATGCCGCAGGCAACGGGGACCTCCACCTTGTCGACAGATGTAAAGGTGACGTCGTCGTAGCGTACGTTGGCATCTTCGCGCGGAGCTACGGTGATACCGTAAATCGAGCTGTTGGCGGCGGTCGTGGCTATGTCGCCAAACTCCAGCTCAAGGGCTGCAGTGGGAGCCTTGGGCACAAGATACAGCCCCTTGCGGTCGCCGTATCCGGCAACCTCAGCGCCAAGCACGCCCCATTCGTTCACTTCGGTATGGGCCGTATTAGAGCTTGCGACCTTACTCAGACCGCCTGCGCGGCTCGTCTTTTCAGGTCCGTAGAGCCGCACCCTCATCCAGTTGCCGGCCGCAAGGTTGACGGTAGACAGCTCATTACCCATTATGATGCCGATTTTCTCGTTGGTGCTGACCGTACGGCCCAGCTCGACTCGGATAATCTGGCCTTTGCCCACACCGAGTCCCTGGCCGAGCTCAAAGGGGGTGTTGAGGTCGTCGTCGACGAGGAAGTCGAGGTTTTTCAGCACGCTTGCCACTTCCACTGTGCCGACATTCATCGGCACGGCAGTGGCGTCTTTCCATATCAGGTCATGGCGGTCGCCGACAGCCCAGTTGTAGTTGACGTTCTCAGGGTCGACCTCCTCCACAAACGTGCCGTAGATGCGCATGTCGTTGAGAGCGATGTTGGCCACGCCGCAGTTCCAGATGGAAAACTCACTGAAGAGCTGCTTGCCGGCAGGCACGAGGATGCTGTACCGCTTTTTCACCACCTGCTTCTCACCTATTAGGTCGGCGCCGACTGTGGTGTTCTCCTCAATCAAGGCGTCGTAGACAGGAGAAGCCTCACCCTGCGTGTCATAGGCGAATATCTTCAAGAAGTCCAAAGCCTTTACGCCAAGTATATCGGCATTTTCCATTACGATAAAGCCTATGCGGAGTGGCTTTTTGAGATGGCCGGTGCCATCATCGGTGCCGAATGTCGCGCCGTTCAGCGCACGCACACCCAGGAGCAGGCTGTTCTGAGCCAAAGATATGCCCTTGGGAGCAGTGGCAAAGGTCGACAGCTTGCCGTCAAGCACGTTCTGCGGATTCTGCAGGGCCTTGGCTATCTCCAGCAGCTCGCCCGATGTGGTGCCGTGGGTATCGAATGAGAGGGCGTACTTCTCAGCCTCGCCGGCCTCGTTCTGCAGCACGATGCCGTTGCCGATGATGCTCCGTATCTCATCATCGGCGGCGACGCCGGTGACACTGCGGTCGACCACATACGTGACCTTGTCCAGGCACGAATCGTGGCCGGGCACCTGATACCACACCACATACTCGCCCTGCTTGTCGATGCCCGACAGCCGGCCGGTATTCTCATTGAGCTCGACGGCCGAGCCTTCGGGTATCAGGAGGTTGCCATCGGTGTCGCGTCCGAAGCTCCACTCAAGATCGGCGGCCACAGAGGTATCCCATGTGGGGGTGTAGTCGGTGACATCCTCATAACGGGTAAACTCGGGCAACACCTCGCCGTCGGGTCCCACATAGTTTACCTGTGTCCGGGTGAGGAAAATCTTTGACGGAATGCCGAGCTCGCACTTGTGGCTGACATACGGCTGGGGTGTAACAGAGGCATAATATACGTTTGTGCCGCCGAGGTTTACGAGGCCGTCATTTATATCAAGACGCACGCCGGAGAAGTCGCACGGGGCTATCATCGACACAAGCTGGTCGCCGTTGACACTGACCACGCCGAGCTGAAGCACAGTGGCCGAGAGCACCACCTTCTGCGAGTCCCAGTCTATATCCTTGATGGAGCCGTCGGCATTACGCTCCACGTTCTTGCGTGTGAAGAATGAGATGGTGTTGCCGGTGCCGATGCCGAGATTGGCCACCTTGGCGCTCTTGATGCGGAAGCTGACACGCGAGCCCTTGGGGAAGAGCTGCTCGTGGTCTGCCGGGGCATCATCGCCCACTGCGTCGAGCTTCACCTCAGCCCATCCCATGCCGAGAGTACCGAGGCTGAGCAGATTGGTCAGGTTTTCCGATTCGCTCTCATCTCCGACGAAGTTGCCGTCTTTCAGGGAAGTGGCATCGCCGTCCACGACTCCGCCCGATATATGAGCCGGCGTGGAGTGCGAGAGCACATACAGCCTGCAGTCCTTGCCCTCGGCCTGCATCCGGGCATTGTAGGCGGCACGGCCATTGTTGCCGAGGGTAATCTCGCTGTTGTCCTCCTTGCCCACAAAGGCATAGTTTACCTTAAGGGCATTGCCCACCTCAAGTTTGAGGCCGCCGGAGTTATACAGACATACCTCGTCGAACACCACCGGCGACACGGCCTTGATGTCGTACGAGCCCTCGCCCGACCCGACCGAAATGAGCGAAAGGTCGACACCCGAGCCGCTCTTGGAGGCAGCGGGCACTATCGTCATAAGCTCACCATCACGGTAGAAGGCTATTGACAGAGTCTCGATCACCGACAGCGACAGCACATTGGTGCCCGAGCCGGAAACAAGATTGAACCCGGCCTCGGTGCCGCGGGCGTAATAGTGCTTCTCGTCGCGCACCGACACCAGAGGCGCCGTGGCGAGTTTGACATTGGCCACACCGATAAATTCTGCCGGCGAATGGAGCTCGCTGCTCATCATGTTGCCGAGGGAGGTCTGTCCGCCGGCCACTGTGGCCAGCGAGCCGGCGGCCACACGGTTGATGTTGCAGTCTACCCC
>X363_Desmarests_Spiny_Pocket_Mouse__coassemble_1544_pt1 | contig 8300 bp, 4 predicted proteins | sample X363_Desmarests_Spiny_Pocket_Mouse__metabat2_high_PE_004 | metagenome-assembled genome bin X363_Desmarests_Spiny_Pocket_Mouse
GCTAAACAGGAGGGCTACACCTACGCTCCCGACACAGAAGTGTATTGGAAACAGGGTCGCGGCTCGGAGAAAGATTATATCTTCACCACCACGCAATTCCTCACTGTCGAAGCTCTGCAACAACTGCATGAGCAGATGGCCGAAGATGAATCGCTGTTGATTTGCTGCACTTCTTTCCAATCGGAGTGCCGTAACCGCTACCCGAACATCACAATCAAGAAGATACCGCAGATGCTTCTCGGTCGTTGCGAGTTCGACAAAGACGATTATTCGCTGAATATCGTCTCTGTCCCTCAGATTGAAGTCGAGGAAGAAGAAATCTTCGATGAGCCAGATGAATCCTCGGCTTCCGAATCCAACGACCAACCCAAACTCTTTGACTGATGAACACCGTAGCCAACAATATACGCCAAAGACTTTCGCTCCGCAAACCGCTTGCTGAAGCTCTTGACCTCACCTCGCGGATTGTTGACAATCTTTCGTTGCAGAAGCCACCGAAAGATGAAGCCAAGCTGAAAGCCTTTCTGAAAAAGGAACTCGCCGAGGTAAAGGCGATAGTGCCGACGGTCAAAGACTTTGACCGCGATTTCCCTTCACTCGCATTCTCAATTGCCACCGGCATCGGAAAGACCCGACTGATGGGCGCGATAATTGCCTATCTCTATCTGAAGAAAGGCATCAAACATTTCTTCATCCTCGCACCAAATCTTACGCTCTACAACAAGTTGATTCGTGACTTCGGCGATACAACGTATGAAAAATACGTGTTCAAAGGGATAAGCGATTTCGTAACCAATCCTCCGCAGATTGTTACCGGCGAAACCTATAATGAACGCACACCGTCGTTGTTCTCATCGTTGCAAATCAACATCTTCAACATCGCCAAGTTCAATAAGGACAGTAAGGAGGGCAAGAAGGGATTGCCGCGTATGCGTCGCCTTTCCGAATATATCGGTCAGTCCTACTTCGACTACCTCGCTTCGCTCCCTGACCTCGTTATCCTTATGGACGAGGCTCACCGCTACCATGCGGATGCGTCGAAGAAGGCCATCAACGAACTTAACCCTATTCTCGGTTTTGAGATGACGGCCACGCCGATTGACGAGAAGAACCGTCCATTCAAGAATATTGTTTTTGAATACAACCTCGCACAAGCCCTCGCCGACAAGAAATATGTCAAAGACCCGACTATCGCCGGGCGCAAGAACTTTGACAAGAAAGACTGGTCGCCGGAAGAGATAGAAAACATGAAGCTGATTGACGGTATCAATGTGCATGAACGCACAAAGACCGCCATTGAGCTGTATGCCAAGCAGAACGGACGGCATGTTGTACATCCCTTTATTTTAGTGGCGTGTCGTGACATCGCCCACGCCAAAGCCGTTACGGAAAAGCTCGAAAGCGATACCATCATGCACGGCAGGTACAAGGGCAGGGTACTCCGCATTGACAGCGAAAGTAAGAAAGATGAGGAAATCGAACAGCAGTTCATCGCCCTTGAATCGCCCGATAATCAGATAGAGATTGTTGTACACGTCAACATGCTAAAGGAGGGGTGGGATGTGAATAATCTTTACACGATAATCCCCCTCCGTGCCGCAGATGCCGCCGTCCTCATTGAACAGACTATCGGGCGCGGACTGCGGTTGCCGTATGGCGGCGAGCGCACCGGCAACAAGGATGTTGACACCCTCACCGTCATTGCTCACGACAACTTCGCACTGGTAATAGCCAAGTCGAAAGACCCGGAAAGTGTTCTCAGCAAAGTTAGCTACGTGGAGATTGATGATGATAACCCTGCCGGAGAAGCGGGAAAAGTTGTCAAGACACCGACAGCGGTTGAGCAGAAGTATCGTGAGAAGATACATCAGGCGCAGACCGAGTATGAAAAGAAAGTAGCGGAGCGGCAAGTGGATGCAGTGAGAGCGGTTATTGAGGCTATCCCACAAGTGGCTCATACCGTACATCACTATTCCGACTTGAAGAAGCCGGAGGTTGTAAAGGTAATCCGCGAAAAGGCTGTCGAAGACATCAAAAAACGCGCCCAAGCCGCCAATCCTATTTTTGCCGAGCAGGAGGCCGCTGAGCAGATAGCCCAACTTGATAAGGTTATCAAGACGGTTATCATAGATTACGAGAAGAACGTAATCGAGATACCGCGTCTTGTCATTGAGCAACCCCGCACCCGAAAGATATTTGAGGACTTCGACTTATATACGGAAAGAGGGTTTGACCTTGCAGACCCCAGTTATGAGATTTTCCGTCAAAGTCTTGACACCGGCGAAATTGACATCATTGCCGGAAAGAACGGATTCAATCGCGGCAAACCCGAAGATATTCTCGTTGCCCGACTGATGGACTACGACGATGTGGACTATGACACCTATGCTGATTTGCTCTATAAACTCGCAAATCAAGCCGTAGAGGCCATACGACTCAACTCGTCCGGAGCATCTGATGACGACATCGCCGAGAAAGTCCACACCTACCGAGAGCCGTTGGCTCGCGACATCTATCAGCAGATGTGCGCCAATTCTCACGTAGAGAAAGACCCGCAGCCTCCCAAGCGAGTGCTTCCGTTCAGCCGCATCCTTGACCAACACGTTGTAGTCAACGAGTTTGGCTACCGTATGGTTGGTGATACCCCGACACCTGCAAGTTGGGCGAAAAAGTATGTTGTCAAGGGCTTCTTGAAATCTTACTATCCCGAATACCGCTTCGACAGCCTTACGGAGTGGGATTTCGCCTTCGCTCTCGAACAAGATGATAAGGTACTAAGATGGCTTCGCCCTGTGCCCATGCAGTTCAATATCTATTGGGCCGATGGCTCCAAGAGATATGAACCCGACTTTATCGTTGAGACAGCCGATGCTATCTATATGTGCGAAACAAAAGCCGAGAAGGATGTGTCGGACGAGGACGTCAAATCGAAAGCCGAAGCCGCAAAAACCTACTGCGCCATCGTGTCAGCCTATAACGACCGACACAGCGGCAAACCGTGGAAATACGTTATCATACCGCATACCGTAGTCAAGCGCAACTACACATTCGACTACATCATCGGTAAGTCAAACTTATATATCTCATAACTATGGGCTTGGGGAGTTTTATACGCGATATGTTTGTGCTTGATTGGCTTTTCGACCGCCACAAGAAACGTCCGTTTGGATAACAAAGTCAAGGTGAGTGCCATCGTTACAGGGATTACTCGCACAATAATCTCGTCAAATCATTAACCATAACGGACAAAATGTCATGAATCAAGATAACTCAAGATACATTATTGTTTACTCGACGCCTGAAGGGGATGTGAGGGTGAACGCTGTTGTCAAGGATGAGACGATATGGCTTACCCAAAAGGGGATTGCAGAGTTGTTTGATGTCGGTGTGCCTGCTGTCAGCAAGCATCTGAAGAATATTTTTGCAGAGGGAGAGTTGCAACAGGAACTGGTTATTTCCAAAATGGAAACAACCACTCAACATGGTGCAGTTGACGGGCTTACTCAATCAAGGGAAACCAATTTTTACAATCTTGATGCGATTATCTCCGTTGGTTATCGCGTCAATTCTGCTAAGGCCACAAAGTTCAGGATTTGGGCTACCAAGGTGCTGAAAGAGTTTATGCAGAAAGGTTTTGTGCTTGATGATGAACGTTTGAAACAAGGGAGAACGCTTTTCGGCAAAGATTATTTTGATGAATTGCTCGAAAGGGTTCGCTCCATACGTGCGAGTGAGCGTCGCATCTGGCAGAAGATCACCGACATTTATGCCGAGTGTAGCATAGATTATGACAGGTATGCCCCAACGACCCGCGATTTTTATGCAATGATTCAGAACAAGTTTCATTATGCTATCACGGGGCAGACTGCGGCGGAGATTGTCTATACCAAGGCTGATGCTGAAAAAGAACACATGGGATTGACCACATGGAAATATGCTCCTAATGGCCGCATATTGAAGTCAGACGTGGTTATAGCCAAGAATTATCTGCAACAGAGTGAGATTCGTAGGTTGGAAAGAGCTATCACCGGATATTTCGACTACATCGAGGATTTGATAGAGCGTGAAAACACGTTTACTATGCAGGAGTTCGCCGCCAGTGTAAATGAGTTTCTTGCCTTCCGTCGCTATCAAATTCTGCCCGATAATTCCAAAGGAACCATTACTCATGCGGAAGCCGAGGCAAAAGCAGCCGAGGAATATGAGAAGTTCAAGAAAATCCAAAAAATCATATCCGACTTCGATTTGGATTTTGGCCTTATTGAAGATAAGTAACTTGGATGTTCCTCATCCATTGGAGAGAGTGAACCTCTGACGAAGCAATCGACATAATAAATCTTCAATTATAGATTCAAAGACTTTGGCCATTTGAGGAAAATATCAGCCAAGTTGACACAATTAAAAACCGCTACTGAATACTAAAATCGCTTTTCAAATTGGGCCAGTCCATTAAACTCAACTTTCACAGCTAAACTTACACATAACCATGTCAAGACACGGTTAAAATTTTCGCGGATGGAATTTTGGCGATAGGCGGGGTTATGCGTAACTTTGCGGCATCGCTATGAAGGATTTTTTCAAAATATTACGCCGTTTCGTGCCGCCGTACAAGAAGTACCTGGCTCTCAATATCCTGTTCAATCTGCTGTCGGCTGTCTTAACCATCTTCTCTTTCGCCCTCATCATCCCTATCCTGGAGATGCTTTTCAAGATTCGGGAGGCGGCGTATGAGTATATGCCCATCGGATCGGCATCGCTCAAGGATGTGGCGTTCAACAATTTCTACTATTACACGCAGCAGGCTATCGATGCCTACGGGCCGCAGATCACGCTCGCTTTGCTCGCGGTCGCCCTGGTGGTGATGACGGGTCTGAAGACGGGCACAGCCTTCTTAAGCTCGTACTTCATCATACCGCTGCGGTCGGGCATCGTGCGCGATCTGCGCAACTATGTCTACGACAAGATTACGGCGCTGCCCATTTCGTTCTTCACCTCGGAGCGCAAGGGCGACGTGATGGCCCGCATGAGCGGCGATGTGGCGGAAATCGAAAACTCGATAATGGCGTCGCTCGACATGATGTTCAAGAATCCGGTGATGATTATCGTCTGCCTGGGCATGATGATAATGATTTCGTGGAAGCTGACTGTCTTTGTGTTTGTGCTGCTGCCGGTGGCGGGCTTCATAATGGGGCGCGTGGGCAAGCGGCTCAAGCGCCAGTCGCTGGAGCTTCAGAACCAGTGGGGGGTGATGATGGCCAACATCGAGGAGACTCTGGGCGGCCTGCGCATCATCAAGGCGTTCAACGCCGAGGGCAAGGTGAAGCGACGCTTCCACGCCGAAAATCAGGATTTCTATACCATCTCCAACCGTGTGGCGCGGCGGCAGGCGCTGGCCCACCCGATGAGCGAGTTTCTCGGCACGGGCGCCATCGCCATAATACTGTGGTTCGGCGGCACGCTCATCCTGTCGGGCAACTCGGGGATGAACGCGGCGTCGTTCATCTACTACATGGTCATCTTTTACAGCATGATCAACCCGGCCAAGGACCTCAGCAAGGCGATGTATTCGATACAGAAGGGCCTGGCGTCGATGGAACGCGTCGACAAGATTCTCAACACGCGCAATCCCATAGCCGACCCCGCCTCGCCCGTGCCGGCCCCGGCGCTGCGGCGCGCCATCGACTACCGCGGCGTCAGCTTCAGCTACGGCCAGCGCGAGGTGCTCCACGACGTATCGCTCCACATCCCGGCCGGCTCGACCGTGGCACTGGTGGGACAGTCGGGCTCGGGCAAGACCACCCTGGCCGACCTGCTCCCGCGCTTCTACGACGTGGACTCCGGCTCCGTCACCATCGACGGCACCGACATCCGCGACATGCGCGTCCACGACCTGCGCGACCTGATGGGCAACGTCAACCAGGAGGCCATCCTCTTCAACGACACTTTCTACAACAACATCACCTTCGGCGTGTCCGACGCCACCCCGGAACAGGTCGAGGCGGCCGCCCGCATCGCCAACGCCCACGAGTTTATCATGGCCTCCGAGCAGGGCTACGACACGATGATAGGCGACCGCGGCTGCCGTCTGTCGGGCGGCCAGCGCCAGCGCATCAGCATCGCCCGCGCCATCCTCAAGAACCCGCCCATTCTCATCCTCGACGAGGCTACCTCGGCGCTCGACTCGGAGAGCGAGGTACTGGTGCAGGAGGCCTTGGAGCGGCTCATGCGCGACCGCACCACCATCGTCATCGCCCACCGGCTCAGCACCATCCGCAACGCCTCGCTCATCTGCGTGATGCACGAGGGCCGCATCGTCGAGAAGGGTACCCACGACGAGCTCATGGCGCGCGACGGGCATTACCGCCGCCTGGTCGAGATGCAGAGCCTCGGCTCGTGACAACCCCACACGCACCGTTTATCTATCACCATATCACCTTAACTTACATGAAAAAACTGATTTTAGCCGTCACATTGGCCGCCGCTACGGTCACGGCGACGGCCGCCGACGGTCTGGACAAGACCGCCGCACAGCTCGCAGCCGAAATGGGTCCGGGCTGGAACCTTGGCAACACGCTTGAAGCCACCCGCAACTGGGTGGGCGCCACTCTCTGGAACAATCTCGGCGGCGTGGAGTCAGAGACTGCCTGGCAGTCGACACGCACCACTCCCGAGCTCATCGACCTGCTCAAGGAGCAGGGATTCCGCAGCGTGCGCATCCCCGTGGCATGGGCTTTCGGCCACATCTCCAACCCCGCCAATCACACTATCGACGCCGCGTGGATGGCCCGCGTGCGCGAGGTGGTCGACTACTGCATCGACCGCGACATGTATGTGGTGCTCAACGACCACTGGGACGGCGGCTGGCTCGAAAACAACATCAAGGAGAGCGACCCGGCCAAAATCGAGCGGCAGAAACTCATACTTGAGCGGCTGTGGACGCAGATAGCCACGGAGTTCCGCGACTACGACGAGCATCTGCTCTTCGCCGGGCTCAACGAGCCCAACGCCGACGACGCGGCCACCACCGCCAAGCTGCTTGCCTACGAGCAGGTATTCGTCGACGCCGTACGTGACACCGGCGGCAACAACCTGCGCCGCGCCCTCGTGGTGCAGGGCCCCAACACCGACTTCACCAAGAGCCACCAGTACTACGACACCTTCCCCACCGACGTCACGCCCGACCGCCTCATGTTTGAGGTACACTACTATACGCCGTGGCAATTCTGCGGTATGGACAAGGACGAGAGCTGGGGCAAATATGTCAACTACTGGGGCGAGGGCAACATCCCCACAGGCACCAAACGGGGCTACAACAATGGCGAGGCTGAGATGGACCGCCTCTTTGGCCTGATGAAAGCGAAGTACACCGACAAGGGCATCCCTGTCATCATCGGCGAGTACTCCGCGATGCAGAAGAATGTGTCGGGTGCCGGCGAGGACCAGGCCATGCACGACGCATCGGTCGTGGCCTACTACAAGCGGCTCAATACCTGGTGCCGCGACTCGGGTATGGTGCCCTTCGCATGGGATACCAACTCATGCACCCGTCCCACCTCAACCATCATCGACCGCCGCAACCTGCGCGTCTACAATGAGCCTGTGATGGCCGCCATCCGCGAGGTGTACGCCTCCACCGACGCTATCACCGACGCCATCGCGCCTGCCGACCCCGACGCTCCCGCCGAGTACTACAATCTCCAGGGCGTGCGTGTCGCCGACCCGGTGCCCGGCCTGTACATAGTGGTACGCGGCCGGCACGTCACCAAGGAGCTGGTACGCTGACCCGGGAGCGCAGGCTTGGGAATTTCAAAGACTACCTTCGCTGCCGCATTTCGCAGGCCGGAGGCCTGCAATCCCAAGGCGCGTCCACAGCGCCGCGGGGATAAGACGCCACAGCGCGGCCACGACTGCCCAGCGGCTGTCGATGACGGCCACGCGGCGGCCGCGCAGCAGGGCTGCCTCGATGCGCGGAGCCACGTAGTCGACGGTCATTTCGAGTGGCAACGGGTTCTTGATGCGGTCGAGCAGGGCCGTGCGCACGAAGCCGGGGCGGATGTCGGTGATGCCGACGTTGACGTGCTGCTGGTGGGCGAGCTGGTCGAGGGCCTGGAGGTATGTCCACTGATAACGCTTGGGAGCGGTGTATGCCGCCGAGATGCCCAGGCCGCGCGCACCGCCGGCGGAGGTGATGGCGGCGATGCGTCCGCGGCTCACGTTGGCCGTGCGCTTGAAGTAGCGGTAGGCTGCGTTGCAGATGCGGGTGAATCCGGCCACGTTGACCGCCACGGTGCCGGGTTGCG
>X363_Desmarests_Spiny_Pocket_Mouse__coassemble_1550_pt1 | contig 8272 bp, 2 predicted proteins | sample X363_Desmarests_Spiny_Pocket_Mouse__metabat2_high_PE_004 | metagenome-assembled genome bin X363_Desmarests_Spiny_Pocket_Mouse
GGCAGCAGCAGCGCTATCGCAGCAAGCGCTGTCGCAAGCGGCGCTGTCAACGACAACGGCTACTTCCTCAGCGACTACAACAGCGGTATCGGTAGCGGTGGAGTCGGCATCAGCCTTCTTGTCAGAACCGCCGCAGGAGAACATCGATACGCTGAAAGCGACAGCCAGTAAAAGAACTAACTTTTTCATTTTTCTTTTGATTTTAATTAAACAATTGTTTAGTGCTTCAAAAACGCCACAAAGTTAAACCATTTTTTTGAAGTGCAAAAATTTTCCAACCGCTTTTTTGCCCATTTTTATGTTATAAAACATAGCCACGGACAAAACTGTTGATTTTCAGCAACATCAACAAATGTTAAAAAATATTGCAGCGTTAAACCTTTTTTGCTGCCTGCGCTATGGCATTGGCCATCTTGACAGCCTTGGTGATATGGTCGCAGATATGGTCAGCTCCGATAAGACGGTCTATACCGGCATGCTCGAGCGAAGCGCGCACTCCTGGCTTGACTCCAGACAGCACCACGTGAATGCCTTCTTTCTGCGACGAGCGGATAAGCAACTCAAGATTGTGCAGGGCGGTGGCGTCGACGAAAGCGACCTTGCGCATGCGTATTATACGCACGCAGGGCTTGGAATGGAGGGTGCTGCGCATCATCTCGTCGAACTTGGTGGCGATACCGAAGAAGAACGGGCCGTCTATCTCGTAGACACTCACGCCGCGGGCCACGTCGAGCACCTCATGATTGCGGACATCGTCGCCGTCATTGACGTCGAGCTGTCCCGAGTACGCCTTGATCTCGGTATTCTCCATCACGCGCCGCAGGAAGAGCACCACGGCAAGCAGCAGGCCGATCTCGATGGCGATGGTGAGGTCAAATATCACCGTAAGCAGAAATGTCACGAGCAGTACCGATATATCGCTCTTGGGGGCATGGAAGATACCCACGACGGTGCGCCAGCCGCTCATGTTGTAGGCCACCACCATCAGCACGGCGGCCAGACATGCCATGGGCACATAGTTGATGAGCGGCATGGCAAAGAGGTAGATGAGCAGCAGCACCAGTGCATGGACGATACCGGCCACCGGGGTGCGGCCGCCGTTGGTGATGTTGGTCATGGTGCGGGCGATGGCGCCGGTCACGGGGATTCCGCCGAAGAAAGGCACGGTGAGGTTGGCCAGTCCCTGGCCGATAAGCTCGGTGTTGGAGTCGGTGCGTGAGCCTGTCACGCCGTCGGCTACTGTGGCCGAGAGCAAACTCTCAATGGCGCCGAGCACCGCGATGGTGAAGGCCGACGGCAGCAGCATGTTGATGGTGGCCATGTTGAGGCTGAATCCGTGGGGCACGGGCAGATCGGTGGGCATGTCACCGAAGCGCTCGCCGATAGTCTCGACGTGAAACCAACCCGTGAACCGCGACAGCAGGGCGGCCGCCGCCGACACCAGGATGATGGCCATCAAGGCTCCGGGGAGCTTCTTGGAAATACGCGGGGTAAGGATGATTATCAGCAGCGACACCAGGCCGGTGATGAGGGTCACGGGGTCGATGAGGCCCAGGTTGGTGAGCAGCATCCCCCACTTGGGCAGGAACTGGCCCGGCAGGTCGCGCAGACCGAGGCCCAGAAAGTCGTTGACCTGCGTGGTGAAGATGGTGAGCGCGATACCGGCCGTGAATCCAACCACTATCGGGTACGGGATAAATTTGATGACCGTGCCGAGCCTGAACATGCCCATCAGTATCAGTATCAGGCCGGCCATGGCAGTGGCCACGGCAAGCCCGGTGAGGCCGTACTGGGCAATGATATTGTAAACGATGATGATAAACGCGCCCGTAGGGCCGCCTATCTGTACCGAGCAGCCTCCAAAAAACGACACCATGAAGCCGCCGATGATGGCGGTCACCAGGCCGATAGTAGGACTCACGCCCGATGCTATGCCGAATGCAATGGCCAGCGGCAATGCCACGATACCGACCACTATGCCGGCAATGATGTCGGCACGCAGGCGCTCCCGCGAATAATGCTTGAGCGACGTCCACAGCTTGGGACGCGGTATGGTCACAGAAGTAAGACTCATATACCTTAAGAAATGTGAAAATAATTGGAAAAAGCCGCTGCAAAGTTAAGCAATTTTCACCATTTCGCAAAATAGCGCCGCCCCGCCCGGCATAAAGTCGCGGGCAGGGCGGCGTGAATACAACCGCACCGGGAATCAGTCGGCACTCACTGGCAGGCGCGAGCCTGCCGAGTGGGCCACCACCTCGGGGGCATACTGACTCTGCGCTGTGGCCAGGCCCGAGGCGAAGTCGCCGGCGGACGCCACGGTCATGTCGTAGGTCAGGCGATAGGTACCCTTGTGCAGGCGGGTTATGAACAAGCGTGTGCGCGAGTCGCCCGGCTCGCGGTAGTAGAATAGCTCGCCTGAACTTTCGTAGCCGGGAATCTGCACCACGGGCTCGAGGGCGGCGGCGCGTTCGTCGGTCACGGTGACATAGTCGAGGTCGACGGCGGCAGTCAGTATCAGCTCGATGCGGATGCGCTCGCCAAGCCGCAGAGAGTCAGGCTCGGTCCATACTCCGTCACGCTCAACCAGGTTGCGCTTGGCTATCGAGAGCTGCGGACATGAGGCCGCGGGCACCTCGGACATGGGACGCGTACCTACCACGGTGAGGGAGCCATAGGATACGGGGCCGGATGTGCCACGCTCCACGCGCAGTGTCTTGCCGCCGTCGGACGCTGGCAGCCGTGTGCTCACCGCGCCGGTGGCATACTGCACGGCGTCAAGCCGGAGCGGCGCGCCGCCGACTGTGATGGAGGCTGTCTCAGTATTGTCAAAGGCAGTCCATTGCGAGCCGGTGGCCAGTATGGCGGCGATAAGTGGGGTCGGCCATGATGTGCCGAGGTCATCACTCACGGAGGTGCGGAGCACCAGGCCACGACGGATGCCGTCGAGCTCGTCCTGCCGGGGCGAGATACGGGCAAAGGCGTTTAGGATGAAGGCATAGTCGTAGACTGAGCGCACCGAGGGGAAGGTGATGCAGCCATAGCGGTCGGTCACCTCATATTGGCGCACCGACTCCATCACCTCGGCTGCCACCGACTTGTAGCCGTGGGCGTCAAGGGCGAGGGCATACCGCACCTTGTCGGCGGTGGAGGCCTTGCGCCAGCCCTTCAGCATCTGTTGCACACCGCGTGCCACTGCCTCGCGTGCGCGAATGGTGGTCGGCTGGTATCCCGGATAGAAGGCGAGAAGCACGGCATAGCCGGTGTCCTCCCGATAGATTTTGCTGTCGCAGTAGCGCAGAGCGTCAAGAGCCATCTTATATGCATCCGAGCCGTCGGGTGCATCGCCCTGCATACGCAGATAGCCGATGCCCCAGGCCACCTCCATAGTGGCCCAAAGCGATACCTTTTCGTCCCACGAGCCCCACAGGAAGCCACCGTCGGACTGCTGCAAATCGCCCAGGACCGCGAGCGCCTTATCGGCCTGTGCCTTGATGTTGCTGCGGTCGAAGACTGCCGTCAGCCGTGCCATCCGCTCGGCATTGGATGCTGCCGCCTGCACCCAGGGAGTCTGCGCGAGCAGGGCCAGCTTGAGATCTTCATTGCGGGCCAAGTCCGACACCAGTGCAGAGTCGGCCGGATTGGCCAGCCAGCGGTCGAGCACCTGCGGAATCTGCGGATAGCGTGTGCGCAGACCGCCGGCCGTAAGGGCGCCGTAGAGCGCCTGCACCGCCTGGGGCGACGACACGAGGTGGCGGTCGGTCAGGAGGTCGGGGAGCGAGCGCACCACATCCCATACGGGGTTCTGACAATATTGAAGGGCTGTCACTGTCTGCCCGTCGGGAATACGGGTCTCGAAGGCGGGTGCGGTGTCGGTGAGGACGAAATTCTCTGTATCGACCACAGTGGCGCCCGACGAGAGCACCGGCACCGGCACCTGCTCGCCGTCGGAGAATGCTCCTGCACGCGACACCACGCGGTAACCAATCATGGAGGCGGCCTGCGGCACGTCAATCCACGCGGCCACCCGGGCGGTAGCCTTGGGGGCGATGCTGTCTGTCGATGTGACCGTGGCGCCGAGTCCGGCGCCCGTCGCCGGGTCGAAAAACTCCACACTGGTGGCGGCCACCAGCGCCGAGTCGGTATTATTATATATGGTGGAGATTATCTGCACGCGGTCACCGTCGCGCACGAAACGCGGCAGGTTGGGCTGCACCATCAGCGGCTTGGAGGCCACAATATCGCGCTCGATGCCGGCCGTGCGCAGGTCGGTATCCCACGCCAGCGCCTTTAAGCGCCAGGCAGTTATGGCGTCGGGCACACGGAAACTTATGACAGCCGCACCGTCGGCCTCGACCTTGATGTCGGGCAACCAGAACGCCTGCGGCACGAAGCCTCCGCGCAGCGACGGAGCATCGCCGTCGGCCGGCTGCCGGAGCCGGGCAGTCGCGTAGGCTACACCATCATCATTGTCATAGACCTGGGCACTCGCAGGCGCATGCATCACCTCTTCCTCTATGGCGGATAAGTCTGCCACCTCTTCCACTGCAGCCTCATCTTCAACAATGTCAAGCGCCGGTGCTGAGGCCATAGCATTGCCGGTGAAAGCAGCGCGGCTCTTCATCAGGACATATCCGTAGCCTCCCAGCCGTAGCTGCGGGAGATAGCGGAAGTCGGGCGACGATGTGTCGAAACCGGGCCGAATGCCGCGCAGCGGCAGTGCGAAGGATGTACCCGACGAATACGGCATGAACATGTACAGCCTGTCGCTTATACCGCTCTCAAAGCGCGGGAGCTTCGAGATCCAGTCAAGGCCATAGAGAGCGTCGAGGGCGTGGTTGTACATTGTGGCGAGCATGGTGGCATCGACCGGGCGCCCGTCGGAGCGGGTCACACGCAGCCGCCAGCTCTCGCCCGCGCCGGGTGTGAGGCGGTCGCGCATCGTGTCGGCCTCGATTTTGAGCGTCACGGGGTCGGGAGCGGTGAGCGACACCTCGGCATATGAACATTCTCCGTCGAGCACGGTGACGAGGGTGTATTTCACCTTATCGGCCTTGGCAGGCATCGGCAGCGACAGCTTGTGGAAACCGGCGTCGAGATGGTACTTGTACACCCGGCCTAAACCATCGGTACCCGCCTCGACTGCATAGACATAGCGCTGACGCCCCACGCCCACCGTAACACCGGCGACCTCGCCGGGAGCGCACTCAAAGGAGGTGCGCGGCAGCAGCAGAGCGGCCTCAGCCGGGAGCGCATTGCGCCGCAGGCTGTACAGAGTCATTCTGGTATCGATGTCGAGCGGGGCGCACATGGCGGTATCCGCCGGCACGATGCTGAGGCGATAGTAGCCCGGCGTGATGCCGTCGATGTCGAGTTTGAGTCCGTCGGGGGTAAGCTCGGAGTGACCAGTGACGGTATCCGTAGCCGCGGCGAGGCGCCACTCCACAGGCAGCGTGACACGCTTGCCGTCGCAGTCGTATGCATAGACGGGGACGACGACCGGCGCATCGGTACACAGTTTGTCGCCCATGTCGGCTCGGGCAATCGTGTACGGCTTGCCCATAGTGAAGAATGTGGCGGCCGTGGCTGTTTCGGCGGCCAGAGTGGTCACCTGAGCCACCGCAGAGTAATCTTGACCGGCCTCCAGGAAGGGAGCGCCCACCTTGACACTGAAGCGGCCATCGGCGTCCGTGACTCCCTCGAAAGTGTCGTCGCTGCCGTCGTCGTCAAACGTCCATCGGCGCCACCAGCGTACCTGCCGCTCTACCTGCACACTCACCTTGGCACCGGCCACGGGCATCCCCGTGTAGGTGACGGCGCGGCCGGTAATGTCGACCGAGCCGTCGGCCTGGCGGTCGGCCACCATACCGGTCACCTCGAATACGGGAGCCTTATAGTCGCTCACCATGAGGTATGTGGACGCGGCCGTACCACTCTTGCCATCGACACTGACCTCAATCCTGTACCGGCCCGTGAGGCGGTCGGCAGGGAGGTCAAACGAGCCGGTGACACGGCCGAAGCGATCGGTCACGCCGTCCAGCTCGGCCACTTCACTATAATTTGCATCGGACAGCTCCACATGTACCTTGCAGCCTGCGGCAAGTGTCGACGTGCGGGCATCGGGATCAATCCTTACGAGGGTGGCGCTCCACTGCACGGTCTGTCCGGGGCGATATATGGGGCGGTCGATGTAAACATTGCCACGGTAATGCGCCTCTTCCTTATATCCGCCGGTGGTAGGCGGCGACACGGCCACGTCGGTAAACACATAGTCACGCGAGCCTACACGGGCCGTCAGCGGATAGGAGCGCCAGCGCTCCGTCTTTTCAAGCGCGAAGCGCAAGGCGCCGTCGCTGTCGGTCTTCCCCAGGGCGGTGCGGGCTCCGGACTTGCGGTCGAGATAGCCGAGCTTCGCGCCGGAAACGGGAGCTCCCGAGGCCATGTCAGCCATTATGGCTATGTACTCGCCCTCACCCTCGACGAGAAACGGCGCATAGTCCGTCACAAGAATATCCAGGCGGTTGTAGCTCGACTTATCCATGCGGCCGTTGACCACGGGCTTGATGGAGTAGTAGCCGGGAGTGTCGAGGATCACGCAGAGGGTGTCGGTGCCGATGGACATCGAGTCGGTAGCGGCGTTGACACTGCACAGCTTGGTGAGCCGCTCCTTGTCGCTCCCTACGGCGAGGGTGCGGCGGTACACTACCATGCCTATTTTTTCGGTGTACTTATGCTTTGCCACCACCTTGATCTCGCGGCCGGGCATGGCCGTGGCGCCTGTACGCAAGTCCAGTGTCGGCTGGGTCAGCTCGGCCAGGCGTCCGCGCAACACCGACGTCAGCTCATTGGAGTCATTGGATGCAAGGTATGCGCGCAGGGCGTCGACAGTGCGACCTTCCTCGCCATAGCTGATATTCAATAGCAGATATGCAGCGCCGGTGCCCCGCGGCTCAGCCTCATAAGCCTTGACGAGCGCATCCATGCCCGGCTCGGTCTTGACCAGCCATACGGCGCGCCGCAGCGAGCCATCTGGAGTGGCGTCCATCGCCAGCCGGGCAGGTGCCGCCGATGGCAGGCCGGCCCGCGACAGGTTGGTCTGTGCCGCAGCCGCGGCAAAGTCGAGCAGCGAGGGATAGAGGCGGCGCTGTGCGTCGTCGGCGCGCACCACGGTCGCAAAATCCGATATGGGACGTCCGTACCACGGACGCAGGGCTGTCAGCGCGCTGTAGGTCAGCGCGCTGATGCGGGCTTTGAACTGCTCGCCGCTCCATAGCTTGACATCGGCATGTAGCGGCTCGACAGGCGTGCGCACCCGATTGTATTTCCGGCTGTCGGCCGAATAAATCTCGGCAAGCAGCCTGGCCTCGTAGAGACGCAGCAGAGCGGCAGCCACCGGCACCTTCTCGGAAGCAGCCGTAGCCGCTATAAAGGCCGGAGCAGTAAAGGCAGAATCGGGGTCGACGGCCGCGCGTGACACGACAATCTGCATGGCGGCCTGCATCCGCGGCAGACCCGTGGCACTTGTGTACACTTTCTCGGCAGTGGTAATCACCGTGTTCGGGAAAGCAAAATCAGGTTCGAGTGGGAGAGATTGGGAGCGTGCGGTCATAATGATGGCGAGTATTGTAAGCGTCGCCGCAAAAAATCTTTTCATGTCAAGTGTCAGTTACCGAAACTAAGAGTGGTGTAATAGCGGAGCTGTCCGCCGGCCGAGTACTCGGGCTGAAAACTGAGGCGGATAAACTGTCCGCCCGTACCCCACCACGAGGCCTCAACTCCCCCGCCCTGCACATTCTGTATTGTATAGGGCGAGCCATAGGAACTGATAAGGGTGGTATAGGCCATATTGTACTGGTTCATGCTGTACCCGGGCGTCGAGTATACAAACTGCGAGCCGTACAGGGCACCTCCGCCATTGTAATACATCACAGCATCGGGCCACATCAGGCCGAGCATGGGCACATTGTTGAGGTATATCTGATTATCGCCGTAGCTACTGACGGTGTAACCGCTATTGAGCAAGGTGCTGATGGAGATGTTGAAGGCAGACCCAAGCGAGATGCCCAGAATCGAGCGGAATGGACGCCATCCTGGAGCAGGGCGCCATGCGGGTGGCGGCACGGGCCGGTGGAACGGCCGCGGAGGGAGCATGTGCGGACGCATGGGTCCGTGGTGGCCGTAATGCACCGGCGGACGGTGATTGCCGTGGTCGTAATGATCGGGTCGGTGGTGCCCGTTTTCGCGGTGGTCGGGGCGATGTGAGCCTTGACCG
>X363_Desmarests_Spiny_Pocket_Mouse__coassemble_1556_pt1 | contig 8219 bp, 4 predicted proteins | sample X363_Desmarests_Spiny_Pocket_Mouse__metabat2_high_PE_004 | metagenome-assembled genome bin X363_Desmarests_Spiny_Pocket_Mouse
CGGCGGCGTTGGCATACTCATGGACATGACGCATCTGACGGTCGAGATGATACTTGAGATAGCATACGACGTCCATCTCCGTCGCATAGTCGGCCATGATACGGTCGAGCTTCTCGGGTGAGTACCCGGAATACTCTCCCCAGCGGCTGAAGTCGGCTGTGCCGTTGATGTCGCGCATCACGCAGAAGGCGGCGTAAGGCAAGAGCCAGCCACGGTTGCGTGCGACGAAATCCAGGTACTCATGCGAGGCCAGTGTACGGGCGCCTTCCTGGGCGAATATCTCGCGGAAATACTCGTATTTTGCCGTGTTGACCCGCTCGTAATCGACAGCCGGAAGAGCGTTGAGTTCCTCGCGGAGAGCCTCGTAATGCTCGCGGCGGCCCTTGTCGGCCAAGGTACCAAGCTCCTCCAGTCGCAGATACATCGGGTGGAGCGCGAAGCATGAATTGGCACGGTAAGGATACGAGTCAATCCATGTGCCGGTGACGTTGGTGTCGTTGATGGGGCGAATCTGGAGGAAATTTTGCCCCGTGGCCTTGCACCAGTCCACCATCTTCTTGAGGTCGTAGAAATCGCCAACGCCGAAATCCTCCTGTGAGCGCAACGAGAATACCGGGATGGCCGTGCCGGCACCGCGCCAGGGCGTCATAGGATTGATAAAGCGCATGCCGGCAAGGACAGTCACCATGGCCGGGTCGGGAGTGACGCCGAGGGTGCGGTTGTCGCCGCCTTCCCACGCCACCACCTCTCCTTTGGCATCGATGATGACGAATTTGTACTTGGAGTCCTCCGTCAGCCCTGCGGCGGGCACATTGGCGCTCCATATGGGAAATTCCGCATCGTTCATCACCACAGCCTGTGCCGGGTTCCACCCGCCGAGCGTCTCGGCCTCGCCACATATGGCGAGGCGGCAGTCGGGAGCCACCATCGGCGCGGCTACACGCACCGACACGAAGCCTTTGCGCAGCGACGCAGGCTTGGCCGGCAGCGGCCGGCGGCAGATGCAACCGGTGAACGCAGCAGAGTAATACGGCTTGTCCCAAGGCTGATCCTGCCAGCGGTCATATACATCGACGGGGGTGGTCGAGCGGCCGCGGTCGAGGCGGTGGGGATGTCCCCACTCCTGCTTCCATGCACCCTTGTCGGGACGCACTTCATAGCGGTATTCAATCACAGTGTCGGTAACCTCAGCGGTGAGGCTCCAATGCTCTGTGCCGTCAATCGACATCACCGCGCCCTCCGGGGCAAAGGGCGCCACTATGTACAGCGACTCGCCCCAGTTGGTACGGTAATTTATGTGAAATGTTATTTTCATGGAATGTATTTATGATAAGTAAGTATTGTGTCGGTAGTATGGCGTGTCAACCGCATTTCGATGTGCCGCAGGAGGTGCATATGAGGCAGCCTTCCTGATATACGAGGGTCTCGTGACCGCAGTTGGGGCATCGCTGGCCGCTGGCCTTGGTGCCGTTGGGCAGGTACTTCTTCAGGGCGCGCTCCACGCCGTTTTTCCACGTGTTGATTGACTGTGAGTCCAGCTCCAGGCCGCTCACGAGTTTGAGCACCTGGTCGATGGGCATGCCGTAGCGGAGCACGCCGGAGATGAGTTTGGCGTAGTTCCAGTACTCGGGGTTGAATTTGTCGCTCAGCCCCTCGATGGTGGTCTTGTAACCACGCTTGTTGACAAACTGGAAGTCGTAGCGCTTGTTGCCCGAGGTATCCACAGCCTTGATGATTTTACCGTGCGTGACCGACTTGGGGCAGAAGATGCCGTCCTCGTCGTCGCTCAGACCGGTGAATATCTCGTATGGTTTGCCGTCGACCAGGCCGACAAAGGCAATCCACTTCTCCTTGTTATTTTGGAAACGCACCACATCGGCCTCAAGCTCAATCGGACGCTTGATGACATGCGGCTCGGGGAACCCGGCCTCTGTCGGTGCCGGCTGACTCTTTTTCTTCTTCTCCTCCATGGCCAGCAACACCCCCGAACGCGAACCGTCGCGGTACACCGTGCAACCCTTGCAGCCCGACCGCCATGCCTCCATGTACAGCTTGGCCACGACGTCTTCAGTTATGTCTGACGGGAGGTTGATGGTCACCGATATTGAGTGGTCGACCCACCGCTGGATGCGGCCCTGCATATGCACCTTCTCGAGCCAGTCGATTTCGTTGGCCGTAGCGCCGGCATAGGGCGACTGAGCCACCAGGGCGTCGAGTTCCTCCTGAGTGTATGTCTGCTTTACCTCATGTCCGGCGGTGCGCATCCAGTCGATGAATTTCGGGTGGTACACGATAAACTCCTCGAAAGCATCGCCGGTCTCATCCACATAGTCGATGCGCACGTCTGGATCGCCGGGATTTACCTTACGGCGGCGCTTGTATACCGGCATGAACACCGGCTCAATGCCCGACGATGTGCGTGTCATCAGCGAGGTGGTGCCAGTGGGGGCGATGGTGAGGCAAGCTATATTACGGCGGCCGTGGCGCAGCATGCTCTCATACAGGCCGGGGTCCGCCTCGGCGAGGCGACGCATGAAAGGATTGTCCTTCTCGCGTTCGGCGTCGAACACTTCGAAAGCACCTCGGGTACGGGCCAAGTCGACCGACGAGCGGTAGGCGGCAAGAGCCAGCTCGCGGTGCACGTTCTCTGAGAAACAGGTGGCCTCGGGCGTGCCATATCGGTATCCGAGCGCGGCAAGCATATCGCCTTCGGCCGTGGTGCCGACACCTGTACGCCGCCCCTGCGCTGTCTTGGCCTTGATTTTCAGCCACAGATTGCGCTCGGCGCTCTTTACCTCAGCAGTTTCGGGATCGGCATCAATCTTGCCGAGGATGGCGTCTATTTTTTCCATCTCCAGGTCGATTATATCGTCCATGATACGCTGGGCCTTGGCCACATGCGTGCGGAAAAGGTCGAAGTCAAACTCAGCCTGCGGCGTGAACGGATTCCTGACGTAGCTGTACAGATTGATGGCCAGCAGGCGGCAGCTGTCGTAAGGACACAGCGGTATCTCTCCGCAAGGATTGGTCGAGATGGTGCGGAAGCCCAGGTCGGCATAGCAGTCGGGCAGCGACTCGCGGGTGACGGTGTCCCAAAAAAGCACACCGGGCTCGGCCGAGCGCCACGCATTATGGATTATCTTGGCCCAAAGCGAGGATGCGTCGATGTCTTTCTTCACCACCGGGGCATCCGAGTCGACGGGATACTGCTGGGTGTAGGTCTTGCCATCGGCTGCAGCCTGCATGAAGGCGTCGTCTATGCGCACCGACACGTTGGCGCCGGTGACCCGGCCCTCGGTCATCTTCGCGTCGATGAAAGCCTCCGCCTCGGGATGTTTGATGGAGACGGTAAGCATGAGGGCTCCGCGCCGGCCATCCTGCGCCACCTCGCGGGTCGAGTTGGAATATCGCTCCATGAAAGGCACTATGCCGGTCGATGTGAGTGCGGAGTTCTTGACAGGCATGCCTTTGGGACGGATATGCGACAGGTCGTGTCCCACACCGCCGCGGCGCTTCATCAGCTGCACCTGCTCCTCGTCGATACGCAGCACGCCGCCGTAGGAATCGGGGGCGCCGTCGAGGCCTATTACGAAGCAGTTGCTCAGTGAGCCTACCTGAAAATTGTTGCCGATACCGGTCATGGGACTCCCCTGTGGCACGATATAGCGGAAGTCGCGCATCAGGCCGAACACCTCGTCGTGCGACATCGGCTCGGGATATTTTTCCTCGATGCGCACAATCTCCGATGCCAGGCGATGATGCATGTCATCGGGAGTCAGCTCATATATGTTGCCTTGCGAGTCCTTGAGGGCATACTTGTTTGCCCATACCTTGGCGGCGAGTTCGTCGCCGCCGAAATACTTCACCGAGGCGTCAAATGCTTCCTCGAATGTATATGTCTTATGTTCCATGGTCAATGGTAGATTTCAGCGATGTGATGACTGTTTGATAAGTCCGTGGCGGTATGCATACAGCAGCTCGGTGAGCTCGTTGATCTGCCCCTGGAGCTCGGTGCCCTTGTCGGTGTCGCGCACTCGCATGCGGTGGCTGCTGAGCTCGACTATCTCGGTGGTGCTGACGATGTCGGTGCCGTTGCGTATGGCCTCGGCGGTGGATGTGAATGGCTCGTGCTTGACGAGCTGAAAGCCGCGGCTGTGGTACACCAAAGTGTATCCGGCCGAACCGGTGGTACGATGGTATGCCTTGCTGAAGCCGCCGTCTATCACCATCAGGGAGCCTTCAGCCCGGATGGGGGTCTCGCCCTTGCCGAGGCGTACAGGCACGTGGCCGTTGATGATGTGGCGGTGTGTGCCGGTCACTCCGAACTCGTCCATAATCATGGCACAGACGGCAGGGTCGTTGCGCAACTCGTAATAATAGCCTTTCCCCTCCTTGTGAGTGTCCTTGTCGGCGATGAAGTAGCGCTCGAAAGTGGTCATGCGGGGCTTGTCGAAAAGGGGCGAGTCGGGGCCACACCACAGGTACCAATAGAAGTCGACTGCATATGCGCGGCTGTCCAGTGGCGCGTCGGGGTCGAAAGCCCTGCGCATCACGCTCTCGACAGCCTGCATCAGGGCGCGGCCACTTACTCGCTCGCCGTCGACTTCCACCGCCCTCAGCGAGCCGTCGGCCTCCAGTGGCATGGAAGCATGGAAGAGGAGGTTGGAATTGTACACCCCGTACATGCTGCCGTGCTTGAGAAGGCACCGCATATGCCGGTCGAGCTTGTCGCTGACCCTGAACGAATGGTGCAACTTGCCCACCAGCTCGGTTTCCTCGGGGGTGAGGGCGTTGGGTGTGACGGCCGACACCGTCGGGAGCAAGGTGTCGAGCATGGGGTACACCACTCCGTCGACCTGGACGGTGCCCGACGCCTGGTCGATTGCGCCCAGCAGCTTGCGTGCGGCCAGCCCCCACTCTGGATGGCGGTCGATGAGCGCTGCCTCGAGTTTGAACTGTATGATGCTTATGGCCTTGTGCATCCTTGCGATAAGGCGGCGCGTCTTCTCCGACAGAGGAGAGTCATCGTCGAGGCGCGGCATGAATTGTTCGCAGGGGTCGTCGCCATACACTTCCATGGCAAATGTGGCCAAAGGCAGCAAGTTGATGCCGTATCCGTCCTCAAGGGTGGCGAGGTTGCCGTAGCGCAGCGATACGCGGAGCACATTGGCGATGCAGGCGTCATTGCCGGCGGCCGCACCCATCCACAGGGCGTCGTGGTTGCCCCACTGCATGTCGAAGTCTCCGTAGCTCATCAGCATGTCCATGATATGGTGGGAGCCCGGGCCTCGGTCATATACATCACCCAATATGTGGAGCCGGTCGATGCTCAGTTTCTGTATCACCCGGCACATGGCGGCTATACAAGCCTTGGCCTGACCGGTGGTGATGATAGTCTTGACTATCTGGCGAAAATAGGCCTGCTTGTTGTCGTCGGCGGTCGACTCCTGGAGCATCTCCTCGATAATATATGCAAAGGAGGGCGGGAGGGCCTTGCGCACTTTCGAGCGGGTGTACTTCGACCCCACGCTGCGCAGTGTGCGCACCAGACGGTGGAGCGTGAGGGTATAGAAGTCGTCGAGGGATTCATCGGCGGGAAGCTCTGCGGTGATGAGCTCGAGCTTCTGCTCGGGATAGTAGATGAGGGAGCAAAGCTGACGTATGTCCGACGACGACAGCTCCGTGCCGAAGAGCTCGGTGACCTTGCGGCGGATATTGCCCGAAGCATTGCGTATGATGTGCCCGAAAGCATCGCTCTCTCCGTGCAGGTCGGCCACAAAGTGCTCGGTACCCTTGGGAAGATTCATTATCGCCTCAAGGTTGATAATCTCGGTGGCCGCGGCGCTCACGTCGGGAAATGTCTGTGAAAGCAGCTCGAGCACCCGTCGGTCGGCCTCGACACGCTCGGCGGTGGTGTTGGATGAGTGGTTCATTGGGGGCAAATTTATACATTTTTCCGTGAGCTGACAAATATTTCGGAACTTCAAAATGACAAATGGTTTTGCAACACTACCGACGGATTTTTTGTTAATTTTGCAGACAAAAACCGATTGCATGAAACGCTGGATAGTCATCCTGATAATCACGACGGCTGTGGTGGCCGTGGTGGGACTTACAATACTCTCGGCGAGATTTGACGCCGAGGCGGCCGTAAGAGTCAACATACCCAAGGGTGCCACATCAGAAAGCGTGCGCGACAGCATGCACGCCTGCCTGGGCGGACGTTTCGGCGAGCTGGTCTACCGGCTGTGGGACATCACTGCCGGCGACCTGGCCAAAAGCCACGGCTCGTATCTGATAGAGCCGGGCACGAGCGCCATCACCGCAGCCCACCGCATAGGCAAGGGCTACCAAACTCCTGTGCGCGTGACGCTCAACAACATGCGTACCCTCGATGACTTCGCACGGAGGCTGGGAACGCGTATTGAGGCGACTCCCGCCGACATCAAGCGAGCGCTTACCGAGAAGCTCACGGCCGACCCGCGGTTCAGCCGCTCAGAGCAGTTTACCGCGGCCATCCTCCCCGACACATATGAGTTTTATTGGACTGAATCGCCCGAGCGGGTGGTCGACCGGCTCGTCGACGAGCACGACACATTCTGGAATGCCGACCGGCTCGCCAAAGCCGCCGGCCTCGGCCTCACCCCAGTACAGGTAGCCACCATCGCCTCAATCGTGGAAGAAGAGTCAAACAAGCGCGACGAGCATCCGACTATCGCCCGCCTGTATATGAACCGCCTTGAGCGCGGGATGAAGCTGCAGGCCGATCCGACTGTGAAATTTGCCGTGGGCGATTTCGGGCTCCGGCGCATCACCGGCAAACACTTGAAGGTACAGTCGCCATACAATACATATAAGAATGTCGGTCTGCCTCCCGGCCCGATACGCATTCCCACGCGCGCCACCATCGACGCCGTGCTCAACGCACCCGACAATGACTATCTGTACATGTGCGCCAAGGAGGACTTCTCGGGACGACACAACTTTGCCGCCGACTACACCACACACCGCCGCAATGCCGCCCGCTACCAGGCCAAGCTCAACCGGCGCGGGATACGCTAAAAATTACCGCTGTCACATTGCGTATCTGAAATATTTAGTATATTTGCAACGCAAAACCCATAATAATTACCATAAACATCATCACGAATCATGGCATACGTAATCACCGACGCCTGCGTGGCCTGCGGCACCTGCCTGCCCGAATGCCCCGTGGAAGCCATTTCCGAGGGCGAGATCTACCACATCGACCCCGACACCTGCATCGAGTGCGGCTCCTGCGCTGCTGTCTGCCCCAACGATGCTATCCTGCCCCCGGCATAAGGCTCACACGTCAGACAAGACATCACAGCATGGCCCGCCCGACGGTGGGCTATGCCTTTTTTATTATCAACCATGACAAGCGGTAATCTCCTGAGACAGGTCGCCCGGTATTATTCCGACAAATATCCCGGCCGGCTGGACACGTTGACATTTGTGACCCCCAACCGCCGCTCGGCACTCTTTCTCAAACGGCATTTTCAGACTTTGGTGACCGAAAGCGCCGCCTTCATGCCACGGTTTGTCGCCATGCCTGCCTGGTTGGCCCGCCTGGCTCCGCGCACGGTGCCCGACCGATGGGAGGCGCTTTTCCTGCTCTACGGAGCATACCGGCGGGTGCTTGCTGCCCGCGGGCGCGAGGATACCGTGACTGATTTCGACCGATTTATCTTTTGGGGAGATATTATCATATCGGACTTCGACGATATAGACCGCTCGCTGTGCGATGCCGGGGCCATCTATGCCAATCTGCGGCGGCTGCGGTCGATACGGGCCGACTATCTCTCCGATGAGCAGAAGGATGCGGTGCGCCTGCTGTGGGGCGATACACCCATGACCGACGATATAGACCGCTTCTGGTACCATACCTCAGGCGATGATGCCGGCTCGGGCATGACGGCGCGGTTCATATCGCTGTGGCAGATATTGGGCGACCTGTACGTAGAGTATCGGCGCACGCTTGACAGCCTCGGATACGCTACGGCCGGGATGCAAACCCGGCTGGCCGCCGAGGCGGTGGCCAGCCGGCCGCTCGACAGCATCGGCGAAGACGACGCGAGATATGTGTTCGTGGGGCTCAATGAGCTGTATCCCGCCGAAAAAAAGATACTCGACCGATATGCCCTGGCCGGAGCTGCCGACTTCATCTGGGACACCACAGCCTGCGAGGTGTATGGCGA
>X363_Desmarests_Spiny_Pocket_Mouse__coassemble_1560_pt1 | contig 8206 bp, 9 predicted proteins | sample X363_Desmarests_Spiny_Pocket_Mouse__metabat2_high_PE_004 | metagenome-assembled genome bin X363_Desmarests_Spiny_Pocket_Mouse
GCGCAGAGGAGGAGATACTTATCGAGTGTACCGAGACGCGCGACCAACCCAAGAACAAGGAGCGCGCGCTGTCGCGGCTGCGCACGTTCATCTACGACCGCGAGCACCAGAAGTACGTCGACGACATCGCCCGCCGCCGCAAGACCCTCGTCAGCACCGGCGACCGCTCCGCCAAGATACGTACCTACAACTTCCCCCAGGGCCGCGTCACCGACCACCGCATCGGTTACACCGAGCACAACCTCCCTGCCATCCTCGACGGCGACCTTGACGCCCTCATCTACGCCCTCTCCACCGCCGAAAACGCCGAGCGCCTCCGCGCCGCCGACCTGTAATCAAATCTACACAGATGACAGCAGGCCGACGCGTAAATACTTCCAGCCACAGCTGGTGTACTCCCGCCAAATATGTTTCGGCAATCAAAGACTTCTTTGGTGGCGGCATAGCACTCGACCCGTGTTCCAACGAGTATTCCATAGTCGGGGCGCAGGCTGAATTTTGTCTGCCGGACCAAGATGGCCTTGCGCTCGATTGGAATTTCCCCACTATCTACGTAAACCCGCCATATGGAGCCGACCGCGTCCGCGGTACCACTATCCGTCACTGGCTCGCCAAATGTGATTTGATGCACCGTACTCACGGCGCTGAGATAATCGCCCTGGTGCCGGTGGCTCCGAATACCATGCACTGGAAGAAGTATGTGTTCGGCTCGGCTGACGCAATCTGCTTCTTGTATGACACGCGGCTGCGCTTCCTGGTCAATGGTCAGGATACAGGCAAGGGCGCTCCTATGGCTTGTTGCTTCGTCTATTGTGGCGACCGTATCAGTGCCTTTACCCAGCATTTCCGGCTCTATGGAGCTGCGGTGGATATATCTGCGCTGAAAGAAGTGCAATCGTCGGCCTCACAGGCCACCCTTTCCCTGTTCACATAAAACATGATATACGATGAAACGGACTGAATTAGTAGAGAATATATGGCGTAAGAAGTCATTTCTGTGCGTGGGGCTCGACCCCGACCCTGCCAAGATGCCACAGGCTCTGGCCGAGCGCGGTGCCGCCGGGATACTGGATTTCAACAAGGCGATAGTGGATGCGACCGCCCCTTATGCGGTGGCTTACAAGCCCAATCTCGCTTTCTACGAAACACTCGGCCCCGACGGCCTCATGGCTTTCGAGCAGACGGTGGCGTACATACGCGAGAAGTATCCCGACCAGTTTGTCATCGCCGACGCCAAGCGCGGCGACATTGGCAACACGGCCCGCATGTATGCCCGCGCTTTCTTCGAGCGTGCCGGGGTCGATGCAGTCACTGTCGCCCCGTACATGGGCGAGGACAGCGTGAAGCCGTTCCTGGAGTTTGAGGACAAGTGGGCCGTGGTGCTCGCGCTGACGTCAAACAAGGGTAGCGAGGACTTCCAGATGATACCCGACCGCAACGGCGCCCGTGTCTTCGAGCGTGTGGTCAAGCGTGCGCAGAAGTGGGGCTCGCCGGTCAACATGATGTTTGTCGTCGGCGCCACCCGCGGCGAGCTTATCGCGGATGTCCGCAAGTTGGCTCCGCGCTCGTTCTTCCTCGTGCCCGGTGTGGGTGCCCAGGGTGGCAGCCTCGAAGAGGTTGTCAAGTACGGTATGATTGACGAAGTGGGCCTGCTGGTCAACTCGTCGCGCGGCATCATCCACGCCTCCGCCGGCGACGACTTCGCCGAGCGAGCCGCCGAGAAAGCTTGCGCGCTGCGCGACCAGATGGCCGCCTATCTTTAATCGCCGCTCAGGACAGCGGCCATGGGTTGCGGATAAACTCGGGGTGCGGCTGTGCGTCGAGAGTCCGTGCCGGGACTCCGCCTACGACGGTGTTTGGCGCCACGTCCCGTGTGACCACAGCTCCGGCGCCGATGCATGAGCGGCTGCCTATCTGCACGTCGTCGACGATGCTCACGCCGGGGCCGACATACACGTTGTCGCCGATGCGAGCGGCGGTGTCGGTGGTGGCGCCTACGGTGGTGAACTGCCCGAAGTTGACATTATTGCCAATCACTGCCGTGGGGTTGATGACAAGCCCTTGGCAGTGCTGGATGTACATGCCGTAGCCGATGACCGTCTTGGGCGGGATGAACAGACCGTAGCCGCGCTTGTAGCGCTTGGCCATCAGCCTGGCCAGCGGATATAGCCAACCGCGGCGGTGCTGTGCCAGGCGGAACCAGAATGAGAATCCTACGCTTGTGCGTGTCCACCCGCTCAGCCATATCTTGAAAATTGACTGACGCCGCCCGTTGTGGCGGAATGAGTCCGACCGTATCAGCTCAAAGCAGTCCTTATAGCTCCGCGGCATAGGAAGCCGTACCTCCTCGCCGGCGATGGTGTATGTCTTGAAGTCCATTGACGATATGTTTATGCCGCAAAAATACGGATTATATTATATTGCACGGTCTTTCACGGAATTGTAATTTTTTCGTAATGCAGCCGTTGCGTTTTTGAAAAAGTTCTGTAACTTTGCGGCGTGTAAGTATGCCCGCGGTGATACTCTGCGGTGCATGCTTTCACGTAACATGTTAAGAAGAGCCATGAAATCCACGTGCATCCGGCCGCTTATACTCGGTGTGGCCGTCATATCAGCAATCCTCACCGCCTGTGTGAAAGATGAGGATAACCGCCCTCTCATCACGGTGAGTGTGCCTCCCCAGCAATATCTGGTCGAGCAGATTGCCGGCGACCGCTACCGTACTGTCACCCTCATACCCAACGGCGAGAATCCCGAGACGTTTGACCCCTCCGTCGCCGACCGTATGGCTGTCGGCCGCAGTCGCATATTCTTCATCACAGGTTTCTATCCCTTTGAGAAGAACGCAAGCCTTTCGGTGCCCGAGGGCACGCAAGTCATCAACACCTCCGATGGCATCTCCCTTATCTACGGCACCCATTCGCATTCCGACGGTCACACCACTTTTCTGCACGTCGACAGCGCGCATCGCGCCCCCGACCCGCACGTATGGACGTCGGTGCGCAATGTGCGCCGCATGGCGGCCATAGTGGCGGAGGGCATCATCGCCGACGATCCTGACAACGCCCAGACCTACCGCGACAATCTGCTGCGCCTCGACTCGCGCCTCGACTCACTCGACCGCGCCATCGTGTCGCGCCTCGACTCACTGCCTACGCGCACATTCCTGGTGTGGCATCCGTCGCTGTCGTATTTTGCCAGCGACTATGGCCTGGAGCAGCTTGCCGTGAGCTCTGACAGCCGCGAGTCGTCGATGCCCGAGATGCGCCGGATAATCGACGAGGCCCGTGAGGACAGCGTGCGCGTATTCTTTTTCCAGCATGAGTATGACTCGCGCCAGGCCCGGGCCATCAATTCCGGCGTGGGCTCGCGCATGGTGGCTGTGTCGCCGACATCATACGGATGGCTGTGTCAGCTCGACTCAATAGCCAATGAGCTTAGCTGCAACTGACCGCGCCGCCATCGAGCTGCAGGGTGTCGAGATGCTCCGCGACGGCAGGCGCATCCTTCACGATGTCAACCTGCGCGTCGACTGCGGTGACTTCGTGGCCGTCACAGGGCCCAATGGCGGCGGCAAGACCACCCTGCTGCGCATAATACTGGGGCTGCTGAGTCCCACGGCCGGTCATGTCACGGTGAATGTGCCGCGCAGTGCCATCGGTTACCTTCCGCAGAAGAATACCATCGACGCCCACTTTCCCATCTCGGTGCGCGAGGTGGTGGCTTCGGGGCTGCTCGGTGTGTCGGGGATCGGCTCCGGTGAGCGTGCCATGCGTGTGGGGCGGACCCTCGACCGCATAGATATGACGGCTCTTGCCGACAGGCCTATCGGGCAGCTGTCGGGCGGCCAGGTGCAGCGGGCGTTGCTCGGCCGCGCCATCATTTCAGACCCGCGGCTGCTGGTGCTCGACGAGCCTCTGAGCTATATTGACCGACACTTTGAGCAGCATATATACCGCCTGCTCGCCGAGATGGCTCCATCGTGCACGATTGTGCTGGTGTCGCATCAGATGAACATCATCGATGCCATGGCCAACCGACACTTCATCATAGACGGTACGGCCGTAGAGTGCACCGCTCCGCACCATGGCATCCACACCGACTGCGAGAGCGAGTGAGCGCCAGTCGCCGGCTTCCGCGACTGGCCAACCTTTGCGCCTCCGCGAGTGTTTTATGTTTATAACTTACTGACTATTTCCCATGACTACCGATGTAACAGACCAGGACAGACACTTCATGCAGATTGCCATCAACCTGTCGATTGACAATGTGCGTGCCGGAGGCGGCCCGTTTGGCGCCGTCGTAGTGCGCGACGGCCGCATCCTCGCCACCGGGGTCAACCGCGTCACCGCCACATGCGACCCCACCGCCCACGCCGAGGTGTCGGCCATCCGCGCCGCCTGCGCTGCCGAGGGCGCCTTCAAGCTCCCAGGCGCCACCATATACAGCTCCTGCGAGCCGTGTCCCATGTGTCTGAGCGCCATCTACTGGGCCGGCATCGGCCGGCTCTTCTACGGCAATACCAAGGACGACGCCCGCGCAATCGATTTCGACGACTCATTCATCTACGACCAGCTCAGCCTGCCGGCGGAGAAGCGCTCGGTGTTGACGCGTCGCCTTATGGGAGCCGAGGCCATCGGGGCGTTCCGCATCTGGGAGCACAGCACCGACAAGATTCCGTACTGAGCCCTACGGCCTGCAGGCTCCAGCCTGTAGCCGCCTGTGGCGCTGTATTGACGCATGTAAAGGCGTCGGACGTGTCCGTCATGTGCGGGTCGCGCATCAGGCACGGCGATAAAATTGGATTTTCTTAACAAATGTTAACAACGGGGGCGATTGTTTGGAAAGTGTCCCCTCCGATATTATCTTTGCGGCAGATACACATTACAAATTTTATGAAACAGACTTTGCGCACAATTATCTTTCTGCTGATGGCGACGGTCGCCATCGCCGCTGCAGCCAAGCCCCGCGGGCTGGCCAACGTATATATGAAAAACGGCACCGAATACACCGGGGTAGAGATCAAGTGCCCCAACGGCTGGGACGACAAAATCCAGTTTAAGGACGGCGAAACCAAATATAAAGTGAAGTCCGACTCCATCGAGCATATGGAGATATGGCACGAGGCCAATCCCGACAACAAGGTTTACCTGATATGGAGCGACTGGACTACTTGGGATGCCAAGAAGGACAAGTTTGACAAGGTCAGGACCAAGGACCGCAAATGGTTCTCGCTCGAAGCGGCCGGCGACAACCTCGCATACTGGATGAGCATCACTAACGTCAAGCCAGGCAAGAAGAGTATCTCAATGAATGTCACCGCCTCCCCGCACTTCCTATTGAAACGTGGTTCTAATCTGCTCATATACATACCGTATGGGGCAAAGCGCTCCATCACTCTCAATTGGCTGGGCGCCTACCTTGGCGACGACGAGGTGCTCGCCGAGGATATACTCAACGAGAAATACTTCGACCGCAAGCAGGCCACCCGCCAGGGCACGATTCACAACTCGTTCCTCATCGAGGATATTTGCAAGGACTACACCCCGGGGCGTAAGAAATGAGCAGCACACTTCGTTCCATCCTGGCGGCGCTCGCATTGGCGCTGCTGTGTCTGGCCTGCTCCGACAAGGGCGAGCCTGAGCCGCCTGCGCCCGCTGTCGACGAGGTGGTGCCCGACCGCCTCAGCTACATGGCACCGGCCGAGGGCGGTGATGTCATCGTCGGGCTTACTGCCTCGGGCGATTGGACGGTGGTGCATCCCGCCGATGTCAAGGACATACACGGCTACCTGGCCACCGAAGGCGGCGTGGCGGGTCGCGGCGAGATACGCTTCTGCGCCCTGCCCAACACATCGGGCTCCGAGCGTGTCACCCGCTTCGGCATCGCCTGCGGCCGCGCCCGCGCCGACATTGAGATACACCATCCGCCGGTGTCCATCGAGCCGATGAGCGAGGACGAGGTGCGGGCCTATCTGGTGCGCCTATACCACGACACCGACGGCCCCAACTGGCGCATCAAGAATCCCAAGTGGCTCTCCGACCTGCCAATCAACGAGTGGGGCAGCGAGGTTCACTATGAGAACGGCCTGCTCAAGCTGTATCTCAACGAGAACAATATGTCGGGTACCATCGACATGAGCGGCTGCCGCGCCCTGCGCGAGCTGCGTTGCAACAAAAGCCGCCTCAAGGCGGTCGATGTGTCGGGTTGCCCAAACCTTGAGGTGCTCGACCTGGCGTCCAATCAGCTTGAAAAGCTCGACATCACGGGCTGCCACTCTCTCATCCGCCTGAACGCATCCACCAATCCCGGGCTCTCCGACCCCGCCTTGCTGCGCGACGCCCGCATGATGCAGGATGCCGACGTGAGCGCGTGCAACTTCTCCTCCATCGACCTCTCCGGCTGTTACTCGCTGCAGTCGCTGGCAGTGTGGCGCAATTATCTGACCGAGCTTGAGATACCCGAGCGCTTGCAGCTGCAGGTGGTATGGTGCTGGGCCAACCGTCTGCGCCGCCTCGACCTGCACGACTCGCCCTGGTTGCGCCTGCTCAACTGCGGCGAGAACGATATCACCGAGCTGAATCTGGAGGGCTGCGGTCGCCTGGGCCGGCTGTACTGCTACGAGAATCAGCTCTCTACCATTGACCTGAGCTCGCAGAAGGACGTGCTGGGCGAGTTCTACTGCTACTCCAACCGCCTCGAAAGCCTCGATCTGAAGGATTTCCGCAAGTTGAGCCATTTCCACTGCTCCGACAACTGGCTTACCTCGCTCGACCTGACGGGTTGCATCTGCTTGACCGGTTTCTTCGCCGAGCTCAACCGCCTCTCTGAGCTGACACTCGACCCGGCCACCTCGCTGGTCGAGTGCTATCTGACATCCAACCGCCTCACATCCATCCCGCTGGAACGGTGTCACTACGGCTCCAAGGTGTGGGTGCGCGACAATCCCGTGTTGGCCGAGATACCCGTGGCCGCCGACGATTTCCTCGAGTTTGAGCACGACGCCCGATACGAGTACGACCCTGTGAGCGGCCGTGTCACCGACCTCAAGCGCGGCTGGTGGTATCCCGGCGAGCCTGAGAGCGGCGCGCACCGCCGCTGACCCCTGGCGACGCGGCCGGCGTACTGGTTGAACGTGTTCATCGCAGCTTGCCCAGGGCGGAGTGGAGGGCCACTACCCGGGCGCGTATCCCGCGCAGACGCTCCACGGCCTCGAAGCGGCGGGCCACGCCCGACGAGTTGCTGCGGAGCTGCTCCTGGGCGGCGTCGAGTTTGAGTCCTTTTTCTTTCACCAGATAATAAATCATACGTATCTTCTCGATGTCGGAAGGTGTGTAGGTACGCAGGCCGCCGGCGTTGCGGCGCGGATGTATGACGGTGAATTTCGACTCCCAAAATCGGAGCGTAGAGGCCGGGATGCCCAGTATGGCGGCCACCTCGCTGATGCGGTAATATTTCTTGTCGAGCTCGTTCATATGGCAGGTCAGTCCATCACACGGCCGGCATTCTCGGCCTGGTGTATCATGGCATCGTATTCGGCGGGTGTTAGATCCATGAAGTAATAGTTGACGGGATTTTGCGGAGTGCCGTTGAGGCGCACCTCGTAGTGAAGGTGCGGGCCGGTCGACTTGCCCGTGTTGCCCACCTCGCCGATGAGGTCGCCGCGGCTCACCTCCAGGCCCTGTCGCACGCTGATTTTCGACAGATGCGCATAGCGGGTCAGGTATCCGTAGCCGTGGTCAATCTCGATGAGGTTGCCGTAGCCGCTCTTCCATCCGGCCGACACCACCCGTCCGCGTCCGGTGGCATACACCGGAGTGCCGGGCGGTGCCGAGAAGTCCATGCCCTCGTGAAACTTGGCCGTGCCGTAGATGGGGTCGCGGCGGTAGCCGTAGCCCGAGGCCATCTGTCGCAACGACTTCTCCGACACAGGCTGTATCGCCGGAATGTGGGCGATGCGGTCTTTCGACTCCAGGGCACGGGCGCGCAAGAAGTCAAACGACCGGCTCTGGTGGTAAATCATGTTGTCGAGGCGGTCGATGCTTGTGGCCACCGACCGCACCAGGGCGGCGTCGGGGAGCGAGTCGGCTGCGTCGGAGGCGCGCCGGCGCTCAAGTCCGGCGTAGCGCGAGGCGGCGGTAAGTGGCTCGGCTTGGAGTACCACGCGGTAGAAATTATTGTCGCGCGCGGCTATGTCCTCCATCAC
>X363_Desmarests_Spiny_Pocket_Mouse__coassemble_1562_pt1 | contig 8191 bp, 3 predicted proteins | sample X363_Desmarests_Spiny_Pocket_Mouse__metabat2_high_PE_004 | metagenome-assembled genome bin X363_Desmarests_Spiny_Pocket_Mouse
GCCTCATATCTTGCATAATCACAATCACATAGTAAACACTCTTGATGAATAGGATTTTTACTTTGCTCGTGGGCCTTGCGCTTCCCGCCTTGACGTGGGCGCAGGCCAAGGATACGCCTTACGCGTCGACCTTCGACCCCGGCGACGGCTGGGCGACATACAACCTCAACGGTGATGACGTCGAGTGGACTAAGGTCGCCGACGCCTACTTCTATACAGGCTCGGGTTTTGAATCCGGGGTGCGGCTGGGTTTCAGTTACACGCAGGCCGGAAACGACTGGATAGTGAGTCCAGCCATAAGACTCGAGGCCGGCAAGGAGTACAAGCTCAAATTCTGGCACAGCGCCGGGTCTAATAACGAGAAGCTCACCGTATATATGGGAGCCTCCGGCGCTCCGTCCGACCTCATCCTCAGCACGCAACTGTTTGACCTCGACACCTCGAACACCAAGCAGTATTACACCAAGATTCTCACGGTAGAGGCCACGGGCGAATATTATTTCGGATTCTGGGGCCATTCCGACGCCAACAAATTCAACCAGTACCTTACAGGCTTTCAGATACGCGAGAATGTATTCATGCCCGGGGCTCCGACTTCCCTTGCAGTCACGCCGGGCGCCGACCGCGCTCTCACGGCCACGCTGTCGTGGGCGCTGCCGACTGTCGATGCCGACGGTGCCGCCCTGCCCGACGGCGCCACCTACGACGCCGTCAAGATATACCGCGACGGCGAGCCGGTCGACACACCCTCGCTTGCCGGCGATGCCACCTCCTGGACTGATGACGCCACCACCGGCCTCACCCCCGGGAAGCACACCTACGGCGTGGCTGTGACGGTGAACGGCGCCACATCGGCCATCGCCACCGTGCAGTCGGCCCACATAGGCCCGGTGGCGCCGCAGGTCCTGCCGTATGACGCCGACATACCCCATATGACGCAGGATGATTTCCAGACATTCTGGACGGTGGCAAAAGGTCCGGAGTCACAGACGGCCAACAAATGGTATCTCTACGAATCATCGTATTACGGCAACAGCATCAGTGTCGACGGCAACTGGAGCGACAAGCGCGACGAGTGGCTTATCTCGCCGGAGCTCGACTTCTCGGCTCCGGGTGTATATCGTCTGACCATGAAGGCTTCGTTCTCGGCGTACGACTTCACGCTGTCGGCCCTGCTGGGCTCCGGCTCCACGGTCGACGGATACACCGAGCTGCTCGGTTCGTGGAAATCCCTTTCGGACGATGACCTTGTCGTGTACATCCGCATAGCGGAGCCATGTGTCAAGTCTGTGGCCCTGCACCTGGAGGCAGCCGCGTCGTACTACGCCATGTCCGTTTCGTCATTCAAGGTAGAGGCTTGGCATGAGGCGCCCGTCCAGATAACCGACCTTACGGCCACCGTCGACGCAGGCCGCACGAAAGTGACGCTTGCCTGGACCAACCCCGCGCTCTCCAACATCGGCACCGCACTCAGCCGCATCTCCAAAATGGAGGTGATGATGGATGACGCCCCGCTGTCGCCCATCACCACCGGCCTCACGCCCGGCGCGCCGATGACGCATGACGTCGCGCCGCAGACTCCGGGTGTGCATACATTCAAGGTCATCCCTTACCTCGACGCACATGCCGCCGAAGGTACTCCCATGGAAGTGACATGCGGCTGGGTGGGCGATGAGACGCAGCAACTGCCCTACACGGCGTCGTTCGGCGCCTCAGACCCCACGTTCCCGCTGTGGACCGGCGCCGACGGCAATAATGACGGAGTGACATTCTCCGACGGCGTGCTGGCCAAGCCGGCCGACGAAACCGCATCAGTCCAGCACGATGACTACTGGCTCTCGCCCCTGATCGACTTCAGCAAACCGGGATATTACCGAGTGGCGTGGATGATGAGAGGCGGCGCTGGCGGCTACCGGCTCGAGACCGGCATCGTCACCGACAAGGCCGATGCCGCCTGCACATTTGTAAAGTGTGGCGAGCCGTTCGCTCTCAACGGCTACTCATACTCAAATGAATATGCGGTCGTGATAAATGTGGAGGCTGCCGGGAAGTATTCTGTCGCACTACATACCGTCAATACCGACAACCTGCTGTCTGGCGCCGACGGGGATATCACCGCCGTCAGCTTCAGCATCTCGCAGCTCCCTGTGAATCCGGCCAAACCCCTCGACCTCACCGCTGTCGAAGGAGCCGACGATACCATGACTGTCGCTCTCAAATGGACCAACCCGACCACTTCAAGCGTCGACGGCGCAGTGCCCGTGATAGCCAAGGCTGTGATACAGCGCAAAGCTGCCGAGGGCGGTCTTGCTTTTGCCGAGGTAGCCACCGTTTCAGAGAATCTCGTAGCCGGGCAGGAATCTTCGTGGACCGACGAATCGCTCACGCTGCCGGGAGAATACACCTACCGCGTGCAGCTCTACGGCCCCGACGGCCATGACGACACGGCTTATGCCGACGCTACTACCGGCTGGGTGGGCGGCGGTCTGCCGTTCCCCATCTCGTTCAACATGAAGGGCGGCGACGACGAGCCGGCTTTCGCTGCCGGCGACTGGAAAATCTTCAACCTCAACAACGACCAGACCGGCGGCTACTGGAACGAACCTATCACATGGCAGGTCTATTACAACGGCACAGAAATCAAAATTTCGTCGAACGTGGCGGAAGCCGACGACTGGGCTATCTCCCGCTTCTATGATTTCGGCAAGGGCGACCGTTATCAGCTCAATATCAAAAGCTATACATACGACGACGCCCCCATCGCCTGGCAATTCTGGCTCGGCGACAGGCAAGATCCCGCCGACATGAGCTTCAAGGTGGCCGACATCACCACCTCGGCGTCGAGCGCTATCCCGCAGACCGATTCCTTCATCCTTGAGGTGGTCGACCCCTCGGAGCTCGAGGGCGACGCTTTTGCGGCGCAGGCCGATGGCGACGGCGTGACCACCCTGCGCGTGCCCGCCGGCAAGCACACCCTCGGCCTGTACAGCGGCGCCAAGGGCCACATCTCCGTGGCCGGACTGAGCGTGGATGTACTCGCCCGCGGAGCCCGCAGCATCACCTTCGACGTGGAGTCGGTGGAGCTCCTGCCCGGTCAGACGCAGACCGTAACGGCGACCGTGCTCCCCGAAGATGCCGCCGACAAGACTCTCGTATGGCGCTCCGACCATGAAGATGTGGCGACCGTCGACCAGGCCGGCATCATCACGGCCGTGGCGCCCGGCTACGCCAATATCACCGCCGCTTGCGGCGCCGTGACCGCAAGCCTGACCGTCACGGTCAGCGCAATCGACGCCGAGGCAATCACTCTTGACCGCACCGAGTACTGGGGCACACCGGGCGATACGTTCACGCTCGTGGCCACTGTCACTCCCGACGATACGACCGACAAGACCGTGATATGGACTTCGTCTGACCAGGCAGTGGCCACAGTCACCCCCGGCGGCCTGGTGAGCTGCATCGCCGACGGCGAGGCCGTCATCACCGCCACCTGCGGCACAGTCTCGGCCACCTGCAAGATAGTCATCAAGACCGATGGAATTGCCTTGATTCCGGCCGACGCCCGCGCCGACGCCCGCTTCTACACCCTCGACGGCGTGGAAGTCAAAACCGAAAACCTCACTCCCGGCATCTACATCGCCCGCTTCACCAAAGCCGACCGTCCCTGCGCGGTGAAAATCCGACTCTGACTCCGGAACACACCTCCCTTTACCAAATTGCCACCCGCCGCGGGTGGCAATTTTTCATACCATCCGCATTCTCTTTTTGGCAAACTCAAAATTTAGCAAGGTTAATTTTGCCTTTTGGCTTCACCGTCGTATCTTTGCAGCATAATCCAACTGGTCATGATCACTTTCTTCAAGAAGGGCAGCGACACGGTGTATCTCGTGCAGTCGGCCCGACCCCTATCAAGTACTGATATCGAGCGGCTTGGCTGGCTGCTCCATGGTGCCACCCCGCTGAAGGCTCGCAGCCTGGCCGGGCCGTTCACCGGCCCCCGCAAGGAGATGATTACTCCGTGGAGCACCAATGCTGTGGAGATTACCCAGAACATGGGGCTCGACGGCATCGTCCGCATAGAGGAGTTTGCCCGCGTGTCCCGCGGCGCCGAGCCGGTATATGACCCGATGCTCCAGCGGGTGTACCCGCGGATCGCGGCCGCCGACTTCGAGCGGATGGACACGCCCGCCCCGGTGGTGCATATCGACGACATCCATGCCTACAACGAGGCCGAGGGCCTCGCTCTGTCGCCCGAGGAGGAGAGCTACCTCACCGAGCTGAGCCGCCGGCTTGGCCGTCCGCTCACCGACAGCGAGGTGTTCGGCTTCTCGCAGGTCAATTCCGAGCACTGCCGCCACAAGATATTCAACGGTACTTTCATCATCGACGGCCGCGAGATGCCGTCGACTCTCTTCGGCCTCATCAAGCAGACGTCGAAGGAGCATCCCAACGGACTGGTGTCGGCTTACCGCGACAACGTGGCCTTCGTGCGCGGCCCGCAGATAGAGCAGTTTGCCCCGGTCAACCCCGACCGTCCCGACTACTTCGCCGAGCGAGAGGTGCGCTCGGTCATCTCGCTCAAGGCCGAGACCCACAACTTCCCTACCACCGTGGAGCCTTTCAACGGCGCCGCCACCGGCACCGGCGGCGAGATACGCGACCGCCTCGGCGGCGGACGCGCGTCGCTCCCCATTGCCGGCACCGCCGTCTACATGACATCGTATCCCCGCCTCACTCCCGAGCAAAAGTGGGAGCTTGCCCTCAACCCGCGCGTGTGGCTCTACCAGACTCCGGCCGAGATACTCATCAAGGCGTCGAACGGCGCCAGCGACTTCGGCAATAAATTCGGCCAGCCGCTCATATGCGGCTCGCTGCTCACTTTCGAGCACGCCGAGCACGGCCGCATCCACGGCTACGACAAGGTGATAATGCTCGCCGGCGGCGTGGGCTACGCCGCAGCACGCGACGCGCAGAAAGGTCATCCGCAGCCCGGACAGAAGGTGGTGGTGGCCGGCGGCGACAACTACCGCATCGGCATGGGTGGCGGCGCCGTCAGCTCGGTCGATACCGGCTCGTATGCCAACGCCATCGAGCTCAACGCCGTGCAGCGCGCCAACCCCGAGATGCAGAAGCGCGTGGCCAACGTCATCCGCGCCCTGGCCGAGTCGCCCGAGAACCCCATCGTCAGCATCCACGACCACGGCGCCGGCGGCCATCTCAACGCACTGAGCGAGCTGGTCGAGGAGACCGGCGGACATATCGACATCGCCGCCCTGCCCGTGGGCGACCCCACTCTGAGCGCCAAGGAAATCGTCGGCAACGAGAGCCAGGAACGCATGGGCTTCGTGATTGACGCCGACCACATCCCCATGGTGGAGCGCATCGCCCAGCGCGAGCGCGCACCGATGTATGTGGTGGGCGAGACCACAGGTGACCACCGCTTCACCTTCAGCGCTCCCGACGGCTCGCGTCCCATCGACCTGGCCATGACCGACATGTTCGGCTCGTCGCCCCGCACCGTGATGGAAGACCACACCGTAGAGCGGCATTTCGACGAGGCGCAAACTTCCGAAAGCAGCCTTGACCAGTACCTCCACGACGTCCTCTCCCTCGAAGCCGTGGCCTGCAAGGACTGGCTCACCAACAAGGTCGACCGCTCCGTCACCGGCCGCATCGCCCGCCAGCAGTGCCAGGGCGAGCTGCAGCTCCCGCTGAGCGACTGCGGCGTGGTGGCCCTCGACTACCGCGGCCGCGCCGGCATCGCCACCTCCATCGGCCACGCTCCGCAGGCTGCCCTGGCCGACTCCGCCGCCGGCTCGGTGCTCGCCATCGCCGAGGCCCGCACCAATATCGCGGGCAGCCGCCTGGACAAGGGCCTGCGCAGCATCTCGCTGAGCGCCAACTGGATGTGGCCATGCCGCAACGAAGGCGAGGACGCCGCCCTGTACCGCGCCGTCGAGGCCTGCTCACGCTTTGCCCGTGACCTTGGCATCAACATACCCACCGGAAAGGATTCCCTGTCGATGACGCAGAAGTATCCCGACGGCCGCCAGGTGCTCTCGCCCGGCACGGTCATCATCTCGGCCGCCGGCCCGGTGAACGACATCCGCCGCACCGTCGGCCCGGTGCTGGTCAATACCGCCGCATCGACTCTCTACTATATTGACTTCAGCAGCGACAATCTGCGCCTGGGCGGCTCGGCTCTTGCCCAGACGATGAGCAAGGTGGGCAGCGACGTGCCCACGGTGCGCGACTCGGCCCGCTTCGCCGCCGCTTTCGAGGCGGTGCAGACACTGGTGCGCCGCCGCAAGCTCCTGGCTGTGCACGACGTCAGCGCGGGCGGCCTCGTCGTGACCCTCCTTGAGATGCTCTTTGCCAACACCCGCGGCGGCCTGAAGATGTACACCGATGGCTTCGCGGCCTATGGCGAGAGTGACCTCATAAAGATACTCTTCGCCGAGAATCCCGCCGTGGTAGTGCAGGTGGCAGACTCGGCCAAGGCTTCGGTGGAGCAGTTGCTCGACGAGTCCGGCGTACGCTACTTCCCCATCGCCACCCCGGCTGAGGAGCGCGTGCTCATGGTGACGCACGACGGCACCGAGCGCCTGCTCGGCGTCGACTATCTGCGCGACGTATGGTATCGCCCCAGCTACATGCTCGACTGCCTTCAGAGCGGCGATGCGTGTGCCGCCGACCGCTACGCCAACTATAAGCTCCAGCCCCTGCGCTGGGCCATCCCCGCGGCATTTGACGGCTCGCTGGCAGCCCTCGGTCTCAAGGCCGACCGCCCGGAGCGCACCGGCGTGCGCGCCGCCATCATCCGCGAGAAAGGCGTCAACGGCGACCGCGAGATGGCATACTCGCTCTACCTGGCCGGTTTCGATGTCAAGGACGTGCACATGACCGACCTTATGAGCGGACGCGAGACACTCGACGACGTGCAGATGATAGTGTTCTGCGGCGGCTTCTCTCACTCCGACGTACTCGGGTCGGCCAAGGGTTGGGCCAGCGGATTTGTGTGGAACGACACTGCCCGCGACACCCTGCGCCGCTTCTACGACCGTCCCGACACCATGAGCCTGGGCATATGCAACGGCTGCCAGCTTATGATGGAGCTGGGCATCATCAAGAGCGCGGCGCCCGACGCCAAGCCCGTAGAGATGCTCCACAATGTCTCTCACAAGTTTGAGTCGGCCTTCCTCGGCCTTACCGTGCCCGAGTCGCCCTCCATCATGCTCAAGCCCCTCAAGGGGATGAAGCTCGGCATATGGGTGGCCCACGGCGAGGGCCGTTTCAAGCTCCCCGGCGCGCTGAAAGACTACAACGTGGCCGTGCGGTACAGCTACAAGGCATATCCCGGCAACCCCAACGGCTCGACCGGCGCCGTGGCCGGCATCTGCTCGGCAGACGGACGCCATCTGGCCATGATGCCCCACCTGGAGCGTGCCATCTTCCCGTGGCAGTGCGGCTTCTACCCCCGCAACCGCCGCAACGATGAGTGTACCCCCTGGCTGGCCGCTTTCGCCGCCGCCGCCCGCTGGTGTGCCGACCACCGCTGAGGCCCGCACAGCAAGGCATGACGGAGGCCGCAGGCATTCCCTGCGGCCTCCGTCGATTTAAGTCGAGAAAAATCTTCAGTAAGTCACGCAGAGGTACTCGCCCAGGGGGCCGGGTGCCACGTGGTAGACGGTGAGGCCGTAGCGCTCTGTCGCGGCGGGGCCGCCGACGGCGCCCCCGTCGAGTGCAAACACGTCGTACAGGCTGTGGCACTTGGGGCACTCGGCCAGGAGGTCGGCGTTGATGGCCACGCGCACCTCGCGGCTACATTCGACCGGGCAGGCGAGGTCGTAGGCCAGCGGCGAGCCATTGTAATCGGTGCAGAGCAGTACGCCGCCGAAGCCGGTGTATGTGTCGGCTGTGTAGGGGTATGAGGAGGGGATGCGTTTCTCCCGGATGAAATTGCGGTGGGCGGCGGCGCCGGCCGGGCCATAGGTAATCCACTCGGCCTGTGTACGGAAGGTGATGTTGACCGGGGCATATGGCAGGCGCTCGTTGTCGGTATGCTCGCAGGATGTGAGCACGCCGGCAGCGAGCGCGGCAATGGCAATTCTACGGCAGATTGTCACCGCCGGCAGGTCATAAATGCGCCAAACTGGTCGGTGGCGCGCTGATGACCCGCCTGGCGTGACCC
>X363_Desmarests_Spiny_Pocket_Mouse__coassemble_1567_pt1 | contig 8172 bp, 9 predicted proteins | sample X363_Desmarests_Spiny_Pocket_Mouse__metabat2_high_PE_004 | metagenome-assembled genome bin X363_Desmarests_Spiny_Pocket_Mouse
CCGCAAAGCAGCCGCAGCCGAGCTGGGCATATCGCCACGCACCCTTTACCGCAAAATCAAGGACTATGGCCTCGAATAGACTCATCGCCACCCTGGTGGCCGCGGCGGCATTGCTCGCCGGAGGCCTGCACGGCTGCATCCCGTCGTACAAGCTCAACGGCTCAGCCATCGACTACACGGTGTACCGCACCATCCACGTGAGCGAGTTCCCGATACGCGCCGCACTGGTATATCCACCGCTGCAGATGACATTCGAGAACGAGCTCAACGACTACATCACCCGCAACACTCGCCTGCGCACCACCGACGGCGCCTCCGACCTCATCCTCGAGGGAGAAATTACCGGCTACACACTTTCGCCGCAAGCTGTCACCGAAAACGCCATCGCCTCGCAGACACGACTCACAATCACCGTGCGCGTGAAATACACCGACACCAAGGCCGAGGGCAAGGATGTCGACCAGACCTTCTCGGCATACCGCGACTTCGACTCGTCGCTCATGCTCACCGACGTGCAGGACGACCTGTGCCAGCAGATCTCCAAGGAGCTGGTCGACCTCATATTCAACTCAACCCTCGGCAACTGGTAAGCGGAATGACTCTCAACGAGATATTACCTTCACTGACATCGGGGACCGCCCCCGGCCCCGACACCGTGGCGGAGCTGCGGCGACTCGCCGCCACTCTGCCGGCATCGCCCGTGGCCCCGGCCGCCCTGCTCAAGTACTGCGACGAGCATCTGACCGACGACGAGCGCACAGCCCTGCGGGCCCGCGTGGCCCTGGCCTCGGCCGACCCCGCCACCGCAGCCGCCTCTCTCGACCCCGCCACCGCCGAGCTCGCCGACTTCTACCCACCCGTGCCAGAGCCGGCAGCCCCTACGACTCTCGACACCATCGACACCTTCCTGCGCACCTACGGCCACTCCTCACCCGAGCAGGACGCGATGCTCGAGCGCATGATTTTCAATCCCGTGCCGGAGTATGCCGAGACACTGGCCCGCGACGCCTCCCCCCCCCCGACGGCCCCGGCAGGCTCACAGGAAGCCCTTATCGACGCCTTCCTCGCCGCCAACCCGGTCGCCGAGCCGGCACCCGACGCCGAAACTACCCCGACGCCACCGCCGGCGCCGCGTCCAAAGCCCAAAAAACAGACCGCTGAACACCCCGGTACCGACTCGTCGCTCAGCGAGAGCCTCGCACGCATCTTCATCAAGCAGGGCCGATACGAGCGTGCATACGAAATAATCTCAAACTTAAGTTTGAATTATCCAAAAAAAAGTATTTACTTTGCAGACCAATTGCGCTACCTGCGTAAGCTAATGCTCATCCGGCAGGCCGCGCATCCCCAAGAATAATCCAACCCATACCATATGTACGTAGTAATCATCGTATTGACCGTAATCGTAGCCATTCTGCTCATTGGCATCGTACTGATTCAGAAGTCGAAAGGCGGCGGCCTGTCGTCGCAGTTCGGCGGTGCCGGCTCCGTGATGGGCGTGCGTCAGACCAACAGCTTCCTGGAAAAAGCCACCTGGACCCTGGCAGGCCTCATCGTGGTGCTCTCGGTAGCATCGGCCTACACCATGCCCAAGAGCGGCAACGCAGCCACCGTGCGCACCGAGGCAACCGCCCCCGCGCCCGCCATGCCCGCCGGCGGTGAGTTCGGCACACCTGCGCCCGCCGAGGCTCCCGCGCAGACACCTGCTCCCGCACCCGCCGAGTAAACGGTCACACACACAATTCACCATACCACGCTCATCGCCCGGTACACGCCCCCGCGTCCCGGGCTTTGATGCATAGACTCCGCATATGATACGAAATGACTTTGAGATAATGGCCCCGGTGGGCTCATACGAGTCACTGGCCGCCGCCATCGAGGCCGGGACCGACGCCGTGTACTTCGGCGTGGAGGGCCTCAACATGCGCTCGCGGTCCAGCGCCAACTTCACCCTTGACGACCTGCGAGGCATCGCTGCCACCTGCCAGGCCAAGGGCGTGCGCACCTATCTGACGCTCAACACCATCATGTACGACGGCGACTTAGACCGCATGCGCGGGGTAGTCGACGCTGTGGCCGAGGCCGGCATCACCGCCATCATCGCATCCGACATCGCCGCCATCATGTACGCTGCGGAGCGCGGCGTGGAGATACACATATCGACGCAGTGCAACATCAGCAACATTGAGGCGGTACGCTTCTACGCGCAGTGGGCCGACGTGGTGGTGCTCGCCCGCGAGCTCTCGCTCGACCAGGTGACGGCCATATCGGAGGCCATCCGCCGCGACGACATCCGCGGGCCGCGCGGCGCACTGGTACGCATCGAGATGTTCTGCCACGGAGCCCTGTGCATGGCCGTGTCGGGCAAGTGCTACCTGAGCCTCCATCAGATGAACTCCAGCGCCAACCGCGGTGCCTGCACACAGATATGCCGCCGCGGCTACGAGGTGACCGACCTCGAGACCGGCGACAGACTACGCGTCGACAACAAGTACATCATGTCGCCCAAGGACCTGAAGACCATCCACTTCCTCGACCGTATGATTGACGCCGGCGTCACAGTATTCAAGATTGAGGGTCGCGCCCGCGGCCCCGAATACGTGGCCACCGCCGTCCGCTGCTACTCGGAGGCCATCGCGGCCATCTGCGACGGCACCTACGGCGCCGACCTCGTCGCAGGGTGGGACGAGCGGCTGAACCGCATCTTCAACCGCGGCTTTTGGGACGGCTACTACCTGGGGCAGCGGCTCGGCGAGTGGTCGGGCAAGTACGGCTCGTCGGCCACCCGTGTCAAGCACTATGTCGCCAAGGGCGTGAAGTACTACTCCCGCCTGGGCGTGGGCGAGTTTGTCATGGAGGCGGGCGAGCTTCACGTGGGCGACGAGATTGTCATCACCGGCCCCACCACGGGCGCCTTGATGATTACCGTCGACGACATCCAGGTGGACTGCCGCAGCGTCGACCGCGCCGTCAAGGGCGACGCGTTCTCCATCCCGGTCCCGGCCAAGATTCGACCCTCCGACCGCCTCTACCGCTGGGATCCGACCGGACTGTAATCCGACGATGCTCGCACCCTACCCCATCCTGCGCGCCCGCTACCGGGCATACCTGCTGCTTGAGCGCGGCCTGGCCGACAACACCCGCGAGGCGTACCTGCACGACATCGACCGCCTCCAACAGTGGCTCGCCGAGGCCGGCATCGACTACGACACGGCCACGACCGACGACCTGTCGGACTTCATCGCCTCGCTATGCGACCTGGGCATAGCCGCCCGCTCGGTGGCACGCATCATGTCGGGTATCAAGAGTTTCTACCGCTTCCTGCATCTGGAGGCGGGAGTGGAGGGCGACGCCGCAGCCCGGCTGCGTACGCCGGCCATCGCACGGCGCCTGCCGCAGGTACTCAGCGTGGCTGAGATTGACGCGATGGAGGCTGCCATCCCCCCCGGCCCGACCGCCCGACGCAACCGCGCCATCATCGAGATGCTCTACGGCTGCGGCCTGCGGGTGAGCGAGCTGGTCGGGCTGGAGTTCACGCGCCTCGACGTGGAGCGCCGCGTGGCCCTCATCACCGGCAAGGGCGACAAGGAGCGCCTCGTGCCCGTATCCGACACCGCCATCGACGCCCTGAGCGACTACTTGCCCGACCGCGCCGCCCTCGACATCAAGCCCGGCGACGAGAACATCGTCTTCCTCAACGTGCGGGGCCGCCGCCTCACCCGACAGATGGTATTCATATTCCTGCGCGACCTGGCGGCAGCGGCCGACATCACCAAGACCATCTCGCCCCACACCCTGCGCCACTCCTTCGCCACACATCTGCTCGAGGGCGGCGCCAATCTGCGCGCCATCCAGCAGATGCTCGGTCACGAGAGCATCGCCACCACCGAGCTGTACCTGCACCTCGACACCCGCGCCCTCCACGACGAGATACTCGCCCACCACCCGCGCAACCGCGCCCGCCATACATTTTGAACAAAGCGGTCGATTTCTTACCTTTGCATCATGTCCAAATCAATCCTCATCACCGGCGGGGCCTCCGGCATCGGAGCCGCCGCCGTGCGTCTCTTCGCCTCGCGGGGCTGGCACGTGACATTCCTCGACACCGACGCCCGCGCCGCCAAGGCGCTCATAGCCGGGGTCGACTCCGACGTGCCCGTCTGCTTCGCCGAAGGCTCCACCCGCTCACGCTCCGACCTTGAGAACGCCCTGGAGCTGGCCGCCGACGAAGCCGGCGGTATTGACGCCCTCTTTGCCAACGCCGGTATCCACCGCAAGAACACTATCATCGACATCGAGCCGGACGAGCTATCGGAGCTTATATCCACCAATATAGTCGGCACGGTCAACACCATACAGACGGCCATCCCATACCTGGCCAACGCCGAGCAGGGCGCCTCCATCATCATCAACGCGTCCGACCAGTGCTTCATCGGCAAAGGCGGCAACTGCGGCTACGGCCTCACCAAAGGTGCCCTGGGCCAGCTCACCCGCTCCGCCGCCGTCGACCTGGCCCATCTGGGCATCCGCGTCAACGCCGTGTGCCCCTCCACCATCGACACACCACTGGTGCGCCGCTGCTTCGACCACGTGGCCACCCGCTCCAAGCACGCCACAGCCGAGAGCCTGCGCCGCGACGAAAACGCACTGTTCCTGCGCGGCCGCATGGGCACCCCCGACGAGGTGGCCGCCCTGGTCTACTTCCTGGCCTCCGACGACGCATCCTTCTGCACCGGTGGCCTCTACCCGGTGGACGGCGGCCTCACCGCCATCTGAACACACACCACACAGAGAGTGTTTAAAAGCAAATGATTGAACGCATCATAATGATCGACTCCGCCGACCCGGTATGCTTCTACGGAGTCAACAACACCAACATGCTACTGCTGCGCAACCTCTTCCCGAAGCTGCGCATCGCCGCGCGCGGAGCGGTCATCAAGGTAATCGGCGAGGAAAGTGAGACTGCCGAGTTCGAGCGCTACGTAAAGCGACTCGAAGAGTACGCCGTACACCACAACGCCCTCACCGAGGAAGCCATCCTCGACATCGTGAAGGGCGACGGAGCACAAGAGATGAAGAAAGACAGCGTCATCATCTACGGCGTCAACGGCCGCCCCATACAGGGCCGCACCCCCAACCAGCAGCGCCTCGTCGAGGAATTCACGGCCAACGACCTCACCTTCGCCCTCGGCCCCGCCGGCACCGGCAAGACCTACATCGCCATCGCACTGGCCGTGCGCGCCCTCAAGCACAAGGAAGTGCGCAAGATCATCCTGTCGCGCCCGGCCGTCGAGGCAGGCGAGAAACTCGGTTTCTTGCCCGGCGACATGAAAGACAAAATCGACCCCTACCTGCAGCCACTCTACGACGCCCTCGAGGACATGATACCCGCCGTCAAGCTGCGCGAGTACATGGAGTCGAAAGTCATACAGATAGCGCCCCTGGCCTTCATGCGCGGCCGCACCCTCAACGACGCCGTAATCGTGCTCGACGAGGCACAGAACACCACCACCCATCAGATAAAGATGTTCCTGACGCGCCTGGGCATGAACGCCAAGATGATTGTCACAGGCGACGTCACCCAGATAGACCTGCCGCGCACCACCACCTCCGGCCTCATCCAGGCCCTGCGCGTGCTCCGCGACGTCAAGGGCATCGGCCGCGTCGAGTTCGGCAAGAAAGACATCGTGCGCCACGCCCTGGTGCAGCGCATCGTCGAGGCATACGAGCGCGCCGACAAAGAAGCGGGGGCCGACGCCGCGTCGGCCCCCGCCGACTGACCCACCGCCATAACCGCCCGTGGCCGAAGATTTTGTACATTTGCTTGTTAATTTCAAAAACTTCATTACCTTTGCAACGTGGGTTTGGCAATAGTGCCGACCCCGACTTTCTTCCTATCGGTCAGCAACCGTAAGGGAGGGTGAATTTTAAATAATATAAGGCGTTTTTCCAACGCTGTCTTCTGCGATAGAGAACTTCGCAACTTTTCAATTAGCCGGAAGATAGTGCAGTGGCAAGCGACCGGGGCAGATTATATGCCTGCCCGATGACAACTCATATCTCGATGTGAGTTGTCACTTTCGGGCTATATATAATCCAAACGTGGGCTGACCGACTGCTTATCCTGGCTAATAGGCAATGCGAAGGCCTTCTATCGTGGGACAAGCAGGAATGTGCGACCCACGTCTTTTTTACTACCAATGCCGCCCCCCGGGTTGCAATCGGCTCTGCAAATCATGAGGTTATCCAAATTCGGCATTTTAGCCATTATCCTGTCAATGATGTGCCAGTGTTGGTCTTGCAGTACATACAAGGCCACATCATTAACTTACAAATCGATTCGGTCAAAAACACACAAATCGGCGGATATCCCATCTTCCGCCAAAATACTTCTTGTCTACACAATCAGTCCAGATGGTAAAATAGACTGTATCGTAAAAAATCTGACAGAAAATATAATGGTCATCGACCAGACAAAATCTTTTTTTGTCGATTCCCGGGGCAATTCCACCTCCTACTATGACCCCACCGTGCGCACCGAGACCACAACCGACATGTCATCAAGATCCGCAGGCGGCTCCGTCAATCTTGGTGCCATCGGTGGAGCGCTCGGCATCGGAGGCACCTTGGGCGGCCTGCTCGGCGGCATAAATCTCGGCGGAAGCGGCACATCGGGCACATCTACTTCCAATACAACATACTTTGCCGACCAACCTCAAATTTCGATAGCGCCATACGGCAGCGGCGTAATGTCCAAATCGTTTACGGTGCCGGGCATATTCTCCTTCGGGACAAGAAACACGATAAACACACCGATGAAGGATTCCGACTGCAAATTCAGCATCTGCATCTCTTATTCCTCTGATGAAGGTCAGACATTCCAAAAGTTAGTCACCGATTTCTATACTAACTCATTTGTACAAGTCCCGATAAGAAATAATGGCAAAATCAATGCAGCTTTGGCGGAAATCTATCAAATCAAGCCCGACGCCCTCAGAGAACCAATCTGGCTGATATGGCCGCAATCAAATTATTACTCCAGCTCACGCGGCACGAGTAACAGCACCACTTCCCCTGGCTCAGACGGCCCGGGTAAAAGCATAATAACAAATGGTGTGATATATGATTATCAATAAAGCTATGAAAAGACTGTTATCGGAACTTCTGTTGGCAATCGTCACGATTACAATCACCCTCTCGGGATGCGCTAATCATAAGGTTATGATTTGCGGCCCGGCAGGGACACAAATATATCGTCCCGCCAACATATTGGAACACGGCGACAAGCTTATCGCCACAATCGGGTCTTCAGGAACAATCAAATATGACATTTCCTCCGGAGACTCTTATCTTCTGAAGGCTAAGATACCCTCATCAGATATAATCATTCCCTTCGCCCTCGATTACAAAAAAGGCCACCGTACAAGAAATTTTATCCTTATGGTATCAGGAGGCTTTTATCTTCTGCCTTGGTCTTGGTGGGGTTGTGGGGACGAGTATCTCTTCCCGGGGTCTGCAAACATGAATTTTGAAAAGAAGATATATCTTCCACATTCTGTCAACGTCCCCGCGCCCGTCTTTGACGAATACGTACCGCCCGTAAGCGAAAAGGCTGACACTCCCGCGTCATCTTCCAATCACAAAATACGTAAAAAAGAAAAGGCTCAGACCACTTCCATATCATCAAAGAAACTGAACATACCTGCCGCCCGGGTAGCAGGACAATACAGGTGCAGTGGCTCGCTGTCGCAAGGCGGACAAGAAATCGAGTCGTATCCCGAACTGACCATAAAGATAGAACGGGCCGGCAACTGCACCGATGCTGTGACTGTAAATGTCCTGGACGCTGACGGAACGAGCTTCTTCGCTGAAAATGAGAAATATTCAGTTGTAAAAGAAAAAGACGGCAGCTACACATTAGTCCATGAAAGCATCCCGACGGCAAAAATCACTTTAGACCGGAGCAAGCGGATTACGTTTGTTCATCCGGCAGTGACAATCGAGGGCGACGTGTACTCTCTAAGCCTTAGGTCGCTACGTTCCCACTGACTCCACGCTACTCGGGGTCGGCGGGGGAGTCGTCGGCGGGGAGGTCGCGCAGGTAGCGGTCGGGCAGCGGGCCGGCTTTGGCGCCGAGGCGGCGCATGCGGTCGGCGCGGCTCAGTACGGAGC
>X363_Desmarests_Spiny_Pocket_Mouse__coassemble_1581_pt1 | contig 8120 bp, 7 predicted proteins | sample X363_Desmarests_Spiny_Pocket_Mouse__metabat2_high_PE_004 | metagenome-assembled genome bin X363_Desmarests_Spiny_Pocket_Mouse
GACGATGTAGATGCGCTCGGGGGTGACGACCGGCACCACGTTGCCCGGGCCGAGTTGGTTCTGCGCCTTGCCGTTGTTCCACACCCAGCGCAGGCGCCCGCTGCGGCGGTCGATGCAGCGCAGGTTGGTGTCCCAGGCGCCGAAGATGATGTCGTCGCCGTCGACTGCGGGTGCGGCCTGGCAGTAGTTGGACAGAGAGTCGTAGGTATGCTTGAGGCGCCCTGTGCGCGGGTCGCGCAGTTCCAGGCGCTTGTAGCCGCCCTGGGCCCAAATGTCGTCGAGCACCACGCCGTCGGCCACATACGGGCCCTCGCGCGAGGGCTCGGTGCGGGCGCCGCGGCCGTCGGCACCGACCGTGAGGATGCCCGTGGCGGCAGGAAACGCCACCCGGCCCGAGCGCAATACAGCCGGGCGCGAGAACAGCGACGCACCGGTGGGGACAGACCATCGGCGCCGGCCGGTGGCCTTGTCGACCGCGATGGCATGGCCGAGCGAATTACCGAAATATACGTTGGCGCCGTCAAACGCCGGGCGCGTGAATACAGAGGCGCTGTCGGCCCACACCCGGCGCACGCGCCATCCGGCAGGCGAGGCGGGCACAGTGTCGGCGACAGCTGCGGCGAGTGCCTCGGGAGCCACGCGGGGCGTGGCGGCGAAAGCATACATGGCGCGTGGCGCGTGGCCTACGGCCTTGTCGTATACGTGTACCCAGTCGGGGGAGATGTCGACTATGGCATAGCCGGCGGTACCGTCGGGCATGAGCAGGGCGCGGGTCATCACTCCGGGCAGATAGCCGGCGGCCTCGTAGCTGCGCCACTGATGATAGTGACCGTTGATATGGCCGATGACGGGATATGGCGCGAGCACGCGGGCATAGTCGTCATGGTTGTCGAGGTCGGGCAGTATGGGGTAATGGTTGATGGACAGCACCCGGGGAGCGCGGCTCGCGGCCAATGTGCGCGCGAGCCAGTGCAAGTCCTCCTGCTTGATGTGCCCGTCGCCCATCTTCATATAGGGGCCGCAGGCTATGCCGGTGATGAGCAGGGAGTCGGTCTCGACGACAAAACGGTCGGTGCCCCACAGGTCGAAAAAGGTCTTGGTGGCGCTTTGGCTCCAGGTCGACTCATGGTTGCCGGGGAGCACTGCCAGCGGATGACGTATGCCGTCGAGGATTGCCTTCACATTGCGCAGCTCGGCGTCGGAGCCTTCGTTGGTCAGGTCGCCGTTCATTATCACCAGGTCGTAGGAGGCGGCGTTGATTTCGTCGACGGCGCGGCGCAGCATGGTGTCGGCGCGGTTGCCGGGGGTCACGTGCACGTCGCTCAGCAGAGCGATGCGGTATGCGCCCGCGGGCAGACATACCGAGGCGGCGAGCGCAAGCAGAAGCAGGATGTGTTTCATGGTGGTTTCGTTTTTTCGAGATTTCGAAAATTTCGAGAGTCTCGAGATTGTCGATGAAGCTACTGGCCTTCGGCGTGGTCGTGCAGGAGGGCGAGCAGGGCTGCGCGGGCTGTCACTGCTATCTCGCCGGAAGTGTAGGTGATGAGGCCGGAGGTCTTCATGGTGTCGAGGGTGGCCATCAGCGACGAGCGCTGCACTCCGAAGAGCGAGGCCAGGTCGCGGCTGCGGCTTCGGAGCCGTATGCCGGTGGCGCCGGGCTGGGTGAGCGCGCTCACCCAAAAAGCTATGCGCTCGGCCAAGCTGCCGCTGCTCACGGCGAGCACCCCTTCGGTCGACTTCTGCGCCTTCATCGACAGCAGATTGACGTAGTTTATCATAAAGACGGGGTCGCTGCCGAGTATGCGCAGATAGTCGCACTTGTTGATGCGGAGCACGCTCACAGTGTCGACGGCGGTCACTTCGCCGGGATATGCAGTGATACGTCCGAACAGGAAGTCCGGGGCTATCACATCGGGCCCGGTGAGGGTCTGCTCGACCGCGAAGCGGCCATCGGACGCCCGCATGACCACACGTACACTCCCCGAAAGCACGAAAGCCAGGTCGACACAGTCCTCCCGGGCACAGAATATCCGCTCGCCCGCCGGGTATTTCAAGAAGTGGAACTTGAATGTCCCGGTTGTGTCGGCCATGCGCTGGCGGCTCACGCCCTTGAACAGCGGCAGCTCGATGAGTGTGTCGTATATGCTTGCCATCTTAAGTAGACTTTGGAAATTAGTTTATAGCATATGCGAAGATTTAGGCCGGACAGATTTGGCTTGATGATGAGGGAGCGTAGCCGTCGCTACGTGACTGAAGAAGAAAGTCGAAGATGTCGGCATAAAACGAGCAGATGATATAAACGAATTTTCAATGGCTACTTATTATCTAACATTTTGGCTCAGTATTGGTTCGACCGTGCGCCGCTCGTGGAGATAAATCTGTATGGAGTTGATGGTGTTCTGCCAGGCTATATATGCAGCAGGAGCGATGGTGGAGATGGGGTCGAGGTATGCCAGTGCGAGCCATATGGCCAGGCCGGTGTTCTTCTGCATAAGTCCCTGCGCCCCGGCCACGGGGTCGCCAAAGCGGCGGCCGAGCCTGCGTCCGACCACAAACTGCACGATGCACACCACGCCTGCCGCGAGCGCCAGCGCCACCATTTCGGGGATGCGCGACGGGGGCTCGCGCAGGGCGAAGCTCACCGTCTGCCCCACCACGATTATCAGCAGCGTGGCCCACAGGTAGAACGACAGCGCCTGCCGCCGCGCCAGGCCGCTGTGCACACGCGGCGAGAAGCGCATCAGCAGCAGCGCCACCATCAGCGCTCCGAGTATCATGGGCATAAGCCGCCCGGCGATGCTCGTGAATTCCTGCATGAAAGGCTGTCCCCCTCCGGCACCTATGGCGGCGAAGAACGGCGGCACGAGCAGAGCCACCGAGGTGTTGCTCAGCAGGGAGATGGCTACCAGTGTGGCGATGCTGCCGCCCAGCATGGCGGTGATGACTGGGGCAGCGGTGGCTGTGGGACACAGGGCGCATATCATGGCGCCCTGTGCGAGGCCGCTGCCCAGGGGGGCGAGGGCGAAGTAAAGGGCCGCGCCCAGTCCGAGCTGAATGCCCACCACATAGAAAGTGAGCCGCGTCAGTCTGAACTGACGGGGCTCGATGCGGCAGAAGGTGATGAGCAGCATGGTGAAGATAAGCGGAGTCACCATAAACTGCACCCGGTCGATGACGCTGTGGAAGATAAGGCCCAGCACCATCGCTATGGGCAGCATCCACGGCTTGAGCCGGCGGCGGAAGTCGGCGCGGTTCATCGCTTGCCCTGCTTTTTGGCCGGGCGCGCCGCTGCGGTCTCGTCGGCATAATGGCCGGGATAGTCAATCTTTACGCGCGGGCGCGACATGGCCCAAAGGATAAGGCCGATACCTGCCAGTATGAAGGGGATGCTCAGGATCTGGCCCATGTTGAGCACCATGTCCTGCTCGAAGGCCACCTGCGGATTCTTGATAAACTCAATGAGGAAACGCGGCACGAAGATTCCCAGGAAAAATACGCCGAATATCAACCCGGGGCGCTCGCCGGCATTGCGCCGCCAATACATCCACATCAGCAGGCCGAAGAGGGCCAGGTAGCACAGCGCTTCGTATATCTGGGTGGGGTGGCAGGCCACGCCCGGATAAAGGGCGCGCCACTCGGCCGAGCGCGGAAACATGAAGCCCCACGGCAGGGTGGTGGCGTGGCCGAATATCTCGCTGTTCATAAGATTGCCCACGCGGATGAGGCAGCCCACCAGGGCGATGGCCACCACCAGGCGGTCAAATGTCCACAGCGGCGAGCGCTTGGTGGTGAAGATGGAGAAAAGTATCACGGCCAGTATCACGCCGATGGCGCCGCCGTGGCTGGCCAGTCCGCCCTCCCACGTGTAGAGTATCTCGATGGGGTGCTGGGAGTAATAGTCCCACTGGTAGAAGAATACGTGTCCCAGGCGCGCGCCGACGACGGTACCGCCGGCCACCCACAGCAGCAGGGTGCCCAGCCAGCGCTCGGGCACGCCCTCGCGGCGGAACATCCGCCCCACTATATTGAAGCCGAGCCAGAAGCCCACGGCAAACATAAGTCCGTACCAGCGCACTGTCACCGGCCAGCTTATCAGCGTGGGGTCGGCGTTCCATACTATATAGTCAAGCATCATTTTGGGATTTCGGTTTAGCAAAGTATTCGGCTTCCGCCTTGCGCACCCGGCCGCTCAGCAGCAGCACCGATATCATGGTGGGGAAAGCCATCAGCGCGTAGAAGAGGTCGCACATGCCCACAGCGGCCTCCAGGGGCACCACCGCAAAGACTATCAGCGACAGGATGAACACGTAGACATACCACCGCGAGCGCCTCGACCCGAACAGATAGCTGGCGCACGTACTGCCGTAGAAGGAGTAGCTGAACATCGACGACATGGCGAAGCACACCACGATGAACATGAGCATGTACGCCCCGCCGGGGATGCCGCGGCTGAAGGCGGTCATGGCCACTTCAAGCCCCTTGACGCCCCCGATGCTCTGCACCTCGGGCACACACAGCAGTATGGCCACGGCGGTGAGGGTGCACACCAGGCCGGAGTCGATGCCGGGGCCGAGCATGGCGATGAGTCCCTCGCGCACGGGACGGTTGTTGCGCGAGGCACCGTGCATGATGGAGGCGGTGCCGATGCCGGCGTCGTTGACCAGCGCGGCGCGGCGGGCGCCTATTATGGCTATTCCGGCCAGCGCGCCGAATCCGGCGCGCAGATTGAAGGCCTCGCTGAATATGCGTCCGAATACCGCAGGCACGTCGCCCGCGCGGGTCACGATGATGTAGAGCACCATCACGAAGTACACCCCCACCATGAAGGGCACCATCACCGAGGCCACGCGGGCTATGCGGGTTATGCCGCCAAGTATCACCACGGCCACAACGGTCGCCACGGCGCAGCCGAAGAGCAGCTTGTAGGCGTGGAGGTTGTCGAGGCCCACGGCGCCGCCGACGGCCGAGAGCAGGCTGCTCGACTCGATGCCCTCAGGGGTGGAGAATGTGGTGACGAAGGCCTCGGTAAGCTGGTTGGCGTTCATTATGCACAGTGTACCGAAGAGAGCCGCCACGGCGAAAAACCGGGCCATCGGTGTCCATCGCGGCCCCAGGCCGCGGGTGATGACATGCATCGGGCCACCCTGCGGGCGCCCCCGGTCGTCGGAGCCTCTGTACATGATGGCCAGCACACCCTCGTGGTACTTGGTGGCCATGCCCACTATGGCGCTCACCCACATCCAGAAGATGGCACCCGGGCCGCCTACCACCAGCGCGATGGCCACGCCGGCGATGTTGCCGAGGCCGACCGTCGCGGCGATGACCGAGGCCAGAGCCTGCACACTCGATATCTGGCCGTCACCGCCGGAGTGCTTGCGCCTGAGCTCGGCCACTGCGGCCGGCAGGCGCCGCAGCGACACCATACCCGACGATATGAACAGGTACAGGCCGCCGCCGATAAGCAGAAAAAAAAGCGGATAGCCACACACGAAGTCGGCTACCGCCACGATATATTTACCTAATTGGTCAAGCATAAGTATATGTTGCGATGAGGTCGCGGCGCCTATCGGGTAAGCTCCACCCCACGCTCGCGGGAGATGCGGCGCAGGTTGAGGATGGCGTATCGCATGCGTCCTAAGGCAGTGTTGATACACACCCCGGTCTGCTCGGCTATCTCCTTGAAACTAAGGCCCTGGTAGTAACGCATCACCAGCACCTCACGCTGCTGCTCGGGCAGGAGCGCCACCAGCCGTCGTACGTCGTCGCGTATCTGCAGGTCGATCATCCCGTCCTCCACGGTCTGCTCGCTCAGCTCCTTGCGGTTGAGGATGTCGACATCGGCGTCGTCGGTCGACATGGTCGGCTCCGACCGCTCCTGGCGAAACTGGTCGATAAAGAGATTGCGGGCAATCCGCGAGAGCCATGCGCCGAACTTTCCGCTCTCGACATAGCCGCCCTGGCGAATGGTCACGATGGCCTTCACAAAGGTTTCCTGAAAGATGTCCTCGGCTTGCTGGCGGTTGCCTGTCAACTGCATTATATATGATAGCAGGCGGCCCTGGTGGCGGGCGAGCAGTGTGTCAAAAGCCTCATTGTTGCCGTTAGCGTACGATTGTACCAACACGTCGTCGGTGACTTTGGCTAATTTTTGCATTATTCTATTCTGTCCTTTATAGTTTAGAGTAGAGATGTGCGATAGGCGTGGGTTTAGTGAATAATTTATGGTTTATACTCAAATAATCGGATTGCAAATGTACGAAAACTTTCCGACCCGACAGCCACCGCCAAGAATATTTAACTAATCGGATACAATATTTTCCGATTTCCGCGTTTTATCGTATCTTTGCGGCGCTCCTCTCTCTCGGCCTGCGGGAGCCGGCTTATACGCAGAAGCCCGCGGGACAGGGGAGGGCGACATTTTGTTTTTTGAGCGTTTATCACGACGCTTTGTCTTTGACTATCGGAAACTTCGCAACTTTCACATCAGTCAGCAAGGACAAAGGCGACGATAGATGCCCGTAGGTCTGTGTTACCGCGGTCTCTCGGCCGCGACACCGCGCACCCATTGCGCGGACGTCGCCCGGCGAGTCAACCGCCACATGGATATGCGTGGGCTTCTGCGTTGCCGGTTCCCCTGACTGCGGCAATGCGAAGGCCTCCGATAGTGGAAACGGCAAGTTGCGATGACCCACGCTCTTACGTTTAACGCAGACCTGAATACCTGATGCACATAGGCCACCGTATCCGCGAAGTGCTCGCGGGCCAGCGACGCTCGGCGTCGTGGCTCGCCGCCGAAATCTGTGTCACCCGCACACACATCTATAAGATATTCGACAAGCAGACCCTCGACATCGACCTGCTGATGCGCCTCAGCCGCGCGCTCCAACACGATTTTTTTGCCGACCTTTCATCCGAAATCAAGAAGGAGTCGCCCGATTGACTACAATCTGTCGCCGGTATGGATACTCGTTTTAACAAACCATATCGCCGAATCCCCCTACCTTTGCCGCCATAACCAATCAACACAAATCAAAATCAAATGGAACAGCTTTACAAAAAAGTCCTCATGGCCATGATGGCCATCATCATGGCTGTCAGCTTCAGCGCCTGCAGCGACGACGACGATGCTCCGGCCAATCCCAACGCATACTATGATTACTCTGTAATTTGGAGCGTAGTCGACAAAGGTGACTATTCAGCGCAAGACGCTGCCTCGCTTGCAGCAGAGTTCTCGCAGGACGACAAACTTATATATGAATCCTATCACGAAGCTGAGGCCATCGAAGACTTCGATGACTACTGCCAACGTTTTCGCTACCACTTTAGCCAGGGCTATAAGACCATCACATTAAAAGCCACACTGACTCGTGAAGAGGACAATAAAGCGGTCAAATCTCACATATTCTACATCACTCCCGACGGCACAACAATCAAATAAGGCCGTTGTCGAAGCTCATATGAGCGCAAATAATCATAGAGCAGTAAGACTACATAACTGAATACACTCCAGGAGGCTACGTCGGTTGTCCGACTGCGTAGCCTCTTATTTTTAACGACAGAATGAAATCACGCGTATTATGCTTGCTGACGGCAGCGCTCTGCCTCACGCTGGGCTCCTGCGGCAAAGACGAACCCGCCAACCCCGACAACGGCGGCTCGGGCAGCGGCACCGAACAGCCCGACAAACCCGATACCCCGGATAAGCCCGACACGCCCGACGAATCCGAAATCAGCATTGTAGGAACGTGGCAGATGGTGACTTCCTCCACAGACGATTCCAAAACCACTCTCACTTTCAACGAAGACGGCACAGGCCTCTACTCTTACAAAGAAGAATCATCTATACGGACCTGTAAGTACGAATGGATGCTGATTGATGGCAAAGACAGCGGCCCCACCCTTGTGATTGTATCAGAAAATGTTTGTCCTGTTTCGGGCAGATATAATGACATAACCCTCACAAAGTCGTTGCTTGTACTTGGCTCCTGGATGTTTAAGCGCGTCGACTCAACCGACACGCCCGACACGCCGGATACTCCCGATGACGCAAGTATCGTCGGGACATGGCAACTAAGAACCTCAAGTCCCACAGGTATTATCACCCCCTTATCGCTTAATGC
>X363_Desmarests_Spiny_Pocket_Mouse__coassemble_1583_pt1 | contig 8119 bp, 6 predicted proteins | sample X363_Desmarests_Spiny_Pocket_Mouse__metabat2_high_PE_004 | metagenome-assembled genome bin X363_Desmarests_Spiny_Pocket_Mouse
CCATCAGATGGCGCGGCCAGTGCCGGCGTACCTCGGCCGTCACCTCCGCGGCTCCGGCTGCGGTAGTACCGAAAGCCATGCCGCCGGCCTTAACGTTGGGGCAGGAGATGTTGACCTCGATGGCGCGGATGCGGTCGAGCGGGGCGAGCCGGTCGGCCACGGCCGCATAGTCGGCCGCCGACTTGCCCGACACGTTAACTATGATTTCCGACTTATAGCGGAGCAGCCCGGGATAGATATTCTCGACGAAGTAGTCGACACCCTTGTTCTGCAGCCCCACGGCGTTTATCATACCCGAGGGAGTCTCGACCATGCGCGGGGCATCGTTGCCCTCGCGTGGCTCCAGGGTGGTGCCCTTGACGATGAAGCCGCCCAGGCGATTGAGGTCCATGAAGTCGGCGAACTCCCGGCCGTAGCCGAATGTGCCCGAGGCGGTGAGTACGGGGTTGGACAGGCGCAGGCCTGCGCCGAGATCTACGGATATGTTTATTGCCATGTGAGTCGGTTTATATTGAATACAGGGCCTTCGGTGCATACGCACGTGTTGCCATCCACGGTCTTTTCCACACAGCACAGGCACGCGCCCAGGCCGCAGGCCATCATGTTTTCGAGCGACACCTCGCAGTCGATGCCGCGGGCACGGGCGATGCGCGCCACCGCCTTCATCATCGGGGTGGGGCCGCAGGTGTATATGCGCGAGTAGTCTTCTGACATCTCGGGCAGGGTGGTCACCAGGCCGTGGTGGCCGCGCGAGCCGTCGTCGGTCGATATGGCCACACGTGCGCCGGGATACATCTCCGGCAAGCCGTCGACGTCAGCGGCGGTGCGGCCGCCGATGGCCACCGTCACCTCGGCTCCGGCCTCCACCAGCCGGCGGCACAGCATCACCAGGGGCGCGCAGCCCACACCCCCGCCTGTCAAGAGCACGCGCTCGCCCCGCGCGGCCGGCGAGAAGCCGTGGCCGAGCGGCAGCAGTACATTGAATACCGAACCTTCCTCAGCCGTGCACAGAGCGGTGGTGGCGTCGCCTACCGGGCGCACGAGCATGTGCAGGTGGGCTGCGTCGGGCACGTCACATATGGATATGGGCCGGCGAAGCAGAGTGCCGCCGATGCGTACCTGGGCAAACTGCCCCGGCTCGATGGCCGGCATCGGTTGGCCGTCGGTTCGCTCAAAGGTCAGATGCCACATGCCGCCGGGAAGGTGCCGGCGGCTGCTGATGCGCAGGTCGAGAAGCTGTTTTGTCATTGTTTGTCGGAATAAAATGTGTAGGCGACGTCAAGTGTCTCGGGACGCCCGATGTCAAACCAATGGTCGCCAGCCGGCAGGTCGTAGCTGTAGACTTGGTGTGACATGCCGGTGGCGCGGTAGAAGTCGGTGATGGAAAATTTCGTGTCGGCCTTGGCGAAATCCATGAGTGCCGGATACAGCGCCGGTGACATGATGTGTACGCCGTCGAAGCATCGTGCGTATGCTCCGCAGGTACTGTCGGCGGGCAGGTCGGCGGGCATCACACGGGTGCCGTCGGTGCGGTAGTATCCGCATAGAGTACCGGTGGGTCGGAAGAGCAGAAAGCGGGCGCTCGGGCGCACGTCGGTAAGCAGGGTTGCGTCGGCATGGCTGCTTTCATGCGCGGCCATCATGACGCGCAGGTCGATGTCGGTCATCACGTCGGCGTTGTGCATCAGCACCGGCCCAGGGCCGATGAGCGGCAGAGCCTTGCGCAGGCCGCCTCCTGTGTCGAGCAGCTCCGGCTCGTGGCTGATGACGACATGGTCGGCCCACTCCCGGGATGCGATATACCGGTGTATCTGGTCGGCAAAGTGGTGGGTGTTGACCACTATGCGGGTGATGCCTGCGTCGAGCATCCGTTCCACCACACGGTCGAGCGCGGGGCGTCCGGCCACCGGCACAAGAGCCTTGGGGTGGCTGTCAGTCCACGGCTTGAGCCGTGTGCCGTATCCGGCTGCGAATATCATTCCCGTCATCATGGCGGCTCAGCGGGGATTGAAAAGCTGCTCCAGATCCTGCTCTCGGTGCAGCAGCTCCACCTTCACTCCGTACCGCTTGTTGAGATGCTCGGCCATGTGCTGGGCGCAGTAGACGGAGCGGTGCTGTCCGCCCGTGCAGCCGAAAGCCACCGAGAGATTGGTGAACCCGCGCTCCATGTAGCGCTCGACCGATGCGTCGACCAGGGCGTAGCAATGGTCGAGAAAGGTGAGAATCTCTCCGTCGGTTTCGAGGAAGTCTATAACTTGCTTGTCGAGGCCGGTGAATGGTTTGTAGCGCTCGTACTTGCCGGGATTGTTGACTGCGCGGCAGTCAAACACGAAGCCGCCACCGTTGCCCGATGGGTCGGCCGGAATACCTTTCTTATATGCGAAACTGAGTACACGCACCGTGAGCTGCCGCTTCTGGAGCACGTCGCTGAACTGCTTCATGTCGACGAGCCTGTGTAGCATGGCGGTCAGGTACGGGTACTCATCAAACGGCTCGCCGAGCAGCGCTCGCAGGTTGGCTACCGCAAAGGGTACGCTCTGCATGAAGTGGGGCTTCTTCTCGAAATAGCCCCGGAAGCCGTAGGCGCCCAGCACTTGGAGGGTGCGGAAGAGTACGAAATGGCGCAGGGTGTTGATGAAACATTCGGGGTCGATGTCGCGGTAGCGGCGCACGGCGTCGATATATTCCTGTATGAGCTCGTGGCGCAGGCTGTCAGGGAAATTGGCCTTGGCCTGCCACAGAAACGAGGCCACGTCGTAGTAGAACGGCCCGCGGCGTCCGCCCTGGAAGTCGATGAACCACGGCTCGCCGTCGGCAATCATCACGTTGCGCGACTGGAAGTCGCGGTACATGAATGTTGCCGAATCGTTCTGCATCAGCACGTCGGCCATGCGGTTGAAATCATCCTCCAGCCTGTCCTCCTCAAATTCCAGGCCGGTGGCTTTGAGGAAGCAGTACTTGAAGTAATTGAGGTCCCACATGATACTGCGGCGGTCGAAGTCGGCCGCCGGATAGCACTTGGAGAAATCCAGCCCGTCGGCTCCGGCAAACTGGAAGTCGGGGAGCCTCCTGATGGTCTTGACCAGCAGCGCGCGCTCGTCGGGCGAGAACACGCGGGTCAACCGTCCTTTCTCGATGGCATGGAAGAGCAGGGTGTCGCCAAGGTCAGTCTGCAGATATGCCATGCGGTCGGGTGCTACGGCCACTACCTCCGGCACCGGCAGCCCCTTGGCGAGGAAATGACGGTCGAAGGTAAGGAAAGCGTCGTTTTCCTGTACGATGGTGCCCAGTACCCCCACCAGGGTGGGGCATCCGGGGGCGGATAGGCGGAAGTAACGGCGGTTGCTGCCGCTCGACGGCAGCTCCTCCACGCTGTGGGGAGTATGCCCGGTATGGGCACGGTAAAGGTCTTTGAGTGCTGATTCCATAAGTGTGTGGTTCATAGGTCTGTGTCGGTCAGTTGCCCATCTCGGAGAGGAATTTGATGCGCACCAGGCGTACCTCCTCCTCGGTGTAGTCGGGGCAGAGCTCGCGGTATGCCTCAGAGAGCGAGCCGGTCTGGCATTGGCGGAAATGGTCGAAGATGTCCTGCTGGTCGTCGGGGTCGAGTACCTCGTCGATGAAGTAGGATATGTTGATTTTGTTGCCGGAGTTGACGATGGACTCTATCTCGTCAAGGAGCTGGTCGAAGTCGAGGCCGTTGGAGACGGCTACCTCGCTCAGATCAATCTTGCGGTCGATGGCCTGGATGATTGAAATCTTGCGCTTGCTCTTGTTGGCTACAGAGCGTACACGCAGGTCTTCGGGGCGCTCGATGTCGTTCTCCTCCACATAGGTCTTGATGACCTTGAGAAACTCATCGCCGTATCGGCGGGCCTTGCCCTCGCCCACGCCGGGGATATTCTGCAGCTCGGTCATGGTGACAGGATACAGGGTGGCCATTGCGTCGAGCGACGGGTCCTGGAATATCACATATGGCGGGAGATTGAGCTTGTGGGCTATCTTCTTGCGCAGGGCCGAGAGGATGGCGTACAGCTCGGGGTCGGCGGCGCATCCGGCGCCGCCCTGCACGGGTGCCGAGTCTTCTTCGTCTTCGTTGAAGTCGCTGTCCTCGACCACCTTGAACGACGTCGGACTCTCCATGTAGCGGTGTCCGGCGTCGGTGATGCGCAGCGTACCGTAGTTCTCTATGTCGCGGTCGAGCATCCCGGCGAGGATGGCCTGTCGGATGACTGCGCCGAGCAGGCGCGGCTCGGCGCCTCGGGCGCAGCCGAACACCTCAAGCCGGTCGTGGCGGTACGACTGTATGTCGGCTGTGGTTTTGCCGAGCATCACATCTATTATATATTCTGCTTTGAATTTCTCTTTAAGTGCCTGTACTGTTTCCAGTACCGACAGCAACTCTTCTTTAGCTTCCACTTTTGACTTAGAATTTTTGCAATTATCACAATTGCCGCAGTTCTCAGCCTCGTAGGCTTCACCGAAGTAGTAAAGGAGAGAGCGTCGCCTGCACACCGAGCTTTCGGCGTAGGCGGCTGTTTCGGCCAGGAGCTGGCGTCCGATTTCCTGTTCGGCCACGGGCTTGCCCTGCATGAATTTCTCCATCTTCTGCAGGTCGCGGTACGAGTAGAAAGTAAGGCAGTGACCTTCGCCGCCATCGCGGCCGGCGCGGCCGGTTTCCTGATAGTAACCCTCGAGCGACTTGGGCATATCGTAATGTATGACGAAGCGCACGTCGGGCTTGTCTATACCCATGCCGAAGGCGATGGTGGCCACGATTATGTCGACGCGCTCCATCAGGAACGCGTCCTGATTGGCCGAGCGGGTGGCGGGATCCATGCCGGCGTGATATGGCAGAGCCTTTATCTTGTTGACACACAGCAGCTCTGCAAGCTCCTCCACTTTTTTGCGGCTGAGGCAGTAGATGATGCCCGACTTCCCGGCGTGCTGACGGACGAAGCGGATGATGTCGTGGTCGGTGTTCTTGTTCTTTGGCCGTACTTCGTAGTAAAGGTTCGGACGGTTGAACGATGACTTGAATACTGCGGCACCCTGGTTCATGCCCAGGTTCTTTTGGATATCGTGTTGTACCTTTGGTGTGGCGGTGGCTGTCAGCGCTATGACAGGACGCGGCCCTATCTCGTTGATGATAGGCCGTATGCGGCGGTACTCGGGGCGGAAGTCGTGTCCCCACTCCGAGATGCAGTGCGCCTCGTCGATGGCATAGAAAGATATGCGCACCGTCTTCAGAAACTCGATGTTGTCTTCTTTGGTCAGTGATTCCGGCGCGACGTACAGCAGCTTGGTGCGGCCGCCAAGTATGTCGGCTTTCACCTTGTCTATCTGTGCGCGGGTCAAGGAGGAATTGAGGAAGTGGGCGATGGCGTCGTCCTCGCTGAAATTGCGCATGGCATCGACCTGATTCTTCATCAGGGCTATCAGTGGCGACACGACTATGGCCGTGCCGTCGCTGATGAGGGCCGGCAATTGGTAGCACAGCGACTTGCCGCCGCCGGTGGGCATCAGCACGAATACATCGTTGCCGTCAAGCAGGCTGCGCATTATGGCTTCCTGATTGCCCTTGAAAGTGTCGAATCCGAAGTGTCGTTTCAGCGATTCGTTGAGGGTGAGAGTGTTCTCCATTGACCGTGGAATCGGATTATGGTTAGATTTGGGGAGAGATAACGGTTGGTCAGACTGCGGCGGCCTCGAAATGTGCGTTGGTGAATTTCTCGCATGCATACTCGGGCGTCACCTCGAAGGTGTCGACCTTGGCCGAGGGTATGTCATACATGGCGTCGACCATGATGGCTTCGGTGATGGAGCGGAGTCCGCGGGCTCCCAGCTTGTACTCGATGGCCTTGTCCACGATGAAGTCGAGGGTAGCCGGAGCGAAAGTCAGCTTCACCTTGTCCATTGCAAAGAGCTTTTCGTACTGGCGGGTGATGGCGTTCTTGGGCTCGGTGAGCACCTTGCGCAGGGCATCCCTGTCGAGCGGCTCCAGATGGGTCAGTATCGGCAGTCGGCCGATAATCTCGGGGATGAGTCCGTACGACCGCAGGTCTTGCGGAGCCACGTAGCGCAGATAGTCCTGTTTGTCGCGCAACCGCATGCGCTCATTGTCGGTGGCGTAGCCTACGACATGGCTGTTGAGCCGGTGCGCGATTTTCTGCTCGATGCCTTCAAACGCTCCGCCGCATATGAAAAGTATATTCTTGGTGTCGACCGGTATCATCTTCTGCTCGGGATGCTTGCGGCCTCCCTGTGGCGGCACGTTTACCACCGAGCCTTCGAGCAGCTTGAGCAATCCCTGCTGTACTCCCTCGCCCGACACATCCCGGGTGATGGAAGGGTTGTCGCCCTTGCGGGCGATTTTGTCTATCTCGTCGATAAACACGATGCCGCGCTGAGCCTTGTCGACATCATAGTCGGCCGCCTGGAGCAGGCGGGTGAGCAGGCTCTCTATATCCTCGCCCACGTATCCGGCCTGGGTGAGCACGGTGGCGTCGACGATGGTGAACGGCACGTCGAGCATACGGGCGATGGTGCGGGCCAACAGGGTCTTGCCCGTGCCCGTGGGCCCGACGATAATGATATTGCTCTTCTCGATGTCGACATCGTCGGCGGTGTGCTCCTGCAGGAGCCGCTTGTAATGGTTGTACACGGCCACTGACAGAAACTTCTTTGCCTGCTCCTGCCCGATGACATATTCGTCGAGGCGGCGCTTGATTTCGTGCGGGGTGGGGAGCTTGTCGTGCATCTCGCGGGCGAAGTCGTCCTTCGACTGCTCCGACTGCTGCGGGAACTGCTCGGCAATCATCTGATGCATCAGCTCCACACAGTCGGTGCATACCATCCCCGGTCCCTCGTTGGCCGGGATGAGGTAGCGCTGGAGGGTAGGGTCGGCCGGACGTCCGCACCAGCCGCATGTTTCCTGTGACTTACGCGGGCGTGTCATCAGTGTTTGGCTTTGATGAGCACCTGGTCGATCATGCCGTATTCGCGGGCTTCGTCGGCCGTCATCCAGTAGTCGCGGTCGGAGTCACGCTCCACGCGGTCGAATGGCTGGCCTGAGTGGTCGGCGATGATGTTGTAAAGCTCGTGCTTGAGTTTCTTTATCTCGCGTGCTGTGATTTCTATGTCGCTCGCCTGACCCTGGGCACCGCCCATGGGCTGGTGTATCATCACGCGGGAGTGGCGCAGTGCGAAGCGCTTTCCTTTCTGTCCGGCCACGAGCAGTACGGCGGCCATCGACGCGGCCATGCCGGTGCAGATGGTGGCCACGTCGCTTGATATGTACTGCATGGTGTCATATATTCCCAGTCCGGCGTATACGCTGCCGCCGGGGGAGTTGATGTAGATGCTGACGTCCTTGCCGGGGTCGGCCGAGTCGAGGTACAGGAGCTGAGCCTGGATGACGTTGGCTGTATAGTCGTTGACCTCCGTGCCCAGGAATATGATGCGGTCCATCATCAGGCGAGAGAACACATCCATCTGCGCCACGTTGAGCTGGCGCTCCTCTATGATGCTGGGGTTGATATAGTTGGCTGTGACGCGGCTCACCGCCGAAGTATATTGGTCAAGGGCGAGGCCGTTCATTCCCAGCCCTCTGACGGCGAAATTGCGAAAGTCGTTGTTTTGCATTGTCTGTATGATTGGGTCTTTGAGTGTTCGGGGAAAAATATGTTCAAAGTTAATAAAAAAATCGGCAACGCCGTCCATTTATTGAAAAAAATATGCGGAGACCCCGCAATTCGGCAGAATCACAGGGTCTCCGGGTTATCGTTAGGGAGGAGCCTTACAGCTCTATGTCGAGGGCGAGATAGTGCTGGTAGGGATGGTCGCATGCGGGACACTCGTCGGGTGGGGTAAGTCCCTCGTGCACGTATCCGCACACGAGGCATTGCCACTTGATGGGCTTGTCGCGCTTCCAGACCGTGCCGGCCTCAACCTGTTCCAGCAGCAGGGTGAACCGCTTGAAGTGGCGCTCCTCGACGTCGGCGATCGCCTCAAAATGCCCGGCGATGTCATCGAAGCCCTCCTCGCGGGCTGTCTTGGCGGCGGCGCGGTAGAAGAGGTAGCCGTCATCCTTTTCTTCCTTGATGGCGGTGCGCAGGTT